>Ga0134124_10004929_pt1 | contig 10721 bp, 13 predicted proteins | sample KB304_FD_96880 | JGI IMG/M metagenome (GOLD analysis project Ga0134124, IMG submission 96880) | Terrestrial soil microbial communities without Nitrogen fertilizer from Kellogg Biological Station, Michigan, USA - KB3-0-4 | ecosystem: Environmental > Terrestrial > Soil > Unclassified ... | reverse complement strand
CGAGAGGCGCATGGCCTTGGAACGCAGGCAATTGCCTTTCTGGCCGATGTTGCCGATCCCCGGGACGTGAGGCGCGTCGTTGACGACGGCGCCAGGGCATTCGGCCGCATCGATGTCCTCATCAACAACGCCGGTGTTATGCGTGCCGGCACGGCCAGCGATGACCTCGACAAATCGCTCGATGACTACGACACGCTGGTCGGCGTCAATCTGAAAGGCGTTTTCATGTTCGGGCGCGCGGTCATTCCCCACATGCTCAGCGCCGGCGGCGGCAACATCATCAACGTGGCCACGGACCATATCCATACACACCCGGGGCGGCCAACCGGTGGCCGGGAGGCGAGAATGGACTTGTACGATGCGACCAAGTGGGGGGTGCTCGGCCTGACGGTGGCCTGGGCAAAGGAACTGAAGCCGCACAACATCCGCGTCAACAGCTTTTCCATGGGCGCCACCGACACCCCGATGATCAGAGCGTTCTTTAACTCACCGACAGCCGAGCAGATCGCCGCGTGGATGTCACCCGAGGAGGTGTGCGGACTCGCGGTGCAGTTGCTTGGCGAAGGGCCCGCTGGACGAACGGGGGAAAACATTGGCTGCTGGCTCGGTTTCGAGTTGGAGTTGAAGCCGAATCCCCGTCCGAAGGCCGTGGTTCAGCCGTAGCGGGGCGTTCATGGCCTGGCTCAGTGGGAAAGTAGCCGTTGTCTCCGGGGCGGCACGAGGCCTCGGCAGCGCGTTTGCGCACGCGCTCGCCCTGGAAGGCGCCAATCTGGTTGTATTCGATATCGACGCCGCGATCGCTGAAACCGCCGAAGCCCTCGCCTCGCGCGGTGTCGAAGTCTGCTTTTCGCTCGCCGATGTCTCCCAGCGGGCCGATTGTGAACGCGTCGTCGCCGAGGCCGCGAAGCGGTTCGGCGGCATCGACATCCTCGTCAACAACGCAGGCATATGGCGGCAGACCCCGCTCGATGCACCGTGGGAACGGGCGCTGGCGGATTTTGATGCCATCATGAACATCAACTTCAAGGGCTCGATGATGATGAGCCGGCTGTGCGTTGCACAGATGCGCAAGCGCGGCGGCGGGGACATCGTCAACATCAACACCTGGTCCGTGCTTCCTTCCAGAAGTCCTTCGAGCGCCCCGCCGGGCATGGACGTCTACTACGCTTCCAAATGGGCCCTCAACGGCCTGACCGATCTGGGGGCGCAGTGGCTGAAGCCGGACAACATCCGCGTCAACGCGCTGGTACTGGGCCCCACCGACACGGCAATGATGCGCCGGGCATACGGCCCTCAAGAGGTATCCGCCGATGTCGCCGCACGCTGGCTTCAACCGGAGCAAGTGGCACGCTTGCTGATCGATCTGCTCAAGGACGGACGCAGCGGCGAAAATATCGGCGTGTGGCCCGGGTATCCGGTCCAACTGGGCGAGCGCAAGCGATGGGACGTGAAAATGCGTGAACGCGCCGACTTCACGGGCCAGCCGCTGCGCGTATTCGGGCCTCCCCCTTGGGCCGACGCGCCTGAACCGATCGAGCACCTCGTCGTGCGCAGGGAATAATAGGACATGCAACCCATGCCGAAGCGATTTGCGAACCAAGTCGCACTGGTAACCGGGGCGGCGAGCGGCATCGGCGCGGCCACGGCGCGCCTGTTTGTGCAGGAGGGCGGGAGTGTCGTCATCGCCGACCTCCAGGATGAAGCGGGGGAAGCGCTTGCCCGCGAACTGGGGACCATGGCCGTATTCGTTCATGCCGACGTGACGCAAGAGGAACAAGTGGAAGCCGCGGTGCACAACGCGGTACAGCGTTTCGGGCACCTGGACTGCATGGTGAACAATGCCGGAGTGGTGGGGGCGATCGGGTCGATACGCGAGACCAGCGGCGAATCCTGGCGCAATACGCTTGCGGTCTTGCTGGACAGCGTGTTCTATGGAATGAAGCATGCTGCGCGAGCAATGGTTCCGAGGCGCAGAGGCTGCATACTTTCCGTGGCCAGCATCGCCGGTGTCGTCGGAGGCCTGGGACCGCATGGATACACCGTGGCGAAACACGGCGTCGTTGGCCTAACGAAGTCGGTTGCGTCTGAACTCGCGCCGTACGGCATACGGGTCAACGCGGTCGCGCCGGGAACGACCGCCACTCCCCTGGTTGCGGCACATCGCGGCGGAATGGAGGGCGCCGCCGCCGGGTCGGCCAGACTGTCTCCGCTCGGACAGCCCATCATGCCCGACGACATCGCCGCCGCCCTGCTCTATCTGGCGGGCGACTCGGGCCGGAACATCAGCGGCCACATTCTGGTCATAGACGGCGGCAAGACGTCCTCCGCCGCCATTGACCCGGGCGGACCGAGCTTTCATGACAAGGCGCCCGGCTTCGAATCCGTCCCACCCCCAGCCGGGCGCTGAGCAGCAAGTGCGGGCCTCCGACTGGAGAAACGCCTGTGGCGCCGCAGGCGCGCGAAGGAGTTCCCCAGGGTGCCCACCAGCCCTTTGCGAAAACTCAGGACGCAGGCGACAAAGACGGAGCCCTGGATGATCGTGACCCACGATCCCAGCGGAGCCAGATACTCCTGCATCGCCACCAGCACGACGGCGCCCGCTATCGGCCCCATGACGGTGCCGATGCCGCCGATAAGCACCATCAACAGAACGTCGCCCGACATGCCGTAGTGCAGGTCGGCAAGCGACGCAACCTGCAATACGATGGCCTTGGTGCCGCCCGCCAATCCGCTCAGCGCCGCCGAGAGCGTGAAGGCGAGCAGCTTGAACCGGTCGGTGTCATAGCCCAGCGATACGGCGCGCGGCTCGTTTTCGCGTATGGCCTTCAATGCCCGGCCGAAGGGTGAGTGGATCGCCCTGTAAAGGATCCCGAAGCCGATGGCGAACACCGCAAGCACGAAGAAATACATGCTAATCGTCCCGGAGACATCGATCAGTCCGAAGGCATGGCCGCGCGGAACCGACTGGATGCCGTCCTCGCCATGCGTCCATGGCGATTGCAGCGCGTAGAAATAGACGATCTGCGCAAGCGCAAGCGTAATCATCGCGAAATACAACCCTTGGCGGCGTATCGCCAGCCAGCCGAAGACGAGGCCGAACAGGCCGGCCACGGCCGTTCCGAGAACAATCGCCACCTCGGGCGTGACGTTCCAGAATTTGGCCGTATACGCCGCAACGTAGGATGCGGCGCCAAAGAAAGCGGCGTGGCCGAAGCCGAGCAATCCCGTATAACCAAACAGCAGGTTGTAGGCACAGGCGAAAAGCGCGAAACATAAGACCTTCATCAGGAAAACCGGATAAATGAAATAGGGCGCGCCGAAGGCCAGGATCACGAAGCCGGCTACGACGGCCCATTGGAGGCCCGGAAAGGAGGCTTGGCGCGTCGATCTGGCGACGCCGTCGGTTTTCTGCATCAGGTTGGCGATTTCCCGAACAAGCCTGCGGGTTTCAGCAACAACACCGCGGCCATGATGATGAAAATGACCGTGCTCGACGCTGCCGGCCAAAAGACCTTGGTCATCCCTTCGATCAGACCCAGGGCAAAACCGCTCACGATCGCCCCGAGGATCGACCCCATGCCGCCGATCACCACCACGGCAAAGACCACGATGAGAATTTGCTGGCCCATCAGGGGGCTCACCTGATAGATCGGCGCCGCCATCACGCCGGCAAGGCCCGCGAGCCCGACCCCGAAGCCATAGGTCATCATGAGCAGACGCGGGACGTTGACGCCGAAGGCCCGCACCAGGACCGGATTCTCCGTGGCAGCCCGCAGGTAGGCGCCCAGGCGGGTCCGTTCGATGAGGTACCAGGTGCCGAAGCAGACGACGGTCGACGACACGATCAACCAGACGCGATAGTTGGGCAGAACAATAAAACCCAGATCCTGCACGCCCCGAAGGCTCTCGGGCATCCCATAAGGCTGCCCGAAGGACCCAAAACGCAGATGCAGGGCGCCCTCGATAATCATCGAAAGACCGATCGTCAGCAGCAACCCGTACGCATGATCCAGGTCGTAAATACGGCGAATGAAGAAGCGCTCGGTAACCACGCCCACCAGGAACATCACCGCCGGCACGATCAACAGTGCCCACCAGTACCCGATGCGGGGAAGCCCATAGTCGGGAACCATTTCATTCAGGTTGAGCAGGAACCAGCCGCAGAACGCGCCCAGCATGTATTGGGCACCCTGCACGAAATTCGCGATGCGCAGCATGCCGAAAATGACCGCCACCCCCAGGCTCATCATCGCGTAGAACGAGCCGTTCACGACTCCGAGAACGAGCTGACTAAGGAGCGCTGCGACGGGAAGCCCGAAGATGGTCATTGGCGTCAGACGCTGAGGTAGGACTCGAGCTTGGCGCGATTGGCGCCAACCTCATCGTTGTGAAATGCATCGATGATCGCGCCGTGCTCGACCACGTAGTGCCGGTCGGCGACAGTGGCGGCGAAGCGGAAGTTCTGCTCCACGAGCAGAATGGTAAAGCCGCGCCGCTTCAGCTCGCGAATGACGCCGCCGATCTGCTTGACGATCACCGGAGCAAGGCCTTCCGTCGGCTCATCGAGCAGCAGCAGCCGCGCGCCGGTGCGCAGGATGCGGGCAATCGCAAGCATCTGCTGCTCGCCTCCCGACAGCTTCGTGCCCTGGCTCTTGCGGCGCTCGAGCAGGTTTGGAAAAAGGCGGTAGATGTCGGGCTCCGACATGCCTCCCGGCCGAATGACCGGCGGCAGCATCAGATTCTCCTCGACGCTCAAGCTGGCAAAAATACCGCGCTCCTCTGGACAAAAAGCGATGCCTTGCCGCGCGATCTGGTCTGACGGCCGGCCGATCAACTGCCTGCCATCGAACAGGATCGAGCCTCGACGCTCCTTGATGATGCCCATGATTGACTTCAGGGTAGTGCTCTTGCCTGCCCCATTCCTGCCAAGCAAGGTTATTACCTGGCCCTCCGCCATCTCGATGCTCAAGCCGTGGAGGACGTGGCTTTCGCCGTACCAGGCATGCAGGTCGCGCACGACCAGGATTTCGCGCAACGGAGCGCGCTCAGTCATCGCCAGTCCCCATGTAGGCTTCCATCACCTCGCTGTTGCGTGAAACCGCATCGTAGGCGCCTTCCGCCAGGATTTGTCCGCGCGTAAGCACGGTGATGAAGTCGGATAGATTCGAAACCACCGACAGGTTGTGCTCCACCATCAAAACAGTACGTCCGGCGGCGGCTTTTCTGATCAAGGCCGCGATACGGCCGATATCTTCGCTTCCCATTCCGGCAGTGGGCTCGTCGAGCAGCATCAACTGCGGTTCGAGCGCGAGCGTGGTTGCGATCTCGAGCGCGCGCTTCCGGCCATACGGCAGTTCGACCGCGGTGGCCGCGCCAAAGTCGGCGAGACCCACCTCGTCGAGCAGAGAGTCCGCGCGCTCCCGCAATGCCTCAAGCCTCGACTCCGGCATCCAGAATCGCATCGGAGCGCCAAAACGGCGTTGCAAGGCGACCAGCACGTTATCCCGGACTGACAGATGCGGAAACACTGCTGAGATCTGAAACGAACGCACCAGGCCGCCCCGGGCGACGGTTGCGGGCTTCATTGCGGTGATGTCCGCTCCATTGAACACTATCCGGCCGGCCGTGGGCGCCAGGAACTTGGTGACGAGATTGAACAGGGTCGTCTTGCCGGCGCCATTGGGGCCGATCAGGGCATGTATGGTTCCACGCCTTACCTTGAGATCGACGTCGCGCACCGCGGCAAAGCCGTTGAACTCCTTCGTCAGCCCGACTGTTTCGAGCGCATATGCCTGGCCGGCCGCGGCGCTCATGCAAGCCGGTTTCCTGTTGCGGCACGAATTCCCAGCAACATCGCTCGTCTCCTTGGTCGTTGCCGTCTCCGGGCGGCCTCAGCGTAAATCCGACTTCATCAGGTCAGGGGCGCCGTCAAGGTAAACGCCGGCGGCCCAGCGGCCGCACCCTGGCCGCTCGCGGCCCCGGTGATGATTGCAGTCTTGCCTTCGAGCCTCATCACGCCGCGCCGCCCAGTTGTGACCAGGCAATCTCCAGGCGCTGGCGCTTGAGCTTCCATACCCCGTTCTCCTTGCAATACTCGTCGTCATAATACCCAAGCCGAAAGAGCGGGTTTTTGATGTCGGCATGGAACACGACAAGATACCAGCGACCCCTCGCCGTTCCAGGGCCCGATAGCCGGACGTAAGGATTGCTCACGACATGCAGGGCGTGAAGTTTCGTGCGGCCCCCATGCATGAACCTCGCGAAATTCTCCCGCAACTGCCTTGTGCCGGTCCAGGTGCCTCCAAACTCGGCGGGCAGCTCACACACCGGGTCGGCCGCGAAGAGGCCCATCAACGAATCGATATCTCCCATGTCGAAGAAGTAGCTGTATGACGGCCGGATCTGCCTGATTCGGTCGAGATCAAGAAGGTCATCCAGCGTCGCCGGAAACACTTCCGAGCCGGGGGTTGCCACGCCTATGCCTTGAACGGCACGCCGGGGCTTGACGGCTCGACCAGGTCGGAACTGTTGATCTTCTCCGCGCCGGAGATGGTGAATCCCGGTTCGCGGTCCGAGGGCGCGAAGCTCATGAAGTTGACGTCGCCGATCACCTGATGATCCTCCTTGCGGAAACTCACATTGCCTTTGTTCGACCTGATCTGGACGCTTTCCAGCGAGCGGATTATCCCTTCCGTGTCGGTAGCCCCATTTGCCGCCCGGACAGCCTCGGCATAGGCCGCTACGGGCAGATGGCCGTATTGCACAAAACCGCTCGGCATCGGTTCCTTGGTGCGCGCCGTATGTTCCTCGAGGAATCCGCGCACCAGCGGATTGTCGTTGTATAGCCCCGGATACCATGTCGTCACGGTCCAGGCGTTGCGGGGCAGGCTTTGCCGCAACGCCTTGGCCATCGCCAGGTCGATCGATTGGTCCATGATGGCCTTGAATTTTTGGGCCAGGCCGAACGGCCGCGCCTGCTGCCAGAACGTGACACCATAGGCGCCGGCTATGCCCACTGTGTAGAGCCCATCGATGGACTGGCTGCTGAGCGTCGACAGTTGCGTGCGAAAATCCGTCGCGCTGGGCGCGGCGATGACGGGTTCACTGAATGTCGGCTTCTTGCCCCGGGCGGAGTAATACTCCGTCGCGAGCTTCTTGAACAACTCGTAACTGTCGCGGTAGGTTGCGTTGTCGAGCAGCATGGCCCCCCAATTGAGGACATCGGGGAACTTCTCCGCTGCAAGCCGCGCGAGGCCCCGCACGCGGGTGTAGTCGTTGTCCGAGCCGCGAAAGACGTTGCGGAGAAACGCCTCGTGCGTGAATGCCATGCTCTGGGCGCCCACGATGAACAACACCGCGTTCATCTGTTTCACCACCGGCAGCACCGCGAAAGTGGGCGCCGAAATCATGCCGCCGATCAGAAGGTTGTGACCGCTGCCGATCATTTCGCGCGCGACCGCGGCGGCCACGTCCGGCTTGTTCTGGTCGTCGCGAAAAATCAATTCAATTGGCCGCCCAAGCACGCCGCCTGCTTTGTTGATTTGTGCCGCGGTGATCTCGGCGCCCAGGCGCACCTGCTCGCCAATGGGCGCGATCGGTCCTGAAAGCGGGAGAATGGCGGGGATGTATATCGGTCCCCGGGCCTGGGCGCGAGCACCTCGAACGAGTGACAGCAAGGTACTGGCACCCCCGGCTTTAAGCAGGGTTCGGCGGCCTATTCCCATGACGTTCCTCCTTTTATATTTAAAATGCGAAGATTGATTGCCGGGGCTTCCGGTTTGGGCACTCTGCGTCTTCACGCAAACGATTAAACCGCGATAGGGCCGCCCTTTATTTCGGCCCGATCATCGAACGCAGGCCATGGCCGTAGACCGGCCGGATTTGCTTTGATCTGCTCGATACCCATCAGCTCTTCCACGGTCATCGGCAATTTCCTTTTTCCATGGCACGGTCAAGGAACCGCCGGGTCGCCTCGGCCACGGATCGGGCGCGCTGCTTCACGTCGGGAAAACCTTCGCGAAGCGCCGCGGAGCGCAACTCAATGCTCAGGGGCAACCCGCCGGGCAGCGCCGCCAGCACGTCGGCAAGCGGCAGTTGCCCTTCGCCTAGATTCAGGCGCCCATCCACGGCTTCCCGCAGGATGGCCGCCCTGTCGTTGCGGTCCGGACCGTGCCCGGCCGCGTCGCAGAATTGGGCGTAGCTGAGGAGGCCGCGGGGAATTCGCGCCACGTCGCCCGGTGACCCTCCCGAGCGCGAGAGATGCAATGTGTCGACGAGCAGCGCTTTGGCCGGATGATCGACCTGGCTCAGTATGCCCATCGCCTCGCCGAGCGTCCTCACCTCGGTGAAGTATCCGAATTCGAGCGCCGCGCGCATGCCGCGCTCCCCCGCATGCCTGCACAAGGCGGCAAACCGGTCAGCCACCCTGGCGTAATCCGGGTCGAACGCCACGATGAGCACGTTTTCCGCGCCAACCTCGGCGCCGATATCGATCAGTCGGAAGTGATCGGGGTCGGCGGCACCGGGTTGAATGCGAATCACCTCCACGTCGAGCGTGCTCAACCCCGATTCATTCAGGCGGGCCCGCACGGACCGCGTCGTTTGCACGCTCCAGTTTTTCGGTTCCACCCACAGGCCCACCGAATCAAAGCCCCCGTAGGCAGCGGCCGCCACCATGTCCTCCGCCGGGCTTCCCGGCATCACGCCCGAGGCAAGCGATATCCGGCGCCCGCTTTGGTCGGTCGCGCCCGGGGTCATGTCGCCACGGCCTCGATGATGCCGAACGGATGCTGTTCCGCCAGGATCTCTATCAATTCGATCACATTACCGTCCGGATCGCGCCCGTAGGCCGCCCTCTGCGGCTTGCCGGGGCCGTTGTGCGGCCGGCAGTGAAAACGCATGCCGGCCGCCGTCAGGCGCTCGTATTCCGCGTCAATTTCGCGCACGGCGAGACAAAAATGCGTGTAGCCGTGGTCGCAAACCGGCCTGTTCACGTCCCCCGGACGGCCCTTCGGCGAGTGGTACTCGAATATTTCCAGGTAGGCATTGCTGCAGCGAAGAACCGCGAAGCGCGCCGAGGACTGCTTGAGGCCCACCATGTCGTCGATCTCATGCGATCCCATCGCCCAACTGCCCCTGTGCACGACCGAGAAATCCAGCAGGTCGCAATAGAACGCGGACAGCCGATCAAGGTCGGCGGTGGCAATGGCAAGATGATGAAACCCCAGCAGCACCGCTCAGCCTTTCCGAAGCAGGGTCACCGAAACCGATCCGGGAACAGCCGTGTCCACGCCTTGATGCGGCATCGGATTTTCAAACAGCCAGGTAGCGGCTCTTGATATCGGCCTGCGAATCGAAGGTCGGCCACGAGCCCTCGAAGACAATGCGTCCGCTCTCGATCACGTACACGTAATTGGTGCACTGGCGCGCGAACCAGAGGTTCTGTTCGCACAAGAGCAGGGCCGTGCCCGCCTCCTGGCAACTGCTCACCACATCGCGCGCCAATTGCTCGACGATGATCGGAGCCAGGCCCTCGGTGGGCTCGTCGAGCAGCATTAGTTGCGGCCGCGCCACCAGGGCCCGGGCCACGGCGAGCACTTGCTGCTGGCCGCCGCTCAGGCGCCCGCCCAGGCGGTCCTTCAGGGGCACCAGCATGGGAAACCTTTCCAGCACCTCCCGGCAATCGCGCGCGCCGCGCTCCTTGGGCACCGCCCGCGCGGCCATTTCCAGGTTCTCGTACACGGAAATATGGGTCAGGATGCGGCGGTCCTCGGGCACCAGGCACAGGCCCAGGCGCGCGCGGCGAAACGCCGGCGACTTGCCCAGAGGCCGGCCGTGCCACTCCACGGCGCCTTCGGCGCGCGGACCCGCGTTCATGATGCTTTTCAGCAGCGTGCTCTTGCCGGCGCCGTTGCGGCCGACGATGGCGACCCGGCCGCGCTCCTCGACCGCGAGGTCGATGCCCTGCAGCACGTGGCTGTCGCCGTAGTAGGCGTGCAGCGCGCCGATCCTAAGCATGGGCCATTTCCTTGCCGAGATAGATTTCGCCGACGGTGGGATTGCGCCGTACCTCCTCGGGCGGCCCGGTCACGATGACCTCGCCGTAGTTCATCACCAGCAGGCGGTCGGCCAGCCCGAACACCACGTCCATGTCGTGCTCGGTCAGCATGACCGTGATGCCGTGCTCGGCGCGGATGCGCGAAATCAGTTCCACGGTCCTGCGTCGTTCCGTGGGCGACATGCCGGCGGTCGGCTCGTCCAGCATCAGCACCCGCGGTTCGAGCGCCAGGGCCACGGCCAGTTCCAGGCTTTTCTTGTCGCCGTGCGACAGATGGCGGGCCTCGACGAAGCGCCTGTCCACCAGGCCCATGTCGACCAGCCGGTAATAAGCCTCCTCGATGACCGCCTTGGAAGGCCGCCACTGGTACCACTTGCCGAGCGGGAGGCCCTGGCCGCGCATGCGCGCCTCGATGGCCACGATGACGTTGTCGAGCACCGTGAATTCCGGCAGCACCCGGGACACCTGGAATGTCCGGCCGAAGCCGCCGTGCACCCGGCTGTGCGCGGCCACTCCCATGATGTCCTCGCCCTGGTAGCGGATGGCTCCGTCGGTGGCGAAAATCTCGCCGGTCAGTATCTTGAACAGCGTGGTCTTGCCCGCGCCGTTGGGGCCGATGATGGCGAAACCCTCGCCGTCCATCACCTCGAAGCTGATGTTCTTG
>Ga0134124_10004928_pt1 | contig 10722 bp, 11 predicted proteins | sample KB304_FD_96880 | JGI IMG/M metagenome (GOLD analysis project Ga0134124, IMG submission 96880) | Terrestrial soil microbial communities without Nitrogen fertilizer from Kellogg Biological Station, Michigan, USA - KB3-0-4 | ecosystem: Environmental > Terrestrial > Soil > Unclassified ... | reverse complement strand
CTTCGAATGCCTTGATGTCGGAAAATTAATTTTGGCGTGGACTTCATAGCCCGCTTCGGACGAAAGACCGGAAATCCTCAATCTCTTCAAGATGGGGCCGCAATGCCTGCACATTTGTCGCTGAGAGTGAAGGCGCTGGCAAAGGCGTTTCAATCACCCGGGAGTTCCCCATGCTCTACTTCATGCAGGCAAATCTCATAGCTCAGGCGGTGGTTGCAGTGGCCATCCTCGGCTTCGCGGCGGCAGAAGCGATGTCACGACACCGCTAGTCGTCCTTCATCTCGAACCGGCCGCACACACGCACAAGTGCTAGCCGGCGTCTGCGGGACCCTTTATGGGCTCCGAGATTACCAAACGAGTCCAGCCGCTTGCGCCTTTGACCATGAAGTAGCCGCCAACTGGCGGCTTAAGCAGCAGAGCGCCGGGCGACATGGCCCGAGCCTGGCGATCAGACTCCTTGACCAGGACAATACCCAAGGAGTCGCTGACTGCGACCCATTCATTCGCCGCTACGCCGGCGGGTCTATTGGGAGCCTCCGCAGAAATCACCGCGTAGGACAGCGCGAGCACAACAATTGCGCTTGATGCGATAGCTAGGCGTTTCATATGTTCCTCTGGTGGTAAGGTAAATCAGTCCGGTAAACGTGACTCTCTGCGGTCGAGGTTAGACCGCCTAACTACCTCGTTGTTCATGCGAGCTAACAGCCTTCGCTTTTGGAGTAGATCCCCGTGGGATGCAGTGTCACTCGACAGATGTACTTCTCTTCATGACCCGTTTCGCCGCCAATGGAAACGGTAACGCCGCCCTGATCCACTGAGATGGAATCAATCCGCAAGTCGCCCAGGAATGCGTCGTGCAGAATCTCCGTGCGAGCGACTCTGACTGGAGCACCGGAACGGCCAGAATAGTCAATCCATTCAAATCGAACCTGTGTCGTCGCGTGTTCCTGGCCGATATTGGAGATGACGACCCGGTACGATCCATAAGCCTCACCCAGCTGCCAGGACCCAGCCGACCTGACATCAACCACTTCCGGGTCAACGAGCCGTTGCGCGGGAACTGCTGCGCAGACCAGCGCCGAGTGGACCAGCAGCGCCAACGGCCATCTCCTACCAGCACTTTTCCACACAGCGATGCCGCGCCACATTCCCCGCGGCGTCGAACGACTCATTAGCCCGCCCAGCATTCGTATTGATTCCCAATTTGATTTATCGACTTGAGACACGGTAGCGATGCGGCGTTCGACATCGAACTAGAGGACTCCCAAGCGGGTGCGCGTGCTCAGCGAGCAGCGTTGGACCTGCGGCCGGCACGGGCCGCAGAGATGACCTGGTTCACGGCGTCGATGACGACTTGTGGCTTTTCCTGGTGAATATAGTGACCGGTCCCGGGAACCCGCGAGTTGATGCCTCGCGACGACAAGGCAGCGATCTGGTCGTGCGCAAGGTTGAACTCGGCGGCGAACTGGCGATTCTGTGCTGCCGCGTCGCTTGTTTCACCAGGCTGCGACTGAACCTTCGTGGCGGTCAGGACGATCAATGGCAGGTCTGCGTAGCTGCGCCGCGGGTTGACAACTTGCTCGCTCGACAAGGCGGCGTTTTCGTAGAACGAGGCGACCGCCTCAGCTTGCCCGGGCTTGAGCGCCTGCTTCTGGACTGCTTGGCGCACTGCCGGCGGGAAGTCGTCCGGAAAGCGAATCTGGCAATCCGGCGAGATCCCCGCAGCAGAGGCCGGGGTTGACTGCCGGATCTGCACTGCGCAGTCGCGTACCAGCTTGACCAGCATGCCTGTGTAAGCCTCGCTGGATTCCGCGACGAGCGGGGCGACCCTGCGCAGCAAAGCCGACTGGCCCGGCACAGTCGGATCGATCAGTACCATGCCAGCGACGGCGGCGGGATGTCGGTCCGCGTAGAGCAGCGATTCGAAAGAACCCATCGAGTGGCTGACCAGAATGTAAGGAGCAGCAATGCCGCCCCGCGCGAGGGCCGCTTCCAGATTGGCTTCCGTGGTTGCGGAACTCGATGACCCGGAAGCGGCATCGGTGAGTCCGAATCCCGGCCGATCCCAGGCACAAACCCGGCTTGTCTTCGCGATCCCGGATTGAACGCTGCTCCACGATATGGACCAGTCTCCCAGCCCGGCCGTCAGGATCACCGTCGGCGACCCCTGGCCCATGCAGACGATGTGAATCGAACGGCCATCAGGCAGATGCACGGTGTCGCGGGTGGAGACATAGGCCGTGAGTGCCTCGTCAACGACCGGTGCGGCACCCTGGGCTTGTGCGGCCAGCGCGATGAAGACGCATGCAAACTTCACGCATTGCATTGAACATACCTCAATGGGACTGTGCTTCTTATCATGCTGCGACAAACCGGTCCAAATACCGACTTGCTGACGAGATCCAGAAAGGCGAAGCGCCGGAAGTTCCCGTGAAGTTCTGACGCTAGTCTTTCTTGCGAGTGATTGCGTCACTCCGGGCGCCATTGAGCGTGTTCTGGCCCGCGCGCGCGGCGGCGGCAATGCGCGTCTGGTCCAGCGTGCTCAGCCCGTAGTAGGTTTTCGACGACACATCCAGATTGCTGGATGCCATGTTCATGACTTTAAGATAGAAGCGCCCGGCCGGAGTGTTGTCGCCATAGCGGGGTGCATTCTGGAATTTTCCTTCCCGCGTCATTTCTCCCAGCAACACCATGGTCTGCGTGATGTTGCTTTCGAGGTTGCCTTTCACGTTGAAGGCCAGTGTTGCTGCCGCCTGTGCAATTTGATCGGCACTGGCCGTGCTCGCGGTTACGCCAGACTGCAGCAGAGCGGTGATGGCATCCGCTGTCACACCGTCGCCTATGATCACCCTGCTCGTCTCAGGCGGTCGGCCGCCCAACAGTTTGTCGATCAGCTCGACGGTTTCCGTGCGGCCCTTCATCTGCGCCAGATCGCGCGGCGTCAGACCGCCCACATCCCTCGCCGTGAAGTCGACGCCGTGCTCCCAGGCCAGTTGCAGCACTTCATTCCAGCCGGCTTTCGCCGCACCGTGCGCTATGTTCTGGCCATTGGAGGCGTAGTCCTTGATATTGGCGCCGGAGTCCATCAGTAGTTTGACGATCGCGGCCGCCTGCGCGCCGGTGGTGTATTGGCCTGACAGCGGTTGATCCTTGAAGATGCCGTAGACGCGCCACACGCCGCCGGCTGCCAGGATGGGCGTCACTTCATACATGACGTTGGCGATGTCGACCCGCGCTTTGTACTGCAGCAACAGCTTTACGGCATCGATGTCGCCGGCTTTGGCGGCCTTGTGCAGTGCCGTTGAGCCACCACTGACGACACGAGAATCGGCGGTGCCATCGGTGTAGCCGCGGTCGCCGGCGCCGCCGCGGAACGGCGGCTCGTGCTTCAGCCGCATGTTGACGTAGGCGCCCCTGGCCAGCAGTGTGCGGGCCACGTCGAGCGCCGTCAGTTTCCCGGTCGACGGCAAATCGCCGCGGGTGGTGTTGCTGGACAGGTGCAGATCGATGCTGTTGTACAGTGCTGTGCGCCCCCACCAGTCCCAGCGGCCGATGTCAGCCCCACGCGCGATCAGCAATGCAGCGGTGTCGTACTGCAGGTTCAGCGTGGCCATCAGCAGTGGTGTCTGGCCCCAGAGATCCGCCAGGTTGATGTCGGCGCCGCCATCGAGCAGCGCCGTGACGCAGTCCTTGCAACCTTCGCGCGCCGCGTACAACAACGGCGTGAAGCCGCCGGTCTCGAGCGGCTTGATGCGCGGCTCCGATGTCACCCAGCGTGGCCAGTCCTGGTCCTTGCCGCGGGCGTTGACATCGGCACCGTGCTTGAGCAGCAAGCGAATCATCGCCGGCTGTTGCTGAGCTGCAGCCCACATCAAGGCCGTCTGCCCGCCCCAATTCTCCGTCGCATTGACGTTGGCGCCCTTGTCCAGCAGCAATCTGGCGGTATCCGTTCGACCGGTGCGGGCCACCGCCATCAGCAGGGTCTCGCCTTCGCTGTTGGCGGACTCGATGTCGCCACCGGCGCGCACCAACGCCTGCATGATCGGAAAATTGCCATGCTCTGCCGCCACGGTCATGGGCGTGGCGCCATAGTCATTGCGGCTGTCGGGATTGGCGCCCTGCTTCAGCAATGCCACCACTTTCGGCAGGTCCTGCTCATGCACTGCCCAGTGCAGCGCCGTGGTGCCGTCGACATCGGCGGCGCGTGCGCCGGCGGCAGCGAACGCCAGCCACAGCGCGAGAAGAATTTTCATACCTCGGCGAACAGCCCCGTGCTGTTGCCCAGCGTTTCGACGCCCTTGATCCCCGCGCGCTCCAGCAATGTCAGCACGAGATTGGCATGCGGCGTGTCGGCACCGTACGCCAGGTGCTGGCCACCCTTGATGCGGCCATGACCCTTGCCGAAGATCGCCGACGGCAGCCGGTTGGCATTGTGCGCGTTGGAATCGCTCATGTTGCTGCCGAACAGCAGGATGGAATGGTCCAGCAACGAGCCTTCGCCGTCCTGCTTTTTGGCCAGCCGGTCGAGGAATCTGGCGAACAGCTTCGAATGATAGGTCTGTACCTGGGCACACTTCTCCATCTTGTCCGGCACGTATCGATGGTGCGACAGCGGATGGTAGGCGTCGGAAATGCCGATCTGGTTGTAGGTCAGCATGCTGAGCTCCGCCGAGATCATCATGGACGCCACGCGCGTCAGCTCAGTTTCATAAGCCAGCGCAATCAGGTCGTACATCGTGCCCAGGTGTTGCTCCCAGCTGGCCGGCACACCCATCGGCGCCTCCGGAAGCGTGATGCCGGCAAAACTTCGAGCGCCGAGTTTCTGCACCTGCTGCTCTACATCGCGCACCGACTCGAGATATTCCTCCATGCGGACCTGATCGGCGGCGCCCAGTTTCCCGTTCAGCGACGCGGTGCTCTCGGCCACCAGATCCAGCAGACTGGATTTCAGGTTCTTGTTCGACTCGCGCTGCAACTGCGTATCGCCCTGGCCGAACATGCGAAAGAACAGCTTGCGCGGATCGTGTTCCATGGGCAGCGGCTGCGTGCGGGCGCGGAACGAGATCGTGGTTCCATAGCCGCAGCCGGCCTTTGCGCTGCACACTCCGGTCGCCGATGCCGCCTTTACTTCGGTGCACAACTCCAGCGACGGAAACGGCGTGTCCTGGCCAATGCGCTGCGCGGCGATCTGGTCGGCCGAAATGCCGAAGTTGGGGTCCTGGTCGTTGTTGACGAATGGAGACGCGCAGCTCAACCAGGTGCCAGGCGACGTCGCATGCACTCCCGCGCCCTCTGCGGCGGTGTTGCGCAGGTTGCTGACGATGGTCATCTGATTCTTGTACGCGCGCAGTGGCGCCAGCACCGGCGCCAACTCGAACTGGGTGCCGGTGGCAGTGGGTGTCCACTGGTCCATGATGGCGCCATGCGGAAAATAGAAAAACCCGAGTCGCGGTCTCGGTGCTGCAGCGGTTTGCGACAGCGCCACGCCGGCCGGGATCATGGCATCGAGCAGAGGCAGCGCCAAGGCGGCGCCGGCGCCGCGCAGCAGCGTGCGCCGCGACAGATGCTTGCGCGTGATGTACATGGCTAGCTCCCCTCCCGCATCGTGAATTGCTCGCTGCTGACGATCTTCAGCACCAGCGTCGAAAAGCGGTAGTTCTCCCGAGCCGACTCGCGCACGATGCGGCGCACGGTCGGCATGTCCCGGTAGGTGAGTTTACGCCCCAGGGCGAACGTCAGCAGTTCCTCGGTGAAAGTCTGCACGAATTGCTCTGGATGCCGCAGGATGGCCTGACGCAGCGCCACCGGACTGCCCACTTCGGTGCCATCCGCCAGCCGGCCGGAGGCATCGATGGCCACGCCGGCCATGCGGTCCGTGTCGCGCCAGCGCCCGACGGCGTCGAAATTCTCCAGCGCGAAGCCCAGCGGATCGATGACGCCATGGCAGCCATTGCATTCCGGCTTCGTGCGGTGCTTCTCCAGCCGTTCCCGCACCGTGGTGTACTCCTGGCCCGGTTCGATTTCCACGAAGCCTTCGACGTTGGGGGGCGGCGCGGCCGGCGGCGTGCCGATGATCTTCTCCAGCAACCATTTTCCGCGCAGCACGGGTGATGTGCGGTTCGGATACGACGACACCATCAGCACTGCACCCTTGCCCAGCAGGCCGTAGCGCTTCTCGTCCTGCAGTTGTACGCGACGGAAGTTCGAGCCACGCACGTCGTTGATGCCGTAATGAAGCGCCAGGCTTTCATTGACGAAGGTGTGATCGGCCGTCAGCAGATCCACCACGCTGCGGTTTTCAGCGAAGATGCTCTGCATGAACAGAACTGCCTCCCGAGTCAGGTCGGCGCGGATGTCGCGATCCACATCTCGGAACAACCGGCCGTCCGGCGTGATGTTGGCGAGTTCGGCAAGCCCCAGCCACTGGTAGCCAAAGTTGTCAGCCAGGTTGCGCGCGCGCGGATCCTGCAGCATGCGCTGCACCTGCTGTTGCAGCACGGCCGGGTCCTGCAGACCGCCCTTCGCCGCTGCATCGAGCAGTGGTTTGTCGGGTTCCGAACTCCACAGGAAGAATGACAGCCGCGACGCAAGTTCCAGGCTGCTCAATGCATAGGCGCCGCCCGCCGGTAACGATGCCGGCGCCGGCTCGAAGCGATAGAGGAATTTCGGATGGGCGAGGATGCCGGACAGCGCAAAGCTGATGCCCTTCTCGAAGCCCCCCTCGGCACGGCCGCGCTCATACATCCTTAGCAACAACGCGGTGTCGGCATCGGTCAGGAAGCCGCGAAAGGCTTCCTTGCCCAAGGTGGTGATGATCTGGCGGGCGCAGGCGTCCTCGCTGGTGCCGCGTTGCGGGTGACAGGAGAAAATCTTCTCGCGGCTCGGCGTGCTGCTGAGACCTGTGGCTTTCACCGGTCCATAGATCTCGAACTCGCGTATGCCTACGACGGCATCCTGCGCCTTGCGCGGCGCCTGCTGCTGCAGCGGAGAGTCGGATTCCGCAAACGAGCGGTGCAGGAAGAATACCGCCACCTGGTGCGGACCCGCCGTGGTCGTCAGCGGAATGTCGCGCAGTCTTGCGTTCAACGCATCGAGTGCCGGCGCCCGCAGCTTGTCCAGCTTGTCAGCTTCGTTCGGGCCGCCGATCTGTGTTTCAAAAAACTTCCTGCCATCCAGCGTCGCAACCAGCGTTTGCTGGTGATCCAGCCCGCCCGGCGCCAGTCCGGACGCGAGACTGCCGATATTCAGGCGATAGTCGCCATCACTTGGAAAATAGTGTTCGCCGACGACACCGCCCCGCGAGCCCAGCGGCAGGCCGTCGACGTGAAACGCCTGGCTGGAACCCGCAAATGCGTGGGAAGTGCCAGAGGGCCTGGCGGACACTGTTCCTATCGCTTTCTCACTGACCACCCGGGCGGCTTCCAGATATTGATCGACGAAAGTCGGCGTGACCTGCAGCGCAGTAGCATTGTTGTCGAATCCTCCTTCAGCGCCGTCTATCGGCAACAGGCTCTGAGGGTCGATGTCCTCATGCAGCAGATCACGTACGGTATTGCCGTACTCGGTGCGGTTCAGTCTGTGCACGAGCTTGCCGCCGGCATGGATCGTTGCAGCACCATGGTCCAGCGTGTTTTCGAGCCACGAGGCCAGTGCATCAACCGTGCGGGTGTCGGGTCGTTTCTGGCCGGGCGGTGGCATCAAGCCACCGCGCAACTTGCGCACGGCAGCTTCCCAAACTTCTGCATCCTGCGGGATCGTGTCGTGGCTCATCAGGTCAAACGCGATGCCGCCGCTGAAGTCTTCGGAGTTATGGCATTTCGCGCAGTACTGGTTCAGCACGGCCCAGTGTGCGTTGGCGTTCTTGTCGGCCGCCGCAGCAGTACCGGCAATCAGCGATGCGGCAATGATGAGTTGGCGCAGGAGTTTCACGGCAGATTCAGGATTCTGTCACTCTGCGGATCGCGCAGATGGCCCTGGATGCTCTGGAACGCCAGCGTCAGGAACAGTGTGGGATCGCCCATCGTCGCGATGAATTCGTCCGCGGGTCTTTCGTGCAGCAGTTCGTTCAGGCTCTTGCTCTGGATGAAGGCGCCGTGGATGCGATCGAACACCGTCAGGTAGCGCTGGTTCTGCGCCCGCAGTTCCGGCAACGTCATCGCCGCGCCGGTAGCAGGAACTATCTTGGTGTTCACATCGGGCACCGTGAGCAGCGAGACGAAACTGTCCAACATGCCGCCGATGAACCCCCCGGTCCACCAATCGGGTTCGCTCCAACGGCCATTGTTCACCAACCCTCCGGTGGCCAGCAGGTTCTCGTCCGCAAAATAGATCCAGATATCGCCATCCGTGTGCGCGTTGCGCAGGTAACCGTACTGGATGTGGCGATCGCCGATCTGTAGTGCGCCATCCTCGTAGAACGTTGTCACCGGCCGCGCCGCAGCCGGCAGCGGTGCAAACTTCAGACCCGACCAGCGCTGGGAGATTTCCGTGCTCTCCCACAGCATCGTGTTCTCGTGCGCGATGATCTGCACCCCCTTCTTGCCGAGCGGCAGATTGGAGCCGGTCTGTTCGCGGTGCCAGTGCGTATTGAACAAGGCGCGGTAGGGGCGGCCGGGAAACTGCTGCGCGATTGCGCCATGCAAACTGTCGTACCAGTCGGCGTGGCCGCCATCGACCAGGATCAGGCCCTCGCTGCTGTCGACTACCAGCACGTTGCTGTCGGGCCCGCTTACCAGTAATACCTTGTCCGACAGACGCTGCGTTGCCACGGGCAGCTTTACTTTGGCTGCATGGGCAATCACGGCATCGCTCTTGCTCAACGGCACTGCGCTCTTGCATACCGGCAATGCGGCGCTGGCCACCAATGCCGCGTATTGCATGAAGTTTCGTCGATTCATTGGTACATTTGCGGCCATTCAGGCGGGGGACGTTATGAAAGTCACTGGTCAAAGTAAACTACTGGGTCTGGTAGCTGCATTTTCTGCACTTTTTGCAGCCAGCGGTGCCATGGCGCATCACTCTCTGGCCGGTGAATTCGACACCACGAAGAATATCGAATTGCGCGGGACCATCACCAAGGTCGAATGGACCAACCCGCACATCTATCTCTATCTGGATGCGGTCGACAAAGGTCAGACCGTGAAATGGCAAATTGAATTGGGTTCACCGAACCAACTGGTTCGCCAGGGGTTCAAGAAGGGAGACCTGCCGGTAGGTACCGTTATCCGCGCGTCGGCCAACCCGGCCCGTGATCACTCCAATACCTGCAGCACGAGGAAGATCACGCTGGATGACGGCACACCCGTTTTCAGTCGCAGCTCCACGCAGTATTAGCAGGAGCGCGGGCATGAACTTCATCAAGTCATTGTCAGCAGCATGCGTGGTGCTGTTGCTGGGCCAGCAGGCCTTCGCGCAGACAACCGCCGCCATCCCACGACTGCCGAGCGGCAAGCCCAACCTCAACGGTACATGGGAATTCCCGTATGTGCCTGACATGAGCGGCAAGGGCAATGGCCGCAACCAGATCGGTGCCGGTGAGCTGCCCTATACGGCAGCCGGCAAGCTGAACATGGACCGCTATGATTCGTCGAAGGGTGATTACACCGGCGCCTGCCTGCCTTTCGGCCACGTGCGCTCGATGAACTCGCCGAATCCAGTGCAGTTCTTCCAGACCGACACCGACTTCGCCTACCTGTTTGAAGTGAACACCTGGCACCACGCGTTCAAGATCGGCGGCAAGAGCGATATCTACGACCTGCCCGCAACGTGGTATGGCAACTCACATGGCGAATGGGACGGCGATACCTTCGTTGTCACCACCGGCAACTACAACGGCAAGACCAGACTCGACACCATCGGCCATCCGCACAGCCACAAGATGACGGTCACCGAACGCTTCAAAATGAAGGACGCCGACACGCTGGACTACGTCATCACCATCGACGACCCGATCTATTATTCGAAGCCGTGGAGCAACAAACGCATATTCACACGCATGGCAAAGGGCATCGGCCTGCTGGAATACGCCTGCGAAGAGAACAACAAAGGCCTGTGGGAAGGACGCCTGAAGGTGCCGGACTATAAGAACTGGCACACGTACGATTACAAGGAATGAAAAGCTGAATTAGCCATCCGGTGGCTGCGGGCAATCAAGTTGCCCGCACGTTTTGCACGAAGAGGCGCGCGTTCTGCAGGCGCTGGTCGTAGCGGGTTTCTATTGATGCGCGCTCTTCCGGCGGAAGCAGGTCGGGACAGCGCACACCGCGGACGCGGCGGTAATAGTAGTCTGACAATCCACGCGCCAGCCTGTCAGTCACGACGCAATCCCGAATGATCTGCTCGGTCATACAAGCCTCCCTGGGATCAGAATCTCGCCTGGTGGTTACAGCTTCGCGGTTCCACGGAGAGTCTCCCAGCAGCGACACCCCAGACTGCGCGTCAGCGCTGTCCTACTGGCGCTCGTGCGAACAGCCAACACCGAAAGCATGCGGCTGTGAAACTGGCGGGAGTGAGGGATTCAACCGAACCCTAACCAATTGATTCCCAGCCGGATTTATTCACGTGACATCCGCAGTATGGGAGAACCCGCCCACCGCGGCGTCCAAGTCGCTACGACGTCGGCGATGCAAAGAAGCTTTCACGCATCCGCTCTATGTCTGCGGAATGTCCGGTAATGATTTCGAAGGCGAGCGCTGCCTGGCCAATGACCATACGTGAACCGTT
>Ga0134124_10004927_pt1 | contig 10723 bp, 8 predicted proteins | sample KB304_FD_96880 | JGI IMG/M metagenome (GOLD analysis project Ga0134124, IMG submission 96880) | Terrestrial soil microbial communities without Nitrogen fertilizer from Kellogg Biological Station, Michigan, USA - KB3-0-4 | ecosystem: Environmental > Terrestrial > Soil > Unclassified ... | reverse complement strand
GGCCAGGTGATGACCAAGCTCATCGAGAAGAACACCACGATCCCCACCAAGGCTTCGCAGGTGTTCTCCACCGCTGACGACAACCAGACGGCCGTGACCATCCACGTGCTGCAGGGGGAGCGCGAGCGCGCGGCGGACAACAAGTCCCTCGGTCGCTTCGACCTCTCCGACATCAAGCAGGCGCCGCGCGGCATGCCGCAGATCGAAGTTTCCTTCGATATCGATGCCAACGGCATTCTGCATGTATCCGCCAAAGACAAGGCTACGGGCAAAGAGCAGAAGATCGTCATCAAGGCCTCCAGCGGCCTGTCTGAGGACGAGATCAAGCGCATGGTGGCCGACGCCGAGGCGCATGCGGCTGAGGACAAGAAATTCCGCGAACTGGTCGAGACCCGCAACCGCGTCGTCGCGCTGGCGCATGCCACCGAGAAGTCGCTGGCTGAACTGGGCGACAAGGTGTCGGGCGGCGACCGTGCTGCGGCAGAATCAGCCCTGTCGGATCTGAAGACCGCGATGAAGAGTGACGACAAGGATCAGATCGACCGCAAGGCCGAGGCACTGGCCAAAGCGTCGCAGAGCCTGGTCGCTCAGGCCCAGCAGGCGGCTGGCGGGTCTGCACCGGGCGGCGATGCGCCGGGCGCTGACGCTGGCAATGCGGGTGGCGCCGGCAAGAACGAGAACGTAGTCGATGCCGAATTTGAAGAAGTAAAGGACAAGAAAGGCGGCAACGCCTGACGGCGTAATGCAACAATTGCGTAAATGGCGAAACGTGACTACTACAAGGTCCTCGATGTAGCGCGCGACGCGTCGGAAGCCGACATCAAGAAGGCTTACCGGCGCCTCGCCATGAAGCTGCATCCGGACCGCAATCCGGGTGACGGTGCGGCGGAAGAGCAGTTCAAGGAGGTCAAAGAGGCCTATGAGGTGCTCACGGACCCGGCGCGGCGCGGTACCTACGATCAATTCGGTCACGAAGGGCTGGATGCGCAGCGCGGTGGCGGTGGGCAGGGCTTCAATCCTGGCGAGGCCTTCGGCGATATCTTCGGCGACGTCTTCGGCGACATCTTTGGAGGGGCGCGCCGCGGCGGCCGCTCGCAGGTGTTTCGCGGCGCGGACTTGCGCTATGAGCTCGAACTCGACCTGAACCAGGCGGTGTTCGGCGCGTCGGTTGAAATCGACGTACCCAAGCTTTCGGAATGTGAGACCTGCCACGGAAGTGGTGCGGCCAAGGGTTCCAATCCCATCACCTGCGATACCTGCCATGGTTCGGGCCAAGTGCGCGTATCGCAGGGTTTCTTCCAGCTGCAGCAGACCTGCCCGCGTTGCCGTGGCACGGGCAAGATCATCAAGAATCCCTGCGACACCTGCCTGGGGCAGGGGCGCATCCGCCGCACCAAGAAGCTGGCGGTGAAGATTCCGCCGGGCGTCGACAACGGCGATCGCATCCGTCTCTCCGGCGAAGGCGAGGCGGGGCGCAATGGCGGACCGCCCGGGGATCTATACGTTGAAGTGCATGTCCGAGCGCACGAGATCTTCGAGCGCGAGGGCGAGCATCTGTCCTGCGAAGTGCCGGTGAGCTTCGTGACGGCCACACTGGGTGGCACGGTGCTGGTGCCCACGCTTGATGGTCAGGTATCGCTGAAGGTGCCCGCCGAGACACAGTCTGGCCGTGTATTCCGGCTGCGCGACAAGGGCGTGAAGCCGGTGCGTGGCGGCGCGCGTGGTGACCTCTTCTGCAAGGTAATGGTCGAGACACCGGTCAAACTCACCAGCGAACAAAAAGAATTACTGCGAAAATTCGAGACATCGCTGAAGGCCGATGAAGGTCGGCACATGCCTCGCGAAGAGGGCTTCTTCGAAGGCGTGAAGCGGTTTTTCACCAGCGCGGAGAGTTAATCCATGTCAGCACGGGTGGGCATTGTCGGAGCCTCCGGCAGGATGGGTGCCGAGCTCGTGAAAGCCGTTGGCACCGAAGGACGCGCGCAGCTCGCCGCGGCAATTGATCGCGCTGGTAGTTCCTCCATCGGCAAGGATTCGGGCGCGCTGGTGGGACGTCACACCAACGGTGTGCTAGTCAGCGCCGACCTCAAGGATTCCATCCCGGGGCTCGACGTAGTCATCGATTTCTCCCGTGCCGAAGCCGTGGCCACCACGGCCGAGATCTGCGCTGCAGCTGGTGTGGCACTGATGATCGGCACCACGGGACTCAGCGCCGAAACCCAGCGACGCATCGACGCCGCCGCCCGCAAGATTCCTGTGCTCGTGTCCGCAAACACCAGCCTGGCACTCAACGTGCTTCTCGAGCTGGTTCGTCGCGCGGCGCAGGCATTGCCCGAAAGCTACGACATCGAGATTTTCGAAGCCCATCACCGGCACAAGGTCGACGCGCCCTCGGGCACTGCGCTGGTGCTGGGTGATGCTGCCGCCAAAGGCCGCGGCGTGCCCCTGGAGCGCCCCGTCGGCCTCACCGGCGCCAAGCCCGGTGAGCGCGCGGCCGGCGGCATCGGCTTCTCGGTGGTGCGGGGAGGCGATGTAGTGGGGGAGCACGACGTGCGTTTCCTCGGCGCCGGTGAACAGTTGCGCCTGAGCCACATCGCTACCGATCGCGCCATCTTCGCCCGGGGCGCCCTCGCGGCCGCGCTGTGGCTGATCGGACGCCCGGCTAACCGTTACCAAATGGCCGACTTTCTTTTTGAAAAACAATGAGTTGAGAATTTGATGCGGCAGGACACAGCCACCCATGCCCCCCGTTTTGGGGCAAGTTCACATGGACACGGTGGGGCCCCGGAACGTAGAATTTCGGCCGAATCCGATACATCCAGTTTCGGGTTTAGTCCGCGCAAGGCGGGAGGGCGTTCCAAAAGAACTCCTCCCGCTTTGTGCATCCGCCTCTCGAAAACCGGTATCTCGATGATGATGACAACCCGCCAGGGCACAGCGGAGGTTGGTGAGTGAGTGTGAGCGCCGTTCTGGCTCTGGCAGATGGAACCGTTTTCCACGGCATCTCCATCGGAGCGAAAGGGAATACCACCGGCGAAGTCGTTTTCAATACCGCGATGACGGGCTATCAGGAGATTCTTTCCGACCCGTCATACTGCCGGCAGATCGTCACACTGACGTATCCGCACATCGGCAACACCGGTACGACGCCCGAAGATCAGGAATCCTCCATGGTGGCGCCGGCGGGTCTGGTGATCCGTGATCTGCCGCTGTTGAAGAGCAACTGGCGTTCCAATCTCACGCTGAGCGAATACCTGGAACGCGGTCGCATCGTCGCCATCGCCGGCATCGATACCCGCAAGCTCACACGCCTGTTGCGTGAGAAAGGGGCGCAGGCCGGCTGCATCATGACCGGCGAGAACATCGACCCGAACGTTGCCGTGATGGCGGCGCGCAAGTTTCCCGGACTTGCCGGCATGGATCTGGCCAAGGTGGTCACCACGCGCGAGCGCTATCAGTGGAATGACGGCACGATCTGGCGTGCTGCCGGTCGCCCGACACTGCGGCCGCAACAGCGGCTGCATGTCGTGGCCTACGACTTCGGCATCAAGCGCAATATCCTCAGATTGCTGGCGGATGCGGGCTGCCGCATGACGGTGGTGCCGGCGACGACACCGGCCTCTGAAACCCTGGCGCTGCAACCCGACGGCGTATTCCTCTCGAATGGCCCCGGCGATCCCGAGCCTTGCACCTATGCCATCGACGCCATCCGCGAAATCCTGAAGACCGATGTGCCGGTGTTCGGCATCTGCCTGGGCCACCAGCTGCTGGGCCTGGCCACCGGCGCGCGGACGCTGAAGATGAAGTTCGGCCATCACGGTGCCAACCATCCCGTGCAGGATGTGGTCACCAAGAAGGTGATCATCACCAGCCAGAACCACGGCTTTGCCATCGATCCTGCCACGCTGCCCTCGAATGTGCGTCCCACGCATGTGTCGCTGTTCGATGGTTCGCTGCAGGGCATCGAGGTCGCCGAGAAGTCGGCCTTCAGTTTTCAGGGACATCCGGAAGCCAGCCCTGGTCCGCATGACCTGCTGCCGCTCTTCGACCGTTTCACGCAGGCCATGATCAAGCGCCTGCAGCAACAGCTGTTGGGACGTCCCCGTCCCTCCGGCACTGATAGTTGAGACCATGCCCCGTCGCACAGACATCAAGAGCATCCTGATCATCGGCGCCGGTCCCATCGTGATCGGCCAGGCCTGTGAATTCGATTATTCCGGCGCGCAGGCCTGCAAGGCGCTGCGGGAAGAGGGCTACCGGGTCATCCTGGTGAACTCCAACCCCGCCACCATCATGACCGACCCGGGCATGGCTGACGCCATCTACATCGAGCCGGTCAACTGGCGCACCGTGGCGCGCATCATCGAGAAAGAGCGGCCCGATGCGCTGCTGCCCACCATGGGCGGGCAGACGGCCCTCAACACCGCGCTCGACCTGGTGCGCGAAGGCGTGCTGAAGCATTTCAATGTCGAACTGATCGCCGCCTCGCGCGAAGCCATCGACATGGCCGAGGATCGCGAGAAGTTCCGCAACGCGATGAGCGAGATCGGACTCGAATCGCCGCGCTCGCTGATCGCGCACTCCATCGAAGAAGCCGTGGCCGTGCAACCCGAACTGGGCTTCCCCATTGTGATCCGTCCTTCGTTCACGATGGGTGGCACCGGTGGCGGCATCGCCTACAACCGCGAAGAATTCGAGGCCATTGTCACACGGGGCCTCGATGCCTCGCCCACCAACGAGGTGCTGCTCGAAGAGTCGGTGATCGGCTGGAAAGAGTTCGAGATGGAGGTCGTGCGCGACCGTAACGACAACTGCATCATCATCTGTTCCATCGAGAACCTGGATCCGATGGGCGTGCACACGGGAGACTCCATCACCGTGGCGCCGGCGCAGACACTCACCGACCGCGAATACCAGCGGATGCGCGATGCCTCCATCGCCGTGCTGCGCAAGATCGGCGTCGAGACCGGCGGCTCGAATGTGCAGTTCGCGCTGAATCCGGTCGACGGCCGGCTGCTCATCATCGAGATGAATCCGCGTGTGTCGCGTTCCTCGGCGCTGGCCTCCAAGGCCACGGGCTTCCCCATCGCCAAGGTGGCGGCGAAGCTGGCCGTGGGCTACACGCTGGATGAATTGAAGAACGACATCACCGGTGGACGCACGCCGGCCTCGTTCGAGCCTTCGATCGACTACGTGGTCACGAAGATTCCGCGCTTCACCTTCGAGAAATTCCCGGCGGCCAACGCCAAGCTCACCACGCAGATGAAGTCCGTGGGTGAGGTGATGGCCATCGGCCGGACCTTCCAGGAATCGCTGCAGAAGGCATTGCGCGGTCTGGAAACCGGTCTCGACGGTCTCTCGAGCGTCACTACGCTGCCTCTGGCTGGCGAAGATGCCGCCGAGCAACTGGCCTATGAGCTGCGTCATCCTGGCGCCAACCGTCTGCTGCAGGTGGCCGATGCCTTTCGCGCCGGCTGGAGCCTCGAACGCGTTCACGAGCTCAGCTACATCGACCCGTGGTTCCTGGCGCAGATCGAGGATCTGGTGCGGGAAGAAGCCGAGGTCCTTGCCAAGGGGCTGCCGGCGCTGGATGCGGTGCGTTTGCGCGCGCTGAAGCGCAAGGGTTTTGCGGATGCGCGCCTCGCACGCCTCACCGGGCAGACCGAGAAAACACTGCGCGACCGGCGCCGCCAGCACGGCGTGATACCGGTGTACAAGCGCGTGGACACCTGCGCCGCGGAATTCTCGACTTCAACCGCCTACCTGTATTCCACCTACGAGGAGGAATGCGAGGCCGAGCCCACCGACCGCAAGAAAGTGATGATTCTCGGTGGTGGTCCGAACCGCATCGGCCAGGGCATCGAATTCGACTATTGCTGTGTACATGCCTCGCTGGTGCTGCGCGAAGACGGTTACGAGACCATCATGGTCAACTGCAATCCGGAAACCGTGTCCACGGACTACGACACTTCGGATCGCCTGTATTTCGAGCCGCTGACACTGGAAGACGTGCTCGAGATCATCGCCAAGGAAAAGCCCATCGGCGTCATCGTGCAGTACGGCGGGCAGACGCCGCTGAAGCTGTGCCGCGCGCTCGAAGCCAACGGCGCGCCGATCATAGGCACCACCCCGGAATCCATCGATATCGCTGAAGACCGCGAGCGCTTCGCCGATCTGGTGCGCCGCCTGAGCCTGCGCCAGCCGGCCAATGCCACGGCGCGCACTGAAGAGCAGGCGCTGCGCATGGCCAAGGAAGTGGGCTATCCGCTGGTGGTGCGTCCGTCTTACGTGCTCGGCGGCCGGGCCATGGAAGTGGTGTATGCCGAGGAAGACCTCAAGACCTACATGACCACCGCGGTCAGCGTGTCGAACGACAGCCCGGTGCTGCTCGATCGCTTCCTCGACCAGGCGATTGAAGTGGATGTGGACGCCGTCTGCGACGGCACCGATGTGCTCATCGGCGGCATCATGGAACACGTGGAGCAGGCTGGCGTGCACTCGGGCGATTCCAGCTGCTCGCTGCCGCCCAACAGTCTTTCATTCGAGATCCAGCAGCAGCTGCGCGAGCAGACGCGCAAGCTGGCGCTGGGCTTGAATGTGATCGGCCTGATGAACGTGCAGTACGCCATACAGAATGGCGTGGTCTATGTGCTCGAGGTGAACCCGCGTGCTTCGCGCACCGCGCCCTTCGTTTCGAAGGCCACGGGCCGACCCATCGCCAAGCTGGGCGCGCAGGTGATGACCGGCCGCAAGCTCAAGGAACTGGGCGCCACCGAAGAGATCGTGCCCGGCTTCTACTCGGTGAAAGAGGCCGTATTCCCCTTCGCCAAATTCCCGGAGTCCGATCCCATCCTCGGGCCAGAGATGAAGTCCACCGGCGAGGTGATGGGCACAGGCCGCACCTTCGGTGAGGCCTATGCCAAGGCGCAGTCCGGTTCGGGCACCGCCTTGCCGCGCAAGGGCACGGTGCTGGTCAGCGTGCGCGAACGCGACAAGCCGGGAGCCGTGGAAATGGCGCGGCGACTGATCACCAAGGGTTTCGACATCGTGGCCACCGACGGCACCGCCAAGGCCATCGTTGCTGCGGGCCTGGCCTGCAAGCGCGTCAACAAGGTGCGCGAAGGTCGGCCGCATATCGTCGACATGATCAAGAACGACGAGATCGCGCTCATCGTCAATACCACCGAGGGCCGGCAGGCCACACGCGACTCCACTTCCATTCGCCGCGAGGCAGTGAGCCGTCGCGTCACCTACTTCACGACGCTGGCAGCGGGGCTCGCGACCTGCGAAGCGCTGGATCACATCGAAGATGAAGACGTGAACCGTCTGCAGGACCTGCATCAGGAGCTGCGTGCATGAGCATCAAGCGCGTGCCGATCACGCTGCGCGGCGCCGAGGCGCTGCGTGTGGAGCTGAGAAAGCTCAAGAGCGAAGACCGTCCCAATGTCATCAAGGCCATTGCCGAGGCGCGCGCACACGGCGACTTGTCTGAGAACGCCGAATACCACGCCGCGCGTGAACAACAGGGTTTCATCGAAGGGCGCATCCAGGAAGTGGAAGCCAAGCTCTCGAATGCCGAGATCATCGATGTGACGCAGCTCGCCGCCAATGGCAAGGTGGTGTTCGGCAGCACGGTCGAGCTGGCTGATGAAGACAGCGGCGCGAAGGTGGTCTACCAGATCGTCGGTGAGGACGAGGCCGACATCAAATCCGGCCGCATCTCGGTGGGCTCACCGATCGCCCGCGCCCTTGTAGGCAAAAGCGAGGGCGACAGCGTCGACGTGACCACCCCGGGCGGTAAACGCAGTTACGAGATCATTGCCGTTCGCTACGTGTAGATCGAAGGGCCAGGCGGCGGACCAGTTTGCAGGCGGGGAAATGGCCGGCAGCGAAACGGCAGACCACTGCGGCCACGACAGTTTCGGTATGTGCCAGGCGGGCATCAGCTGCTGCACCGACAGCCCATGATGTGATGCGCCCGTGATGCTGCGCAGTACATCCTCCAGCTGCGGCAGCTGATACAGCGCGATCAGGAACAGCACCGCCACGATCGCGAACCACAGCATGCCGGCCCAGGCATGCGCCCATCCATGCAGGCTGCCGCCATTGGCGTAGTACATCGCCGCGCGGCGACCGGCGCCGATGGGAATGGCCACGAGCGCATACACCGCAACCACTGCGGCATAGGCTACCCAGCGCGGAATATCCGGATCACCATGGAACATGCCCGGAGGCCAGGCGCCCATGCCGCCGTGACGATAGCCCCACCAGATCGAATACATGATCACGGCGAAGGCGGCGAACCATACGGCTGACATCACCGTGAGCACGGGCAGCAGCACGCCGCCCGTCACGCGCGCGGCGTAGCCAGGCGCGGGTTGGGGTACCTGGTTTGCCGCCAGCGGCGGCGACCACCAGCGGGCTTCGCGTCTCATGCGGCGCTGCTCGCGCCGCGCCTGGCGTTCGCTACGAAAATCTTCGTGCTTTTTTTTTACGCGATCCACCAGCTCCTGCGCGTTGAAGGGCTGACCATGCGCGGCAGCCACTTCTTCTGGCGTGTTCGCCATCGGCAGCACGAAGGTCAGTCCGGCGTAGATGATCAGGCAGGGGAAGAACCCGGTGAATACGGTGATCAGTATGACGGCCAGGCGCACTAGTCCCACGTCCACGCCAGCGTACGCCGCCAGTCCCGTGCAGATGCCGCCCCATTTCATGCCTTCGGCCACGCGATACAGGCGCCGCGGCCGCAATCCGCCGGCGGTGCTGGCTGATGCGGAGCTGCTGGCGCCAGCGCTGGCAGAGGCGAAGCCGGCATCCGCGCTGTTCGGGGCATCTTCCGTGCCGCTGCTCACCGGACCCATCTCCTTGAGGATGCGCAGGATCTCGGCGCCACTGACCACGGTCTTGTGCGCACCCAGCGTGAGCCGGCACTTGTCGGCGATGGCCTGCTCCAGATCGGCGAGGATTTCCTCGCGATCCGGATTGTTTGCCAGCGCACGGGCTGCGTTCTCCAGATAGGCGCGCAGCGCGTCGTAGCCGTCCTCGTCGATCTGGTAGGCGTTGTTGTTCAGATTGATCGTCGTGACCTTGCGCATGTCAGTTTCCCAGGCGGGTGAGGGTGTCGTTGAGGTGGTTCCAGTAGCCCTGCAGCTCTTCCAGTGCACGGCGACCGGGGTCGGTCAATTTGTAGTACTTGCGGGGAGGGCCGGCTTCAGACTCCTGCCATTCGTAGTCCACGAGTTCTTCGCGGCGCATGCGGCTGAGCAGGGGGTACAGCGTGCCTTCCTGGGTCGCGAACTCCGTGCCATCCAGGCGCTTGAGCATTTCTGCGACGTACAGCTTTTCCGAGGCGATGACCCGCAGGACGGCGAATTCCAGCAGTCCCTTGCGTATCGGTCCGAATTTTTCGCTGAGATCCATAACGGCGTTCAAAAAGGGGTATTTGTTCCGAGAAGCTACCTTGTGATGAAAAGGTAGCAGGAAAAGAAAAGGGATGCAAGTCCTGCGTGAGGATTGGGGGTGGAGGTGGGGGTTGGAGCGGGGGCTTGGAGCCTGTCGGCGGCCTGCCGCATCGCGGCATGTTAGGGTGCCAGCATGGGTGCTTCCCGCAGCCGAATTGCTCTGGTCCTGCTTGCCTGCATGGCTTTCCTCACCGTGCGGCTGCTGTGCGACCACCTGCATTTCTGTTTCGACGGCGGCGAGCCTTTCGTCTCCGTGCACGGTGACGATGGCGACATCCACCACATGGGGCCAGGTATCGCTGCGCCCCATGAGGATCTCGACATCGAACTGATGAGCGCGGTGTTCAAGAGTGCATCCGACACGCTGATTCCACTGGCATTGCTGGGCGCGCTGCTGCTGCTGATCCTGCCGCAGGTTCGCATCCAGAGGATTGCGTTTCCTTCCCTGCTGTTTCCGGACTCCCGGTTTCAACATCTGCGGCCGCCGCTGCGCGGTCCGCCAGGCTGACTCCCCGACCTCTCGTCTGATCTTCTGACGCGCGGGAAGCGCGTGGACGCAAGTCTTTGGGAGACTTCCATGCTTTCGACTCTCTGGCGTGCCTCGCTGGCATGCCTCGTTCTATGTAATGCAGCGGCTGCGGCCAGCGCTGCCGAATCATCTGCCGCACCACCGCTGAGTCTGCGCAATGCCGTGGATGCGGCGCTGGCCGGCAATCCGGATCTGAAGGAGTTTGCTTTTGCGCTCAGGGCCGAGGAAGCGCGTCGCGATGGTGCGGCACTTCGACCGGCTACGGAACTCGCCGCTGAACTGGAAAATGTGCTCGGTTCGGGCGCGTACCAGGGATTGTCGGCTGCGGAGACGACGCTGGCCATTTCGCAGGTCGTGGAGCTTGGTGGCAAGCGCGAGGCGCGGATTGCGGCAGCCTCGGCCCGCATCGACACAGTAACGAGCGCGCGCCAGGCGGCACAACTGGACATTCTCGCGGAGGTGGCGCGTCGCTATGTCGCCGCAGCCGAACTGCAAGAACAGCTGCGCCTGGCCGAGCGCGCGACGACTTTGGCACAGAGCACGCTCGAAGCTGCGCGTCTGCGTGTGCAGGCTGCACGCGCACCACATGTGGAAGAGGATCGCGCCACGGTTGCACTGGAGCGCAGCCGTCTCGAGGTGCGCTCTCTGCGATCGAGGCTCGAAGCTGCGAAGCGCTCGCTCGCTGCGACCTGGGCAGCCGACGATGCCACCATCGATGGCCGCGCCTTCGGCG
>Ga0134124_10004926_pt1 | contig 10724 bp, 3 predicted proteins | sample KB304_FD_96880 | JGI IMG/M metagenome (GOLD analysis project Ga0134124, IMG submission 96880) | Terrestrial soil microbial communities without Nitrogen fertilizer from Kellogg Biological Station, Michigan, USA - KB3-0-4 | ecosystem: Environmental > Terrestrial > Soil > Unclassified ... | reverse complement strand
TTTCTATTCGGCTCAGTCTGCTGGTTCCCCCACGCCTGCTGAGGGGGTGTGTACCCAACGGCCTACGCTGTTACTCCAGGTGAGCTGGCTGAGCCTTCTGGTTCCCGATACCAACGTGGAGAAGCAAGTTAGGCAATAGGTGAGGTGGCCAATCGGCCCATTCCTACCATTGACCTATCCCTCAGGTCGAAAATCAGGGTCGCAATCCCCTCCACACGGCACGAAACTTACCGTTCGACCGCAGAAAAACGATAAATCTTCAGGAGTTCTAGCAGGACAAATCTCTACGTTAGAGCTCCCTTAAGTAAACGTGTACTAACCGGGCCGAGCTAAGCTTCGTTCCGCAATCCAAGGTAGAAAATCTAAGTCTGTCACTTGTACTAGCCAATTAAGGGTAATGGGAAGCAGTAGTTACAAGTTGCATTCCAAAAGGCAAGGCTCGGGCGGAAGGAGGTAAAGGAAATTACTCCCTCTAGTATAAAAGTATTATTTTGCTTGACAAAAAGAATTTGGAAGGCGTAATTTTCGGCGCATAGAGAAATCGTTTACTTAACTTTACGCGTGACTGACTTAACTTTACGAGTGACTGACTTAACTTTACGAGACATTTCCCTTGGGGGCTGACATGAGAACCTACTTCGCTGTAGGGGTGCGTGTTGTGCTTGGAATTTTCTGCCTTGGCGGTCTGCTATTGGCACAACGATCCGACCGCGGAATCATTACCGGGATCGTAACCGATCAAACCGGCTCTGCTGTTGCTGGCGCCACGGTTAAAGTCCGCAATATGGAGACTGGTGTTGAAAGCAACCTCACCACGAACGATGCCGGAGCGTATACCACGCCGCCATTGGTGCTGGGAAATTATTCGGTGACGGTAGATCATTCCGGTTTTAAGACGTCGGTGAACTCAGGCATTATGCTCCAGGGCGCCGAGACGATTCGCCGAGACATCGGTCTTACCGTCGGTGCGGTTACAGAGGTTGTGGAAGTAAAGGCTGGAGCTGACACACTCGAAGTTACGACCCCTGACGTCAGTCACACCGTTGACGAGAAGTATTATCGCGACCTCCCAGTCATCATGGGGGCCGATGTTCGTCTTGCGGAATCTGTACTCCTGATGCAGCCAGGTTATCTTCCCATGAAGCCGAATGGCGATCCCATGTTCCGGGGCAGCCAGTTTGGCTCTCGCATTAACGGTGGTCAGACCAGGGCGACGGAGAATTTCTTTGATGGCGCTGCGTTCGGTTACGCCAGTGGCCACCAACAAAGCCAGGAAAGCGCACCTTCTGTAGAAGCGGTCCAGGAAGTGAAGGTCATTACCACCACTTATTCCGCGCAGTACGGTCATACCAGCGGCGGATTTATCGAGTACACCTCTAAGTCCGGCACCAACGACTGGCATGGAAGCCTCTATGAATTTTTCGGCAACGATGCCCTCAATGCGCGCGGTTATTTTGACGCAGACTGCGTAGCTGGAACTTGCACGTCGCGTGCTAAGACGCCATATCGCAACAACAACTTTGGGTTTACCTTCGGCGGACCAGTGATCATTCCCAAAGTTTATGACGGGCACAACAAGACGCACTTCTTTGTGAACATTGATTGGACTCGGTTTCGCTCCGGGGTGCTGCCAGGTTTCGGCAACACGACGCCGACGGATCTGATGAAGGCTGGTAATTTCAGCGAATTGCTCACCACGAATCAAATCGGTACCGACGCCTTGGGGCGACCGATCTTCCAAGGGCAGATCTTTGATCCTTCCACCACTCAGTTGGTGGGCGGAATTCCAGTTCGTGACCCATATCCAGGGAACATCATTCCCGCAGGGGATCCAAATCTTAGTGTCGCTGCGTCGCGGATCGCTTCTCTCATGGTCCGACCGGACAGGCCGGGCACGGCTTTCAACGTCGCCGGTAATCCCGCCGGTGACCAAACCTGGAATTTGAACGCGCGCAACGTGATGTTCCGCGTTGATCAAACCCTGACACCAGCTCTGCGCATGCACGAGAGCTTCTACTGGAACTCTCGGCCTTCGATCCGCAACTGCGGTGAGGTTGCCGGATGTACGACGGAGTTTGATGGCGCAACGTCACCGGAGAAGAACACCAATTATTACGGCGACGGTTTCTACCAGCGGATTGTCACCCACCACGCCAACGTACAGTTTGACTGGATCATTAATAATAACTTGCTAAATCACTCCACAATCGCGTGGGACCGCTGGTTCATGGGCGGAAACCCATTATCTGCTGGTGCGGGCTGGCCGCAGCTGCTTTGGGCAGGAACTCCAGGAGAAACAAATCCTGCTGGCGTGGGTGGCCTTCTCGACCAGACAGCCGGCCCACCCCTCATCGATTTCCAAGGCACTGTGCCCTACAACTCCATCGGCACTTACGGCTGGCCAAAGTTTGGTTTCGAGACCAATAATCGGTGGCAGTTCTCAGACGATTTGTCCTGGGTCCGGGGCAAGCACACGATCAGGATGGGCTTCGAGTACCGCTGGCATCAGTTCCCCTCCGCTGGATGGGCCACCGGGGATCAGGGTGGGCATTTCATCTTCAACAATCTGGAGACGGCAGGTTATGACGCTTCCGGCAATGTTCTACCTGGAGGAACGGGTAATTCGTTTGCGTCCATGCTGCTGGGCCAGGTTCATTCGGCGGACCAGACGATTCCGGTGCACCCCACATTCAATGAATCCTATTTTGCTCCGTGGATCAATGACGAGTGGAAGGTAAGTAACCGGTTGACACTAACTCTGGGTCTTCGCTTCGACTACCAGACCGCACGCACAGAAATGCACAACCTCTATTCTACCTTCGACCCCACCACGCCGAACCCTGGAGCTGACGGCTTTCCGGGAGCTGTCATTTTTGCGGGAAATTGCGCGGGTTGTGCCGGAGAACGAACATTTGAAAGACCGGGCCACAATAATTTTGGCCCTCGCATCGGTTTTGCTTACCGCGTGGGCGATAAGACAGCCATCCGAGGAGGGTATGGAATTTATTACTCCGGTGTTTCCTTCGCTCAATTCATCGGGCAACCGACGCTCGGCTTCTCGTCCAATCCCTTTATCCAAACTCCGAATAACGGTCAGGACCCTGCCTTTCACTTCGACAACGGGTTCCAAGGCACTATTAATCTCCCGCCATTCATCGACCCGACTATCTCGAACGGTGGCGCTCCCATTGCGGTGGCGAAGAATGGACTTACACTCCCGCGTTATCAGAACTGGTCTCTTACGGTCGAACGTGAGCTCACCAGCAACATGCGCTTGGATGTTTCTTATATAGCCAATCGCGGCACTCGTCTAACCGATCACTGGCAGAGGTTGGGATTGGACGCCAACATGAACAATCCAAGTGTCCTGGCATTGGGCGAGACTGTCCTGAATTCGCCTTGCAACAGCACTGTGGCGCCGACAGGAACCTGCGCAGGCGGAGTCGCACTGCCTTACCCATCCTTTAGTGGAAACGTGGCACAGGCGCTGAGAAAGTTCCCGCAATACCAAAACATCCTGTGGCGCAACGTTCCCACGGGCTCCAGTTTGTACAATGCTCTCGAAGTGGTTCTCGAGAAACGCTTCTCGGCGGGACTGCAATTCCGCGCTGCGTATACCCGCTCTCACTTGGTGACGAATGGAGCTGAGAGTTCACAAGGGGGCGAGGGTATCAATGCCACAGTGCAGAATCCCATCGCAACCAGCGAGTGGGGAGTGAGCGCCGACGACACACCCAATGTGTTTCTTCTCGGCTATACCTGGGAGATACCCGGCGCCAAGCACTTTAAGGGTGCCATGGGAGTCCTGCTAGGCGGCTGGAACTTGTCCGGAGTGCAACGTTACGAAAGCGGACGTCCGTTGAATATCTTCATGAACAATGATCTCGGTGGCTTCTTGTTCAATGGTCAAAAGAGACCCAACCGTGTGAAAGGCAGCAGCGGCGTGGCAGACAGAAGTGGCAACTTCGTACCAGGCGCACAGAAGTATTTCAATGCGGGCGCTTGGGCGGATCCCGGCCCGCTTCAAATGGGTGACGGGCCCCGGCGAGATGAATCGGTGCGGGGTTTCCCAACTTACAGTGAGGACATCAACATATTCAAAGTCTTCCAACTTCACGAGCGCTTAAAGATGAGGTTTGAAAGTCAGTTCGGCAACATTTTCAATCGGACCGACTTCTGCGATCCGGATACGAATTTCAGCGCAGGAAGTTTCGGCACCGTCAACACTCAATGCAATTCCGCGCGGTCCATTCAGTTGGGCCTGCGGTTTGATTTCTAACCCAAGGAAGTTTAAGCTTCGCCCTCTGGCCTAGGCGGAGCGCGGCGTGGCAGTGAACATTAGTAGCGGAAGAAAGTGCGCATTTGCACTGGGAGGGGAGCTCCTGTGGCTGCCCCTCCTATTGTTTTTTCTGCTCATGAGTTCTGCTGTTCTCAGAGCCGATTCACGCGGAGCTCTTGAGAAAGCGGTCGATTTGGTTCAGCAGGGGCGATTGGAGGAAGCGGACCAACAAGCGCGTTTGGCGCTCAGTAATCCCCAGACGCGTGCAGGGGCCTGTTCGGTACTGGGTACCATACGTTTTCAACAGAAACAGCTTTCCGCAAGCGCCAGTTTCTTTCAGGAGGCGATCAAGCTGAATCCTCGCCTTTTAGGGGCCCGTCTTAGTCTCGCCGAGGTTTACACGCTTCAGGGCAAGCAGGACAGAGCCGTCACGCTCTTTCGCCAAGTCTTGAACTTGGATTCTTCAAATGTCACTGCAAGACTGGCCTTGGCGCGCGCGGAAACCGAGAAGGGAAACTATCAACAATCGTTGAACCTGGCTAAGCCAGTTTTTCCGGCTTTCCAACAATCGCCGGATGGACTGCTGATACTCGCGGCAAATTACGCGAGACTGCACGACCGCACTGCCGCGGCTGGTTTGGCGAACTATTGGCGACAACTGCCGGGCATTGAGCCTGAATGGTCCATTAAGTTTGCATTGCTGCTGGCCGAAAGCGGAGCAGTTCCTCAAGCGATCGAAACTCTGGAGCGACTCAAACAGAATGGACCCATGTCATACGAGTTGGCATTCAACTTGGCAGGTGTGTACTTACTAAAGAATGACTTGAGCCGGGCGCTTGATTACTATGACGAAGCTCTTAAGTTGAATCCTCAGGCGCTACCAGCGCTCCATCATGCTGCCGGAATATCGGAGCAGAGAAGTGAATTTGAGCGCGCGCTTTCCTATTGGATTCGCGCCAAGAAAATTGAGCCAGACAATCCCGACATTCTCCTGGGCTTCGGCCGCGTGTGTCTGAAGATGGATCTTCTAGAAGATGCCGAGCCAGCTCTGAGTAGGGCTGTCAGCCTGCGACCGGATGATCCTTCTTATAAGTTCACATTGGCTGCAGCCAAGACTGGAAAGCGTCAGTTCGAAGCTGCGCAGGCGTTGCTCGAGGAGATACTGAAAGGCAGGGAAAGCGACTCGCAACTTCAGTACGGGTTAGGAGCAGTCTTATATCTGGAAGGGCATCTGCCCGACGCGACTGCACATCTCCGCGAAAGTATTCGCTTGCAGCCGGATCAAGTGGGCTCCTACTATTATCTGGCTCTGATTGCCAGGGATCAGGGCAACGACCCCGAGGCCATCCGCATTTTGGAAAAGCTGCTCCAGGAACACCCAGGCCACTCCCAAGCCCGTGAGGTTTTAGGCAGTCTTCTCATGAGTGCACAACAGTATCCGGAAGCCGAACATAATTTGCAAGAGGCCGTCCGTCTGAACCCGAAGTCCGTGAAAGCGAACTACCAGTTGGGATTGTTGCTGGCGCGAATGGGTAAGAAGGAAGAGTCCGACAAACAGCTGGAAATTGCGAAGTCGCTCCGCAAGGAAGATGAAGAGACGTCGCGCCTACAGCTTCGGCTATTGGATCCCGACCAATGAATTTCGTACCCAGCATCGTGCGAGGCTTGGCGGTGCCTGCACTGAGTGTTCTTTTGCTGACCTCAGCGCCAGCGCAGAGGGCCGAGAATGCCCCCGAGTCGCTGAGCCAATTGCAGTCCGCGGCTAAGCGTCACCCCTTCGATCCCAAGCTGCAAATTGCCTTGGGCTTAGCCTACTGGGACCAGAACGATTATCCCCATGCAATGGAAGCATTCCAGCAGGCAGTCAAGATCGGGCCGACATCGGCAGAAGCGCATAACTGGTTGGGCGTCGCCCTCATGGGGAAATCAGATTTGCCGAGTGCCATTGTTGAGCTGAAGAAGGCCGTATCTCTCGATCCGGCGTACGCGCGTGCGTACGCGAATTTAGGTTCGGCGTTGGTCAAGAGTGGAGACTTGGAGGAAGCCGTTCATGTATTTCGTAAAGGATTGGCTCTGGAACCAAACAACCTGGCAGCGCACATGAATCTCGGCTTGGCCCTACGGGAAAAAGGAGACATCGCTGCGGCATTGATACATCTCCGGCGCGTCGCAAAAGCACAGCCCACTGACGCCAACATTCAATATGAATTGGGGCAAACCTTACGTCAGAGCGGCGATCTCGCAGGGGCAATTGCCGCCTTCGAGCATGCGCTCCAGATCAATCCTGAATTGCAAGCAGGTTATTACGGCCTCGGACTTGCGTTGAAGCAACAGAGCGCGGCTGGTCGCATGCCCCAGCCTCCTCCAGCGAATCCGGGTCCCGCGGACGATCTATATAAACTCGGCAGAGATGCTGCAGCGCGCGGAGAACTGGACGCAGCTAGACAGCAACTTACAGAGGCCGTTGCCAAAGATGAAAATCATGCCGAGGCACACAACGTACTCGGTTTTGTCCTAGGCCAACAGGGTGATATAGCGTCTGCGCTGGCTCATTTGCAGCGGGCGGTTGCGCTTCAGCCGCATTCCTCGGAGACGCACTACAACTATGGAGTAGCCTTGTGGTACGGCGGTTCGAAACAAAAAGCCATATCAGAGCTGCGCGAAAGTGTTCGGCTGGATCCCGCGGCTGGCGCCAGCCATGCCTTCCTGGGAACTGCTTTGCGGGAAAGCGGTGATCTTCCCGCCGCCCAACTGAGCTTGCAACGGGCCATTGCTCTCTTGCCGCCGTTACCAGCTACCTATATCGATCTTGGGATTGTTTTTCTTCGCAAAAACGATCTCGATCGGGCGTTGGGCCAATTCGAAGCCGGACTGAACGTTCCGAATCCGTTGCCCCCAACCCCAGATTGGGACACTGCCATCGCCGGGCTCCGGGAAGTGTTAGCCAAGAAAACTAATAACGCAGAGGCCCACAACGTTTTAGGTCTCTTACTGGGTCGCAAGGGTGCCGACAGCAAGAACGTGGCTGCTGAGTTTCGGGAGGCCATCCGCTTGCGTCCAAACTACGCCGAAGCACTCAACAATCTTGGATTGGTCTTGACTCAAGACGGCGACGATGAAGCAGCGGTGGCCGCCTTCCGCGAGGCCATCCGGATCAGCCCGAACTATGCCGACCCTCACGCCAATCTTGGAGCAACCTTAACTTCTACGGACAGTGAGCAGGCAATCCGCGAACTCGAGAAAGCCGTTGCACTGGCGCCGGGGTCCGTAAAGGCCCAATTCAATCTGGCGGCAGCCTATAGTGCGAAACCGGATTATGGGCCCAGCAAAGAGATTGAGCAGTTGCGGAAGGTGATTGAGCTTTCCCCGACGTTCGCCCGCGCACATCTTAGTTTGGGGAAGGCACTTCTTCGCGACGGCAAGGTGCCCGAGGCAATAGCAGAACTTCAGGAAGCGGCGCGACTCGAGCCACAGAATGGCGAAGCGCACTATCAACTCGGACTGGCATTGGCTCGGGCGGGCCGCAAAGACGAGGCTGAACCAGAACTCAAGAAAGGCCGCGAACTTGTTTCGACCAATGATCGCAATCAGAACGCCAACCTGGATATCGCAGAAGGCCGGGCTGCACTGGAAAGAGGCGATTTGGATCAAGCCGTCATTAAGTTTCGCCACGCGGTGAGGCTTCAGCCCGATTCTTCAGAAGCGCACCGCTATCTGGGTGCGGTTTTGGAAAAACAGGGTAACGCGGAAGGCGCCTCAGCCGAGTATCGAAAAGCTTCCGTGCTCAATCGGAGTGATGTGGCCGCAAAGCAGAGCCTGGAAAAACTGGACAATGCTGCGTCTATCGAGGATGACTCGGCACGAGTGGCGGAACTCGAAAACTATATGAAAGAGAGTCGTTTTGAAGAGGTCGAGCCTCTGCTGACTGCCTATGTTCAGGGGCACCCAAAATCCTCTTGGGGTTGGTATGCTCTCGGTTACAGTCAGTTCGCACAGAAAAAAATTGGCCAATCCATTCAGTCCTTGGCGAAATCTCTTCAACTAGACATTAGGAATGCCGAGGCTCACAAGATCCTTGGCCGTGATCTCATGATCGTCGGCAGATTCGATGCCGCACAGGTCGAGTTTGAGCAGGGAATCCGTTACAACCCGCAGTCGGCTGAGCTTCATTACAACCTGGGAAAACTCTTCTCGATACAAGACAATTGGGCACCAGCGCGGAAAGAATTCGAAGAGGCATTTCGGATTGATCCCACCTATATAGAAAATTTAGACGGCCTCGGTTTTGCTCTGGAGGCATTAGGGGAGGATGCTGCTGCCGTTGCAAATTACCAGAAAGCGATCACGCTCAATGAAGAACGAAAGGGCAAGTTCTCCTCTGCGCATGTGAACCTGAGCGCTTATTACAACCGTACGGGGGACGCAGAAAAAGGGCTCGAATACGCCAATAAGGCAATCGAACTCGATCCTCAGTCGGACCGGGCCTGGTTTCAAAAAGCAAAGGCCCTGGAGCGCCAAGGACATCTGGACGAAGCTGTGGACGCGCTGAGTCGTGCCATTTCTTTTAACACGCGTGCATCCTCTTATTATTACGTCCTCGCCGGGCTCTATCGTCGGCTGGGAAAGACGAAGGAAAGCCAGGAAGCGCTGGAAGTATTCACCCGTCTTGATAAGGAATCCAACGAGCTGGAGAAAATGCGGCGAAGTGCCGCGAAGCAGCCAGCCAGCGCACCCCATCCCGGAGGTTCGCGTGAGTAGTGGCTCCGGCCACGCGCAATCGCGCCGAGGGTTCCTGAAAATGATGGGCCAAGCCGGGGCAGCATTACTGCCGCTGGGCTGGGGAGCCCACTGTTTATTAGCCGCTATTGGACCTGCCGCTCCCATTGTTTTCACCGACATCACAGAGACGGCCGGCTTATCGAAAGCCGTGAACATCTCCGGCAGTGCCATTAACAAGCAGCTGTTGCTCGAAGAAATGGGCTGTGGTGTGGCTTTCTTCGACTATGACAATGACGGCTGGCTAGACATATTTCTTGTAAATGGGACGGGTCTCGATCCGGCTGTGAGCAGCCGCAATTCCACCAGCTATTTGTTTCACAACAATCGTAATGGCACGTTTACTGATGTCACCGACAAAGCTGGGCTCACACGCTCCGGCTGGGGCCAAGCCTGTTGTGTGGGAGACTACGATAACGATGGCTTTGACGATCTCTTCGTAAGCTATTTCGGCCGCAATGTTCTTTACCACAACAATGGAGACGGAACATTCACGGACGTATCGGACAAGGCTGGCGTAGCCGGTCCTGCGGATCGATGGGGTGCAGGTTGCTGTTTTCTGGACTACGACCGGAACGGCCTGCTCGACCTGTTTGTGTCGAACTACGTGAACTTCAATCCGGCGCGCGCGCCCAAGCCCGGCGAGGCGCCGTCCTGCAACTATAACGACATTCCTGTTCCTTGTGGACCTCAAGGTTTTGCCGGGGGAACCAACCTCCTGTATCGCAATCGCGGCGATGGAACATTTGCGGATGTCTCCGAGGAATCCGGAATCGCTCGTCCGCGTGGGCCTTCATCGATGGTATTCGTTACCCGAAACTGGCAGCCGACCGGTTCTTACGGCATGGGAGCTGCGGCTGCAGATTTCGACAACGATGGCTGGCCAGATATTTATGTTGCCTGTGACACAGCGCCTAGTTTGTTGTATCGCAACAATCATGACGGGACATTTCGTGAAACCGCGATTCCTTCCGGCTGTGCTTTCGACGAAAATGGAGTTGCCATGTCCGGAATGGGCGTTGGCGTTGGCGATTTCGATGGGGACGGCTGGTTTGATATAGTGCGCACAAACTTCTCTGATCAAGTTGCGACTCTGTACCGGAATTACGGGAATGGCGCTTTCGAGGATGCCAGCATCAAGACCGGGCTTGGCGTCAATCGAAAATACGTCGGTTTTGGTGTAGGCTTCCTCGACTACGACAACGACGGCCACAAGGATATTTTTATTGCGAATGGCCACGTCTATTCCCAGATCGCCAATCGAAAATTGCACATTACTTATAGAGAGCCCAAAGTGCTCTATCGCAACCTGGGAAATGGTCGGTTTGAAGATGTTTCCGCAAAAACTGGTCCGGCGATTAAGGCGGAGAATATAGGTCGCGGGTGTGCCTTTGGTGATTTCGATAACGATGGGGACATTGATGTCATCGTTAACAACCTGGACGGCCCTCCGACATTGCTACGCAACGACGGTGGTAACCAGAACAATTGGATCATGATCAAATGTATGGGCACTCGTTCGAACCGGTCGGCTATCGGGGCTAGAGTCAAAGTCACGAGCGGAGGGCGTACCCAGATTGACGAAGTTATGAGCGGATCGAGTTACTATTCGCAAAATGACTTCCGCCTGCATTTTGGGTTGGGCCGTGCAGTGAAAGTCGATAACGTC
>Ga0134124_10004923_pt1 | contig 10729 bp, 11 predicted proteins | sample KB304_FD_96880 | JGI IMG/M metagenome (GOLD analysis project Ga0134124, IMG submission 96880) | Terrestrial soil microbial communities without Nitrogen fertilizer from Kellogg Biological Station, Michigan, USA - KB3-0-4 | ecosystem: Environmental > Terrestrial > Soil > Unclassified ... | reverse complement strand
TCAAACGAGAGTTCCTTCATCTGCGGGATATTCTCGACTATCCACTTCACCTCTTCATAGACATTCTGCGGAGAGCGGCAGCGCATGGAACGGCCGGAAAAGGTCTGGGGCCAGAGGCAGTAGATGCAGCGTGCCGGGCAGCCGCGGCTCGTGTAGATCGATACGTACGGATGAAGAAAGTGAGGGATCACATATTCGTTTATCGGCAGGTCACGGAGATAGGTCTTCGAGGCAAACGGAAGGGCGTCCAGATCATTGAGGGGCTGACGATCAGGCGTATGTACGACCTGTTCACCCTGATAAAAACTGATGCCCTCGACCTTGTCCCACGCCCTCCCCTCGCAAAGCTCCCTGATCGAGTAGTCGAACTCTCCGCGGCAGACCAGATCAACCGCCCCTGAGGACTGGCGGAGCGACTCTTCCGGCAGGATCGAGACATGGGGGCCGACCAGAACCGTTATTGTTTCAGGACGCTGCGCCTTGACCGCACGTGCAGTCGCTGTGTCTATTGCGAGCGTCGGCGTGGAAGTGTACATGACCACCATGTCGAAATCCTTTGCGATTTCAAGGCAGGCGGCAAGGTCAAGACGTTGCACCGGCGCATCGACGACCCTTGATCCTTCGATCATGCCGGCCGGGTAGCAGAGCCAGGTAGGATACCAGAAAGAGGTGACTTCACGTGAAGCCTGATAACGTGCTCCGGCACCACCGTCGAAATCATCGAAGGTTGGCGGATTCAGAAAAAGCGGTTTCATAGCGCCTCCTTGTCTACTCTTGCAAAGCGGGCAGATCTCATCTGATAGATCTCCTCGGGGTTGAGAGCGGACGAAGCAAGAAGCGCCTCGACCCTTTCACGGTCCGTATCTGCGTACCGTATCGCCAGACCGCAGTCGGAAGAGAGCGCCCGTGGCGCAGGTATGAGCAGTATCGGTATCTTGTCACCTTTCAACAGCTTCTCAGCCTTCATAACCCTGTGTACAGAGTTGAAAATCGCTACATAATCGCCTTCGTTTACCATAACTGTTCCTGTGTATTCCAGATGCGGATTGACTTTGATAGGTTCTAAAGCATACTATTACCCGATGAATGAACCGCTAATCCTTATCGGGCTGATTTTGACTGCAGTTGCAATAAACATCCCGCTCGGCTATGTGCGGCAGGGTGTCGAGAAATTCAGTTTTGCCTGGTACTTCTATGTCCATATCAGCATCCCGCTCATTATATACCTCAGAGTCAAATCCGGATACAGCTGGAAAATCATCCCTCTCACCATTGCCGGCGCCGTGCTCGGGCAGCTGATAGGCGGCCGGGCAAGAAAAAGGCGGGACGCTGATGGCTGCTGAAAAGCGACCCAGAATGAAGCGTCCAATGCCGATTTCAGACCTTCTTGAATCCGCTTTCTCCGGCAAGCCTGTGCAAAAGCGACTCCGGGATATCAAGGTCTGGCAGGTGTGGGAGGAGGCCGTCGGAGCCCAGATCGCGTCAAAGGCATCACCGGCATCCATGCGTGACGGAGTGCTCACTCTTAAAGTGAAAGGGTCTGCCTGGATGCAGCAGCTCTCTCTCATGAAGCATGAGATCATCTCCCACCTGAACAGCGCCATCGGAGAACAGGTTGTCAGCGACCTTGTCTTCAAGCAGGGAACCATTACCCGACTTCACGACGAGCTGCCGGAGGCCCCCCCTGAAAAACGGCAGCTGTCAAAGCACGAAAAGGAATCCCTCGAAGAGATTGTCTCCCCGCTGAAAGAGCAGGAACTCCGCGACGCATTCATCGCTCTCTTCTCATCCCAGCTTGCTGGCTCTCCCCGTAAATAGACTCTTTTACCGCTATCGGCGGGAGCACCTCAAGCGCTCCTTTTTTCCCCTTTAGAAGTTCGACCAGGAACATCCTCGCCGGAAGGGAAAAATCGCCATGGACCATCTGGAGCCTGACCGGGCAGAGATTGATATCCCGGCACGCCGCCAGCAACTCGGCGAGCCGCTCGGGGTGATAGATCATGCAGACCGAGCCGCCGGGCTTCGCCATCCGCTTTGCGATTGCCAGAAAATCCGCCAGCGACGCAGTCGACTCATGCCGGGCCAGATCCCGGCCTGCTTTCGGGCTCGTTTTCCCCTCACCATGCTTCCTGTACGGCGGATTGGAGATCACGAGATCGAAACTTTCAGACTCCAGAACCCCCTTGAGTGACAGAATGTCCGACTCGATTACCGTAACTCTGTCGGAAAGGGCGTTACCTGAAACGTTCCGCCGGGCCAATGAAGCCATCCCGTTCTGGAACTCGACACCTGTAATCCGTGAATCGGGCGCTTTGCGGGCCATCACCAGCGGAATGATCCCGCAACCGGTACCGAGATCCAGTATCCGCAGAGCCCCGCTTCCGGCGAAATCGCAAAGCAGCAGCGGATCAAGCGAAAAACGGTAGCCGTCCTTCGGCTGGATGATCTTCAGGTCGTAGTCACGGAGCTGGTCCTCGGTCTCGTCAACGCTCTTACGTTCCCGACCCTTCCGGTTCATCTCGTCATACTGCGCGATCTGTTCGGCCAGGGAAAGCGTTTTCCTGCAGCCGCCCTTCCTCAGACACAACTCGCAGCGGTCATCGCCGCACCATTGGCAGAAATTGCAGTCCGGGCAGGGATGTTTTTGAGTCAAGTCAGACACGAAATTCCCATTAGCAGAGTTCAGTGTCAGTGACAAGGGGAAGCCGTCTCTCACTGCAACGCCTCTGCTTTTGCGGCGTCAGTTGGATTGTTCAACAGCAGCGAAGATCAGCGACACTGCCGGTTCTGGCAACATATGGCCATGTGCCCCGGCTGTTTCCGTTCGATACGGCTCCCCCCTGTCACGGGCCATGGTTTCCGACAGGCTATTGAAAAAACTCAGGTTGCTCAAAAACGGCCAGATCGTCGCACCCGCAGAAAGCCTCGCGGAGGCGTGAGCCAAGCTACGCCGCACAAGGTGGCTTTCGAGGACGGCGGCGAGGTGGCTGTTTTTAGCTGCGCTGAAACTTCGTTTTCAGCAACCTGCTAATATACGACATTTCTCTTCGGGGCGCTTCCGGCAAGAATTGCAGCGAAGTTTTTCCCTGAATCGGCGTTTATCAGCAGATAGCGCGGCAGCTTCATGACACTCTCGGCTGCTGTGGCATGGCGCCGTTCGATGGTAAAGGTGCCGGTGTAGCCTGCCGCAGCGGCTCTCCGGAGCAGGTCGTCGTCATAGATCCCGAACGGCCAGGCCAGAAGGTCGACGGTCACGCCGAGTTCCTTGGCTATTTTGTCCTTTGCTTTCAGGAGCTGGGTAGATACCAGCTTGTCGAAATCGGCCGGCTTGAGTTTCCTGCGTTCTTTCTTGAAGTTGGGGTGCCAGTAAGTATGCGACTGGAAGTCGAACAGACCGCTTTTCTTCAGCTCCCGGAGCTGATCCCAGGTCAGGGCGTACTTTGCATTGGATACGGCTGACGGATAGATGAAGATGGTCACCGGGACATTGTATTTCTTCGCCAGCGGGAACATATCCGAATAAACCGACTTATGAGCATCATCTTCGACTATGACCACCGATTTGGGCGCCGGAGCCGGACCCTTCTTCTGATACCAGTTTACCAGCTGGCGAAGCGGGATAACCTTGTAGCCGTTCTCCTTCAGGTACTTCAGATGCTCTTCGAATACCGTTGTCTTCATGGTCATGCCGTCGGCCACGGTCGGACCGAACCGATGATACAGGAGGATCGGCACGTTCACATCTGTCTGGGCTGCAAAGGAATTAGGGATAAGGCAGAGGGTGAGTAGAACGGTCAAAACTGCGCGGATTAACATCTGGGACAAAACCTCCGGGGCATTGGATAACTTATAATCTGTAGTTGAAGAGTGCCGGAATGAGTCATTGGCTCTATCTGGTCCCGCAGGACGAATGCAGGCAGTTTTCAACGGGCGAATTATAATCTATAACAGAAAAACGACCTGGATGGGAAGTGAATCCGGCTTAGGAGTTGTAAATGAATGACTTGGTACTAACGTGAACCGAATATCGCCGAACCGACACGAACCAGGGTTGCCCCCTCTTCGACAGCAACTTCGAAATCGCCGGACATCCCCATGGAAAGCTCTTTCATCGAAACTCTCGGGATGCCCAGCAGCTCTATCGCTCTTGCGAGGGTCCTCAATTCACGGAAATACGGGCGGGCTGCTTCCGGGTCGTCAAAGAACGGGGGCATGGTCATCAGCCCGCAGATGCGGACATTCTGCAGAAGCGCAACCTGCCTGACAAGCGTTTTAGCCTCTTCAGAAGTTGTGCCGCTTTTCGTTGTTTCGCCGGAAACATTGACCTGGATCAGGATGTCGCAGACAAGCCCGAGCCTTCCCCACTGCCGGTCAATCTCCTGAGCCAGTGAAAACCGGTCAACAGAGTGGATCATGGAGACGATGCCGGCAATATATTTGACCTTGTTGCTCTGGAGATGCCCTATGAAGTGCCACTCGACCCGTGATTTTACCGCTGCCGCCTTCGCGACAAACTCCTGGACATAATTCTCACCAAAGACTGACTGGCCCGCCTCTGCAGCCTCTTCGACCATGGCCGCCGGTTTGGTCTTGGAAACGGCTACCAGCCTGATATCAGAGGGATCACGCCCGGCTGATACGGCAGCAGCGTCGATTTGCGAACGGATTTTTTCGAGACTTGACGATATTGACATAGAGGTGTGAAGTTCTAGGGGCTTCCTTTGGTAATCACCGGATGGCCGGAACCTTTCATCATGTTCAGCCTGGAGATTACTGCAAAGCCTTTGTCATTGAAGGTGTAGCTCTCGCGCCGGATGAAAGCATTTGTGTACGCCATCCCCTGGAACTGGTCAAAAGAGAACCTGCCCAACAGGTCAGTGCTGTCCTGCTGCAGACACCTCCCTTCATGTTCCAGCTCCACCCAGGCATGATCGAGTATCCCGGCACCGGCTTCCACCTCGCCGGTGACTATCCTTACTTCATTTGAACTCATCCCCATGGCAAGATAGAGGCTGCAGAGGAGAACCGCCTTGCCAAGACAGCTTGCCCGCTTCTGCGAAGCAATTTCGCCCGCCGGCAGAACAGGAAGTGAAGGATCGAACGCAACCGAATCGCGCAGGTAAAGGTAGGCATTCCGGGGTGTTTTGAGCTCCCTTGCCAGAGCCTTCACACGCCCGTCATCCGGGGTCACAAGGGAGGAAAGGTCATCAGCGTGGTTAACAATCATGTCGTGAAATGAAGGGGGGGGAGGATCCTTGTCTCCAAGAGAGTATCCTGCCACAAAGACGAGAGTTACAAAGCAGGTCGCTGCTCCAAGACGTCTGAGCCCGACGTTTTTGAGGTTTTCGGCTGTTTTTAAAGATGATGCGCCGGTTAATTTCATATATTTTTTATACCACAGCCCGGCATTAAAAAACACGCCTTAATCCGGGCTCAGAGGCCGAATCCGCGAAGCGACTCGACAACTTCGCAGAGCGGCAGGCCTACCACATTGGTGTATGAACCGTCGATACGCTCCACCATGTAGGCGGCGCCACCCTGAATGGCATAGGCACCCGCCTTGTCCATCGGGCATCCGGTAAGCACATAGGCATCGATCTCTTCATCGGTCAGCTGCTTGAAGAGTACATCGGTGCTGACGGTGCTGGAGACGTTGCGATCGGTCTTCCTGTCGAGGACCGCATATCCGGTGATCACCTGATGCGCCCTCCCCGAAAGCTTCCTCAGCATCCGTCTTGCATCTTCGGCATCGCGGGGCTTGCCCATTATCTCCCGGTCGCAGAGAACGATCGTATCCGCCCCGACAAAGAAGCGCCCGTCGACCCGTGATGCCACTTCACGGGCTTTCCCCTCGGCAAGGCGCAGTACATGGGCTACGGGATCTTCATCCGGAAGAGGAGTCTCGTCGATATCCCCGGGAACGACTTTGAACGCTATGCCGGCTGACGCAAGCAGCTCGGCGCGCCGGGGCGATGCTGAAGCAAGGATAATCGAACTGTCATTGGTCATCTTTTGGCCCGTTCCTCATCTCCCGCTCTCTGGCTCTCACAGCATCATGCCTTTTCTTCAGATCTTCCTGCTCTTCCCAATGCTTCTTCCAGTCCTTCTTCCGGACAAAGTGCAGCACGACCGAACCGCCCATTATCATCACACCCCAGAAGTACTGCATCGGCTCACCGGTATAAAAGCCGGAGCAGAGAGAAAAAAGCCCGACCAGGAACAGGAGCGTCACCATTGAAAGCAGCTTTTCTGCGAGCGGTTTATCCTTTTGATCATTCTCTGCCATTTTTCACCCCGGGAACCCATCTATCTATCTCTGCCAGAGCCCGTTCCGCAAGCTTCTGGCGGCGCTCCTTTTTTTTGATCTTTCCGCCCAGCTCCGGGAAAAGCCCGTAGTTCACGTTCATCGGCTGGAAATGTTTGACCTCTGCATTGGTAACATGACGGACAAGCGCGCCGAGAGCCGTCTCCGGAGGAGGAAGGATAGCCTCCAGGCCTTTTGCCGCTCTTGCAGCGTTTACACCGGCCAGATAACCGCTCCCGGCAGATTCCACATACCCCTCGACCCCGGTAATCTGGCCGGCAAAGATTATTCTCCGGTCGCTCTTCAACTGGTATGTTGGAAGAAGCAGCGCAGGAGAGTTTATGAACGTGTTCCGGTGCATCGATCCCAAACGTGCGAACTCGGCCCCTTCCAGACCCGGGATGGTCCTGAAGACCCTCTTCTGCTCCGGCCAGGTCAGCTTGGTCTGAAACCCGACAAGATTGTGGAGCGTCCCTTCCCGGTTCTCCTTCCGGAACTGTACGACAGCATGAGGTTCACGCCCGGTACGCGGATCTTCCAGCCCGACTGGCTTCATCGGCCCGAAGCGAAGGGTATCAACACCTCTTGCAGCAAGCTCCTCCACCGGCATGCAACCCTCGAAATGCACCATTTTCTCGAAATCCCTTGCCGGGACCTTTTCGGCAGCAAGCAGGGCCTCGACAAAAGCCAGATATTCGGCTTCGGTAAACGGGGCATTAAGATAGTCGTCACCGTCACCCTTCCCGTAGCGCGATGCGGCGAAAAGCTTTCCCCTGTCGAGCGAATCATCCGTGACGATCGGAGCTATTGCATCGTAGAAGTAGAGGTACTCCCCGGCAAGAGCACTTATCGATTCCGCCAGAGGCTGGCTGGTGAGAGGCCCCGAAGCGATTATCACGATCCCCTCCGGCGGGATATCCTTAACCTCGCCGTGACAGACTGTGATAAGCGGATTGGAAGCTATCCGGCCGGTGATATGCGCCGAGAATTGCTCACGGTCGACAGCCAGAGCTCCACCTGCAGGGACACGGGTCGCCTCGGCCGCCTCCATGAAAAGCGAGCCCAGACGTCTGAGTTCCTCCTTGAGAAGCCCTACCGCATTATCAAGGGAATCGCCGCGCAGGGAGTTTGAACAGACAAGTTCGGCAAGACCGGGCAGATGATGAGCGGGAGAGAATTTTTCCGGCTTCATCTCGTAAAGTTCGACTCTCACCCCGTGTGAAGCAGCCTGCCAGGCAGCCTCGCACCCCGCCAGACCGCCTCCGATGATTGTTATGGAAGGAGCACTACTTGTTGGACTGATAATCGCACCCCTCTTTCGGGCATTTGAGGAATTCGCCGGTCTTTTTGTAGACCTTTTTCACCAGGAGAGGGAAGCCGCATTTCGGACAGGGCGATTCCACAGGCAGATCCCAGAGGGCGAACTTGCACTGCGGATAGCGGTTGCAGGAGTAGAACATCTTGCCGTAGCGGGACTTCTTTTCAATCAGCTCCCCCTCTTTGCACTCCGGACAGACGACCCCTGTTCCCTTCGGCTTGTTGAGCGGTTGGATGTTTTTGCAGGCAGGGTAGCCGGAGCAGGCCAGGTACTTGCCGTACCTGCCATCCTTTATCAGCATGAGCTCGCCGCATTTTTCGCACTTTTCTTCGGAAAGGACCGGCTCGGCAACCTCCTTGCCGTCCTGTTCAAGGGGACGGGTATAACGGCATCCGTCCCGATACCCGGTGCAGGCGATGAACTTGCCGCGCTTTCCGAGCTTCACCGCCAGCTGTTCACCGCACTCGGGACACTTCTCTTCCAGAGCTTCCGTGGTAAGCTCGGACTTGCTGACCTCTCCCTCCTTCTGCTTCAGAAGTCCGATGAAAGGCGTCCAGAAATCCTCCAGGAGAGGTTTCCAGCTCTTTTCGCCGCGGGAGACCTGGTCTAGCTCCTCTTCAAGCCCGGCGGTGAAGTTGTAATCGACATATCTGGTGAAATGGGTAGCAAGAAGATCGCTGACCACCATACCGACATCCTCGGGAAAGAACCGCTTCTTGTCGAGGCGGCAGTACTTCCGCTCCACAAGGGTGTTCATGATGCTGGCATAGGTCGAAGGACGGCCGATCCCGTACTCTTCGAGAGTCTTTACCAGGGTCGCTTCGGTGTAGCGCGGCGGAGGCTGGGTGAAGTGCTGTTCCGGGAGAATTTCCCGCAGCTCCAGTTTTTCCCCCTCCTCGAGCGGCGGGAGCGTCCCCTCCTTCTCCTCGCTCTCGTCATCGAGCCCCTCGATATACAGTTTCATGAAACCCGGGAATCTGATGACGGTCCCCGCAGCGCGGAAAGTATGCCCCTTGCCGGCAGAGATATCCACGGATGTCTGGTCCAGCAGCGCCTCGGACATCTGGCAGGCAACGGTACGTTTCCAGATCAGTTCGTAGAGCTTGAAAAGATCCGGAGAAAGGTATTTTTTCAGCTCTGCGGGGGTCTTTGAAATGTATGTCGGACGGACAGCTTCATGAGCTTCCTGGGCATTCTTGGACTTGTTCTTGTAGAACCTGGGTTTTGCCAGCGCATACTCTTTCCCGTAAAGCGAAGTAATGACCTCTTTCGCCTCTTCGAGAGCCTGATTCGAAAGAGCCACACTGTCGGTACGCATGTAGGTTATCAGACCGACTGTTCCCTCTCCGACATCTATACCCTCATAAAGCTTCTGCGCAGTAGACATGGTCTTCTTCGCCGAGAAGCCGAGCTTCCTTGAAGCCTCCTGCTGCAGGGTGGAGGTCGTGAACGGAGGTGAGGGCTGGCGCTTCCTTTCGCTCTTCGTGACTTTTTCAACCTGATAGGAGGAGCTCTTCAGGACTGAAACGAGTTTCTCCGCTGCCTCTTTGTCGGGGATATCGAATTTGCCCAGCTTTTTCCCGCCGGCTTCGATCAGATTCGAACCGAACGGCTGATCCTTCTTGCCGGCAAGCTTCGCACCGATCGTCCAGTACTCCTGCTCGACAAAAGCCTGGATCTCCTTCTCACGTTCGCAGACGAGCCGCAGCGCGACCGACTGCACCCTGCCTGCGGAAAGGCCGTAGCGGATCTTCTTCCAGAGGAACGGTGAGAGGTTGAAACCTACCAGATAATCGAGGACAGACCGTGCCTGTTGCGCGTCGACAAGATCGAGCGATATGTCGCGGGGGTTCTGTACCGCATCTACTATCGCCCCTTTGGTTATCTCGTGAAACACGACCCGCCTTGTCGGGATGGCGTTCTTTTTCCCGGAAAGCCCGAGAGCCGCGAGCAGATGCCAGGAAATTGCCTCCCCTTCGCGGTCGGGGTCAGTCGCGAGAAGCAGCTCGTCCGCCTCCTTGAGCGCCTTCTTGATGGCATCGAGATGCTTTTTACTCTCCGGGAGCACCGCATATTTCGGCTCGAAACCGTTCTCGATATCAACGGAGCCCTGCTTGCTCGGCAGAGCCCTTACATGGCCGAATGAGGCGAGCACTTTATAGCCGGGGCCGAGGAACTTCTCTATTGTCTTGGCTTTTGCCGGAGATTCAACGATGACGAGTTTCATTGACATAACGATCCATATTTAAAGTGGAATATTTTGATGCTCTGAATTCTGAAATCTCTATAAATGCTACGAAAGATTGAACATCTTCCCCGGCAACTGCATGACCGCACCTTGAAGTTCGAGGCGAAGGAGCATAGCGGAAACAGCAGAGACTGTCAATCCGCTCCGGACAGTCAGTTCATCGATGTGGAGAGGCTTGTCTGCGAGGAAAAGACAGATCTTCTCTTCATCCGGAGACAGGACGAACTGCTGTTTCCTGGCCCACCCAGGCAGGCCGGCACTCTCCGGCGGGAGTTCGCCGACAATGTCCGAAACCGACTCGACAAGTTTTGCCCCCTGCTTTATCAGACTGTTGGTACCGCGGCTTGCACGGAATGTTATATTGCCGGGAACAGCGAAGACTTCCCTGCCCTGCTCCAGGGCAAAACCCGCAGTTATGAGGGAACCGCTTTTCTCTGCAGCCTCGACTACCAGCACTCCTCTTGAGAGTCCGCTTATTATCCTGTTTCTTCTGGGGAAGTTCGGAGCATCCGGCGGAGTCCCTACCGGAAATTCTGAAATAATTGCCCCTTGCTCTTCCATCTCCCGGTAAAGTTGCCGGTTGCTTGAGGGGTAAACAAGGTCGATCCCGCAGCCGAGCACCCCTATCGTAGCCCCTTTTGCCTGCAGGGCCGCTCTGTGTGCGGCGGCGTCCACGCCGAGAGCAAGGCCTGAAACTATCGTGACTCCCTGTTCCGCAAGCTCCCGCGACAGCCTAGATGTGATGGAAATGCCGTAATCAGAAGCACTGCGTGACCCTACGACTGCAATTGTAGTCCTTGAAGCGGGGAGAGTCCCTTTAAGGTAGAGGTAGGGAGGTGGATCAGGTATCTCCTTGAGC
>Ga0134124_10004922_pt1 | contig 10731 bp, 7 predicted proteins | sample KB304_FD_96880 | JGI IMG/M metagenome (GOLD analysis project Ga0134124, IMG submission 96880) | Terrestrial soil microbial communities without Nitrogen fertilizer from Kellogg Biological Station, Michigan, USA - KB3-0-4 | ecosystem: Environmental > Terrestrial > Soil > Unclassified ... | reverse complement strand
ACGAGGATGTCGGCGAGGTCCCACCACCCGATGGGAGGACGGCGAAGGAACGTGGTGAGCCACGTCATCACAAGAGGCCGGTTCCGGCCGGCAGCTGTTTTACGATCTCTTCCGCGGCGCGAACGACCTGCACCATCTCGGCGACCGCATGGACCCGGATGATATGCGCGCCGGCCAGCACTGCGGCGGTCACGGCCGCCGCGGTCGCCCAGTCGCGCCCGGCTGCGTCAGCCCCGCCGGCGGCCTCCTTGAGAAACGACTTGCGGGAAGGGCCGACGAGGATCGGCCGTCCCAGCGCCTTCGCAATTTCCGGCAACCGCGCCAGCACACCATAACTATGCTCAGGCCGTTTGGCAAACCCCACGCCTGGATCGACGATCAGCTGTTCCGGGGCGACGCCCGCACCGGCTGCACGCTCGATACTGGCCCGCAACTCGTCGACGACCTCGCCCACCAGATGCTGATACGCGGCCTGGGCGTACATGTCCGTTGAACGTCCGCGCGTGTGCATCAGCACGAGGGCCGCTCGACGGCTCGCGACAACAGACGCCAGCGCGGGCTCGTACTGCAGGCCGCTGATGTCGTTGATCATCGCGGCGCCGGCGTCGAGGGCCGCTTCGGCCACCTTCGCCTTGTACGTGTCCACGGAGATCGGGATCCGCAGCCGGCCGCGGAGCGCGTCGAGCACCGGCGCGATGCGCCGGACTTCGGTCTCGGTGTCTACCGGCCTGGCTCCCGGCCGCGTCGACTCGCCACCGATGTCGATGAGATCGGCGCCGTCGGCTTCGAGTGCGATGGCCGCGGCCGCCGCGCGCGCTGGGTCCAACACGTGGTCGGCATCGGCGAACGAATCCGGCGTGACGTTCAGCACCCCCATCACCAGCGGCCGGACACCAAGTTCGAGAATGCCGCCGTTGGCCAGTGGGACTCGGTACTGAGCGCGATGGTGGAGCGCGGGCGTCGTCATCAGTCGCCAGTCCCCAGTCTACAGTCCGGACGACTGCCGACTGAGGACTGGAGACTGACCGACTACTCCTATTCCTGTGGAAGGGGCTTGTTGAGCGCAGGAACGATTGGCGCGCGCTCTTTCGGGCGCGGCCGCGCTTCGTCTTCGTCGTTGGTTGGCGACACCGACGTTCGGGCGGCGGCCGACTGAGGCTCGTCGAGCGGCAGGCCGGCGACGAGACGCTTCACCTGATCGGCGTCGAGCACCTCGCGCGCGAGCAGCGCGTCGGCGATCTTCACGAGGATCTCCTTGCTGTCGCTCAACATCTTGTGCGAGCGCTCGTAGTTATCCGTCACGAAGCGCTTCACTTCCTGATCGATTTTGAGCGCGGTATCCTCGCTGTAGTCCTGGTGCTGGGCGATTTCCCGGCCGAGGAAAATCTGCTCTTCCTTCTTGCCGAACGTGAGCGGTCCCATCGCGTCGCTCATGCCCCACTCGCACACCATGCGACGGGCCAGCTCAGTGGAGCGCTCGAGGTCGTTGCCGGCGCCCGTCGTGAGGCTGTTCATCGTGATCTCTTCGGCGATGCGGCCTCCGAGGAGAATGGCGATCTGATCGTTCAGGTAGTCGCGCGAGTAGTTGTGTTTTTCGTCGGCCGGCAGCTGCTGCGTGAGGCCGAGCGCCATCCCGCGCGGGATGATCGTCACCTTGTGAATCGGATCGGCGTGCGGCAGCAGCACCGTGAGCAGCGCATGGCCGGCTTCGTGGATCGCGGTAACGCGCTTCTCGTCGTCGCTGATGATCATCGAGCGGCGCTCGGAGCCCATCAGCACCTTGTCCTTGGCGAACTCGAAGTCGTACATCCGCACGACTTTCTGGTTGTACCGCGCGGCGTTGAGCGCCGCTTCGTTCACGAGGTTCGCCAGATCGGCGCCGGAGAATCCGGCGGTGCCTCGCGCGAGCGTCGGCAACTCGACGTCGTCCGACATCGGAATCTTGCGCGTGTGCACCGAGAGGATGCCCTCTCGGCCCTTGACGTCGGGCCGGTTTACGACGATGCGGCGGTCGAAGCGGCCCGGGCGAAGGAGCGCGGGATCGAGCACGTCCGGCCGGTTCGTCGCGGCGACGAGGATGACGCCTTCGTTCGACTCGAAGCCGTCCATCTCCACGAGCAGCTGATTGAGCGTCTGCTCGCGCTCGTCGTGGCCGCCGCCGAGACCGGCGCCGCGATGACGGCCGACGGCGTCGATCTCGTCGATGAAGACGATGCACGGCGCGTTCTTCTTGCCCTGCTCGAACAGGTCGCGGACGCGGCTGGCGCCGACGCCGACGAACATCTCCACGAAGTCAGAGCCGCTGATCGAGAAAAACGGCACGTTGGCCTCGCCGGCCACCGCCCGCGCGAGCAGCGTCTTGCCCGTTCCCGGAGGGCCCATGAGCAGCACGCCCTTCGGGATGCGGCCGCCAAGCTTCTGGAACTTTTGCGGCTCCTTGAGGAACTCGATGATCTCCTGGAGCTCTTCCTTCGCCTCGTCAACGCCCGCCACGTCTTTGAACGTAACTTTCTTCTGCGAGCTTGACGAAAGCTTGGCCTTGCTCTTTCCGAACGACAGCGCCTTGTTTCCACCGCTCTGCATCTGGCGCATGAAGAACAACCAGAAGCCGACGATGAGCAGCGTGGGTGCCCATCCAAGCAGCAGTGAGGCCCAAGGGCTCGCTGTCGGCTCCTTGGAGTTCACCTGCACGCCGCTTTCCATCAATTTGTTGACAAGGCCCTCGTACTGCGTCGGCGCGTACGTGTGATAGGTCTCGTTGGCCTTGCTGACGTAGGTCATGTCCTGACCGACGATTTCCACTTTGGCGACGGTGCGGCCGTCCACCTGCGCCATGAACTCGCTGAAGCTCGCGCGCCGTTCGGGCCGCTGGAACCGTGTGGACACGTTCCAAATCAGCAGCCCCACGACGAAGAGCGCAGTCCAGAACAACAAACTCTTCAACGTCGAGTTCACGCGACAAACCCTCCAAAGCTCGACAGGCCGTCAGACCTGCCTAAGTGTCAAGATTACCACGGCTTGCGAAGCGTCCGTTACCCGAAACGCCCGATCAATTTCGTGGCCGGCGACCCAGACGATACGACCTGCGTTGTCGACGACGATCGGAACGCCATCCCGTGCAGCCCGAGGCACTTTTCGATCGACGAGAAAGTCCTGCAGCTTCTTCCGTCCGTCAAGGCCAACCGGGCTGAAACGGTCGCCAGGCCGACGATTTCGAACGGCCAGCGACGCCATCCCAGGTTCGCCCGCGATGACCGCGACGGCCCGATTGCCCGCCGCTGCACGGAGCACGTCGAAGCCCGGCCCGTCGGCCACCTCGGCTGACACGACGCATCCAGCCTCGACCACTCGCACTTCTCCAGGCACTGGCAGTGGATAGCAGAAGGGACGGGCCGTGCGACCTCGCAGGTTTTCGCTTGCTCTGTCTGTTAAGACGAGACTCGCGCCAATCCGTTGCACCCGCTGACCTGGAGCGTCCAAGGACGGCGTCGAGTTTCCCGAGGCAGTCTCATCGATGAGCCGCAAGGCCGCTTCGACGTGATCGAACGACACCGGCCGGGTACGTGCCGCGAGCGTCATCGCTTTCCAGACGGCCAGCCGACGAAGCGCCACGGGCGCATTCCGTAATGCCGTCACGTCGAGTTGCCATGTCCCGGGCTCCAGCGTCACGGGTTCCAGTTTTCGAATCTTCAGCTCGGATTCCATCCAGAGCCAGTCGTGCCGGGCCAGGTCCGCCTGATCAGCCAGGACCTCGACGATGCCGCCATTGAACCGCTCTTCGAGGAACGGCAGCAGCTCCTGACGGACGCGGTTGCGGGGGATGCTGACGTCGCTATTCGTCGCGTCCTCGATGTGCGCGAGACCGCGCTCGTCCAGGTACGCCGCAAGGTCCGCTCGGCGGCATTCGAGCAAGGGCCGGATCACGTCGCCGCTTCGAGGATGCATCGACGCCAGCCCACGCGGGCCTGCGCCGCGCAGCAGCCTCAACAGAAACGTCTCCGCCTGGTCGTCGCGCGTATGGCCGACCGCCACACAGTCGGCCGCAAAATGCAGACGCGCGCGGGCGTAGAACTCACGGCGAGCCGCGCTGCCGGCGTCTTCGATCGAACGCCGCGCGGCGGCCGCGCGCGCGCCGACATCCTCCCGTTCGATCAGAATCGGAATCTCAAATGCGGCGGCGAGCGCCGAACAGAACTCCTCGTCGCGATCCGCCTCGGGGCGAAGCTGATGATTGAAGTGCGCCAGCCCGGCGACCTGCAAGTCGCCCGCGGACTCGAGCTCGCGCAGCAGATGCACGAGCGCCACCGAATCGGCGCCTCCCGAGACGGCGGCGACGACGCGCGTCGCTGGCGACGCGAGATCGTGGTCGCGGATGGTACGGCGGATGCGATCAAGCAACATGCGGGATGCCGACAGGGGAGGCTGGAGGGGCGGGAAGCGCACTTTCCTGCCGTCCTGCCTTTCCCGCCCGTCCTGCCCACTGATTTCGGCTTCGAGATGCCGGGGGACGGATTCGAACCGTCGACCCCGCGCTTATGAGACGCGTGCTCTCACCAACTGAGCTACCCCGGCGGGCAAAACGCTGATTCTAGCGTACCTGTCTCAGGCGATGAGCATCGCATCGCCATAGCTGTAAAAGCGATAGCGTTCCGCGACGGCCGAAGCGTACGCGTCCATGACACGGCGATATCCTCCGAACGCCGACACCAGCATCAGCAACGACGACTGCGGAAGATGGAAATTCGTCACCAGCCCCTGGATGACCTGGAACGCGAACCCGGGATAGATGAACAGGTCGGTCGAGCCCGGCCCCGCGACGACCTCCCCGCCGTGAGCCGCTGCCACAGCTTCGAGCGCTCGAGTCGTCGTCGTCCCGACCGCCACGACACGCCGGCCTTCGCGGCGCGCACGATTGAGCGACTCGGCCGCGGCCGGCGGAATCTCGAACTGCTCGGACTCGACCCGATGATCCTCGACCCGCGCTGCGCGAACGGGCTGGAAGGTCCCGTACCCGACATGCAGCGTGATCTCGACGATCTCGACGCCGGCACGTTCCAACGCAGCCGTCAGTTCGCCGGTGAAATGCAGCCCCGCCGTCGGCGCCGCCACGGATCCGCGCAGTCGCGCGAACATCGTCTGGTACCGGTCGCGGTCCTCGGGCCGATCTGCGCGCTTGATGTACGGCGGCAATGGGACGTGACCGATCGCGTCGATCACGCTGTCGACCGAAGTGCCGTCGATCGTCCAGAGACGAATCACTCGCCGTCCATGAAACCGCCGCTCGATCACTTCGCCATGAATCACCGGAGATTCCCCGAACTGAACGCGCGCGCCGGGCCGCAGCTTCTGTCCGGGGTGCATCAACGCCTCCCAGTATTCGCCCGGCGATCCGGAGAACGTCTGCCGATCGTCCGGCAAACGCCTCATGAGCAGACACTCGACGGCGCCGCCGCTCGGAACGCGATGACCGAGCAGACGCGCGGGAAAGACTCGCGTGTTGTTGACGGCCAGCACGTCGCCGCGATCCAGGAACTGGGGCAGGCGATCGATGGTGGAATGGGTGAGGGCGCCGGTGCTCCGATCGAGACACAGCATGCGCGACGTGCCCCGCGTGGCAGGCGGTTCCTGGGCGATCAGCTCTGAGGGGAGATCGAAGTCGAAGTCGCGGACGTCCATCCGCGAGTGATGTTACTGCGCGTGGCGCGGCGTGTCAGTGAACGAGGCGAACGATGGTGCGCGCGACCCGGTTTTCGTGCCACACGTCGCTCATGATCGTCCAGAAACCCTGATCCAGATAGACGCCGTCGCGCAGGAACGAGCCGCGAAGGACCGCTTCCTGAACCGCACCGAGCTTCTGCAGGGCGCCGTTGCCGCGGCCGTTCTTCAGCGCGGCACGCGCCTCGAGGCGGTGGACGCCGATGACGTCGAACGCGAAGTCGAGCACGAGGTGCGCCGCCTCCATGAAGATGCCCTTGCCCCAGAAGTCTGAGCCAAGCGCAAAGCCCCATTCGGCAATGTCGAACGCCGGCTGCAGCGCGCGAACCTGGAAGAGCCCGATGACGGTATCCGAACCCTTGAGCGTGACGCCGAAGGCGATGCACTTGCCGGCCTGGCGCTGGCGCTCGGTCCAGGCGATGAACTTCTCGAACCCTTCGACGGTCGGCGGGGGCGGCGAAATCAGGCGCGTCACTTCGGCGGTACCCAGCGCGGCGAGAAGACTCGGCGCGTCGCTCGGCCGGAGCTCACGCAGCGTGATGAGCGAGCCGGTCAGGGCCGGCAGGCCCTCGCGCCAGTCGCGATGTCCCGACGGCGACTGTACCGGCGTCGTCGAAGGCATCAGCTCGCTGATCGTCGAAGGAATGACTTCGAGATTCGAAGAGTAAGCCATGGTTACTTTCCCACCAGCTTCGTGGCGGTGCCCCACACGATGTTGTCCTGGTCTCCCGTTCCCCAGACGATGTTGTCGAGGATGTCGGTGCCCCAGATGATGTTGTCGCCATCATCCGAGGTGCCCCAGATGATGTTGTCGTCGCTCGTGCCCCAGATGATGTTGTCGCCGTCGGCAAACGTGCCCCAAATGATGTTGTCGCCGTCGCCGGTGCCCCAGATGATGTTGTCGCCGTTGTCCTTCGACTTCGACTTCGTGCCCCAGATGATGTTGTCGTCGGTGGACTTCAACTTCAGAATCGCGCGGGTCGTCGCCGACGTGCCCCAGATGATGTTGTCTGCGGCGTTCGACGTGCCCCAGATGATGTTGTCGACAGCCGTCGTGCCCCAAATGATGTTGTCGAAGGCCCAGGTTCCCCAGATGATGTTGTCGCCATCACTGGTTCCCCAGATGATGTTGTCGATGGCGAGCGTGCCCCAGATGATGTTGTCGTCTGCGGCGCTGCCCCACTTGATCTGCGTGCCGACGCGCTCGCCCACGACGCGGAACGGCGCCAGGCTCGTGCCCCAGATGATGTTGTCGCCCGCCTCGGTCGCCCAGACGATGTTCTGGCGGATGACGGTGACGTCGGTGCCCCAGATGATGTTGTCGCCGTCGAATCCGCGCGTGCGGCGCGACGGACGGACGATGTTGTGACCCTGGATGACGCCGGTGCCCCAGATGATGTTGTCGTCGCTGAACATCCGGGCGTTGTAGTAGATGAACCGGCCGCCGATCACGTGCTCGCCCCAGACGACGTTCCGCGACCAGGCGTAGGACTGTCCGCCGATCGTCGAAGACTCGCTCACGCCGCTCTGCAGCCACCACGAATTGGTCTGGGCCAGCGTGTTGATCGACGACGCCAGCTGCACCGCGCCGGCGGCGTTGATCTGCCCGGCGCCCTGCGTGAGGTAGTCGGCGCCCGCAACCGGGACGGACGTGTATTCGAGAATCGCTTTCGCCGCATTCGACGTCAGCGGCTCGCGGTTCTGATGCGCATTGGCGTCGAGTTCGAGGGCGAGGACGCCCGTCGCGACCGCCGCGGACATGCTGGAGCCGCTCAGATCGAGCAGCTTCGCGCCGTCGACGGCGATCTGCGGATAAACCGGGTTCGTGCTGGTCGCGAGCGCGGACCCTGGGCTCGCGTTCGAGAACAGATTCACGCCCGGGGCGACGACGTCCGGCTTCGCAAAGCCGTCGTACCACGTCGGGCCGCGCGAGCTGAAGTCGGGCACGTAGTCGTCGGCGCGCGTCACCGTCGTCTTGCCATCGGCGACGCCGACCGTGATGGCAGTCGGCGCGTTCGCCGGCGAGTTGACACTGCCGTAGCCCGGGCCGTCGTTGCCGGCGGCGACGACGACGATGAGACCCTTCGCGGCCGCCTGCTCGACAGCCTGCACGAGCGGGTCGAACTTGGCGGGCGCCGTAATCGGATGGCCGAGCGACAGGTTGACAATCTGAACGCCCAGCTGCTTCCGGTGCGTGACGATGTATTCGAGGGCGGCGATCACGGTGCTGGTGGAGCTCGACCCGTTCTTGTCGAGCACCTTGAACACCACGAGGTTCGCGTTCGGCGCGACGCCCTGGAACATGTAGTTCGGAGCGGAGCCGCCGCTGCCGATCAGGCCGGCGATGTGGGTGCCGTGGCCGAGATCGTCGTATGGAGACGGCTGCGTCGGCTGACGGAACCGGTCGAGCTTCGTGAAGTCGTAGAAGCCTTTGATGCGGCCCGCGAAATCCGCGCTTGGATAAATCCCCGAATCGACAATCGCAATGCCGACGCCCGTGCCATTGACGACGCCCGCCGCGAGATTACCGGCCGAGCCCGCCGTCAGACCCAGTGAAAGACGGAGCGTGCTGACCGACTGCCCCTGCGGCGCGTTCGGATCAAGTGCGCCCTTCGTCGTGCCCTTTGCCGCAGACGCCGGCAGCCCGTTCGCGTGAATGACGGAATCCGGCGTGATCGACACCACGCCGTGTTTCGCAAGATCGTTGACGTAGTCGCTCTGGATGGTCGCGGCGACGCCGTTGATGGAGGGATGCTGCGATTTGACCGAAGCGCCGTAGTGCCTCAGCCGGTCGATGACCTCGCCTTCGTGCCCCTGTTCGACGGTGATGATGACGTGCTGGGGCGATCGACCTCCGCGGCGCAGCGTCGTATCGACGTAGCCGGGACCGTTCTCCGCCGCCGCGGAGCTCGCGCCAGCCAGGACGAGAAGTCCTGTGAGGAGCAAGCGAAGCGCACGGCGAGCGACGGTCATGGCTGCAGACTTAGCAATTTGGTAGCCAGCTGAGCAGGAAAAATGACCGGCGGCCCGAAGTCGTTGGTAGTGCGGGGAATACGCCGAAGCGTTCAATTCCGTGGTTCTCTAACGGACAACTTGTACGTGTTCAATACCGCGACAAGGATAACACTTATGCGAGCCCTTTCGGGCGAAATCATTAGGGAATACGAAAGCAAGTGACTTCATGGTCTAAACAAGCACACGTGTCATGTATCGGAACATCTCGTTCCGGCGAGTAGACTAAAGTCTATGTTGTTGATATTCAGACTGTTATCGGACTAGAAGCCCCAGCGCAATAGGACAGCTCCGACAGTAAAGCCGGCACCGACAGAGGCGAGCAGTACGAGGTTGCCTTTCTTGAGGCGTCCAGAGCATACGGCGTCGTTGAGGGCGAGGGGGATCGTGGCGGCGGTCGTATTGCCGTACTTATCAATATTAATGAGCGTCTTGTCCTGCCCGAGACCGAGCTTTTCGAGCGCCAACTCGATGATCCGGCGGTTGGCCTGATGCGAGATGAACAGATCCAGGTCGGAGGGGGACAGGCCGTTGCGATTCAGGATCCGTCGCGCGATTTCCTCCGTCTTCCGGACCGCGAACTTGAACACCGCGCGTCCGTCCTGCTTGACGTAGTGCATCCGCTTGGCGACTGTCTCGTGTGACGGCGGCCGCAGGCTTCCGCCGGCAGGCATGGACAAGGCGTCGCCGCCGCTTCCGTCGATCTCGTGTTCGAAATCGAGGATCGAGCCTTCGCCGTCCTGTGCAGCCGAGACCACGACGGCTCCCGCCCCGTCGCCAAACAGCACACAGGTCGCGCGGTCCTTATAGTCGATGATGCTCGACATGACATCAGCGCCTACGACCAGCGCGTGGTCGTGCGCGCCAGACGCCACCAACTGGCTCGCCGTCGTGAGCGAGTAGGTAAACGCCGAGCAGGCCGCGCTCAGGTCGAACCCCCAGGCGTGGCCGGCGCCGATTTTCTGTTGAATCAGGCACGTCGTGCTCGGGAACATCATGTCGGGCGTCACCGTGCCGGTGATGATGACGCCGATGTCGTCGGGTGTGAGCCCGGCCCTGGAGATGGCGGCCAGCGCCGCCTCCTTGCCGAGATCCGACGTCGCGATCCCCGGGCCGGCGATATGCCGCTCGCGAATGCCGACGCGCTGCATGATCCAGTCGTCGTTCGTGTCCACCAGCTTCTCGAGATCCGCGTTGGTGAGCACGCGCGGCGGCACGTACGTCGCGAGGGAGGCCACTTTGGTGGGCCGGCCGCCGACACGCGGCGTTCGTCGTTCTGCTACCACAGACGGGGATCCCTTCTCCGCTCTTCCGGCGCCTCGAGGCCAAAGTAGCTATAGGCGCGCTGCGTGGCCACGCGGCCCCGCGGCGTGCGATCCAGAAAGCCAATCTGGATCAGAAACGGCTCGTAGATGTCTTCGATCGCGTCCTTCTCTTCACTGATGGCCGCCGCGATGCTTCCGACGCCGACGGGCCCTCCGCCGAACTTGTCGATGATCGTCCGCAGCAGTTTGCGATCGATTTCGTCGAACCCATGCTCATCGACTTCGAGCATCTTCAAGGCGGCAATCGCCACGTCGAATGTGATGGTGCCCTTGGCCCGGACCTGCGCGTAGTCGCGGATGCGTCTGAGGAGGCGATTGGCGATGCGCGGTGTGCCGCGTGCTCGCCGCGCGATTTCAGCAGCGGCGCCCTCTTCGATCGGCACCGCGAGAATCCTCGCCGACCGGCGCACGATTTCCTCGAGATCGTGCTCGGCGTAGAACTCCAGCCGGTGGACGATGCCGAACCGCGCGCGCAGCGGCGACGTCAGAAGGCCCGCGCGCGTCGTCGCCCCAATCAGCGTGAACTTCTGCAGCGGCACTTTGACCGAACGCGCGCCCGGCCCCTGGCCGATCATGATGTCGAGCTCGTAGTCTTCGAGCGCCGGATACAGAATCTCCTCAATCGTCGCCGACATGCGGTGAATCTCGTCGATGAAGAGCACTTCGTGCTCGGCGAGGT
>Ga0134124_10004920_pt1 | contig 10734 bp, 12 predicted proteins | sample KB304_FD_96880 | JGI IMG/M metagenome (GOLD analysis project Ga0134124, IMG submission 96880) | Terrestrial soil microbial communities without Nitrogen fertilizer from Kellogg Biological Station, Michigan, USA - KB3-0-4 | ecosystem: Environmental > Terrestrial > Soil > Unclassified ... | reverse complement strand
GTTATCGCCGCGGTGCTCCGGCATGGCAACGACGAAGCCGTCTGCCACCAAGGCCTGCGCCAGGTTCGCGTGCACCCAGGGCGAGCCACCCGAGCCGTGCGACATGACGATCAGGCGCCCGTTGCCCCGCGCCGGCGCGCCCTGCCAGGCGAACTCAAAGGTGAACGGACCACGCCTCCCGATTTTCGCTTCGTCGGCGGACGGGTAGTAGACGGTCACGACGCCTTCGCCGTCCTTGCCCGCGATTTCGGTCAAGCCGACATTGGCCTCGGCGGCGGTGATGGCGACCGCGAAGGCCACGGCCAGGAGCAAGCAGATTCGTTTCACGAGTCGTGCATCGTTTGCACGAGGATCTTCCACGCGCCGTCGCACCGATACAGGTTGTAGGAGAACGTGGTCTTCCACAGCAGCTCTTCACAGGCGCCCATGTATGCCCATTGAACCGTCGCGAGTGCGCTATGGGCTCCGAGGAGCTCGACGTCGATGCCGAGGATTTCGCCGTGCGTGAATCCTCTGGCCCGATAGGTCGTATCGACTTCCGTGAAGAGCGTTTCGGTATCCTTGCGCGTCGAGTTCACGCGCACGACGCCCATCCTCACCGTCAGGCAAGGCTCCGAATAAAACTCCGCGATGGCCCTCGGGCCGCGACTGAAGGCGTCTCGGTACGCTTCGATGAACGTTGTCACGTCCTCACGCACGGCCAGTACCTCCTACTTGCATCCGAGCTTCGTGGCCATCTCCAGAAAGTCTCGAGCCTCGATGTCGAAGCGATACGGCGTCTCGTCGTAGGGCAGGTCGTACCGGTTGACGTAGGCGCCACGATACCCGGAGGCGCGCGCCCCTACCACGTCGAAGCTGTTGGACGACACCATGAGCAGCTGGCCGGGTTCGGCGCTCAAGATCCGAGCCGCATAGCGGTAGACCTGGGGATTCGGTTTGAAGACCCCGACGTCCTGTACCGAGATCACCGCATCGAAGTCGTAGCGAATGCGGTTCGTGACCAGGTGCGCCAGAAACTCCCGCTCACCGTTGGACAGGACCACCAGCTTGAACTTGCTCCGCAGCCGTTCCAGGCCGGGCACCGCGTCAGGGAAAGGCTTCAGCTCCTGCCAGCCGGCCATGATGCGGAGGATATCGGCCTCGTCAAAGGGCAGCCTGGAGAACCGCAAGGTGTAGAGGAGAGCACGGCGGGAGGAATCCAGGTACCCGTAGTGGCCCGTGTAGAACTGGTTGTCCTGGTACTGCTCGATGCGCTGGCGATACCGCCAGCGGGCCCACAGCTCGTCGGTCGTCATGCTGGAGCCCCTGGATTTGAGGAACTCGTCCAGGCGCGGCGCGTGACTACCGCCCAGATCGAGAATCGTGCCGAAGGCATCGAAGGTCAGCGTATGCACCTGGTCAAGCACGTCCATGGGGCTCCCGCCGTCTGAGACTACGCCGATTCATGACTGGTTGGCCCGCCGCTGCCGAAGCACTTCGTACACCGCGATCGCCACGCTCGTCGAGAGATTGAGCGAGCGGACGCGGGGCGACAGGATCGGCATCGCGACCAGCCGATCGCGGTATCGATCCTGAAGCTCCGCCGGCAGCCCGTTGGTTTCACGGCCGAAGACCAGGACGACACCGTTCGAGGCGCCGAGGGGCGCGTCCCAGACCAGTCGCGTCGCTCTGGTCGAGAAGAAGTACGGCTCGCCAAGGGTCGGGAGCTCGCGCTCGAACGCGTCCCAGCTCGGCCACACCCGGAGGTCGATGTGCTCCCAGTAGTCGAGGCCGGCGCGCCGCACTTCACGGTCATCGAGCGAAAAGCCAAGCGGCTCGATGAGGTGCAACGTGGCCCCGGTGGCGAGGCACGTCCGTCCCGCGTTCCCGGTGTTCCAGTGAATCTCTGGATGCACGAGGACGACGTGCGTGGCCGAGGGCCGGGTGCTCAGGGCTTTCGACCGATGCCCAGCAGGTGAGCACTGATACCGAAGATAGACGATTCCGACTCCAGTGCTCTGGCGACGTCCAGCAGGTCCTTCTTGAGCGCCGCATCGTCCCACCGAGCGTCGAAATCCGGCAGGATCCACGCAGGGCCTTCGACCCCGAGTATCCTGACATCTCCAAAGCCGGCAGCCTCCAGCTCGGCGCGAAGGTCCTCCGGCCGGTGAAAGTACGCCGTCGTGAAGTAGTCCGCGTTGTCCGTGTTGTTTCGATGCTGGCCGTCAGCAAGGTCCCGGTCGCGGATCCGCGCGAAACGTGGGTCCAGAGAGAGTTTTCGCGCCAGACCGTCCAGAGCCGAGGCGTAGCGCGAGATGGCGGCCACCACGCCGGTGCCGCCTGGCGCGAGCACACGGAATGCTTCACGCAGTGCCGTCACCCGATCCGCCGCCGACGGCAGATGGTAGAGCGGGCCCATGACCAGGACCCCCGCCGCCGAAGCATCCTTCTGCGGCAATCGTCGAGCGTCGGCGACCGAGCACGACGCGAGGGGTGTCGTCGATCTCGCGCTTCGAGCCCGCGCCTCTTGTATCAGACGCGGAGAAGCGTCGACGAGCTGGACTTCGTACCCCTGCGCGGCGAGCCACAACGAGTACACGCCGGCCGCACCGCCGACATCGACGATTCGGGCCGGGGGAGCAGGCAAGACCCTCGCGAGAATCTCCTTCGTGCGCTCGAACTCCAGGCGTGAGGGGCCGAGCTCGAGGCGGCCTTCCTCCGGGAACTCGGCGTAATACGCGACGACTTCAGGGGGCGGTGTGAGCTCGTGTTCTCCGTCCGCCATCGATCCCTCGCGTGCGGGACGCGCCTACGGGAAGATCCCGAGCTCGAGGTAGGTCGCGGCGACCTTCTTCAGCGCGTTGAGGAACGCCGCGGTCCGAAGATCGCCGGCCCGCGTGGTCTTCCACAGCTCGTGGATCTGGTGATACGCGCTGATCATCGTCTCCTCGAGCCCGGAGTTGACCAGATCGATCTCGTCGGCGCCGTGCACGATCTTCATCCGCTCGTCCGGCGGGAAGGCGCGGCCGGTCGCCCGCTCGATGGCCGACAGCATGCGATCGAAGGCCGCCTCCTCGAAACGCTTGCCCACGCGGCCGAAGCGCACGTGCGACAGGTTCTTGATCCACTCGAAGTACGAGACCGTCACGCCGCCGGCGTTCAGGTAAATGTCGGGGACGATCAGGACGCCGCGATCGAGCAGGATTTTCTCGGCCTCAGCGGTGGTCGGGCCGTTCGCCGCCTCGGCGACGATCTTCGCCCGGATCTTCGGCGCGTTCTGACCGGTGAGCTGGCCCTCGAGCGCCGCCGGGATCAAGATGTCGCAGTCGGCTTCCAGGGTCAGGTTGGTCGGCGCGATATTCCGCGCGCCCGGGAAATTCACGATCGAGCGGGTCTCCTTCTGGAACTGGACGACCGCGTCGACGTCGAGACCCTCGGCGCGATAGATGCCGCCCTCGCGCTCCGAGAGGCCCACGATGAGGCAACCGGCCTCCTGACAAAACTTTGCGGTGTGGTAGCCGACGTTGCCGAGCCCCTGCACGATGACGCGCTTGCCCTCGAGCCCGCGCGAGAGCCCCAAGGTCTTCATGTCGTCGGCCTGGTCGCACACCTCACGCAGCCCGAAGAAGACGCCGCGGCCCGTGGCCTCGACCCGGCCGCGCACGCCCCCCTGGGTGACGGGCTTTCCGGTCACGCAGGCCATGGCGTCGATCGCGCCCGGATAGAACGCGGAATACGTATCGTAGATCCACGCCATCTCGCGCGGTCCGGTTCCATAGTCGGGGGCCGGAACGTCGATACCGGCGCCGATGAAGTTCTTCTTGATGAGCTCGGCCGTGTAGCGCCGGGTGATCTGCTCGAGCTCGGTCACCGTGTACTTCTTCGTGTCGATGCGCACGCCGCCCTTGGCGCCGCCGAACGGCACATCGACGATCGCGCACTTGTAGGTCATGAGCGCCGCGAGCGCCTTGATCTCGTCCTCGTCGACCGTCGGCGCGTAGCGGATGCCGCCCTTGACGGGCACGCGGTGGTGACTGTGCTGGGCGCGCCAGGCGGAGATGACCTCGTAGCCGCCGTTGCGCCGGATCGGGAACTGGATGGCGTAGACGGAGTTGCACACCTTGATCTGATCGAGGAGCCCCTCGGGATAGTCGGTGAGCGCAGCCGCCTTGTCGAAGTACATGTTGACGGTCTCGAAGAAGCTGGGGCCCGACTGGGCTGCTGCCATGTCGACACCTCCCGAAGGAATCTTCGCACGCCGACGCCGTCGGCGCGTAGGACGACGTGCGCCCGGGCTCGTCGTCCTACGCGCCGCCGGGGATCCCGATGGGCCGCGCCGCCTGATCCCGAGGCCAGGGGGGCTGGCGGTAACCTGAACGAGGCGTTATCGTCACCAGCGGCGGATAGACGCGGCCCGTGCGACAGGGCCGACGGAATGAGGAGAGTCGAATGGAGCGCGCGAAGCTCGCAGACTTAGTAGTCCAGTTCACCGAGGCCTTCAATCGGAACGACCTGGACGGCGTGATGTCGTTCATGGCCGAAGACGCGGTCTACGACGAGTTCACGGGCACGATCAACCACGGCGCCGCGGCGATCCGGGCGGCGTTCGTTCCCCAGTTCCGCGGCGACCACGGCAAGATGCGCTTCAACACGGAAGACCTCTTCGTGGACGACGCCGCGGGCAAGGCGTTGATCCGCTGGCAGTGCACCCTCGAGACCAAGCGCGGACCGGCGGCGTGGCGCGGACTCGACATCATCCACGTCGTGAACGGCCGCATCACGGAGAAGCTGACCTACGCGAAGGCGAAGGTTCCGCTCCTGGGAGACATCGCATGAGCAGCACACCGCCAATTCAACGGGTTGCCGTCGCGCTTTTCGAAGGCTTCACCGTCCTCGACGTCTACGGACCTGTCCAGGCCTTCGCCTCGTGCCGGACCATTCAGCCGGACGGGACCCGGCGCCCGTTGTTCGAGATCTTCTCGATGGCGGGCGAGGCCGGGAAGGTCAAGGCCGGCGAAGGACCCGCGAGCTGGGCCGAGTGGACCTTCGAGAAGGCCCCGGATTACGACATCCTTCTGATCCCGGGCGGGTTCGGCTCTCGGAAAGCCGTGGCCGACCAGTCGTTCCTCGAGCGCCTCGCCGCCGCCAGCCGGCGCGCCCACATCACGACGACGGTCTGCACCGGCTCGGCCTTGCTCGCGCGTACCGGCCTGCTCGACGGCCGGCCCGCCACGTCGAACAAGATCGCGTGGGACTGGGTGACCCAGCAGGGCCCGCGCGTGCTCTGGAAACGCAAGGCGCGCTGGGTCGACGACGGCAACGTGCTGACCTCGTCCGGCGTCTCGGCGGGGATCGACATGGCGCTGAGCCTGATCGCGCGGCTGCACGGGCGAGAGATGGCGCTGACCTCGGCGCGGAACATGGAATACGTGTGGAGGGAGGGGGCGGAGGACGATCCGTTCGCGTGAGGCTAAGCCGGCGCGGGAGACCATCGTCCCCCGAGGACGCCGGACAACATCAAGCGCATCGGCAGCAGTTCCCGCGTCAGCGGGTTCACCATGAGCCCGAGCGTTTCGAGCGTCACGGCGCCGAGCAGTGGCGCGTCGGTAGATCCTCCGAGGACGACCGGAGAAGTCGCGCTCCGTCCTTCGACCTGAATGCGGCACTCCGATACGTCGCGACGGATCGCGGTGCCGTCCGCGAGCGTGAACTCGACGACTCGATCACCTCTGAGTCCGAGACCACGCCACACGCGCTGAGGCAACACCGTATAGACGGCCCCGGTGTCGACGAGAAATCGAACTGACACGGGACGCCGGCGTCGACCGGGTCGCGTTACCGTCCCCGCGACATACGTGAGCGCCATCGTCAGCGATCGTAGCATGGCGCCGAGAGCCGCCCAGAGCGTCCGATCGGATACTGTCTAAGCGCCGCTCGCGGTTCCCGAGATCCACCGCGCCGAGCGCGCGTAGTGCGGCCCTTGGTCGCCCGACTCGCGCCGGCGCGCCATCTCCGCGAGGCGGCGTTCCTTCTCAGGCGTCCGCTCGGCGATCTCGTCTTGCGCGTCCTTCAAGTGCGCCTCGTAGTCGCGCCCGACCGGGCACACGTCCACGCAGCGCGTGCAGCCGGAGTAGACGCCCACCCCGCGCAGGATCGACTGCCAGCTCATGAATGACTCCTTCGACTTCAGGAGCGCGAGCTGCTCTTCACGCGAAGACTGCACGAGGCGCTCGATGTGCCCCATGAGATAGGTGAACCCGTAGGGCGACGCGAGCGGAGCGCAGCGTTCCTTGTCGAGCGTCCACTGGCCGATGGCGTCGGCGGGGCATGCGAGCAGGCAGCGGCCGCACGCTTCGCCCTGGCACAGGGCCTCGCCCAGCGGCCGATCGGGCTCGAGTTCGGCGCTCGTGAGCACGGCGCCGAGCATCACGCGCGGCCCGTACTCGGGCGTCAGCAGCATGAGATTCAGGCCGAGCGTGCCGAGGCCCGCCTCGACGGCGGCGTGCGCGAGCGAGAGTGGGCCGCGCGTGTTGCCCTTGGGATCGTAGTGACGCGGGTCGAAATGCACCGGTGGCACCGTGATCGACGGAAAGCCCGCGTCCTCGAGGAAGTAGACGAGCTTCAGCTCGATCTCCTCGAGATCGGTCAGCACGAGCTCGGTCGAGTACTGCTTGTGCCGATCGTCGTGCCCGCGCAGGCGGTTGATGCCGGTCAGGAGCCGGCGTCCGAGGATGATGACCGACTTCGAATCGTCAGACGTGATGCGGCTCGGCGTCTGCGGGCGCGCCGGGTCGGGCGGGTGACGATCCAGCACCTCGCCGCGGGCGATGCCGACCAGATCGGCGCCGAGCGCCTTCGCCTTCTGCTTGATCGCGGCGGCGGTGAGGCTCACGCGGGAGTCCCGGCGCGCCGAGCCGGGGGGCGATAGCCGTCCTCGCCGATCCAGCGAACGCGCCCGTCGGCCATGCCGCGGATCGGCTCGCCCCGTCGCCGGATCCCGAGCAGCTCCCTCGCGCGTGCGACCTTCTCGTCGTTCTTCTCGGGGATCTCGCGCTGCGCCTCCTTGAGGAAGCGGTTGTAGTCGTCACCCACCGGGCAGACGGCAAGGCAGCGCGGACAATCACCGAAGGCGCCGACGACGCGCAGCAGCCCCTGCCAGATGCCGAACCACTCGTGGCCGCCGAGCTTCTCGAGCTTGGCGCCGCCGTCGGCGCCGACGAAGGCGCTGAATACGCGCACGATCGTCGAGAAGCCGAACTCCTGCGCGAACGTCGCGCAGCGGCGTTTGTCGAGCCCCCAGTGCTGGACGGCGTCGGGCGGGCAAGAGTAGAGGCAGCGCGAGCACGGCTCGCCGATGCAGAGCTGCTCGGTGATCTTGCCGTCCGGCTCGAGCACGGCGTCGCTGAGGACGACGGTCGTGTAGCAGCGGGGCCCCGCTTCCTTCGTCAGGAGATTCAGCTCGAGCCCGATCGTGCCGAGCCCGGCCTCGATCGCCACGTGCCGTGTGGAGAGATAGCCGTAGCTCGCGCTCTTCATCTCCCAGACGGTTTCCTGCGCCGCCGTCTGGAACGCCCAGTGGTCGTGCTCCTCGAGAAAGCGCGCGATCCGGTAGCCGACCCGGTCCATCTCGCGCAGCACGAGCTGGTCGACGTGATGGATGCACGCGTTGTCGCGCGCGCGGAAGGCGCCGGCTGGAATGCGCTTGAAGAACGCGATGCAGCTCTTGATCTCGGGCGACACGCGCCTCGGGATCTGCGGATACGCCGGGTCGGGCGGATGGGCGTTGAGCACGGAGGCGTCCGCGATGCCGACACCGTCGGCGCCGAGCTCGCGCGCCTTCGCTTTGACGATCTCGGCGGTCAGCGCCATGCGCCTATCATGGCATAGCTTGCGCTTGGCTCCCCACATGGGCGAGACTGCCGGAAGACCTACCACGGAGGGTGCCATGGACGAGCTGAAGGTCGTGCGCCTCGACGAGACCGATGTCGTGAAGTTCGGACCGGACGCGGTCTACCAGCTGATCCTCGGCGACGACGAGGGGACCACGCCGATCCGCACGGGCATCCAGACCTCGCAGCCCGGCTACGTGGCGCCCGTTCACTCCCACCCCTACATGGAAGTCCTGCACATCCTGGACGGTGTCGCCGAGGCGTGGGTCGATGGTCATGAAGACAGCAAGGTGATCTTGCGCAAGGGCGACACGATCGCGATCCCGCCGCAGGTGCCACACAGCTTCCGCGTCGTGGGCGACGAGGTGCTTCGGCTTCTCGGCACGCACACCTCGGCGAAGCGCATCGTCAACTACAAGGACGGCGCGCAGAGCGACGCGCGCGGCTACCGCGTTTACGAATCCTGAGAGGGGAGCCGGTCTCAGACGCGCTCGACGTCGGGCCGGCCGAAGAGCCCCCACGGGCGCACGAAGAGCGTCGCGATCAGCACCAGGTACGACGCGACGTGGCTGAAGCCGCCCCCGACGATCGGATCGATGTAGCCCGCCACCACTGATTCGAGGATTCCGACCGCGAACGCGGCGATGATGGTGCCCGGCAGGCTATCGAGGCCGCCGAGAATCACGATCGGAAACACCTTGAAGCCGAGCAGCTCGATCCCGAACCCGCCGCCCGACGCGAAGCTCCAGAGCGTTCCGGCCAGGACGGAGAGCACGCCCACCAGCGCCCATGTGATCGCGAAATGCCGTTGGAGGTCGATTCCGACCGCAAGCGCGACCTGCTGATCGCTGGCGACTGCGCGTAGCGCGAGGCCCGTGCGGCTGCCGTGGAAGAACCAGCTCAGCGCGGCGATGCAGGCACCCGCGATCGCGGCCGATGCGACCTTGTCGACCGAGATCGGCACCCCGGCGACGAGGAGCGGTTCGACCGGAAACGGTGAGGCGATGCGCGGCGGAATACCGGCGAAGACCAGGGCCGCGGCGCCTCGCATGAAGATGCCGACACCGAGCGAGAGCATGATCAGCGCCAGCAGCGAGCGTCGTAGCAGCGGGCGCAGGACGATCCGATTGAAGAGGAGCGCGAGGGTGACCAGACCGGCGCAGCCGACGCCGAGCGCCCCGCCGAGCCCGAGCCCCAGCGTGTGGCTCGCCGCCGCGGCGGTTCGAGCCCCCAGCATCGTCCACTCGCCGACCGCGAAGTTGATCATCCGCGATCCCTTGTAGACGACCACGAACGCCAGGGCCACGAGGGCGTAGATCGACCCGGCCAGCGCTCCGTCGGCCACGAGGAACACGAAGAACGCCAGGTCCGGCATCGCGGTCCTCGGCTACGAGACCACTTCACTCGCGCCGAGATAGGCGCGCTGCACCTCCGGCGCGGCGAGCAGATCCGCGGCGCGGCCGGAGAGGACCACGTGCCCGGTTTCCAGAACATAGGCGTGCGCCGCGCACTGCAGTGCCATGCGCGCGTTCTGCTCCACCAGCAGCACCGCGGTGCCCTCCGCGGTGAGGCGCGGAATGATGCGAAAGATCTCGCGCACGATCAGCGGCGCGAGCCCGAGCGACGGCTCGTCGAGCATCAGGAGCCGCGGGCCGGCCATGATCGCGCGACCGATGGCGAGCATCTGCTGCTCGCCGCCGCTCAGACTTCCCGCCGGCTGGTCGCGGCGATCGCGCAGCACCGGAAACAACGCGAAGATCTTGTCCAGCTCTGCGCCCGCGCCCGCTCGGTCCCGCCGCGCGAAACCGCCGATCCGAAGATTCTCGAGCACGCTCATACGCGCCAGCATGCCGCGCCCTTCGGGCACGTGGATCACACGCCGGCGAACGATCTGGTGCACGGGCAGGCCGACGAGATTCTCGCCGCCGAAGCGCACCGCGCCCCGCCGCGGCCGCACGATCCCGGAGATCGCCCGCAGCAAAGTCGATTTCCCGGCCCCGTTGGCGCCGATGAGCGCGACCACCGCACCCTCCGGCACCGCCAAGCTCACGCCCTGCAACGCGCGAATCCGCCCATAGCTGACATGCAGATCCTCGACCTCGAGCAGCGCCGACGAAGCGCTAGGCAACATGAGTAGCGACCAGCGGATGCGCAAACCGCCGTAAGTGATCGACTCGGGAATGAGCTGCGTTGTCGGACGGGGAGACGGGCGGGTGGCATCGGGGTGCCCCGGGGTCGGCTGGCGGAGTGGGACCCCCTCGTCTCGCACGCAGCTCGAAGAGCTGCGAATCGAGCGAGCGGGTGACGCAGCCAGCCCGCCCCGGGGCACCCCGATGCCAGGCCCCGCCCGCCTCACGCGCGCGACAAGCGCTACTCACTGCCAAGGTAGGCCTCGATGACCCGTGGGTCACGCTGCACCACGGCCGGTGGAGCTTCGGCGATCTTCTGACCGAAGTTGAGCACGGTGACGATCTTCGAGAGCCGCATGACCAGCGACATCTTGTGCTCGATCAACAGAATGGTCACGCCGCGGCGATTGACCTCTGCGATCAGCGCCTCGAGCTCGATCGTCTCCTGCGTGTTCATGCCGGCGGAGGGCTCGTCGAGCAGCAGGAGCCTGGGCGCGCTCGCGAGCGCCCGCGCGATCTCGAGCCGGCGCTGTTCGCCGTAGGGCAGCTCGATGGCCGGCCGTCCGGCCGCATTCGCGAGCCCGACCAGGGCGAGAATCTCCTCGGCGCGCTCGCGCGCGCTCACTTCGGCTGGTGTCCGGCGGAACGGGACGCCGAGCAGCGGCGACAGGAGTCCGCCGTGTGTCCGGCAGTGAAGGCCGAGCAAGACATTGTCGCGCACCGTCATCGAGCCGAAG
>Ga0134124_10004917_pt1 | contig 10737 bp, 9 predicted proteins | sample KB304_FD_96880 | JGI IMG/M metagenome (GOLD analysis project Ga0134124, IMG submission 96880) | Terrestrial soil microbial communities without Nitrogen fertilizer from Kellogg Biological Station, Michigan, USA - KB3-0-4 | ecosystem: Environmental > Terrestrial > Soil > Unclassified ... | reverse complement strand
CATCACGAAACCACGCGGGGCCAGTGGATGGGATACCTGTCCATCCGCCCCCTTGGCGGCGTTCATTAGCTCGTTCCAGCGCTGATGCGCGAAAGCCTCGCCCGGCGCCCGGCCTTCCTGCGGACCGGTCGTCCCCTGCACGGAAACGTTGCCGTTGTTGTTGGCATTGGCGAGGTTGACTGTATGGCGAATCGTATTGGTGTTCGACCGGCGCATCGCGGGCGCTTCGCCCGTGCTGGTAGGCCAGATCAACTGGGCATCGGGTCCGCCGGTGGAAGTGAGCGGCTGCGACGTCAAATTGTGACAACGCAGCAACGGCGACTGGAATGGCCGGTCATACGGCAGCGGGCTGCGCGGCGCGCCGGTCGGGACCGAGGCATAGGCGCTGTTGGCAAAGGGGCTGAGGCCCTGGATCGGGAGCAGCATGCCGCCCACCCCAAAAACCTTCAGGAGATCGCGCTTGGACATCTGGCCGCGGGAGCGCGCTTGTATGATCTCCGCCCGATTCTTCATCGCATTCTCTGCTTCGCGCAGGCGGGCTTGCGAATCTTTCCGTGATATAAAAAAAGAAGACATTTGGCGTTCTCCGATGGTCAAAAAAGTGGTTGGTTGCGCAATCGCTCCCGCGGTCCCAATCGCTAGCAAGAAAAAGTTCCGAGGCGCCGCCGACCCAGCCAGCCGGTTCTCCCGATTCGCCCCCGCTCAGACAAAAAGAGTGGGCGGGGAAAGGCGTCTCGGAACTAATCCCCTACAGCCATGGGGTATTCGCCGGATAGCATCCTGTGTGCCAACAAGTCACCAAACGGCCTGGAACACTCTGTACTACCTGGAACACTCTGTACAAAATCGTAACTATTGGCTTTTTGCGCAGTTGATTCTTAGGGGAAACCCCCCGCGGTCGGGGAAATATTCCCCAACCCCGGGGGTGGTGGAGCAATAGGAACGCAGGCGGCGGTGGGGATTAGGCAACCCGGAATTGGTCAAGCTGCGCCCGCGCAAGCTCGAACAGGGCCGCTGTGATCGCAGGCCGAAGCCAAACTGGCTTGGTGGCGGAGGAAAGGTCAGTAAGTCCGACCGCCCTTGTACATGCCGCTTACCTTGCGCGCGCTCGCCTGGGCAAGCCGGCTCATCGCAGCGCCTGCGTGCGCGTGCGTGATCGCCAGTCCGAGTGCATCGGCCGCGTCCTTGCCGGGCAGTCCCGGCAGCTTGAGCAGGCGCTTGACCATCTCCTGGACCTGGGCCTTGGCCGCCTTGCCATGGCCGGCGACGGCCTGCTTCATTTGAAGCGCCGTGTACTCGGCCACCACGAGGTCGCAGGCCACTAGCGCCGTGACGCAGGCACCACGGGCTTGGCCCAGCAGCAGGGTGGCCTGCGGGTTGACGTTGACGAAGACGATTTCCACCGCCGCCACATCGGGCTGATAGCGTTCCCGGACTTCGGCGATGCCGTCGAACAGCACCTTGAGCCGGGCCGGCAGGTTGCCGCGGTCCAAGTGGGTGGTCGTGATCGTTCCGCTGGCCACATATGTCAGGGTGTGGCCCGTCGCATCGACCACGCCAAAGCCCGTTGTTTGCAGGCCGGGGTCGATGCCGAGGATGCGGATGGATTTCATGGGGCTCTTCTCAGGCGCCGAAGTACCAGCGCGCCGAGTGGAAGAAGATCGGCGCGGCGAAGCACAGCGCGTCCACGCGATCGAGCAGGCCATTGGCGCCTGTCACCGAGATGCCGCGCTGGCCCCACGCCGTGACGCCGCGGTCGCGCTTGAGGGCCTTCATCACCAGGTGTCCCATCGATCCGGCGGCGCAGGCGACGAAGGCCATTGCGAGGGCCTGCCCGGGCTTGAAGGGCGGGATGAAGGACAGCACGCCGCCGGCGAGGCTGCCGGCGCCCATCCCAAGCATCCAGCTGGACCAGTTGAAGCTCTTGCTCACTTGCGGCGCGCTGGGCGGGCGCTTCAGGCGGCGCGTCGCGATGTGCTGCACCAGCATGCAGGTCTGCACCACGAACACCAGGAAAAACACCAGGAAAGCTCCCTTGCCCTGGTAGCTCCTGAAGTCCAGCAGCAACAGCGCGGGGACATGGCTCATGCCATAAATGCAGACCACGATCCCCCACTGCAGCTTGGCGTTGCGCTCCAGGAAGCGCTGGGTGTCGCCGGCCAGCGCGCTCACCACCGGAATGGCCAGGAACACATACACCGGGATGAAGACGGTGAACAGGTCGAAGTGTTCGGTGGCGGCCAGCCAGAACTGGATCGGCAGCACGACAAAGAAAGCCAGCACCAGGCTGCGGTGGTCGCCGCGGCGTGTCGGCGACAGGGTGATGAACTCGCGCAAGGCGAAGAACGCCATCACCGCGAACAGCACCGTGGCGGCCGTGTCGCCGGCCGCCCAAGCCATCCAGAACACCACGACCATGAACCAGGACGTGCGCAGCAGTTTGCGGAAGTTTTTCAGCTCGGCGTGCCAGGCTTCGTCGTGCCCGCCGGCCTGCTCGCGGAACGTAAAAAGGAAGGCCGTGACGCTGACCACGACCAGGATGCCGAACACGATCACGAACAGCGCGCCGACCTGTTGGGTGGACGAGAGGCCGCGCAGGAACTGGTTCATACCTCACGCAGCGCGATTACGGCCTGCCGGGCGCGGTCCAGGAAGGCGCGGCGCTCTTCGCCCGCCTCCAGCCGGATTGGCGCGCCGAACGTGACCGAGCACAGGATCGGGACCGGAACCACTTCGCCCTTGGGCATAACACGCTGGATGTTGTCGATCCAGGCCGGCACCAGCACCGCCTGCGGGAATTTTTGCGCCAGGTTGTACAGGCCGGCCTTGAAAGGCTGCGGCTCTTCCGCGTTGCCACGCGTTCCTTCCGGAAAGATGATGAGCGAGTCGCCGTGTTCCAGCGCGTCGATGAGAGGCTGCAGCGGGTCGGAAAAATCGGGGTCAGATTCCAAATTCGCCTGACCGTCATCGGGCGCCTCCAAGGGCACGTCCGTGCCCTGCGAAATTGGAGTCTGACCCCAATTTTTCCCGCGGTCCACATAGATCGCGTTGAAAACGGCCGTCGTGATCCATTGCTTGAACGCCGATTTGGTCCAATAGTCCTTCGCGGCGATCGGCCGGGTGATGCTGCGCAATTCCTCGGGCAGCGCCGCCCAGATCATCACCAGGTCGGCATGGCTCTGGTGGTTGGCGAAATAGATGCGCTGTTCCGCCTTGGGCGGGCAGCCGTACCAGCGCGCCTGCGCGCCCGTCAGCACGCGCACCAGTGCGAGCAGGAACAGGCTCATCAGTTTCGCCAGCATGGGCGGATGATAGGGGACGGCCGTGCTGCACGACAGCCCTCAGGGCAGTTCGGCATCGCGCATGCGCGCCACGATGGTCGAAGCGCGGCTGGCCAGGTATCCCGAGTTGGGGACCTTCTCGAAGTACTTGGGCCGTGGCAGCATGACCGCCAGCCGCGCCGCTTCGTAGGGCGTCAGTTGCGCGGCGCTCTTGCGGTAGTAGTGGCGGGCGGCGGCTTCCGCGCCGAAAACACCCTCGCCCCACTCGACGCTGTTCAGGTAAACCTCCAGGATGCGTTCCTTGGAGAGCATCCTTTCCAGCTCGAAGGCCAGTATGAACTCCTGGCCCTTGCGCAGCAGTGTGCGCTCGCCGGACAGCAGCAGGTTCTTGGCGAGCTGCTGGGTGATGGTGGAGCCGCCGACGATCTTGGGCGGCTTGGCGGCCCGTGCCGGCGGCAATTGCGCTTGCGCCGGCTGGCGCGGGCGTTGGCGCGCGGCCCGCTCCTCGGCCTGCGCATTGCGCTCCCAGGCCTTCTCCAATGCCTCCCAATCGACCCCGTCGTGGTTGGCGAAGCTGCCGTCCTCGGAGGCGATCACGGCCCGCTTGAGGTTGTCGGAAATTTGCGCGTACGGCGTCCATTGCTGGCGCCAGCGCAGCTTGCCCTTCTGGGTCGCGATGCGCCAGGCCTCGGAACGTTCGAAACTGGTGGATTGCGGGTCCACCGTGGCCATCAGGGCGATGCGCGAAAGAAAAAAGACCTGCAAGGCCGCGGCCGCGACGATCACCAGGGCTAGCCAGCGAACGAGCGCCTTCATCGCGGGTTAGCCAAGCGTCGCGCGAAGCTCGGCCAGCACCTGCGCCGACGGCGGCCGCACCCCGCGCCACAACAGGAAGGCTTCGGCGGCCTGCTCGACCAGCATGCCCAGGCCGTCGCGTGCAATGGCGCCATGCCCGCTGGCCCAATCGATGAAGCTTCGGGCGGCCGGGCCATACATCAGGTCGCAGGCCAGCGTTCCGCGTTTGAGCACGCTGGGCGCGACCGGCACGGCGGCACCGCTCACGCTGGTGGCCGTGGCGTTGATCACCACGTCGAAGCCGGCGTGAACCGCCGGGAGTTCCGGCGCCTCGAGCTGCACGCCATGCTCCGCCGCCAGCGCGCAGTGCCGCTCGATCAGCAGCGCCGCCTTGGCCCGCGTCCGGTTGGCCACGGCGATGCGCCGCGGCCGCGCTTCGATCAGCGGTCCCAGCACGCCGGCAGCCGCGCCGCCCGCGCCCAGCAGCAGGACCTCGCGGCCGGCGAGCTTCACACCGGCGTTGTGTTCGATGTCGCTGACCAGGCCGATGCCGTCGGTGTTGTCGCCGAAAATCCCGGACCCGTCCAAGCGCAGCGTGTTGCAGGCCTGCGCGAGCCGGGCGCGCGCCGATTGCCGCGGCGCCAATGCCGCCGCCTCGAACTTGAACGGCATGGTGACGTTGCAGCCCTTGCCGCCTTCGGCACGGAACTGCTGCACCGCCTGCTCGAATCCGCCCAAGGGCACGAACCTCTTGACGTAACTCAGGTCGTGGCCTGTGAGCTGCGCGAATCGCGCATGGATCCACGGCGACTTGCTGTGATCCACGGGATTGCCCATGACGCAGTACTGGTCGGCGGTCATCGGCTGGTGAGGTTGGTTTCCAGTGTCTCGTCGCGCGTGAACTTGAAGCGCGACACCACCACGATCTGGTCGGCCCTGCGCCGCATGGCATCGCTGAAGCGGCCGAACGGTCCCGCATTGCGGGCGATGGTCTTGGCGCGCCGGTCCAGCGCCAGGCTGCCCGACGTTTCCGCCACTTCGGTGTCCAGCACCTTGCCGTCGAAGTTGACGGTCACGATCATGGTGAGTTCGCCATAGAGCTTGCGGCCGGCGACCTCGGGGAAGTTATGGGTTCCCTTGTCCTCGATCTTGCGGCGCAGTCCGTCGTAGTACACGGCGTACACCTCTTCCCGGGTGGACGGGCTGATGTAGCGCTTCTTGGGCCGCGCATTCTCCTCGTTGATGCGCCGCTCGATCTCGGCCAGCATCTTGATCAGCTGGCGGCGTTTGTCTTCGCGGGCCTGGGCTTCCGGATTGTTGCTGGACTGCTTGGGATCGGGCGGCGGCAGCGCGGCCAGCATTTTCCTGATCTGCGCCAGCAGCACCACCTGCTGCTCCTGCATGGCTTCGATCTTTTTCTGCGCATCCTCGGCGGAGTCGCCCAGCTCGGTCAGCGCAGACGGTGGCAGCGGCGAGGTGGCACGGCCTTTGGCGGCTTCGCCGCCGCCGGCCAGCGAGGTTTGCGCGATGGCGCGAGCCTTGTCCGCTTTTTCGTGCGTCTTGGTGTTGACCAGGATCACTTCCAGCGGCGTGTCCTGGAACACGCGGTTGAAGCCCTCGGGGTCGACGAACCGCACCGTCAGCAGCGCCGCATGGACGGCCACGGAGGCGCCAAGCGCGATCTGCAGGGTACTGAACGAGCGCAGGTTCACGTACAAATTATCCGTTATCGCGGATGCTTTGCACCGCGATAACCCGGCGCGTTCGACGGGGCTTTACGCCCGTCAACTTGCCGCTGGCGAGGGCGCGTCCGCGGCCTCGGCCTCGTTGACGTCGACCGCGATCTCGATCGGTCCGGCCACGGGTTCGTCGTCGGCTTCCTCCTCTTCGGCGGCCATCGGCTCGGGAATCGTATCGAGACGTTCGCTCACCGTGCCCTTGACATCCAGCGTGATCAGGTCGATCTCGCCCAGTTTCACCCGCACCTTGGCGCCGCGCGGCAGGGCCGCCCCGCCCAGCACGGGCAGCACCAGCGGCAGGTCGTCGGCGCGCACCAAGCCTTCCCTGAAGACCGTGCCCACGAGTTCCTGCAGGCCCTGCTGCTGAAGGTACTTGAGCGTCCAGAAGCGTTCCATGCCGGCCTGATGGGCGTTGTAGGCCGTATACGCGGCGTCGAAGCCCGAGATGACCGAGAACAGCTCCGCGTCTTTCGGCTTGAAGGGCGCCGCGAGAGCCGCGGTACGGCCGTGACGCGCGGCCGCGATGATCTGCCACTGGTTGACGAGATCGGTGTAGCGGCGCAGTGGCGAGGTACTCCAGGCGTAGCTTTTCACGCCGATACCGGCGTGCGGCAGCGCCTTGGTCCCCATGCGCACCTTGACCCCCGGCGCCAGGCTGGCCTGGCTGCGGTAGATCGCCGGTACCCCGAGCTCGCCGAGCCACCCGCCCCAGGTGCTGTTGGCCAGGATCATCGCTTCGGACACGATCAGGTCCAACGGCGCACCGCGCCGGCGCACCGTGATCTGCACCTGTTCGTCGCCGGCGGGCTCGGCGTCGCCGTTGCCGATGAGCCTGAAGTTGTAGTCGGGCCGGTTGAAGGTTTCGGGCTTGCCGCGCACCACTTCACGCAGCGACTTCAGGTGCGTTGCCAACCGGTGCAGAAACGACAGCGGTTCGCGCAGACTCGCTGCCGCTTCCGGGGCTGGAGCGGCGTCGGCCGGGTTTTGCAGCCATTGTTCCGTGACGACCGCATCGAGCTGATCGTGTCGCAGATTGGCAACGATGGGAACGCGTTCGAGCCGGGTATGCGCGTCCTTCTGTGCCAGCGTGGCTTCGTCGAAAGCGACGTAGAGCGACACGGCCGGGCAGTCGCGGCCCTCCAGCAGCGTGTAAGCCTGCACCACTTCGTCGGGCAGCATGGTTATCTTGTAGCCCGGCATGTAGACCGTGGACAGCCGCTGGCGGGCCACATGGTCGACGGGAGCAGCGGGCTGCAGCGCCAGCCCCGGCGCCGCGATGTGGATGCCGACCGTGACGGTGCCCGATCCCAGGCCCTGCACCGACAGCGCGTCATCGATCTCGGTGGTGCTGGAGTCGTCGATCGAAAAAGCCTGCACGTTCGAGCGCGGCAACTCGTCCTTGATTGCCGGCGCCTGCAGCGGCGGGAACGCGGTGCCCCGCGGGAAGTTCTCGAACAGGAAGCGCTTCCAGTGGAACTGGTAGGGCGAGTCGATGGCGCCGGCCTGTTGCAGCAGCGTAAGCGGCGCGGTTTGGGTGCTGCGGGAAGCCTCCACCACCGCCTTGTATTCCGGGGCATTCTTGTCGGGCTTGAACAGGATCTTGAACAGCTGCTCGCGGATCGGTGCGGGGCAACGGCCCGCGGCTAGCTCCGCTGCCCAGGCCGTGATCTGGGCCTGCAGCAGCTGCTTCTTCTCGATCGCCGCCAGCGCCTGTTGCAGGATCTCCGCCGGCGCCTTGCGAAAGCGCCCCTTGCCGGCGCGCCGGAAGTAGTGCGGCGCCTCGAACAGGCGCAGCAGCATCGCCGCCTGTTGCGCCATCGTGGCGTTGGCGCTGAAATAGTCGCGCGCCAGTTCCGCGAAGCCGAATTCGTCTTCGGGCGCGAATTCCCAGGCCAGTTCAAGCTCGATGGTGGGCGCCAGTGCCTGGGCTTCCCGCATCAGCTCGGAGGGCGACGGCCGGTCGAACTTCAGCAGGATGTTCGCGCCTTTGACCTTCACCCGCTTGCCGCTGCCCAGCTCGACCTGCGCCGACGCGTCGGACTCCGCGAGCACCCGGCCGGCGTGGAACTTTCCGGTTTCTTCGAACAGTACAAACATCGGGACGATTGTCCCATGGCATTCCGCGCGCACCGCTCAGGTTGCGAGATCCAGGAAAGCGAACACTTCCTCGACATGCCGGTCGAAGTCCGACAGCGCGTGATCGCCGCCTTCGAGCAGTTTGACCTTCGCGCCGGGATAGCGGCCCGTCATCTCGCGCCAGTCCAGGACTTCGTCACCCTTGGCGATCACGGCAAAGTAATTCTCCGGCCGTCCGACCGGGCCGCACTCGAGCGAGCGCAGTTCATCGACGAAGCGCGGCTCGAACACGAAGCGCTCGTTGGGGTCGTGCCAGGCGCTTTGCTCGCCGGTGTATCCGGCCAGGTCGCGCGCCGGATCGATCGCCGGATTCAGCAGGACCGCGCGGCAGCCGGTCGCCTCGGCCACGCAGGTGGCATAGAAGCCGCCCAGCGAGGAGCCGATGACGGCCATGGCGTCATGCGGCCATCGGGAGACGCCCTGCATCACCAGCTGCATCGCCAGCCGCGGCGACGGCGGCAGCTGGGGACACCACCAGTGCACCTGCGGATGGCGCTGGCGCACGAGGGCCGCGATCTTCTGCGCCTTGGTGGACTGCGGCGAGGAGCGGAAACCGTGGAGATAGAGCAGGTGGGTGACGGCCATGCCGGATATTCCCATATTCATGGGATCGGGGCCCTTCGCCTTGCGCCCTGCTGCGGGCATACTGTAGGGGAGGGCTGGCCGCAATCGCCGCCGGCAGAGGAAAAACCGGATGTGGCGTGTATTGATCGTGGAAGACGACGCGCAGATGCGCGAGTTCTTCGCCAGCAGCGTGCGCCGCTGCGCCAGCCTGGTCCTGGCGGGCAGCCTGGGCACCGTCGCTGAAGCCCGGGCCTGGCTGGACGACTCGGCGCTGGCCGCGGACGTGCTGCTGATCGACCTGGGCTTGCCGGACGGCAGCGGGCTGGAGGTCATTCGCCATGCGATCGCCCGCAATCCGGCTTGCGAGGCCCTGGTCATCTCGATGTTCGGCGACGAAGAGAACGTGCTTGCCAGCATCGAGGCCGGCGCGCTCGGATATATCCACAAGGATTCGACCCCCGACGACATCGCTCACACGATTCTCCAGATGAAGAACGGCGCTTCACCGATATCGCCGATGATCGCGCGCCGGGTGCTGGCGAACTTCCGGCAGCTGCGCGATGACGCGAGCACTCACCCGGAAGACCAGGCGAACAGGGGGCGAACGGAGACGCCCGCGGTCTCGCCTGCGCCCGGGCGTGCCCTGTCGCCGCGCGAGCAGGAAGTGCTGGAACTGATCGCGCGCGGCTTCTCGTATGCCGACATCGCGCGGCTGAAGGCGGTGAGCGTGCACACCGTGCAGACGCACATCAAGAACCTCTATGGAAAGCTGGCCGTGCGGTCCAAGAGCGAAGCGGTGTACGAGGCCACGCAAATGGGATTGCTGCAGCCGCCTGGGTGGCGCTGACGCGCCTACATCCATGATTTCGCGCCTTTGGAGGAACCTGGCGGCCGCCGCCTGTGCCTTCCTCGCGATTGCCGCTGGCGCCGCAACGACCGAGCTGACGCAAGCGCGCGCCTCGATCACCGTCGACGGTGCGACCACAGTGACGCAAGTGGTACTTCCCTACCACCTGGACCGCGAGCGGGGCACGCGTGCCGCGCAGGCAACCTTCGAGACGCACTTTCCGGCCGCCGCCGCCGGCGCCGACGAGCTCTACGGACTTTACGTGGCGCGGATCGGCAACACCGCCGAGATATGGCTCAACGACAGCCTGCTGGCACAGCTGGGGGACATCCGCCAAAGCAATGCCGCTGACTATTCGAAGGCGCCGCAATATTTTTCGATTCCGGCGCAACTGCTGCAACCGGACAACGTGATCCGGATCGATTTGCGCGGCGACGGCGGACGCCGCGGCGGCTTGTCGACGCTGGTCGTCGGGCCGGAGGACGAAGTGCGGCCGCTCTTTGAACGGGCGACCCGCTGGCGGATGGACGCGTCGCTGGCGGTCGCGGTCTTCAGCTTGATGGTTGGCACGCTCGCACTGGTGCTGTGGGCTACCCAGTTCGAAGCCGGGGCCGGGCGGGACATGCGCGACAGCATCTATCTGAGTGCCGGCGTGGCGGAATTCTGCTGGGCGCTGCGTGTGGGCGACACGGCGATCGCAAACCCGCCGCTGCCCTGGCCGGCCTGGGGGGTCGTGGTGACGGCTGCCTTTGCGGGCTGGATCTGCTGCGTCGCCCTGTTTTGCCACCATGCCGCCGGCTGGCACCGCCACTCCAGCATGGGGGCGGTGCGCTTCGGGCTGATGGCCCTGTTCGGCAGTTCGATCCTGGCCTCGTCGCTGTCCTACACCCTGCACCAGCCCTTGTTCCTGACGGCGTGGCTCGGTCTTGCCAACCTTTTCTTCATCGTGTATGCCGCGGCCTACCTCGTTGCGGCGGTGCGGGCACCGTCCACGGCCAGGCTGCTGGTCGCCGTGGCCGGAACGGTGAACGTCGCCGTGGGCGTGCGCGACTGGATTGCCATCCGCATCAGCGGCGACTATTCCGAATCGACCTGGATCCGCTATTCATCCGTGCTGTTCGGACTGGCCCTGGGCTACATCGTGATCACGCGTTTTCGCGCCGCCAGCACGCAGGCCCATGACCTAATGGTGAACCTGGCCTCGCGCGTCAGCGAAAAAGAACAGGAACTGTCGCTGGGCTATGCGCGACTAGCCCAGCTGGGGCGCGAGCACGAGCGCGCCGCCGAGCGCACGCGCATCCTGCGCGACATGCATGACGGCGTCGGCTCGCACCTGAGCTCGGCGATTCGCCAGCTCCAATCGAGGCGGGCCGAT
>Ga0134124_10004916_pt1 | contig 10738 bp, 11 predicted proteins | sample KB304_FD_96880 | JGI IMG/M metagenome (GOLD analysis project Ga0134124, IMG submission 96880) | Terrestrial soil microbial communities without Nitrogen fertilizer from Kellogg Biological Station, Michigan, USA - KB3-0-4 | ecosystem: Environmental > Terrestrial > Soil > Unclassified ... | reverse complement strand
GTCGAGATGCGCCCACGTCAGTCCGTTGGTGTATTTGGCGAGGAACGCGGCCGCGGTGATCGAGCCGCCATCGCGACCCGCCACGTTAGCCATGTCCGCGAAATTGCTCTTGAGCTGCTCGCCGTATTCCTCGGTGAGCGGCATGTGCCAGGCGCGATCGTCGGCGGCCACGCCGCAGTCGACCAGCTCGCGCGCCAGCGCGTCGTTGTTGGAGAACACGCCGGTGTGGTGCGTGCCGAGCGCCACGACAATGGCGCCGGTGAGCGTCGCCATGTCGATCACCACGTCGGGTTTGAAGCGCTTGGCGTAGTTGAGCGCGTCGCACAGGATGAGACGGCCCTCGGCGTCGGTGTTGAGGATCTCGATGGTCTGGCCGGACATGCTGGTGACGATGTCGCCGGGCTTGCTGGCCGCGCCGTCGGGCATGTTCTCGCAGGTGGGAATGAGGCCGATCACGTTGAGGCGCAGCTTCATTTCGGCCACGGCGCGCAGCGTGCCGATGACGCTGGCCGCGCCGCACATGTCGAACTTCATCTCATCCATCTCGGGGCCGGGCTTGAGAGAAATGCCGCCGGTGTCGAAGGTGATGCCCTTGCCCACCAGCACCACCGGTTTCTCCTTACGCGGGGCGCCGAAGTAGCGCAGGATGACGAACTTGGGCGGCTGGCGCGAGCCCTTGGTCACGGACAAGAGCGAGCCCATGCCGAGCTTCTGCATGTCGGCCTGTTCCAGCACCTGCGACTCGATTTTCCACTGCCGCGCCATCCGCACGGCCTGCTCGGCCAGGTAGGAGGGCGTGCACACGTTGCCGGGCAGGTTGCCCAGGTCGCGCGTGAGCGACATGCCGGCCGCGATGGCCTGGCCTTCCTTCAGCGCCTTCTCGGCGCCGGGCGCGTCCTTCTTCGCCGGCACGCCCACGGTGATTTTGGCCAGCGGTCGCGGCGCGGGCTTGGTGCTTTTCATCTGGTCGAAGCGGTATAGCACCTCGGCGGCGGCCATGGCGAACTGGCGCACCTTCCAGGCCGCGTCGCGGCGTTGCACAGGGGCCTCGGTCAGAAAGAACACGGCGTTCTTGGCGCCTGACTCCGAGACCGCCGACACCGCGGAGCGCACCGCGGTCAGCCAGTTGCGCGCATCGAGCTTCTTGGCGTCGCCAAGTCCGACCAGGAGAACCCGCTTGGCTTCGACGCCGGGCAGGCCATACAGCATGCGCGTCGAGCCGGTTTTGCCCTCCGCGTCGCCGTTGGCCAGCCATTCCCTGACGGCCCCTTTCGAAGCGCGGTCCAGGCTTTGCGCCGCCGCGCCGAGGGCGCGCGCCTCGTGGATGCCGACAACCACGCAGTCAGTCTGGCAGCTCTCTGGCGACAGGTGTTTTGTGCTAAATTCCACGAGGCATCCTCGAGTGAGTATGGGCTGAAGAAAATCGTCGACGGCTGATTATCCACGCATTCCAGGCTGCGTCAAAATGGCCCGCCGCCTTTCTCCTTTTCGCGCACCCCTGCCTGGCGTCCCTCGATGGTGATTTTTCGCCGCGCCCTGCTGCGCGAATTCAGCACCCTCGCGCTGGCGGTCTTCTCGGCGCTGTTCGCCATCACCCTCACCACCCAGCTCATTCGCCTGCTCGGCCAGGCGGCGGGCGGGGTGGTGCTGTCCTCGGGCGTGCTGCCGCTGCTGGGCTTCTCGGCGCTCAACTACCTGCCGGTGCTGCTGTCGCTCACCCTGTTCATTTCCATCCTCATCGCCATCACCCGCAGCTACCGCGAGTCGGAAATGGTGATCTGGTTCGGGTCGGGGCTGTCGCTCACGGCCTGGATCCGCCCCGTGCTCGCCTTTGCCGTGCCCATCGTGCTGGTCATCGCGCTGCTGTCGCTGCTCCTTTCACCCTGGGCGGTTGGCCACAGCGAGGACTACCGGCGGCAGATGGAGAACCGCGACGACCTGTCGCGCGTCTCGCCCGGCGTGTTCCGCGAGGCCGGAGCCGCCGAGCGGGTGTTCTTCGTCGAAGGCGTGGCCGGCGACGAGAACAGCGTGCAGAACGTGTTCATCTCCACCATGAGCAACGGCCAGCAGGGCATCATGGTGAGCCAGAAGGGCTTGCGCCGCACCGAGGCCAACGGCGACCGCTACATCGTGCTGCTCAACGGCCGCCGCTACCAGGGCACGCCGGGCCAGGCCGACTACCGGGTCATGGAGTTCGAGCGCTATTCGCTGCGCATCGAGCAGGGCGAGCTGCCCACCAGCCGGTCTTCGCCCAAGGCCTTGTCCACGCTGGCGCTGGTGCGCGAGCCCAGCGACCAGAACCTGGCCGAGCTGCTGTGGCGCATCGGCCTGCCGCTGTCGGCGCTGAATCTGGTGCTGCTCGCCATCCCGCTGTCCTTCGTCAATCCGCGCGCCAGCACCTCCATCAACCTGATTTTCGCCCTGCTCACCTACATGGTGTATTCCAATCTCATCAGCATGGCGCAAGCGTGGGTGTCGCAGGGGCGGCTGTCGTTTTTCACCGGCTGGTGGGTGTTCCACGCCGCCATGCTCGGACTGCTCCTGTTCCTGTTCTGGCGCCGCCTGCGCGTGGGCCCTTCGCTGCGGCGGCGCTGATGAGCCAACGCCCATTGCAGATGAGCCGTTCCAGCCGCACGCTACGGCGCTATTTCGCCCGCGAGGTGTACGGCGCCACGCTGTTCGTGGCGGTGGCGTTCCTGGCCCTGTTCGCCTTCTTCGACCTCATCAACGAGATGGGCGACCTGGGCAAGGGCCACTACCGGCTGCAGCATGCCCTGGCCTTCGTGCTGCTCTCGGCGCCCGGCCACCTGTACGAGCTCGCGCCCATCGCGGTGCTGATCGGCACGCTGTACGCGCTGTCGCAACTCGCCGCCAATTCGGAATACACGGTGATGCGCGGCTCGGGCCTGTCGCCCTGGAAGGCCGCGGGCATGCTGGCGCGCGTGGGCCTGGTGTTCGTGCTCATCACCTTCGTGATCGGCGAGCTGGTCACGCCGTTCGCCGAGCGCGCCGCGCGCGCCTTCAAGCTGCGCGAGACGAGCGCCGTGGTGGCGCAGGAATTCCGCAGCGGCCTGTGGGTGAAGGACGAGACGCGCTTCGTCAACGTGCGCGAGGTGCGGCCAGACACCACCCTGGCCGGAGTGCGCATATTCGAGTTCGATCCCGAGCACCGCCTGCAGTCCATCGCCAGCGCCGAAAGAGGCGTGTTCCGCGGTGCCCATGAGTGGGAACTGCGCAACGTGGTGCGCACCCGCTTCTCCGCCACGGGATCGAGCGTGGAGCGCATTGCGGAAATGACCTGGACCTCCGCGCTCACGCCCGATATCCTGACGGTGCTGTTCGTGGTCCCCGAGCGCATGTCGGCCTGGACGCTGTTCCAGTACACCCGCCACCTGGAGGAAAACGGGCAGCAGGCCGAGCGCTACCAGATCGCGCTGTGGAAGAAGGTGTTCTATCCCCTGGCGGTGCTGGTGATGATGGCGCTGGCGCTGCCCTTCGCCTACATCCACACCCGCGCCGGGGGGGTGGGCGTGAAAGTGTTCTCGGGCATCATGCTGGGCATCCTGTTCCACATGCTCAACAGCCTGTTCTCGCATCTGGGGCTGCTGCAGAACTGGCAGCCGTTTCTCTCCGCCATGCTGCCGAGCGCGGTGTTTCTGGCCGCCGCGGCCCTCATGATGTGGTGGGCAGAGCGAAGGTAGGGACGCGCTAGGTTGCCAGCCGGATGCGCGTTCCCGCCAGCCGGTCATGCAGGAACTGGCGCTCGCGGTCGAGCACGCCCCAGATGAAGCCCAGGCCGAGCAGGAAGCACGACAGCAGGGCGAGCAGGTAACGGGCCAGCGCCCGGGCGAAAGTAAGCCGGCTGCCATCGGAACGCTCCAGGCGCAGCCGCCAGGTCTTCATGGGCAGGGTCTGTCCGTGCATCCATTGCGGCACGAAATATGCGCCCATGGCGATAACCAGCATGGCGCGCAGGCCCGTCCAGCCGACGATGCCGCGCGGCTGGCCGAACAGGGTCAGGTACAGGAAGGCGGCAAGGAACAGCACCGCGCACAACAGCAGCGCCTCATAGATGAGCGACAGGCAGCGCCTGCCGAGGCCGGCGTTGCGGCCTGGGGCGGAGGCGTCCACGGGCTACTTCGCGACCGCGGCCTGGTGGGCGGGGGGCGGCGGGGCGGAAGGCTGCGGGGCGAATGACTGCGCCGGGGGCGGAGCCGGCGGCGCCGGGCGCGGGGCGATGGCCGCGGATTTGCGCGCCTTGGCCTGGGTGCGGAGTTTCTCGCGTTCTTCCTCGGGCAGCTTCAGGTATTCCTCGTACTGCTCGCGCAGGGTGAGCTTCTTCTCGGGCGGCAGCTTGGACAGGTTCTTGTAGCGCTCGCGCGCGCCGGCCCGCTGCTCGGGCGTGAGCCGCGCCCAGGGCTGCATGTTTTTCTGCACCTTTTCCTGCTCGGCCGGCTTCATGGCGGGATAGCGCTTGGCAATGCCCAACCACTTGGACTTGCGGGGAGGCTCGAGCTTGTCCCAGTCGGCGGCCAGCGGCTCGAGGATGGCCTTCTGCTCCTGGGTCAATTCAGCCCAGGTCGGAGGCTTCTTGTGAGCGGAGGCTGCGGAAACGGGGCCGGTGGCGAGGCTGGCGCAGAGGCAAAAAATTACTGCGAGGAGCGCTTTAGCCATGCGTCGAACCCCTTGTCCAGGTAGGCGTCGATGGGCAGATCGCTGGTGAGCACGGCGGCGTCGATTTCCTCGATTTCGTGGGCCAACTGCGCCTGCTGCCAGCTATTGATGGCGAAGGCGCCGACAACCAGCAGCATCAGCGGCAGCAGCACGCGCGGCAGCAGGGTTTCGGGCATGCCGAGGCGGCCGAGGACGTTGTCGGCCAGCGCCGCGATGGGCGCGGTGTTCGCCACGCGGCGGCGCTCCAGCGCCAGCTCGCGCCCCGTGCGCAGCCGGCGCAGGATGGCGTCGTCCATTCTCAGCCCCAGGTTGAGCTGCTGCCGGACGCGGTCGCCGAAGTGATTTTCGTTCATAGTTCCAGCCCTTTTGCCCTGAGCGCCGCCGCCAGTGTATGGGCGGCGCGTGAGCAATGCGTTTTCACGCTGCCCTCCGAGCATCCCATAATGGCGGCGGTCTCGGCAACGTCCAATTCCTCCCAGTAACGCAGCAAGAAGGCCTGGCGTTGACGTTCAGGCAGCTTGCCCAGTTCTTTCTCAATCAATTCAAGGGTTTGAGCTTGCTCCAATTGCGCCGACGGAGAGGCGCCGATGGAAGATTCGTCCTCGGTGTCGAGGGTCTCCAGCGGATCGCCTTCCTCGTCCTCCCGGCCCGGGGACAGGGCCGACAGCAAGGTGGTCCACAGCGACCGGACTTTCTGGCGGCGGTAAAAATCCCGGATGGTGTTCTGCAGGATGCGTTGAAACAGCATGGGCAGTTCGGAGGCCGGCTTGTCGCCGTATTTCTCCGAAAGCTTCAGCATGGAGTCCTGGACGATGTCCAGGGCGTGCTCATCGTCCCTGACCGCGAAGCAGGCCTGTTTGAATGCGCGACGCTCTACGCTGACCAGAAAGTCGGACAGTTCGGTGCGTGAAGCCAGGTTTCAACCCTTTCGCCGCGCGTTTGAATCAAAAGGAGAGACCATGGTATCAAAACAGTCATGGCGCCTCCCAGGCCATGCCAACCTTGCAAAGCGCCGGAGAAAGCGCTGGAAAAGCCTTTGGCTTGACCAAGTTACCGCTGGAAAGTAACCTACAAGGTTTTCGTCTGACAGACTAACAGGATTCGTCCCATGGCATCCACTGTGGCATCCGCCATCGCATCACCGGCCGCCACGACCGCGCCGGCGCCCGCAGCCGGCGGCGAAATCTCCGGCGCTGAAATCGTCATCCGCTGCCTCCAGCAGGAGGGGGTGGAGCACGTGTTCGGCTACCCCGGCGGCGCCGTGCTGTGGATCTACGATGAGCTGTTCAAGCAGGACAAGATCAAGCACATCCTGGTGCGCCACGAGCAGGGCGCCGCCCACGCCGCCGACGGCTATTCCCGCTCCAGCAACAAGGTGGGGGTGTGCCTGGTGACCTCGGGGCCGGGGCTGACCAATGCCGTCACCGGCATCGCCACGGCCTACATGGACTCCATCCCGATGATCATCATCAGCGGGCAGGTTCCCACCCATGCCATCGGCGAGGACGCCTTCCAGGAGTGCGACAGCGTGGGCATCACGCGCCCGTGCGTGAAGCACAATTTCCTGGTGAAGCGCGTGGAAGACATCGCGCCCACCATGAAGAAGGCGTTCTACATCGCCACCACCGGGCGGCCGGGGCCGGTGCTCATCGACATCCCCAAGGACATCACCGCCGCCAAATGCGCCTTTGACTATCCTAAGACGGTGGAACTGCGTTCCTACAGCCCGGTCACCAAGGGGCATCCCGGCCAGATCAAGAAGGCGGCGCAACTGCTTGCCCAGGCCAAGCGCCCCATGGTGTATTCGGGCGGCGGCGTGGTGCTGGGCAACGCTTCCAAGCAACTTACGCGGCTGGTGAAAAGCCTGGGGCTGCCCTGCACCAACACCCTCATGGGCCTGGGGGGCTATCCGGCCACGGACAGGCAGTTCCTGGGCATGCTGGGCATGCACGGCACCTACGAAGCCAACATGGCCATGCACAACTGCGATGTGCTGATCGCCATCGGCGCGCGCTTCGACGACCGCGTCATCGGCGACCCGCGCAACTTCGCCGAGACGCCGCGCAAGATCGTGCACATCGACATCGACCCCTCGTCGATTTCCAAGCGCGTCAAGGTGGACGTGCCCATCGTGGGCGACGTGGGCGACGTGCTCGATGACCTGATGAAGCAGGTCGAGGCGCAGAAGGAAAAGCCCGACGCCGCCGCGCTCAAGGCGTGGTGGGCGCAGATCGAGGAGTGGCGCGGCAAGGACTGCCTGCGCTACGACCGCGCCGGCAAGGTCATCAAGCCGCAATACGTGATTGAAAAGCTGTACGAGGTGACCCGCGGCCAGGCCATCATCACCTCGGACGTGGGCCAGCACCAGATGTGGGCGGCGCAGTTCTACAAGTTCGACCGGCCGCGGCAGTGGGTCAATTCCGGGGGTCTGGGGACCATGGGCTTCGGCCTGCCCTCGGCCATGGGCGCGCAGATGGCCAACAAGGGCGCGACCGTGGCCTGCGTCACCGGCGAGTCCTCCATCCAGATGTGCCTGCAGGAACTGTCCACCTGCAAGCAGTACCGGCTGCCCATCAAGATCGTCAATCTCAACAACCGCTACATGGGCATGGTGCGGCAGTGGCAGGAGTTCTTCCACGGCAACCGCTATTCGGAATCGTACATGGACGCGCTGCCCGACTTCGTGAAGCTGGCCGAGGGCTACGGCCACCGCGGCATCCGGGTCGAGAAAGCGGGCGATGTGGAGGGGGCGCTGCGCGAGGCTTTCGCGCGCAAGGACGAACTGGTGTTCCTCGACGTCATGACCGACCAGACCGAGAACGTCTACCCCATGATTCCCGGCGGCAAGGGCATCACCGAGATGATCCTGGCCGAAGATTTATAAGGAAAAGATTGTTTTAGATTTTTCAGTTTCCCCCCCTCATCCCCGGCCCTTCTCCCAAGGAGAAGGGTGAAAAGCCCGCGCGGTGCAAGCCCCTCTCCCCGGGGAGAGGGGTCGGGGAGAGAGAAGCCATAACTGCCTCGAAAATTGCGGCAGGCCGATTCAACAAGCAAAGATTTGCAACAACAAAGGGCTGAAGGGAGCCTTGCCTCGCGCCGCCACGAGCGGCGCATAAACGACGAGGTGTAAACCTTATCGGTGGCCGGGCCTCAGCGGAGAAATCACATCATGCGACACATTATTTCCATACTGCTGGAAAACGAAGCCGGCGCGCTGTCGCGCGTGGCGGGGCTGTTTTCCGCGCGCGGCTACAACATCGAGTCGCTCACCGTGGCGCCCACCGAGGACGGCTCGCTGTCGCGCATGACCGTGGTGACCACGGGCTCCGACGACGTCATCGAACAGATCACCAAACAGCTCAACAAGCTGATCGAGGCGGTCAAGGTGGTGGACCTGTCCGAGGCGCCGCACATCGAGCGCGAGCTCATGCTCATCAAGGTGCGCGCCACCGGCAAGGACCGCGAGGAAATGAAGCGCATGTCGGACATTTTCCGCGGCCGCATCATCGACGTCACCGAGGGCACGTTCACCATCGAGCTCACCGGCACCGGCGCCAAGCTCGACGCCTTCATCGGCGCGCTCGACCGCGCCGCGATTCTCGAAACGGTGCGCACCGGCGCGAGCGGCATCGCGCGCGGCGAGCGGATACTCAAGGTTTAAGCAGGAACAACTTCAACGGCGGGCGTCATCGCCCGCCCAACCATTCAGAAGGGGAGTGCACATGAAGGTTTTCTACGACAAGGACGCCGACCTGCGCCTGATCAAGGGCAAGAAGGTCACCATCGTCGGCTACGGCTCGCAGGGCCATGCCCACGCCCAGAACCTGCACGACTCGGGCGTGAAGGTGACGGTGGGCTTGCGCAAGGGCGGCGCCTCGTGGGACAAGGCCAAAAAGGCCGGGCTGGAAGTGAAGGAGATCGCCGACGCCGTGAAGGGCGCCGACGTGGTCATGCTGCTCATGCCCGACGAGCAGATCGCGGCCGTGTACAAGGCCGAGGTCGAGCCCAACCTCAAGAAGGGCGCCGCGCTCGCCTTCGCCCACGGCTTCAACATCCACTACGGCCAGGTCGCGCCGCGCGCCGACATCGACGTCATCATGATCGCGCCCAAGGCCCCCGGCCACACCGTGCGCGGCACCTACACCCAGGGCGGCGGCGTGCCCATGCTCATCGCCGTGCACCAGAACCCCTCCAAGAAGGCGCGCGACATCGCGCTGTCCTACGCCGCCGCCATCGGCGGCGGCAAGGCCGGCGTCATCGAGACCAACTTCCGCGAAGAAACCGAGACCGACCTGTTCGGCGAGCAGGTGGTGCTGTGCGGCGGAACAGTTGAGTTGATCAAATCGGGTTTTGATACGCTGGTCGAGGCTGGGTACGCGCCGGAAATGGCGTATTTCGAGTGCCTGCACGAACTGAAACTCATCGTGGATCTGATCTACGAAGGCGGGCTGGCGAATATGCACTACTCGATTTCCAACAACGCGGAATATGGTGATATCACGAGAGGTCCTCGCATCGTCACCGACGAAACGCGCAAGGAGATGAAGAAAATCCTGGCCGAGATACAGAGCGGCGCTTACGCGCGGGAATTCATCCTGGAGAACAGAGCCGGAGCGCCCACGCTGATGTCGCAGCGCAGGAATCTGGCGGGCCACAAGATCGAGGTGGTGGGCGAGAAGCTGCGCGCCATGATGCCGTGGATCAAGAAGAACAAACTGGTTGATCAATCGCGCAATTAATTCAGGCTGTAGTTTCATTAAGCATCATTTTCTGGTTACCCTCTCCCTGGGGGAGAGGGGCCGGGGATGAGGGCTACGTGAAAATCAGCGTTGAAACAGGAGGCAGCATGATCTCTAAGTCGATGTTGATTGCGATAATGCCTCTCGCGCTGCTTTGCGCCTGCGGCGATAAAGTTCCGGAATCTCAAGCCGCCAAACAAGTTGGCGCCGCCCCAAAACAAACAGTCGACAAGGCTGCCGCCGACGTCACCAAGGCCATCGATCAGGGTGCCGACCGGGCCAAACAGGCCGACGACACCAAGTAAGGCTCCATGGACTATCCCCACCCGCTCATCGCCCGTGAAGGCTGGCCCTACCTGACGGGCATCGTGGTTGTCTCGCTGATCGTCACCTGGTTCTTTGGCTGGTGGTCGATTCCATTCTGGCTGGCGAGCATCTTCGTTCTGCAATTCTTTCGCGATCCGCCCAGGGAAGTGCCTGGTGATGCGTCCACCGTCGTCTCTCCCGCTGATGGCCGCATTGTTGCTGTGGAGGCCGCCCGCGACCCCTGGATGAACCGCGATACCGTGAAGGTCAGCGTGTTCATGAACGTGTTCAACGTGCACTCCAACCGTTCTCCCGTGGACGGCGAGGTGAAGCAGGTGTGGTACCACGCCGGCGCCTTCGTCAATGCCGCGCTCGACAAGGCATCGGTGGAGAACGAGCGCAACGCCATCTGGTTCCACACGTCCACCGGCCTCGACGTGACCTGCGTGCAGGTGGCGGGCCTCGTGGCGCGGCGCATCCTGTGCTACGTCAAGGTCGGCGACCTGCTGCTGCGCGGCCAGCGCTTCGGCTTCATCCGCTTCGGCTCGCGCGTGGACGTCTACCTGCCGCCCGAGACCCGCGTGAGCGTGGCCATCGGCGACAAGGTCAAGGCCGGCAGCACCATCCTCGCCCGGCTGGCCTGACGCGCCGGCCATGGAACGGCGCAAACCCCTGATCAACCCGGAGTTGCGCAGACGCGGGATCTACATCCTGCCCAATCTGTTCACCACCGCGGCGCTGTTCTCCGGGTTCTACGCCATCGTGCAGGCCATGGACGCGCGCTTCGAGCAGGCCGCCGTGGCCATTTTCGTGGCCATGATCCTGGACGGGCTGGACGGCCGCGTCGCGCGCATGACCCACACCCAGAGCGCCTTCGGCGCCGAGCTGGATTCGCTGTCCGACATGGTGTGCTTCGGCGCCGCGCCCGCGCTCATCATGTACGTGTGGGCGCTGCAGCCCATGGGGCGCCTGGGCTGGATCGCCGCCTTCGTCTACTGCGCCGGAGCAGCGCTGCGCCT
>Ga0134124_10004915_pt1 | contig 10740 bp, 8 predicted proteins | sample KB304_FD_96880 | JGI IMG/M metagenome (GOLD analysis project Ga0134124, IMG submission 96880) | Terrestrial soil microbial communities without Nitrogen fertilizer from Kellogg Biological Station, Michigan, USA - KB3-0-4 | ecosystem: Environmental > Terrestrial > Soil > Unclassified ... | reverse complement strand
CGGCCACCGGCCCGGGCCCCGCCCCGGCCGGGCTCAGGCTGGCCCCGTGCGAGAGCGAATCCGCCTCGGCCCCGGTCAGCGGCCTGACCGGGAAGGCCGCCGCCGCCGCATCGGCCAGCGGGATGACCCGCAGCCCGGCCGCGAGCTCGTCGAGCCCGCTCGCCTGGCTGAGGTCATAGGGCCCGACCCTGGTCCGCCGGAGCATGGTGAGATGCCCGCCCACCCCGAGCGACTCCCCCAGGTCGCGGGCGAGCGCGCGGACGTAGGTCCCGCTGGAGCAGCGCACGGCCGCGGTCACGTCCAGCAGGCCGGCCGACCCGGCCGGGCGCGGATCGCTGATGGTGAACTCGTGCACGGTGACGGCCCGCGCCGGCAGGTCCGGGGCCCTCCCCTCGCGGGCCAGCTGATAGGCGCGCCTGCCACCGACCTTGATGGCGCTGACGGCGGGCGGGACCTGCTGGATCTCCCCCGTGAGCGCCGCCGCGGCCGCCTGCACCGCGGCCAGGATCAGGTCCGCGGCGGACGCGGCTGACACCACCGTCCCCTCGGCGTCGCCGGTGTCGGTGGCCTGGCCCAGCCGGATGGTGGCCAGGTACTCCTTCTCGGTGAGGGCCAGGTGGCCGAGCAGGCGGGTGGCCTTCTCCACCCCGACCACCAGCACCCCGGTCGCCATCGGGTCCAGGGTGCCGGCGTGGCCCACCCGGCGGGTGCCAGCCAGCCGGCGGATCCGCGCCACCACGTCATGGGAGGTCAGCCCGGCGGGCTTGTCCACGATGACCAGCCCGCTGGCCGCGGTCACCGGCCCGGGCCGGGCGCCGCGGCGCCAGGGGCCGGGCCGGGGCCCTCCCCGCCGGCCCGGCTGGGCTCCTCATCGCCGTCGCCGGGGGCAGCGCTGGCCGGCGGGCGGTAGGGGTCGGCGTCGCCGGCCGGCTGCGCTCCCTCCCGGGCGGCGGCGAGCTCCGCGTCCGCGGCGCGGGCCCGGGCCACCAGGTCCTCCATGTGCTGGGCGCCCTCGGGCAGGGTGTCGCGGACGAAGGTCAGCGAGGGGGTGTGCCGCAGCCCGGTCTGGCGGCCGACCTCGGAACGGATCAGCCCGGTGGCGCTGGCCAGCGCCGCCGCGCTGTCCGCCTGTTCCTCGGCCGTGCCGTAGACGGTGTAGTAGACGGTGGCTTCCCGCAGATCGCCGGTGAGCCGCGCCTCGGTGACCGTCACGAACCCGAGCCGGGGGTCCTTGACCCGCCGTTCCAGCATCTCGGCCACGATCTGGACGATCCGCTCCGCGAGCTTGCGCGCCCGCTCCGCGTTCATGGCCATGTGTCACTCCTCCTCGCTCACCAGCCGGTGCCGCGCCGACAGCAGCTCGATCTCGGGGCGGGCGGCGACCAGGCGCTCGCAGGCCTGCAGCACCTCGCCGGCGTGCGCCGCCGTCGAGGACACCACCGCCACCCCGATCTCCGCCCGCCGGTAGCGGTCGAGGCTGCCGGTCTCGGCGACCGCGACGCCGGGCTGCCGGCGGCGCACCTCGGCGATGATCGAGGCGACCGCCGACCGCTTCTGCTTCAGCGACCGCACGTCACCCAGCAGGACGTCCAGGGTCAGCGCGCCCACGTACACCGCGGCCTGCCCGGGCCCTGACCCGCGCGGGTCAGGCCCGCGGCTTCTCCCGCATCTCGTAGGTCTCGATCGTGTCGCCGACGTTGATGTCGCTGTAGCCGATGCCGATGCCGCACTCGTAGCCCTCGCGGACCTCGGTCACGTCGTCCTTGAACCGGCGCAGCGAGTCCACGGTGAGGTTCTCCGACACCACGACGCCGTCGCGGATCAGGCGTGCCTTGCTGCCCCGGGTGATGAGGCCGGAACGGACGATGCAGCCGGCCACGTTGCCGATCCGCGGCACCCGGAAGACCTCCCGGATCTCCGCCGTGCCGAGCTGCGCCTCCTCGAACTCGGGCTTGAGCATGCCCTTGAGCGCCGCCTCGATCTCGTCGATCGCCTGGTAGATGACCGAGTAGTAGCGGATCTCCACGCCCTCGCGCTGGGCCAGTTCCCCGGCGCGCCCGGCGGGCCGCACGTTGAAGCCGACGATCACGGCGTCCGACGCGATGGCCAGGTTGACGTCGTCCTGGGTGATCGCGCCGACGCCGCGGCCGATGACCCGCAGCACGACGTCCTCGCCGACATCGATCTTGAGCAGCGCGTCCTCCAGGGCCTCGACCGACCCGGACACGTCGCCCTTGATGATGAGCAGCAGTTCCTCGCGCTCGCCGGACTTCAGCGCGGACTCCAGGTCCTCCAGGGTGACCCTCGGCCGCCGCTGCGCGAACAGGGCGCTGCGCTCCCGCGCCTCCCGGCGCTCGGCGATCTGGCGTGCCACCCGGTCGTCGGACACGACCAGGAAGTTGTCGCCCGCGTCGGGCACCGCGGTGAGCCCGAGCACCTGCACCGGGCGCGACGGTTGCGCGTCCGGCACCGGGTCGCCGTTGTCGTCGAGCAGCGCCCTGACCCGGCCGAACGCCTCGCCGGTGACGATGGAGTCGCCGACGTGCAGCGTGCCGCGCTGGACCAGCACGGTCGCCACCGGCCCGCGCCCCTTGTCCAGGTGTGCCTCGATCGCGACGCCCTGCGCGTCCTGGTCGGGGTTGGCCCGCAGGTCCAGTTCGGCGTCGGCGGTCAAGACGATCGCCTCCAGCAGGGCGTCGATGCCGATGCTTTCCCGGGCCGAGACGTCCACGAACAGCGTGGTGCCGCCGAACTCCTCGGCCACCAGGCCGTACTCGGTCAGCTGGGACCGCACCCGGGCCGGGTCCGCCCCCTCCTTGTCGATCTTGTTGACCGCCACCACGATCGGCACCGACGCCGCCTGGGCGTGGTTGAGCGCCTCGGTGGTCTGCGGCTTGACGCCGTCGTCCGCCGCCACCACCAGGACCACCAGGTCGGTGGTCTCGGCGCCGCGGGCCCGCATGGCGGTGAACGCCTCGTGACCCGGGGTGTCGATGAAGGTGATCTTGCGCTCGGCGCCGTCCACCTCGGTCGTGACCTGGTAGGCGCCGATGTGCTGGGTGATGCCGCCCGCCTCCCGGGCCACCACGTTGGTGTGCCGGATGGCGTCGAGCAGCTTGGTCTTGCCGTGGTCGACATGGCCCATGACCGTGACCACCGGCGGGCGCGGCTGCAGGTCGGCGTCCTCGCCCTCGTCCTCACCGAACTCGATGTGGAAGGACTCCAGGAGTTCCCGGTCCTCCTCCTCGGGCGAGACGACCTGGACGTTGTAGTTGAGCTCGGCGCCGAGCAGCTGCAGCGTCTCGTCGTTCACCGACTGGGTGGCGGTCACCATCTCGCCCAGGTGGAAGAGCACCTGCACGAGCGAGGCCGGGTTGACCCCGATCTTGTCGGCGAAGTCGCTCAGCGACGCACCCCGGGACAGCCGGATGACCTGGCCGTTCCCGCGCGGGATCTGGACGCCGCCGATCGCGGGCGCCTGCATGTTGTCGAACTCCTGGCGCCGCTGCTTGCGCGACTTGCGGCCGCGCGAGGGGCGCCCGCCCGGACGCCCGAACGCGCCCTGGGTGCCGCTGCGGCCACGCCCGCCGCCGCCGGGACGGCCACCGCCGCCGCCCACACCGGGCCGGGGGGGACCGCCGGGGCCGCCGCGCGGGCCAGCGCCCGCACCGGGGCCGCCGCGGGCTCCGCCCGGGCGGGGGCCGGCGCCCGCGCCGCCGGGGCCACCGCGGCCGGGGCCGCCGGGACCGCCACGGCCGGGGCCGCCGGGGCCGCCGGGACGCGGCGGCATGCTGCTCGGGCTCGGCCGCGGGCCGCCGGGACGGGGGCCACCGGGCCGCTGCATGTCGGCCGGGCTGGGACGGCCGGGTCCGCCGCCCGCGGGCCGGGGGCCACCCGGCCGCCCGGTCGCGGGCCCGCCACGGGTATCGGCCGGTCCGGCCTGGCCGGGGCGGGGCGCCCCGCGCTGGGACAGCCCCATGCCGGTCGCGGTCGGGCTGTAAGGGTTGTTGCCGGGCCGCGGGCCCGTGCGCGGGGCGCTGGGCCGCGGCGCGCCGGGACGCGGACCGGGCGACGGCGTGCCGGCCGGCCGCGGGCCGGGCCGGGGCCCGGCCGGCGCGCGCTGGGCGGCCGGCGCCTCCGGTGTGGCCGGCGGTGCGTCAGAGAACGGCACCGGGGGCGGGGTGGCGGCGGGGCCGCCCGGCGCCCGGGCCGGCGCGGTGGTGCCGCCGTCGGGGCCCGGCTGCCCGGCCGGAGCGGACGGTGATGGGACTGCCGGGGCCGGTGTGACTGGCGCGGCCGGTGCCGCGGCACCGTCCACGGCGGCCGCCGGGCCTGCCGGCGCCGTCCGGCTGCCGTTCTCCCCGGCCGCTGGGGCCGTGGGACGGCTGGCCACCTTCTCGGCCGGTCCCTGCTTCTGCGCCTCCGCTGAGAACGCTTCCTTGAGCCTGCGGACGACCGGCGCCTCGATCGTGGAGGACGCCGACCGCACGAACTCGCCCATTTCCTGGAGCTTGGCCATGACGGCCTTGCTCTCGACGCCGAACTCCTTCGCGAGCTCGTATACCCGGACCTTCGCCACTGCGCTCCCTCTGCTCGGTCCGGCCCCTGCCGGACCCTGGTGGCGCCGGCCCGGGGCAGCGCGTGCTCCCGGCCGGCGTCAGACTGTGCTGTTCATCGCCGCGTTCTCATCAGGCGCTCATCACGATCGGATCCTGTCTTTCCCGGCAATGCCGTCCTTGTCGCTGCCCTGGCTGGTGGGCCCGGGCAGTCCTGCCCCGGGCTCCCCGCACCGCTGGGCCAGATACTCCCCGAGCGCGCCGGCGGCCAGTGACCCCGGCTGGCGCAGCGCCCGGGCAAATGCCCGCCGCCGCACCGCCTGCTCGAAGCATTTCTGGCTGAGATGCAGGTAAGCGCCCCGGCCAGGCAGCCGCGCGGGGGGATCGGGGACGAGCTGATCGCCCCGGGCCACCACGCGCAGCAGATCGGACTTGGCCGCCCGGGCCCTGCACCCGACGCACGTCCGAACCGCAGGTGCGGGCGGGGTCGGCCGCGGGGACCGGTGAACCATTCCGGACGTAAGCTTACCGCGCCGGGGCATCGGTGACGCCGCGGCTGCTAGGTGGAACGCGCCGCTCGTCGTCAGTGTTCCCCGCCGGGTCCGCTCCGGCCACCTCGGTGTCGGGCCGGATATCGATCTTCCAGCCGGTCAGGCGGTGGGCGAGCCGGGCGTTCTGCCCCTCTTTCCCGATCGCCAGCGAGAGCTGGTAGTCCGGCACGATCACCTGCGCCACCCGGGCCTGGGCGTCCACGATGTTCACTCGCGCCACCCGGGCCGGGGAGAGCGCGTTGGCGACGAACTCGGCCGAATCGTCCGAATAGTCCACAATGTCGATCTTCTCGCCGTGCAGCTCGGTCATCACGTTCCGGACCCGGCTGCCCATCGGCCCGATGCAGGCGCCCTTGGCGTTGACCCCGGGCTGGTGCGACGTCACCGCGATCTTGGTGCGGTGGCCGGCCTCGCGGGCAATGGCGACGATGTCGACCGCGCCGGAGGCGATCTCCGGCACCTCCAGCGAGAACAGCTTCTTCACCAGGTTGGGATGGGTACGCGACAAGGTGACCGACGGCCCCCGGTATCCCTTGCGCACGTGCAGCACGTAGCAGCGCAGCCGCTCACCGTGCACGTACCGCTCGCCCGGCACCTGCTCGGTCGGGGGCAGGATGGCCTCGATCTTGCCCAGATCGACCAGCACCGCCCGCGGGTCCTTGCCCTGCTGGATGACCCCGGCCACGATGTCGCCCTCGCGCCCGGCGTACTCGCCGAAGGTGAGCTCGTCCTCGGCGTCGCGGAGCCGCTGCAGGATCACCTGCCGCGCGGTGGTCGCGGCGATCCGGCCGAAGCCGTCCGGCGTGTCGTCGTATTCGCGCAGCACCTCGCCGTTCTCACCGGTCTCCGCCGCCCAGACCGTCACGTGCCCGGTGGTGCGGTCGACCTCGACCCGGGCCGTCGGCGCCGCTCCGCCGGAGCGGTGGTAGGCGACCAGCAGCGCATCCTCGATGGCCTTGATGGCCAGCTCCATCGAGATGTCCTTCTCGCTCTCCAGGCTGCGCAGGACGCTCAGGTCAATGTCCATCGGCCCTCCCCCCGGTCCGCGGGCCGGCGGTGGCGCCGGCCGGTGCGGCGTCCCGGCCGCCGGGCTCGGCCGCGGGCCGCCCGAACTCCACCTGCACCCGGCCCGGGCCCAGCTCGGCGTAGCCGAACTCACGGTGCCCGCCATCGACCTCCAGGATGATCCCGTTGTCGCCGGCCGCGATGACCCGTCCCTCGACGGGTGCTGCCTGCGCCTCCGCCCGGGGACCGGGGCCGCCGGAGCCGCTCAGCGGCACCCGCACCAGCCTGCCCACGGCGCGGCGCCAGTGACGGCGCTGCGTGAGCGGGCGGTCCACGCCGGGCGAGGAGACCTCCAGCGTGTAGGGCGCCTCCCCCATCGCCCCGGTGTCGTCCAGCCGGATGGACGCCTCGCGGCTCACCAGCGCGATGTCGTCCAGGCTCACTCCCCCGTCGGCATCCACGACCACGCGCAGCAGCCGGCGCCGCCCGGCGCTGCCGATCTTGACCGACTCCAGGTCCAGGCCAGCCGCCCGCACGATGGGTTCCAGCAGCGCCTCGAGCTTCGCCGGGTCCAGGTCGTGGCGGCTGCCCGGGCGCGACGCGGCCGGCGCCCCGGCACCGCGCGTGCGGCCAGGACGTGACGATCCGTAACCGGATTCAGCACGCATCACGACCTCCTTCTCGTCCCCGACCTGTGCTGTTGCCTGCTTCGTTCTAGCGTATCCGGACCGCGCGGCCGTGTTGCCCGTCCCGCGCCGGGCGGCGACACGCCGTGATCGGCGCGGCACCGCCGGTCCCGGCGGCAATGCCCGGCGACGGCCAGCACATGGCATGCTGGGTGCCCGCACCGTCGGCCACGGCGCGGTGCGGGATCGGCGTCGTCATGACGGCAGCGGGCGGGACGGCAGCGGCGGGAGGACGGAGGAGGGCGAGTGGTCCGGGAGGCGACGCGGCGTGGCGTACTCGCCGCAGCGATGTCGCTGCCGCTGGTGGCCACGGGCTGTAAAGGCGTCGGCGCCCTGGGCACCCCGCCGCGGCAGCAGCCCGACGTCGCCGTGGTGCGCGATGCGATCGACGCGGAGACGCTCATGATCTCCCGGTACAACGCCGTCCTGGCGGCCGTGCCGGCCCTGGCGGGCTCCCTCGACCCGCTGCTCCAGCAGCACCGCGAGCACCTGGCCCGGCTGCGGGCGCGGCTGATCGAGCCGAACACGGCCAGCCGGCCGGAGCGCCCGTCCACCGTGGCCGCCTCCCCGGCCGGGGTGCCCGGCACTCCCGCCGCGGCCCGCGCCTACCTGCGGCACGCCGAACAGGCCGCGGCGCAGACGCTGCTGGGCAAGCTCACCGCCGCCCCGCCCTCGCTCGCCCAGCTGCTCGCCAGCATCGCGGCCTCGGAGGCCACCCACGCGCTGGTGCTCGGCCCGGGGCGGGCGGCATGAGCGTCTCCCTCCCCCGGCTCGCGGCCGCAGCGGCCGCCAGCGGGGCCGGGCAGGCGGCGGGGTGGCCGGGCGGGCGATCGGCGGCCGTCGGCGCGCTGCAGGCGGCGCTGGCCGCCGAGCACGCCGCGGTCTACGGGTACGGGGTGGCCGGGGCCCACCTGTCCGGGACCAGGCAGCGGGCGGCCGCGCGGGACTGGCAGATCCATCAGGAGTCCCGGGACGCCCTGGCCGCCATGATCACCGCCCTCGGGGCCCAGCCCGTGGCCGCGGCCGCCGCCTACCGGCTTCCGTTCCGTGTCAGCACAGGCCGGGCCGCGGTCATGCTGGCGGCGTACCTGGAGGACCGGGTGGCGGCCGCCTACCTCGGCGTGGTCGCGCTCAGCGAGGCCAGGCTGCGGCTGTTCGGCGCGCGGGCGGTGGAGTCCGCCGCGCTGCGGGCCACCGGCTGGCGCGGCCAGACCCTCGCCTTCCCGGGGCTGGAGGCACCCGCGCCCGGCCCGGTCCCCGCCGGCCCGGGGGCCAGCCAGCCTGCTCCCAGCGCGCCCGCCGCGGGGCCATCCAGCCCGGGCCCGTCCTCCCCCGGCCCGGCGTCGCAGTCCCCGCCTCCGACCGGGCCCGCGGGCGCCTGATACCCCACGTGCGGCCGGCCGGCCACGGCCGCCCTCAGGCGGACCGGGTGAGCGCCTGCTCGATGGTGGCCGCCGCGGCGTCCAGGTTGCCCTCCGCGCCGATCCGCTCGGCCCACGGCCACCAGAACCACCAGTTGCCGTCCCGTCCGCGCGAGGCGTAGATGTCCCCGGTCGCGCCGTCGGGCGCGGGATGGGCCACCTGCAGCCGCGGCACACGGCTGGGCGGGGCGACGAGGGTGACGCACATGCCCCGCTCCTCGAGGGTTCCGGCGAGCCGTTCGAGCCGCTGGACGGTGGCGGTGCCAAGCGGGAGCGTGCTGTCGCGCTCCAGCCGCGTTACGGGTGCCATTGAGGTCGTCCTTAGTGATGAAGTACAAGCGCAGGCGATACTACGGACGGCAGGCGGTCATGCGCACCGGGTTGCCCGGAACGTCCCGAACCGCCGGCGCCGGCCGCCGGTGCTCCGCTGGATCCGGTTTGCTGGCGCATGTCCCCTCTCCCGGCCACGATCGCTTCTGTGGGAACGGAGCCCCGGGGCCGGGCCGCTGATACACCGCGGCGCCTACCTCAGCGGCCCGGGCAGCGGCTCGGTGTGCAGCACCGTCAGCCGGGACACCGCCCGGGTGAGCGCGACGTAGAGGCGGTGCAGGCCGCGGGGCTGCGCGGCGATCCGGGCGGGCTCGACCACGATGACATCGTCGAACTCCAGCCCCTTGGCCAGCGTGACGGGCAGCAGGATGAGCCGCCCGTCCGCGTCCGCGCCGTCGAGCACCTGATGCCCGATGCCGGCCGCGCCGAGCGCCCGGTGCAGCGCCGGGATCTGCTCATCCGAGGCGATCACCGCGGCCGAGCCGGGCCGGCTGAGGGCCTGCCCGCAGGCGGTGGCGAGGAGTCCCGGCAGCGCCCTGGGCGTGGCCGGCGTGACCGTCAGGCTGCCCGGGTCCTGGCGCAGTGACCGGGCCGGCGTCAGGCCCGGCGCCAGGGCGGGCAGGAGCATGCTGGCGAAGTCGAGGATCTGCCGCGGCACCCGGTAGCCGGTGTCGAGCACCTGCATCCCGGCCTCCGGCTTGCCGAGGTGGGCGAGGAGCCGCGGCCAGCTCGCCTCCGCCGCCGGCGCCGTCGCCTGCGCGAGGTCGCCGAGCACGGTGGCCGAGCCGGTTGCGCAACGCCGCCCGACCGCCCGGCACTCCATGGGCGAGAGGTCCTGCGCCTCGTCCACCACCACGTGGGCGAGGCTGGGGATCCGCTCGATGAGATCGCTGGCCTCGTCGATGAGCACCGCGTCGGCGGCCGTCCACCGCGCGCCGCCCGGCCCCCGGGGCGCCTTGTCCCAGCGGATCGCCGCCTGCTCGGACGGGTCGAGGACGCCGTCTGCGGCGCTGGCGAGCACCGCCGGGTCGGAGAGCAGGCGCAGGACGAGGCGGACCGGATCGGCGGCCGGCCAGGCCGCGTCGACCACCGCGCGGACCTGCCGCGTCCTGCGCACCGCCTCATGGGTCCGGTCGTCGGTGGCCTCCCCGGCCGCCTCCATCTGGGTCAGGATCACGTGTGCGATGCGGTGGCTCAGCATGGTGCGCCCGGCGCCGTAGCGGACGCCGCGCTCGCGCAGTTCCGCCATCAGGTCCGCGATCTCATGCCCGTGCACCCGCCACCGCCACGACCCACGGGTCAGGACCAGCGCCTCGGCGGGCTCGGTCAGCCCCGCCCACAGCGCACGGCGCAGCACCTCCGCCATCCGCACGTCGCCCTTGACCTGCGCCGCGGGCCCGGCATCGGCGGCCCGGACGGGAACGGTGGCGACCAGGTCGGGGATGGTCCGCTGGACCACGTCGGCCTCGCCGAGCGCGGGCAGGACGTCGCGGATGTAGGAGAGAAACGCCCGGTTGGGGCCGATCACCAGCACGCCGCCGCGCAGCATCCGGCCCGGGTACGCGTAGAGCAGGTAGGCCACCCGGTGCAGCCCGACCGCGGTCTTCCCGGTCCCCGGCGCACCCTGCACGCCCAGGCTCTGGTCGGCGCCGGCCCGGACGATGTCGTCCTGGTCCGGCTGGATCGTCGCCACGATGTCGCGCATCGGGCCCGACCTCGGCCGCTCGATCTCCTCGATGAGGATGCGGCTGACCGGGCCCGCAGGCCGTCCCGGCCGGGTGAACTCCTCGTCCTCATAGGCGGTGAGCTCGGCGCCGGCGAACCCGAACCGGCGCCGCCGCACCAGGCCCATCGGGTCGGCCGCGCTGGCCCGGTAGAAGGGCCGGGACACCGGCGCGCGCCAGTCGATGACGACCGGGTGGCCATCGCGGTCATGGATGTGACGGCGCCCGATGTGCAGCCGTTCGCCCGGCAGCGCCGGCCGGTCCACCCCGCCGCCCTCGCCGTCGCCGCTCCCCGCCGGTTCGGGCGGGCCGGTTTCGGCCGGGAACGTCCCGGGATTCATAACGGCGCCTTCGGCGTAGTCGAGCCGCCCGAAGAAGAGCGGGACGTCCGGGATGTCGCGCAGGGCCTGCGCCCGGTGGTACAGATCGGCCTTGAGGTACTCCTGCGAGACCCGGTCTCCCGCCAT
>Ga0134124_10004912_pt1 | contig 10746 bp, 9 predicted proteins | sample KB304_FD_96880 | JGI IMG/M metagenome (GOLD analysis project Ga0134124, IMG submission 96880) | Terrestrial soil microbial communities without Nitrogen fertilizer from Kellogg Biological Station, Michigan, USA - KB3-0-4 | ecosystem: Environmental > Terrestrial > Soil > Unclassified ... | reverse complement strand
GCCAGGAGTGGGACATCCTGTACCGAAAGTATTACAACGAAGAAGTGAAGAAGCTGGGAATTTAGTCTTCAGTCGTTCGCCGCTGGCCCTTGGTCGTCGCGCCCTTATCCCCTGCCTAGAAAGCAGTCCGCTCAGGCCTGGGGCCTTTCTAGAATCTACTCTGACGCAGACGCCGGAACTTCAATCTTAGCTCTGGCTAGTGATCGCCGCGCCGGCCATGCTCGTGACGATCGCGCAATCACGACCACAAATCCGGTCAAGTAAATTCCAAATGACATACCATTTCAGTAGGTAGCTGGACCTTGATCATTGGATTAAGAAGGTCGGATACTAGCAGGGATTGATCCCTAATCGGGATGCGGCCCGAATGAGAACAGGCACTGGCTTGGGCGATTCGGACTTCAGAATGACTCAGATCAGCCAAATTACGAACCTGGTGAAACAATCGGCCAGCGATGCCGGCTTCGAACTAGCGGGAGTTGCTCCGGTCCATGACTTTGACGAACTGGACCGCTTTCGAGAGTGGGTTGCGGCTGGACGCGCCGGAGAAATGAAGTACATGGAAAGCCGCGACGAATCAGGTTCGCTCAAGCGCGCGTCCCTGCGCTCCACGCTGCCCTGGGTTCGCAGCGTGATCGTCTGTGCCATCAACTACAATTGCGCCCAGCCTTACTCAACCCAGGTGAATGACCCACAGCGCGGATGGATCGCCCGGTACGCCTGGGGACAGCAGGACTATCACGATGCGGTATTGAAGCGGCTGCGAACCGTGGAAGGCAAGCTGCGCGATGCGGCCGGAAACTCGCAATTGCAGATCCGCTGTTATGTGGACACGGGGCCGCTCGTCGAACGCGTCTACGCCAAGTACGCGGGCATCGGATGGATCGGGAAGAACACATGCATCCTCAATCAGAAACTGGGATCGTGGCTGTTTTTGGGCGTCATCCTGACCTCGATTGAACTCGAATCTGACCTGCCCGCGCCCGATCGCTGCGGCAGTTGCACGCGCTGCATCGATGCTTGTCCCACAGATGCGCTGGTCGCGCCCTATCAACTGGATTCGAATCGCTGCATCTCGTATCTGACCATTGAGAAGCGTGGTGCGATCGCCGAGGAATTGCGAACCGGTATGGGGCACGAGGTTTTTGGCTGCGACATCTGCCAGGATGTATGTCCGTGGAACCGCAAAGCTCCGGCTACTGGCGCAGCGGAATTTCAGCCGCGGGTGGGGCTGGTTAATCCCGCGCTGGAATGGTTGGCCGGAATGACCGGGGACGAGTTTCGGGAAAAGTTTCGCGGATCGGCGCTGCGGCGAACCAAACGCAGCGGCTTGCGGCGCAATGCAGTGATTGCTATGGGCAACAGCGGCGATGGGCGCTTTGCGCCCTTGCTCGAAAGATTGAAGACCGACCCGGATCCGGTTGTCGCGGAGAGCGCGGCGTGGGCGGCGAACAGGATATCCGGGGTGGCACGGACCACGTAGGGGCAGATGTCCTCATCTGCCCAGTCGAGTGAAGCTCGACAGGTTCTTGCATGCCCGAAAAGCGGAGCTTCGCTCCCCGGGCAGATGAGGACATCTGTCCGTGGCGGGCCCCAGGCAGCCCCGTGTTAGCATCCTTTACATCTACATCCGGTCGAACATGCCCAGCATTCCCCCCCACCCGAGATGGATTCTTTCCGCTGTCTTGTTCTTCTTATTCAGCAGCCCTTCAATCGGATCTAATCGCAGCTCTGAGCCCAAGTGGATCCGGATTAGCTCTGCCCATTTCTCCATCCTCACCGACGCCAACGAAAAGAAGGCCCGCGAAACAAGTTTGCGGCTGGAACAGATGCGGAACATCTTTTCCCAGCTCTTCCTGAAAAACAAACTGCAGGTGCCGCAACCTCTTGATGTGATCGCCCTGCAGTCGGACGAGGAATACATTCGCGTGGCGCTGCTTCGGAACGGCCAACCCATATCGGCCCCGGGATTTTTTTTGTCTGGCGACGACCGCAACTATATCGTCCTCGATCTTGCAGCCGAAGATAGTTGGCGGGCGGTCTCCCATGACTTTGCGCGGCTGCTTCTGAATTTCAACTATCCCCCGACGCAGGAGTGGTTCGACGAAGGCTTTGCCCAGTATTTCTCCAGCCTGCGCCTGGGCGACAATCAAGCGCAGGTTGGCGGCGATCCGACCCAGAGCCTGCCCTGGAAACATGCGCTTTCAGGCCAATCGTTTACCGAATTACTGGGCCAGCCCTGGCTGCCCATGCCGGAGCTGTTTGCCATGCGTCCGGGCCCTGCAGGCTATCCGCCGATTTTCTACGCGCAGTCGTGGATCGTGATGCACTACCTGCTCCACCAGAACAAGTTGTCTGACGCCGGAGCATATTTCGGACTGGTGCAGATACGGAAGGTCCCGGTCGAGCAAGCGATCGAGCAGGCGTTTGGCATGAGTGCTGCGCAATTCGAACAGGCGGTGAAAGATTACTTTCACTCTTTCCCACAATCGTCGCCGGCTCAACCAAAACAGGGTGCGGCCAGTTCAGGCGGGCAGTTGAGCCAGTTCCCCCCGCCACTCGGACCGCTCGATGTGGCGGGCAGCGTTGTTGACGTCGTGGATACCCAGGCGCAGGCCCTGGTGGCGGAGATGGCGGTGCGGTTGCCGGAGCATCGCGATCAGGGTGTGAAGAGTCTAGAGACCATCATCGCCGATCCCAAGGCGGACAACGCGATCGCGCACCGCGCCCTCGCCTGGGTGCGAATGGAAAGAAAGGAATTCGACCAGGCCGACGAGGAACTGGCCAGGGCGCGGGAACTCGACAGTAAAGATACCTGGACCCACTACTACCTGGCGCTGGTGAAATTTCGAGCCGCTCAGTCGGGCGAGAAGCCGATCGAAGGCGTTTCCAACATGATTCAGGATCTGGTGTTCGTGGTGGACAAGGAACCAGATTTCGCCGAGGCCCACAACATGCTTGCTCTGGCGCGACTGCAGGGCGGCGGTGTTCACTCCGCAACTGAGGCGATCAAGGTGGCAATCCAACTCAGTCCGCGCAGCGAGCAGTATCTTTTGAACCTGGCGCAGATTGATCTTGCCGGTAAGAAGTGGGACGACGCTACGCCTTTGCTGGAGCGTCTCAAAGACAGCTCTAACCCGCAAATCGCGAAGGCCGCGCGGAAAAATCTGGATGACCTGCCTACACTGAAGAAGTATGGCGTGTTGCCGCAGCAGAATGCGTCGAAAAACTCTCAACTGGACCCAGCCGCTGCCGTGTCAAGTGTTCCGGAGCACGAAGCGGATGACACGAGCTCCACTCAAAGTGAAGCGGCCCCAGCCGAACCCGTGCCGGACCGGCGCAAAGTCCAATTCGTCAGAGGGAGGCTGATAAAAGTGGACTGCAGTCAGAATCCGGGGGCGATTCTAACGGTCCGCACAAACTCTCGTACCCTGAGATTACGAACCGACAACTACAAATCACTGCTGCTGGTCGGCGCGGATGAGTTTTCCTGCGATTGGGCGGACCGTGCAGTGATTGCGAACTACAAAGCCGGCGGAAAGGCAGATGGCGACCTAGTGTCAGTGGAAGTTCAATAGCGTCTGAATCTGGTTACTTGGCTCAATTTGAATCTCCCCATTTCGCAGTGGGGTCACCCTGATTTGCGAAGGATCTGGCGCGCAGCGGATGTGCACAGGCACGGCAGTACGCCGGTGCGCGCGAGATCCTTCAGGACTGAAGCATTCAGGATGACGCCGGTTGGTGATTTTTCCGAACTGAGCCACTACCTTGAATCCGGCCGCCTTTGGGGGAACCTGCAAATAACAAACCCTCCCAGGGGAAGCTGAGAGGGCTCGCAGTGGTTGAAACTGGGACGGTTTTATTGCACCCGTACCACATTACCTGCCTGAAAGCCCTTCGGCCCTTTTAGCAGATCGAATTCCACCGTTTCGCCTTCGTTCAATGTGCGATAACCGTTCTCCTGGATAGCGGAGAAATGAACGAAAACGTCCTCCCCGGTAGAGCGCTGGATGAACCCGTATCCCTTGGCCCCGTTGAACCACTTTACTGTGCCCTTCTCTCTCACAAAAAACTCCTTTCCCTACTCCATGATTTGACTTTCGTATCCTCCGTGAAGCGCGTGCTCCTTTACCAACCCCCTTCAAAGGAAACGAAAGCACAGCCGAACTGCAACCGAAAATCACGCCCACAAAAAAAACCCCGTCACCTTTGAGCCGTGGGTTGAGACCACGACACAAATATGGCGGAGCAATCGGTGTTGGCGCGCCTTGTGACTGCAGGACACTAAAGATCTACCCCAAGCAACAACCTCGATGCACCAGATTCCGGGCAGCGAGCACAAGATAATATTCAGGAACTCTATTCCTGGCAAGCAAAGAAATCTAAATGGTTGAACGATTAAACATGAGGGTTTGGTGGCGAGGGTGGAACGCCGGCCAAAGTAGTGAACAACGCAATGTCCTTCCGCGCCATCCGATGAATTGCAACTGTCTGATAGGATTGGGGAAAATGCTCAATGACCAGCAGTCAAGATCGGCGAACCGGCCGCTTCCAGTAGTCCGCTCGCAGGCCTCTCCGGCACCTGAAGAACCGTACTCGGGATTGGTGGGTTCTACGGTGAAATATCTGTTACGCACCGAGGTACATACGTTTGCCTTTTCCGTGGCCGCCAACGCAATCCTGTCGTTTTTCCCTTTTGTACTCCTGCTGATGACCGTCATCCGGCGGGTATTTCACTCTCCCCTGATGTACGACGTGGTGGTGCAGCTCCTACGCGATTTCCTCCCGGCCGGGCAAGATTTCGTGATTCGCAATCTGAATGCTCTGGTGGACGCCCGCAATCGCGCGCAGGTTGCGTCTCTCATCATTCTTCTGTTTACCTCAACCGGAATCTTCATGCCGCTTGAGGTCGCTTTGAATCGCATCTGGCGATTCCCCAACAACCGCTCTTATTTCGGAAATCAGCTCATCTCGTTGGCGCTGGCGTTTACCTGCGGAGTGCTGGCCTTGCTTTCGGTCGCATTAACCGCCGGCAATATCGGACTGCTCCAGAATTCGTTGCGCAGCCACGGGCCATTCGTAGTCCGGATGGGAGGCTTTCTGATGATGAAGGCATTCGCGGTCTCCGCCAGCATTGCAATTTTCTTCCTTATCTACTGGGTCTTGCCCAACGGCAGGGTGCCGGCCCGCGCGGTGCTGTCAACGGCAGTGATTATGGGATTGCTGTCAGAAGGCTTGAAGTACGCTTATATCATGGCCCTGCCGCGGCTGAATTTCCAGGAAGTCTACGGACCATTTGCACTGTCGGTAAGCCTGATGTTCTGGGCATTCCTCTCCGGATTGTTGATGCTCACCGGAGCACATTTGTCAGCTCGAGGCTACAGCCGCCGCGACGCAATGTAGGCGCGAGGGTCCCTCTCGCGCAGCAGCGGCACAAGCCCCGGCGTTTCAAGGCCGAGGCGGATCGCAAATGATTTCCGCCCCGTAGGGACATCTGCAATGTCACCCCTTTGTCAGCCTGCTACAGAAGCGCCCACGACTCAGCGGCGCAATTGCATTCTCCGGCAACTCCGTGCTGCTTTCGGCATCTAAGCTAATGAAGGAAAACTGCAGCTCTCCTGTGTTCGGCCCCCTGAGCGGAGAGGGACGGACACGGGGGGAGCCGCGGTGACGTGTGCAGCTTTCCCTTTCAGGTTTAGCTACACTATTCTCTATGAAATCGATGCTGCGTTCTGGAGTGGCGTCAGCCTTCCTGTTTGTCTTTACTTTTGTCTGGCTTTCATCGTCGACGGTCCTCGCCCAAGAGGGAGCTCTCGACCCTGCCCCGCCCAAGGGAGTCACGACCGACGAGATTATTCGGCATTTCGCCGGCAAAGAAAAAGAATTTCAGGGCGCACGGGACCAGTACACCTACCGGCAGGACGTCCGCGTCATCACGCCCGATGACAATGGCGAGTATCATGAAATCTTCGATGTGCTCTTTGATGACCAGGGCAAGCGTCTGGAAAACGTCGTTTTTGCGCCGCAATCTTCTTTGGCCATGATCTCAATGTCGCCGGAAGACGTTGACGACATCCGGCACCGGCTGCCCTTCGTGCTGACCAGCGACGAAATTCCCGAGTATCAGATTCTTTACGTCGGGCAGCAACAGCAGGATGAGCTGCACTGCTACGTCTTCGACATTGCACCCAAGGAAATCGTCGGCAAGAAGCGTTACTTCCAGGGCCGGATCTGGGTAGACGACCGCGATTTTCAGATCGTGAAGACTTACGGCAAGACGGTACCCGACATTCGCAAGAAAAAGGGCCAGGAAAATCTTTTCCCCAAGTTCACCACCTGGCGGGAGCAAATCGACGGCAAGTACTGGTTCCCCACTTACACCAAAGCAGACGACACCCTGCACTTTTCGAGCGGCGACGTCCGTATCCGCGAAATCGTGAAGTACAGCGACTACAAGCGGTTCGGATCGAATGTGAAGATCACGTTTGAGGGCCAGGAAGTGCAGAAGGCGCCCGGCGGCGACAATCAGACTCCGCCACCACCGCCGCCTCAGAAGCCGCCGAAGTAAAGCCGTCAGCCCTCACGAACCACAAGAGGGAGCAGACTTGTCCTGATCTGCCCAGGCGATCGAAAGCTCGACCGATATTTGCATTCGGCGAAAACATGGCAGAGCTCTGCTCCGCCGGCAGATGAGGACAAGTCTGCCCCCTCTGTGGTTCGTGAGAGCTGACGGCTAGTAGAAAAGATATTTCCGCCACTTGTCATCCGAGCGTCCCATGAGGCGCATGATGTGGCGGCTGGTGTGCAAGTTGAAGGCTCGCGGCTCGCGCATCAGTTTCATGTCGGCCTCGACCGGAAACTGATTGCCCTTCTGCCGGTTGCAGGAGTGGCAGCAAGCCACCAGATTTTCCCACGTAGAAGCTCCGCCTCGCGAGCGCGGTACCACGTGGTCCAGGGTCAGCTCACTCGAAGGCAGCACTTCCCCACAATATTGGCATGTGTTACGGTCGCGCAGCAGGATGTTCTTGCGCGAGAGCGCCCGCGTCTGGTGCGGAATTCGGCGGTACTCCAGCAGGCGAATCACCGAGGGCACACGGATGGCCAGGCGGGCAGCATGCAGGAAGTGTCCGTTTTCTTCCTCAGTCATGGCCACGCCCTTCAGCACCAGCACAATGGCGCGGCGCGCGGCGCAAACATTGATCGGCTCGTACGAGGCGTTCAACACCAGCACGGGCGCGTGCAGCGCATGGCCGTTGCCGTCACGATGGGTTGCGTCGCGATGTATTCCGACCACCGCCGGGACGGGCCCGTGGCTCCTCAGCATCGAGCCGTTCATCGAATTGTTCCACTTCCCCGCCATACATTCGCTACCGCAAATTCGCTATGCCGCGCCTATCCCGTCACCGGTGTCAAATCAGGGCTCCTCACGTCGTCTTTGTGCGTACGGGCTACTATAGGGACAAATAATTTAGATGCGCCCGCCAGGCGCAAAACACGCGCGCATTCCGAGGCCGTGGTGCCAGTGGTAAACACATCATCGACCAAGAGGATTTCGCGGCCGTCGATTGCCGGCGGCCGGGACACGGCGACCGTACCCCGAAGATTTTCGCGGCGTTGATGCCGCGTGAGTCCGATGTGGGATTGGGTTGCTCGCCGCCGTTCCACCGCCCGGGAGGGCACGAGCACCCGCTCTCCACGAACGGAGCCAACGTTGCCCGTGATGCGGCGAACATCGGAAAGGCGCGGCCGGCAAACCGGTAGGCGGGAAATGTTGATCAGGGGGGGACCGCAGAGACGGCAATCAGATCGGAAGACAGTAGCGAAGAGACTTTCTATAACACCGCTCACTAACGAGACCGGCGCGGACAGTACCGAACCATCCCGCATCAAAACCTGGGTCCCGGTAGCCCGGATTGGGTCCTCACTACTGCTGAAGACGAGCCTCCCGCGTTCGCCCGGTACCGCAAAGGACGCCGCGGGCAAACTTCTTCCTCAGTATAGCGGGCTACAATGTCCCAAGCAACGATTCAACGATCAGGCGATCGCGTTCTGTGTCTTCTTGGGTTCCCGCCTTGGGCGAACCTTCACGAATGTGGATTGATAAGACCGCTTGAAGCAATCACCACAGCGGGTGGGGCGCAGCAGTAGCAGGGGTAACAGGAACCTCTCGGTAAGATTCTTCGGGCGTGACCGGTATCCGTTGAAGCCACCACAGTCCTTACATTCATACAGCCTTGGAAACATAACCGTGAGCCTCAGGATAGCGGGTCAGACAGCCGCGCTATAATACCAGACTTGGCCACCAGAGCGGCATTTGACGCGATTTCCACCTACTCATCAGGGCCGCAAAGTTTTCCCCCTCCCGGGAGAACGGGGGTAGGGCCCTTGTAAAACGGGGAACCCACATGTTAACGTGCGCCGTCTTGTTTATCACCTAAGATCTGAGCGTCTAAGATCTTTATTATCAGATAGCCAGCCGCCATTGCACCTCCGAGGATCCTTGAATGAGTACAGACGCCCCCGTGCCTGCCAGTCCGAACGAAAAGAAATTCCAGCCCTACGTCCCTGAAAGTATGGAGATGCGCGAGTTTACTGGGCGCGCCATTCTGTTGGGGCTCGCTATGACGATCGTTCTGGGCGCGGCCAATGCCTACCTCGGCCTACGGGCCGGAATCACGATCGCGGCCACGTACCCGGCGGCGGTAATCGCCATGGCTGCCATGCGGGCCTGGAAGGGGTCCTTGCTGGAAGAGAATATCGCCCGGACTGCGGGTTCAATCGGGGAAGGCATCGCGGCGGGCGCGATCTTCACCATTCCCGCGTTTCTGATTGCCAAGGCATGGCCGTCATTTCGCCCGGGGGATGCCTATTGGAAGTCCACCGCGCTGATCATGGTGGGCAGCATCCTCGGCGTGCTCTTCATTTCCCTGGTGCGCCGGGTCATGGTGGAAGATCCGGAATTGCCGTTCCCTGAATCGGTAGCCGCATCGGAAATCCACAAAGCCGGACAACGGGGCGCAGAAGCCGCGAAATATCTCTTCTGGAATATTGGCATTGGCGGCGTGATCTACATACTCGGAAAATTTGGGCTGTTTGCCGCCGATCGGGATTTCCCTTTCACCATCGGAAATCTGGGCCACAGCCAGGTTCGCCTTGGAACCCTGGGAAGCACTAAGGCTGTGCCCACCGGCGGGACCAGCGTATTCGCGGCTCCCAGTGTAAGTCCCGCTTACCTCGGAGTGGGTTACATCATCGGAGTCCGCCTGGCATCGATTCAATTCGCCGGCAGCGTGCTGGCCTGGGGTCTGCTGGTCCCACTGATGATTTATTTTTTGGGACCCGGGCTTCAGCAATACATTCCCGCAGGTACACCCAAAGACTGGGCCGATACCGCGGACGCGGTATGGAGATATATCGTCCGGCCCATCGCGGTTGGCGGCATGCTCGTTGGTGCTGCGTATACCCTCTTCAAAATGCGCAAGAGCCTGACTTCAGGATTCAGCAAGTTGCTTTCGGATATGCAACAGAGCGCCGATCAACGAGCCAATCTGGGCCGCACCGAGCGCTATATGAGTTTCAAGACGGTGCTCGGACTGATCGCTCTGATGTTTGTTTTGATGTGCGTACTCTACGTCCAGGTTTCCGGGTTGTTTTGGCCCGCGATTCTGGCGGCATTCGTCATGCTGATCGTAGGCTTCTTCTTCGCCACCGTCTCAGGCAACCTGGTTGGATTTATCGGCTCATCCAACAATCCCGTGTCCGGGTTGACCCTCTCGACTTTGTTGATCGCAGCGCTGCTCATGGTGTCTCTGGGCGTTTCCGGAGGTAAGGGTGTGGCCATCGTCCTGGGTGTCGCAGCGGTGGTATGCGTTTCTTCATCGGTCGCGGGTGAATTGCTGCAGGACTTCAAGGTGGGATACATTCTCGGCGGCACACCCCGAAACATCCAGATTGCGGAACTGATCGCCGTGGTCGTGGCCAGCCTGGTGATGTACTGGCCATTGATGCTGCTCCACCAGGGCAGTATCAACTCCGGCGGCGTCGGGTTTGGCGGCCCGGACTTGCCGGCTCCACAAGCGGGGCTTATGGCCACGTTAGCGCAGGGGATCGTCGGCGGAGACATGCCTTGGGCCCTGGTGGGGGTCGGCATCGTGTTCGGGGTCGCCATGATCATGATGCAGGTAAAGAGCCCCATGCTGGTGGCGGTGGGTATGTACCTGCCGTTCGGTACGACGTTTGCGATTTTCGTGGGTGGTGTGTTCCGCTCTCTCGGAGACTGGGTGGCAGATCGTCGGGGCTATAATGCGGCGCAAAAAGCTCGAGCGGAGAACGCCGGCGTCCTGACGGCTTCGGGATTGATCGCTGGCGAAGCGTTAATGGGATTGGTCTGGGCTGGATTGCAGTTCGTGCCTCAATGGAAAGCGCCGAACCATCCGCCCCAGCTTTTCAGCCACCCATCGTATGTCGTAGGCGGCCTGATTGTGCTGGCCGGGCTCGCCGCCCTGCTCATCCGACTTCCAATATCGGCTGCGGGAGATCCGAGCGAGCCAGCACCCCCGACCGCAATGATGTAGACACCGGCAATCTGGAGCGGACACCCGTGCGCGCTGCTTTTTACCGGGTCTGCGGTAGCTTTCCTTCGTGATCCCCAAGCCCCCTTCATGATTTACTGTCTTGCATGTCCATCGCTGAAAACGTGGCTGAGGTACGCCGACGGATCGCTGTCGCGGCCAACCGCGCTGAACG
>Ga0134124_10004911_pt1 | contig 10748 bp, 5 predicted proteins | sample KB304_FD_96880 | JGI IMG/M metagenome (GOLD analysis project Ga0134124, IMG submission 96880) | Terrestrial soil microbial communities without Nitrogen fertilizer from Kellogg Biological Station, Michigan, USA - KB3-0-4 | ecosystem: Environmental > Terrestrial > Soil > Unclassified ... | reverse complement strand
TCATTGCTCAATCAAGGAGACAGAAATGGCGATCAAGGACAGCAACGGCAATGAACTGAACGACGGCGATTCGGTGCAGGTCATCAAGGACCTGAAGGTAAAAGGTTCTTCCACGGTCCTCAAGCAGGGGAAGGTGTTCAGGAACATCCGCCTGACCTCGAAGGATGAAGAGGTCGAGTGCCGCGATGGCAAAAGCACCCTGGTACTGAAGACCTGCTTCCTGAAAAAAGCATAAAGAGCTCTCGGAGGCTAAATGGATACTTTTGAACATCCTGAACTTTGTCGTCTGCACACCCTGAAGGTCGCCCGCATTGACAAGAAAGGTGTCTGGCTGGAAGCCGGCGACATGCTGGCGCATCTCCCCTTGAGGGAAGCGCCTCAAGCAGTGCCCGGCGAGCAGTTGGAGGTGTTTCTCTACCAGGTGATCCCGGGAGAGCTGCAGGCCACTCTCCGCCCGCCGCTGGCACAGGCCGGCGAATTTGCCTCCCTGAAGGTCAAGTCGATAACTGCTCACGGCGCATTCCTTGATTGGGGACTGGCAAAGGATCTGCTTGTGCCGCTCAGTCTCCAGCCGGAACGGATGCAGCCAAACTGGAGCTACCTGGTAAAAGTCGATGTCGATCAGCAGGGACGGCCATTTGCCAATGCCCGTATCGATGAATGTCTTGACCACGGGCGACCCGAACTGCAGGAAGGAGACGCGGTTGACCTCATCATCTGGCAACTTACCGAACTCGGGGCCAAGGTCATCGTCAACAACCGTTTCCCGGCCCTGCTCTACCGGGACGAATTGCCGGCCGGAAGCTTCACGGGCATGGAAATTCCAGGCTATGTAAAGCGTCTGCGCGATGACGGCAAGCTCGATGTCACCTTGCGCAGGGTGGGCGCCGACGGGGTATCTGACGGCCGCGACGTTATTCTCAAGGTTTTGGCTGCCAACGGCGGTTCTTTGCCACTGCATGACAAAAGCTCTCCGACGGTCATCCAGAAAGCCCTGGGTATGAGCAAGAAGACTTTCAAAAAGGCCGTGGGCGGACTCTACAAGGACGGTCTTGTATTGCTGACAGCTGAAGGAATCAGCCTGACCTTGAAGGGCTCTGCCTCCGTCAAATAGCCTTCATTTTCCGCAACACTCTCCTTTCCGGACATTTCCTCCACAAATCCTGCCTCCCGACCTGCGCTCATTGATTGTTGTAGTACAATAATATAAACAGAGTCGAAACCAGGGAGGGAGGCCGTATGCCTGACACAACTTTACAGGATCGCGCAGCAGGCGCCATCATGGGCGCTTTCGTAGGTGATGCCCTGGGACTCGGGCCACACTGGTACTACGATCTTGCCGAACTGCGCCGCGATTACGACGAGTGGATCACCGGCTACACCGATCCCATGCCCGGACGCTACCATGCAGGACTCAAGGCCGGCCAACTCTCCCAGGCAGGCTTCATTCTCAAACTGTTGCTCACGTCGCTGGTCGAAAGGGGAGGATACGACGAGGAGGATTTCTGCACCCGTATGGACAAGGAACTCCTGCCGCTTCTGGACGGAACTCCGGTCTGCGGTCCGGGAGGGTATACCAGCCAGTCGATCCGTGAATTATGGCGGCAGAGGGTGGAACAGAAGCTTCCCTGGGGGAAGACCGGCGGTCCGGCCGACGATACGGAAGCGATCGAGCGGACCCTGGCCCTGGCGGTACGCTATGCACTCGATCCTGCCAGGCTGAGCGCCGCCATCAACAGCAACACCAGCCTGACCCAGAACGACAACGTGGTCGCCTCCATGACAGTGGCCTACGGAGCAGTCCTGGGGCTGCTGGTGCAGGGACATGCCCTGAACAGTCACTTGTCCGGCAAACTGATGCGGCTGGTGAATAAAGGCGAGCTCCCATTTCACCACATTACCAGCGACAATCTGCAGCCGCCCCGTCCCGGTGACCCGGACCCGTCCCGGGCCGGAAAGTTCGCCTCGCCCGATGCCCTGCTGACACCGTCATATATGGCTGCCGCCGCTGTTGACCCAGATATCCGGATAGAACCTGCCTGGAAGGTCTCCATCGTCTACGGCATGCCGTGCGCCATCTATCATCAGCTGCCGGCCGCCTATTATCTGGCGGCACGTTTCAGCGACGATTTCGAATCGGCACTGCTCCATGCAATCAACGGTGGCGGTCAGAACCAGGCGCGCGCCACGCTGACCGGTGCCCTGGTTGGCGCCCAGGTCGGCCTGTCGCGCATCCCTCAGCGGTTCATCGACGGACTGGAAGATCGCGTGGAACTGTTGCGACTGGCAGTTGAACTGGCAGAGGACGTTGCCGCTTCTGTTGATGAAACTGCGTAACTGTTCCAATGGTGACGGGGGGACTCAAGGGTGACTTCTTGTAGCACCGGCTAGATTTCCTCAAACAGATCCTTACCGGCCCCGCAAAGGGGACAGACCCAGCTGTCGGGAAGCTTCTCGAAAGGGGTTCCCGGCGCGATGCCGTTATCCACGTCACCCTCGGCCGGATCGTAGATATAACCACAGATCGTACATTGCCACTTAGTCATGAAGCTCTCTCCTCTCATTACTTAAATTATCGTGCCGGTGGTTAACATATCATTCGTAGGGGCGAGTCATGACTCGCCCAATCGGGCGACGCATGCGTCGCCCCTACACCAGGGTTTATGAACATGCCCCGTTCTTCCTGATCAAATCCTTTATAATTTGCAAGCTCTTCTTGAAGTCGATAGGTTTGGAAATATAGGAATCCATTCCGGCGGCAAGGCACCTCTCCTCGTCCTCCTTGAGCGCATGGGCCGTCATGGCGATTATTGGCGTATAGCCGCCACGGGTCCGCTCTTTCTCCCGGATGACAGTGGTAGCCTCGAAACCGTTCATGCCGGGCATCTGCACATCCATGAGAATCAGGTCGAATTGTCCTTTTTCCCATATCTCGACCGCTTCCTGCCCGCTTTCGGCAAAGTCGATTTCAAAATTCGACCGCTGCAGCATCAGTCCGAGGACCTGCCTGATCGTCGAATCGTCCTCGGCAACGAGAAGGCACGGTTTTGTAATCTCGGCAGTGCTGGAAATGTCCACGTCACTCTCCGTTTTCCCTGAAGCAGCGATATCGGTGCGTACCGCTTCGGCCTCAGCAAGAGGGATGGCACAGGTAAAAGTGCTCCCTTTCCCTACTTCGCTTGTGAAGGTTATCTTCCCCCCCATCCGTTCCACGATTTCCTTGCTTATGGCAAGACCCAGGCCGGTACCGCCGTGGATGCGGGAATGCGAGTCATCCACCTGGCTAAAAACGTGAAACAGGAGATGTTTCTTGTCATCCGGAATTCCGACACCGGTATCGGCAACCGTGAAGATAACTTCACCTTTGCCGTCAGCTGCGCTGCTGTCTGCCGTTACGCGTATCTCCACCTGCCCCTTTTCCGTGAACTTGACCGCATTCCCGACCAGGTTCGTCAAGACCTGGCCGAGCCGTAAATGGTCTGCGACCAAAATCTCGGGCACATCGTCAGCCACTGTGAAATCTAAATCGAGTCCCTTGCTCAGCGCGGAGGGAAGAAGAAGGCTGACCGTATCTTCCACGCTTTTTCTCAGTGAGAACGGTTTTTCCTCCATTGCGAATTTACCTGCCTCTATTTTCGTCAGATCAAGGATATCGTTGAGTATCCGGACCAGGGAACTGGCCGATGACTGGGCAATTTCGATAAATTCCTTCTGCTCAGCTTCAAGGTTGCCGGAAAGGACGAGATCGAGCATGCCGATGACTCCGGTCATAGGGGTACGCAGTTCGTGGCTCATGTTGGCCAGAAACCGGCTCTTGGCAATGGTCGAGGCTTCGGCGGTCTCCTTGGCCCGGCGCAGTTCCTCCTCGGCCCGTTTGCGCTCCGTGATGTCGCGCGCGACGTGCACCGTCCCGGTCATCCGCCCTTGTGGGTCCAGAAGAGGCGTCGTGGTAATCAGGTAGTCGCCCCCCAACCTCTCCTCATAGAGCTCCACATTATGCTCACTGCCATCGGCCATGGTTCTCGAGTGCGGGCAGAACTCCGGCGGCAGATTGGAGCCGTGGATCGCCTCGTAACATGGCATGCCCACGCACTCCGCCGGCTTTCTGCCGATCCTCTCCGCCATTGCCATGTTCACGCGCACCACCTGGTGCCGGTCGTTCAATATTGTGATCAGATCGGGAACACTGTTGAAGGTCAGTTCCCATTCCTCTTTGGCCTGGCGCAGCTCTTCCTCCGCCAGCTTGCGCTCCATGGCGATGGCGACCTGATCAGCCACCGCCTTCATCAGCGCCAGATCGTCGTCGCTGAAGCGGCTCCTGCTGCGGGTACCGAAGGAGAGGGTTCCCAGCACCCTTCCCTGAACCATCAGGGGGTGGCATGCATACGCCCGGATGCCAAAGGACTTGACCAGCTCGGTCCGGGGATCGGGAGTGTTGGAGATGTCCTCCGCCACGATACGACAGGCATCGCGGGCCGCGCAGCCGCAGACCGCAACGCCGTAATCGAGCCACTCGATCTTCTGCATCTCCTCCTCAGGTATCCCGGTGCAGGCGTTGAGGCGAAGACGTCCCTCTTTCTCGTCTACCAGGAAGTTAAAGAAGGCGTCACAGTCGACTACCTCCAGGACCTTCCGGCAGAGGGAATCTACGATCTGTTGGGGGGAGTCGGCGGCCAGGAGCCTGCCGGCGGTTTCCGCGAGCAGATCGATGTGCTGGTAGGTAGTTCGCAACTCCTCCTCTGACTTTTCATGGGCAACACGCAAGCGGACAGTGCAAATTCCGTACGCCATTTCGTTGGCCAGTTGCATCAGCAGGTCCACTTCCTCTGCGGAGAAGGCATTCGGTTTGGGGGAATAGATGGAGAGAGCGCCAAACGCCTTGCCGTTGTCCATGAGAGGGAGGACAATGGAGGAGGCATAACCGCGCTTCACCGCCTCGCTCCGCCATGGTTCAAAGGCGGGATCGGACAGCATGTCGGCACAACCGTACGGTTTGCCTGCCCGGATGGCGTTGCCGGTCGGGCCGCGCCCTCGCTCCGAATCGGCCCAGGTTATCCCCAGGGTTTCCAGATACCCTTCTTCAAAACCGGCAGAGGCGACCGGGCGGACGCTCTTCTCCTCATCATCCTCGGCATAGCCGATCCAGACCATGGCATGGCCGCAATCTTCGGCCACGGTTCTGCATACCGCCTGCAGCAGCGACATCTCGTCCGTGGCGTGCAGCAGAGCATGAATTCCGCTGTTAAGTGCCTTGAGTGTGCGAGTCTGTGCCCATAGCCTTTCCTCGGCCCGCTTCTGCTCGGTGGTATCCCAGCAAACACCTGTCAACAGAATCGCTCGACCTGCGTCGTCGCGATGAACTTTTCCCCTGGCACTGATGTGACGGATGCTGTCATCCGGCCAGATCGCACGATATTCTGTCTCATATGTGCCAGTCGTTTCGACAGCCCTGTCAAGGTTCGCTTTTGCGGAACCTCGGTCGTCAGGATGAATTACCTGGAAAAACTCTTCAGCAGTTCCGGTGAAGCTCTCCGGGTTAGTTCCCAACAAGCCATGAACACCATCGCTCCAGGTACGCCTGTTCGTGACGATGTCCCAGTCAAAAGTAGCCATTCTCGATGATGCCATAGCAAGGTCGAGTCGTTCCCGGCTTTCACGCAGTTCCTCCACACGCCTCCGAATCTCTTCCTCCGCCCGTTTGCGCTCTGTAATGTCGGTGACGAAGGCATAGTAATAGAGCGGTTTCTCCTCTGCATCGATGGCGAGGTGCACGAGAAGTTCTATGGGGACCCGTTCGCCGTCCTTCCGGAGATATTCCTTCTCATATCTGACCGGACGGTTGCTGCAATGCAGTTCATCCAGTTTCCCGGCCTCGATCTCCCGCCATTCCGGCGGCGTAAGGGTTTCGTTCCAATCGATCGATCTCAGCTCATCCGCGGTGTAACCCGTAAGCTGTTCGAAGGCCTGATTGAAAAGCCCGAGACGCCCGTCCGGATATCCCACCGAAAAAGGCTGGGAGGCGACTTCGAGAATGTGCGCCAGGAACTCGTTCTGCTTTTGGCTCTCGTGCAGCGCCTCCTCCGCCAGCTTCCGCTCGGTGATGTCGTGAATGATAGAGAAAAGGAGGGTTTTTCCTTGTGTCTCGATCGGTGTCGAATAGACCTCCACCCAGCGAACCTCTCCTGTGGCAATGCGATGGGGGAACACGAAATGGTTCCTTTGCTCCTTGACTGCCCTCTGCCGTTCGGCAGCCACCTCCTCGGGCGACAGTTGGTTGAGTTCCTGAATTTTCAGGCCGCCCAATTTTTCGCGGGAGTGCCCGTAGAACCAGGTGGCAGCGGCATTGGCATCAACGATGGCGCCGCTCTCCGGCTCAATCAGGAGCATGACCGCCTGGTGACGCTCGAACATGTTGCGGAAGCGCTCCTCACTCTCACGCAGCGATTCCATCAGGGCGTCTCGTTCCGACAAGAAGCGGGCCAGCTTGATATTGCTGTAACTCAACTTCGAAAGGATGCCGGCAAGCTTCATGAAGAAGGACATACTGGTGTTCAGGGTTTCCCTGCTCAGTCGCGGAGCGGCTTCGAGGGCGGCAATGTATTCCTGTTCATCGAACCCGTACTGTCCGGCCTGCGAACGGAAGAGCTCGTAATCAATCGGCTCGTCCTCAAAGAAAAATTGCCCCATGAAGAGGTTGCCGAACTGCCGGTCGCCGACCATGACCGGTGTTGCCACGTCCCACATATTGTTCCTGCACTTGTAGACCTTGTACTGGCCAGGAGGGACGCCTGCCGACAGCTGCACGTCGCTTTCGACACAGTTCCGGCAGGCTTCGGGATTAACGCGGTGGAATTTCGTGCAGATGTCCTGCCAGCCCACGCCGACCAATACCTTGCCCTTGAGATCCAGCAGGCCCATCGGCATGCCGGTAAGCTCATAAAAATCGTCCACCAGCGACTGGAGCGCCGGAGTATCTATGATGTCGGCAAGGTCCAGATTCCCGATGTCTCCCTCTGGAGATATGATGCTGTCCAGCTTGCGCCTGACACGTATCTCACTCTCGGCCAGCGCCTCCTCGGCCCGCTTGCGCTCGGTGATGTCGAAGGCGTAGACACGTGCAACATCGAACTGCGGTGTAAGAAAAATCGACTCGGCATAGACGCGGCCCTTGATGTTCATCTCTCGATACAGGGTCTTTTCGCCTTGTTTATTCCAATCCCGTAGTATGCCGTCCAGATCGGCGGGAAGAAAAACGTCCGCGGTCCCCGCATCCATCCCGAGCAATTCCAGAACTTTTTGCGTAGCCGGATTGGTAAAGATGATGTTCCCGGTTAAGTCCACCTCCAGGATCGGATTCGGGTTCAGTTGCGGGAAGGAGGCAAGATGAGCGGTCCTTTCTTCCATCCGTTTGCGCTCGCTGATGTCGATGAGCGTAACGACGACCCCCTCGACCTTCCCCTCAGAGCCACGGTAGGGAAGGACCCGCATGATAAAGCACTTGCCGTCTCCCACAGCCGTAACCTCCCGCTCGATGGGGACAAGCTTCTCCAATACCGATGCCGCGTCGTGCGGGAGCCCTGACCAGTCGATGGTCCCGGCCAGGTGGCGGAAGGGACGGCCGATATCGGCCGGAATCAGATTAAAAATGGTGGCCATGGCAGGGGTGAAGCCCTTGATGTTGAGTTGCAAATCAAGGAAGAGGGTGGCGATTTCGGAACTGGCGAGAAGGTTTTCCATGTCGCTGTTGGCCTGGTTGAGCTCTTCCACGTTCACCTGAAGTTCGGCATTGACCGTCGCCAGCTCCTCGTTCAAGGCCTGCAGCTCCTCCTTGGAGGTCTCCAGCTCCTCATTGGTGGACTGCAGTTCTTCGTTCGCCGACTGGAACTCCTCGTTCATGGAGATCAGCTCTTCATTGGCCGAAAGAAAGGCCTCGTTGGAACTCTCAAGCTGTTCCGTGGTGGCCTGCAACTGCTCGTGGGTAATCCGCAGCTGCTCCTCGAGTTGCTGAACCAGCATCTCCCCGGACGCTTCATCACCGGAAACCGGCTCATCGCTGCCGGTCGGCAACGCGGTCATTGCCTGGGAAGAGACTGATTCCAGGATGACCATCGCCAGTTTGCCTGCCGAATGAGCGACTTCAAGAGGTTCCACCAGTAGATTTACACTGGTCTCGGCCACGTTGGCGTCTGCTTTAATTCCCCGGAATTCTACCCGCCTGTTTTCAGCGAAAGCCTTGTGAATCGCGGCTCTCAGGGCCGGGCGCAGTTCCTCCCGGGCCATCCGCAGAATGTCCCTGCTCGGTTCTCCCATCGGAACTTCCAGGAACCGGTTCAAACGGGAAGTGACATGGACAACTTCGTATCTCCCGTTGACGATCACGCAGGGAGGGGAGTAGCGCTCCATTAGAAGCCTCTCCGCCACCGCAATAGGCCCTCTTTCCACAGCTTCGGGCGGCCTGGAAGAGCGCGCCTGGCCGGGGAGATAGCGGACCGGGGTGAAGAAAGGGAAGAGTGCCTCTCCACGGTGCTTGCCCACCGTACGTTCGAATATTTTCCACTTCTTGTCGACGACGGTAAACATGTCTGCGTTACGACCCACCGTTTCCGAACTGCCGAGAAAGAGAAATTTCCCGGGCCTCAGCACCTGATGGAACAGTGAAATGAGCCGGTTCTGCATGTCGGGATTGAGGTAGATCAGGAAGTTTCGGCAAACAAGGAGATCGAGCCGTGAAAATGGTGGATTCTTGATCACGCTGTGGTGGGCAAATACGATCATTTCCCGCACCGGTTTCACCACCTGCCAGCGTTTGCCGCTCCTCGAGAAGAATGTCTTGAGCCGTTGCTCTCCCACCTCGTTTTCAATCCCTTCCGGGTAAATTCCGGCCCGGGCCTGGGCAATCGACGTTTCGTCGATATCGGTGGCAAAAATCTGGACCTTGGCGTTGCTCCCCTGACGTTCCAGGTATTCCCGGATCAGGAAAGCCATCGAATAGACCTCCTCACCGGTAGCACAGCAGGAATGCCAGATCCGCACCGGCTCGTCAGGATCACGGCCGGCGAAGAGACGGGGTATTACTACCCGCTCTATCGTATCGAAAGCCTCCGGATCCCGGAAAAACCCGGTTACGCCGATGAGGATGTCCTGGGCAAGAGCCTGTGCCTCCTGGGGAGTCTCTTCGAGCAGAGTGACGTACTTTCTGATTCCGGAAACCTCGTTCACCGCCATGCGCCTTTCGATGCGGCGCATGACTGTGTTCGCCTTGTAAGCGCTGAAATCGTGACCGGTTCGAGCCTTGACTATACCGAAGATGGCTGCCAGTTCTTCGGCGAAGCTCATGACCCGGCACGCAGGAGGATTGAGCGGGCATGTTCTGCCGGCTAGTTCGGCGAGCTTCCCGGCAATCTCATCCGCAGACAGAATATACTCTGCGACTCCGGTAGCGATAGCGCTCCGCGGCATATCGGGGAACATGGCCGACTCCGGATCCTGAACAATGACAGTCCCTCCGGCATCCCTGATCGCCTTCACCCCTTTGGCGCCGTCAGAACCGGAACCGGAAAGGAGTACGGCAACTGCGTCATGCCTGGATTCAGCTGCAAGGGTTTCGAAAAAACGATCTATGGGGTGGCGTACTCCCCGCGGCTGAGGCTCTTCCAGCCGGAGTACCCCTTCCTGTACGATGATTCCATAACCGGCAGGGATCACGTGGACCCTGTTCGGGAAAAGCGCCATTCCATCCTCAGCCGTCACAACCGGCATGGTGGAATAGCGCCCCAGCATCTCGGCAAGGAAAGAGGGTCCGGCAAGGGGGATATGCATGATAACGACGAAGGAAAGGCCGCAGTCGGGAGGAAGGGTGGTAAATATCTGTTCCAGCGCTTCCTGGGCGCCTGCGGATGCGCCGATGCCGATGATCAGGCAAGGCTGCCCGGGGGAGGATTCATCTACGGAAGAAGTCTGATCGCCCTTGTTCTTCCCCGAATCGGGCGCATCCGATGAAGAATGATCGTCTCCCGAAAGGGATTTTTTACTTGCCATGGACTTTCTCCAAACGCTGGAAGAGGGTCGGAAGTTTTTTTACGGAAGATTTATATTTGTATCAGAAATAATGAGAAAATCAAACATCCCTATCAGCTTGATGCCGATAGGGATGTATTGTGCTACCAATCTGCTTTTTGAGGTTTCTAATTACTGCCCGAAACATATCTCTTCAGGAGTTCTCGAAACTGCATGACTTCCTGAGCGTCGCCGGAAACCTTCCCCGAGAAGATATCATCAGTTTTGATACCCTTCTGCTTGTAGAAAGCGGCATTCGCATCGGCGTCGATATGCAGTACTGCTCCTTCCATGGAAACTCCTGCAAACAGGCCGCGGCTGCGGGAGTAGGAGACGATTTCAGCCTTCATTAAAGCGTCGGTGTCCGCTTCCACTGTCCGTCCTACCGGACCAGCCGCCGCCGAAGCGTCAACCCCCAGGGTGAATTTGCCTTTCTTCAGTCCGTCGATACTTCTGCGGTTTTTGAAAACGAGTATGAAATCGGTAGATTCAGCGCCGATCTGCCATCCAAGGCTTCCTCCCCCCAGGCTCACAAATACGGGCGGACTCCAATCTCCGTTCTTCTCGCGGACAGCCATCACGCCGGTACCGAATCGTCCCGCAACGATGATGCCGCCCTTCATGACCCCGGGGATAACGGCTATGGCGGCGGCATCTTTGAACAACGCCGGAGGAACATTCATCTCCGGCAT
>Ga0134124_10004910_pt1 | contig 10748 bp, 18 predicted proteins | sample KB304_FD_96880 | JGI IMG/M metagenome (GOLD analysis project Ga0134124, IMG submission 96880) | Terrestrial soil microbial communities without Nitrogen fertilizer from Kellogg Biological Station, Michigan, USA - KB3-0-4 | ecosystem: Environmental > Terrestrial > Soil > Unclassified ... | reverse complement strand
CACAGGCTGGCAGACTATCACGCCCGCCCGGTATTGGTTTCTGCCGCCTGAGAACTTTCCACTTTCTCTTTGGCCTTGGCATGAATCTCCTCTAGCTTTCGCTTATACTCAGCTTCGATATGCTGAAAGTATTTGTCAATCAGCTTCAGTCCGGCGATTGCCTCTTCGACTGTCATATTACTTCTGTCCTTTCTTCTTTGCCCACATTGCCTTTATTTGGGCAGACATCTTCTTCCTACCTTTAGGAGTCTGAGTCCAGTGCTTCTTCTTCCTTGAGAGTCTGCCTTCTTCTTGCTTCTTGTTGGCAGCCTTCCATTCTCCTTGGATAAGGATAGGAGTCTTACCGAATCCCATCTCATCTCTCAAGTTCTTGTCCACTTTAGTTCTAATGGACCGGGCGGCCTTCATATTAGCGGAAGGCATTACATCCATTAGTTCGTCAAGTGCATCTGCGGCTTTACGCAGTTTCTTGATGACTTCGTTAATCACTCTTCCCTCACTTGTAGTCGAACACATGCTTCGGATTAGTGACACCATAGATAAGTCTGGTATCTGAACCATTCTTCTCTAGGTAAACACCAGTCACAGTGCGCTGGTCATTCTCTTTCAGTGAGTAACGACCAACACATTCTGGATGCCCACCGTCGCCTTTGTGAACTCGATAAAGTGCAAGGATAGTGACTTCCTTTTCATCTTCATCCACTTCGACTTCGAGATACCACATCCAGTTGATACCGGAACTCTCATATACCTGTTTCATATAGACTCCTTTCCAGTGCGATAGGCACTACTCTACTCCTAAACATTGCTGCTTAGGAGTAGATATTACCTACTGCCCTTGAGCTTTCTTCTGCTTGCGCTTCTCCTTCCTTGAGATTCCCTTCTCTTTGCGGGCAATACAAATCTTGCCCCAACCAGTCAACTTCTGCGCCAAGTGATTGTCGTAATCATACTTGGCACACTGAGAGAGTGTCATCGGTGTTCTTTCCATTGTTTCTCCTAGTTAGACTCGATAGAGATTACGTCATCGAAGAACTTGTCCGTCAATCCGCCAATGTCATTGACGAATCTAATGGTCACATCTCCGTTGTCGTATTTGTTGAGGCAAACAACATTGTCATACCGCGTAACAATGTCAGGGCTGGAAGAGAGAATGATGTAGAGAGTCACTTCACTCTCCACTCATGGACTTGATGTCTCTTTCGATAGTGTCCAATGCTCTCTCAATCATCTCATTCCCATTTCCCATTACGTTGGAGACTAGGATTAGATACTGATGAGCCTCTCTCAACTCTGGTAGTGAAGCCTTCTCAACAAAGCCAACCATATAGTGATTGGCTTGAGAGATTAGCATATAGGCTTCAACTATCTGCTTCTCCCTTGGTAAACCTTTCGTCATACTAAAGCTCCCACCTTTCTCTCATTGCACGGATTGACTCGATTGGAACTCCATGCCTGTTTCTCCTTGCCAGTTCTTCATCTGACAAGCCAGAGTTCACAGTGATTGCAGTGATTCGATACCCGTAGTCAAGGGCAAGTGAGTAGTAATCAATCATCTCCCACCGCTGACTAAAGGTATTGGCTACTGCGATGCACTCAAAGTGGTCTTCCATTGCATTAGCTGCCTTTGTCTTGCACCAGCTATGAGCCAAGCCAATCTTCTCCCTATCGTAGCGATATATCCCATCCTTGATGAAATACATATCAGCTTCAATAGTAATCTCTGCAATCTTACCGGCCAGTTCAGTCTTACCTGCTCCCGGTAGTCCACGAATCAGATAGATGTCTCTCTGCATCTCTATGCGGATATTGACCCGCTCGTTGCACCCTGACTTCGTAATCGTCTTCGTCACTAACAAGACGGACATTTGAGTATCCGCCGTCGATGCCATGTTTAGTGGCAGCCATGATTGCCGCTGACTTAGACTCATAGTTCTTTGTTTCGAGAACCTGAAAGTCTTTGCCAAGAGAGTAGAATCGAACCTTAACCACTTCCTTGAGACTCCTTTCTCCACTCAGTTAGAGCACATACGATGTCGTCTTTTGCTCCAGTCCTTACAGAATGGATTAGATAATCAGGTATTAGTGCCTTCTGATTGCCTAATTCAGCCTGTAAAGACCTTTCTCTTCCTTAAAAGGAGTGGACTTTTTTGGAATGACTCCCAAAGGTTTGCTATCTGACTGTCATTCGACTGTAATCAGACTGGTATAAGACTGGTATAAGACTGAGATGTCTTTGCCCGGTTTTCGGGTATCCGTTCGCCCGTAAACCCTTGCCACGCGGTCACTTAGCCAAGCCCCCCCTACGGGAGTATAGCATAGACTTTCCCCGGTGTCAATCTGTCCTCTTTTTGGGGCAGTCTTTTTGTGTTTATGCTTTATGTATATATTTTTTTATATATATAAAGAAGAACCCCCCACACCGTCACCAAAAGAGGACAAATCACTATACCCTAGACTTGGCAGGGTGTGTATGGGTATGGGTATCGAAAAAGGCCCGTAAACATTGGGCCAAACCCACTTTTCGATGCCCTATGGCTGCCCGAGGACATACCAGTAAGTCTACAGTCGCATACCAGTCAATACTACAGTCAATACACAGTAACTTAGCAGTATCTTGGAGTGCTTCCGAGCAAAACACACTCACTTTAGTCTTTTTGTGAGCTTTATAGGTAGGCTGAAGGGTTGACTGCGTTCTCTACCAGGCTTGCAGAGCGGCGAGACGACGATTGGCATTCCTTTTTGCATTGTGGATTGACCTAATGCAATCAGTAATGACCATTGCGTCGCCGACGGTGATGTTCTCTAGGGTAAGACACATCACACTTCCATCTCCCTCGTTGAGAGCGTCTATTACTCTTTCTAGACTCTCTTGGCGTGGAGTGGAAGAGATTGGAGCTACTACGATGTTATTCGGCATAGGCTATTCACTTTCTAGCCTACCAACAAAGCCCACAAAAAGAGCGGATAACAAGCCGTGAACCCCATTCGACTACCGAGCAAAGTGATTAGTTGTTGTGAACGAGACGGGGCGCCATGTCAGTGGAGACAGCCGAATCGACTTCGATAGGCTTCTCTTCTACTGGCTTGGAAACGACACCGTTTGTGTTGACGGTCGGCAAGGTGTAAAACTGATGTCCCTGCTTCTTCATGATTGCCCGACGAACTTCGATGTATTCGGGCATCATCATCTCTTCGACATCGGCATCTCTCTCTTCATTCCGAGTCTTCAGATTGGCAATGAAAGTCTGTGCCATCTTCTCGGAATAGTTCAAGTGGCAGAAGCCCTGGTCAGCCAAAAGCTTCGCCAGTTCTTCTACCTGATTGCCCATGCCGTTGTTTCGCTTACGGTATTCGTCGTAAGCAAAGCAGATGAGTTCCTGCGCTGGTGCAACGTGAGCGGTCATCTTGACAAGTTCGTCAAGAGAGAGACCGTGGACATGCTTGTAATCCAGCGGTCCTTTCACAATGCCGTTGACGAGAGTGCTAGGCCGTCCAAAGACTGCCAGCGTAAAGAATCCCTCGGCAGCCTTTCCCATGCGGGAAAACTTCTGCATCACGAGTGCTGCGGTAGCGGTGAATATGTTACCCATAAAACTCCTACGGAAAAGTGATTGTGGAATCACATGCCCGGTAGCCCAATGGGATTCACGGCTTGTCTATAGTCAGGGTTGCTAGTCCGCAAACTATAGTCCGCTAGTAATCACGACATCGGATACTGCCCTTGCTATGTGGTATCACTGGTCCTCGCCTCTATAGGCTTGCAGCTACCCTACACATGCCGGTTATTCTCGGATGCCGGTTCTATTCAATTGTCAAAGGTCCGCATCGGTGCTAACGGTCAGGGATGGATTCCTGCCAAGTCAGTCAGCCGAGGGCCGGTCTGTCTCTTGTGTATTCGTGAGACTCCGCCTTATTCGATTCCGTCTCTTGTCTTGTCTTGAGCGGTTTCGACCTAGGAAGAGTATACACTACAGCGAAAGACTATCCATACACCTACTGGGTATGGGTATGCCCCGATTGGGATTGGTTCCATTTCGCCCGCCCTGCGGGAAAGGTACATACTGATTGTTACTTTCCAAATACATAAAAACCAAATAAATAAAGCTCCAAAAAATTTTAGAAAGAAAAATCTAGGGACGTCCCATTTTGTGGACAGTTTGTGGACAGCGCAAAACACTAATGTTTATGGGCTTGTTTTCACGACTGACTTGTGGTAATGTGGTGACTGCCGTAGGGGTGTAAGATGTATATTACAAAGGAACAATTAGCGGAACGATTAAATAAGACAGAAGTTCTTGTTATTGAGCGCGAGAGAAAGACTCGTTCTAAAAAGGATGAGAATGGAGAAGGTGGGGAAAAGAGATTAACCCACAATGAGAGAGCTTTAATTGGTGGTCTTGCTGAGATTGATTCCCAGAAGAATATAGCTGAACTAATGGGTGTCTCTCAGATGACTGTTTCCAATGCGAGCCGTGGATTAACTTCTCCTACTATTGGGTTGGATAAAGAGTTAAGGGATGATGTTCGCCGTAGTAAGGAAGAGATTGCTGAAGAGAAGATTGAATCGACACAAAAGATTCAAGACCAGCTAATCTCTAATCTGGCAGCCGCGCTGGGTCATGTTTCTAATAACCTAAGCAACACGGACGCGACAGAGGCAAGTAAGATTGCTGTCGATATGTCTAAGATTTTGGACCGTGTTAGTGGGTCTAGAGATGAAAGGCGGGGAAATAGAACCGCTATCATTATCAATGTCCCGCAGATGAAGGAAGAAAAGAACTACCAGGCAATAACGGTATAGGAGAAAAAGAATGAATGCAAAGTTTGCTCTAATCACTTTCCTCGACGGTCCTCCTTCTATTGGTGGTGGAGTTCCAGATAACTCACTTCCAGGGAATCCAGTCTATCCATCCAATGAACTTCCAGGTGGTGGACACATCTCGACTCTTCCAGTCTACCCATTCGACCCGACTATTCCTAGCAATGAATTACCTGGTGGTGGTTATCCCACTCCTGGTCCCATTGTTCCTGGGAAGAAGTTCATTGTGAAGTGGTTGGCTTGTGTTGGCCTTATCTTAGTGCCAGACAATTCTTTGCCGGGTGGAGAAGTAGATAACACTTTGCCAGAGACAGCGGAACCAAAGTAGATTCATAAGTAGAAAGAACAAGTAGGGGGGAATAGTCCTCTCTACTCTCTATGTGGGTGATGTATGAAGTATCTGATGTTGGCTCTGTTGTTTGTGTCTTCTTGCACTAGAGTTTATGTTCCAGGACCGACTGAGCCATCTTCGACTTACTATTCTAATAACCCAGGTTCAACAGGGACTCCTATCAATGTAAGTAAAGATACTATAGAGTTCAGAGTAGTCGGTAATGCAGCGTCAGTAAAGGTAAGGTATAACAATTCTGTAGACGGATTGGTTCAAGTTAATACGACGTTACCTTACATTGTTAATTTCCAAACGTCTAGCACTACACTCTTTCTTTCATTGGATGCAACTCCGGTTAGCTATCCAATCTCAACGTTCTCTCCGTTCCTTGCTGTTCAGATTCTTGTGAATGGTAATCTGTTTCGAGAAGCTACAGCAAGTGATTTCCAGTTAAACACTCTGTCCGTAAGTGGAACCTACAGGAGATAGGGCGTTTCACGCCTTACAGAAAAGGAAAAGAAAATGAACGAACACAAAGACACAAAAGAAACGCCAAAGCCAGTGGAAGTAAAGACTCCACCAGTAAAGGTAGAGGCTCATGTAGTAGCTCCACCAAAGCCAGTTCTCAATACAGTTCCAGACGGAGCTATTGATATCAATGAAGTAGAGCCTGGATATGGTCCATTGCAGGGTTCACCTAAAGAGGGTGACCCATCTCAGTTAGCTAATCCTAACAATCCTCTGTCTCCAATCACCGTCCCATCTAATCCTTCCAATCCAGCTAATCCACCAAACACTCAGTCGGATAAGCCTGCTTCTGAAGTAAGGATTTATGAAGCATTGAATCCGCCACCTCCTGTTCAGTTATCTGCTGATGCTAAAAAGGTAGCAGATGATAGGAAGGCTGAACTCAAGTCTTTGTTGGAGAATATCGGCAAAGCCCTTACTGAGTTTGGAAACGAGAGTTCTATTCCTCCGTCCCATGCTTATTGGGGAATGGTTGCTAGGCATCGTGTATTGAGCAATCCCTAGTCCAATGCTTACCAAACTAATCGGAGAAGGAACAGCTATTACCCACAGGGCAGTTAATACTGATTGTGCTACTGCTGGTGTAGGTGAAGATGTTGGTATTGGACAAGAGGCAGAAGAATCTGGAGATAGGATTTGGGTATTGGATGCAATCCAGTATTCATATAAAGCTGCACCAGGAGTAACAGTCCAAGCTAAACCAATTCAGGGTGGTATTGATATTTATGTTGGAGAGAAGCTAAAATTCTCTGCTGACGTTCCAGACTTTACTGGTGTATTGAATCTCTATATTCCAAGTCAGACTGATAAGACTATTGCTGTCCTATTAAAAGGAAGTGACGGTTATATTGGTAAACTAAATGTTCAGTGGCATTTGGAAGCGGCGTAAGCACTAAAGCGGCTAATGGTTTAGGTCTTGGGGCGCGGAAGCGCCACCGTGCCTCAAGAACGCCAACCAAGTAGCGATAAGCAGTAAAGCGGTGGAGTAATCTCGTAGTTAGATGGAGCAATCTCCGGACGGCGCCGAATAGCTGGAACGGAACTGACATTGCTACCCACACAGCCTCCGAAAGTTATGACTATAAATTCGATGTTTCTTATTGATGTAGAGAAGTGGCTTAGTGATATTTGTGATGAGTTAATTAGGTCGCATGAAGGTATTAAGTTATGGGAAGGTAAAATAACTGTAACTAATACTTCATGTATTGCTTTCTTTACGTTTGGTGTTAAGCATGAAAAGATAGGTTCTATTAATGTCAAGTTAGTTGGGGCAAGTTATATTGATACTATATTACAGCTCAATAATTTATTTGAACATATGGATTCTTTCAATAAAGCTGAGAAAGATTATCTTGAAAAATCTCAGTTTCATTTTCCTGAACTTCGTGTAGATAAATAATATGGCTCAGGTATCAGTACAATCAGTAGTAGAAAGGGAGTTTAACCCGACTAAGAAACAATCAGACTTCATAGCAATACCTTGGAGTGTTAAAGAGGCTTTATACGGTGGGGCTGCTGGTGCAGGAAAAACTGAATTAATAATCTGGCTTCCACTTATTTATCAGTTTCACGAGCACCCACTTTATAAAGGAATCATTCTTCGACGTAACTTAAAGCAATTAGAAACAGAGCTTATATCACGTAGCAAAGAAATCTATCCATCTACAGGTGCTGTATTCAATGAAACTAAAAAGAAATGGGTGTGGCCCGCATCTGGTGCCGTCCAATATTTTGGTGGAGCAGATAAGGAAGATGATATTAGAAAATTCGATTCCGACCAATATAATCTTATCTCATATGACGAGGCAACTCACTTTACCGAATTCCAATATTCATATCTCGTTATGTCCCGTCTGCGTAGTAGATGCGCTGATTTACCTGCAATCGCAAGAAGTGGAACGAACCCAGGTAACGTAGGTCACGCATACTTTAAGAACAGATTTGTTAGGCCGTTCAAGGAAGGTTACAGATTACTAATAGACGGAAAGACCGGATTAAAGCGGATGTTCATTCCGGCAAGGATTCAAGATAATCCGGCTCTATTAGCAAACAATCCAGATTACATTGCTCAGCTAATGAGCCTGTCCGAAGCAGAAAAGAAAGCGAAACTATATGGCGATTGGGACACATACGAAGGAATGGTATTTAAGGAGTTCCGTCTGGAACCTTTATCTGACGAGCCAGATAATGCTTGCCATGTCGTTGAGCCTTTTGACATACCAAGTTGGTGGCCTCGTTTCATCGGGATTGATTGGGGTTATGCTGCATATACTGTTATATACTGGTCTGCTTTGTCTCCAACTGGCCGTGTCTATATCTATCGTGAGTATGCTTTCAAGGAGAAGAAGATTGTAGATTATCTGACTGATTTGATTAACCTTACTACTGCTGAGGAAAGAGTAGCATTAGGTAAGGTTAGGATTTGTCACTCAGCTAATCAGAACCGTGGAGAGCCATTCACTATCTATGACCAGTTAGCAAAGGCTCTTAGGCAAAACGATTTCAAGTGTCAAGTAGAGTTAGGTGAGAAGAACAGATTAAACGGTAAGATAACTCTACATGAGTATTTGCGGTGGGAGAAAAAAGATAATCCTGCTAAGCTATATGGCGGTGAGTTTTCTAAGGAATATGCAGATAAGATATTTCGTCTATATGGGCAGAAGGCATATGTAGATTATGTTAAATTGTTTGAGGCAGAAAAGGAAGAAACTAATCTGCCTAAATTACAAATCTTCAACACTTGTCCTTTACTTATTGAGACCATCCCTTCTTGTGTATATGAAGATAGTCCCGAAGAAGGAAAGAAAGCTGAAGATGTTAAAGAGTTTGATGGGGATGACCCTTATGATTGTGTGCGAATACTATTATCCGGTATAAGAGAATATCAAATATTACATGCAAAGGAAATGGACCATAATGAGAAATCTCAGCAGGCGCTTAATGAACTGGCTAGTGGAGACCAAACTTCTTTTTATCGAAAGATGGAGTTCTTGGAGAGCAAGAAGGGTTCGCCACAGGGTGTTACATTTAGACGCCGCGGTTTTCGAAGACATCATTAGGTCTAAGGATGAGTTCATAGTATATCTCCAAGATGAGGTTGCCTGGTTAAGGGCTGAGCTTAAAGAAGATAAGCCAGAGAGGATTAGGAATGAAGTTGAATTCAAATCCTCTAGAGGTTATAAATCAGTCTATACCCGTGTTCGAGAGCAGGTAATGGCTAACAAACGTAAGCATGAAGCTGTGCCTGAGAAAGAATACGAACAGGTAGAAGTAAATGATTGAACAAGAAACGCCTCAAGAGGAGCAGCTTGATACTGTTCCTGAAGAGCAAGAGCCAGTAAAGCAACAGACAGCCGTTCCAGATGAATGGAAAGGACTGTTGAAGGACTTGCTCTCTAAGTGTGAGCATGAGGACGAAGCTGTCCATTATGCTTGGGTAAGAAAAGCTAAGAGGTTAGAACTCTATTTCAATAATATTGTAACTTTATTCTGGGATAACTTAACAAATGACTGGGCCATTCCGAACTGGGAAGATAAAGAATCTGAAGGAGTCCCACCTCGAATCATTAATATCTATCGTCCGCATGGAGAATCAATTATTGCAGCATTGTCCGTTGGAGTCCCCAGCGTTTTATTTTTCCCGGCCGATGCCGACAATGCGGATGACATTGATAAAGCAGAAAACTTCTCCGCTCTTGCCAAAATAGTTCAGAAACACAATAAAGCTAAGCTCCTTTATATCAAAATTCTTGCTATATACTTCAATCAAGGTACTCCATTCGTTTATTCATATGCTAAGAAAGATAGAAAGTTCGGTCTTTACCAGGTAGAAGAGACAACTTTAGAAGACCAGACATCTTATAATCATTCTTGTCCTACATGTGGATACGATTTTGGTGAAAGTTCTCCTGATTCTGTTGGCTTGGCTTGCCCTTCTTGCGGCCAGCAAATACAAACAGAAGTAACTCCACAAACCGTCCAGGTTTCTGTTCCTATTCAGGTTGATAAGGTAAAAGGTAGAGTTAGTATTGACCCGTTTGGGGTCTTAAACGTAAAAGTCCCATACTCTGCTCGTACTCCAGAGCATTGTGGCTATCTAATCCTCAAGTTTGACCAGTCTATTGCTTCACTTAGGTCTATTTTTTGTGCAAATGGGCCGGCCGGTGAAGAACCTTTAGTAGAAGACATTGCAGCTTCTACAGCTGATACCTCAACTGATAACTCTGTTAGGTATCCTTCTGTCTTTCTCAACAATCAACCACAAAATACTGCTGTTGTCAAGTGTGTCTGGTATAGACCTTGGCAATTTGACCTGATTGGTGGGCCAAAGGACTCTACTAATAGAGATTTAGTTCAGGAAATCAAGAAAAAGTACCCGACTGGTGCATACGTTATCTATATTAATGACGATGCTGTGGAAATCAATGGAGAAGATATGGATGACCACTGGACTATGGGTATTGACCCACGTGCCAGTTCAATCCATGCTGAACCATTAGGAACAAACCTCGCTATGATTCAAGATATCAATGCAGAGATTGATGAACTTGAATTACAGACGATGGAACATGGTATCTCCGAGCTATTCATTGCTTCTGATGCTATTGATTTCAATAAATACGGAGATACCCAAGCAAAACCCGGTAATATTACCCAAACTTTCAAGGAAGCTGGGCGAGCTATCGGGGAAAACTTCTATGAGACCAAAACAGCTCAGCTTTCGCCTGAGATTGTGGGTCTTACTTCAAAGTATAAGAATTATGCTGAGTTTGTTACGGGTGACTTTCCTAATGTTTACGGTGGTTCCGTTCCTGGAACTTCTACAGCGACTGAATATACTAAATCGCAGAACCAAGCGTTACAAAGATTAGGAACTGTTTCTGCTATTGCATCTTTCTTATGGGCAGAAGTTATTGATAAGGCAGTTCGGGAGTATGCTGACTTTTTAGAGTATGATGAGAAGATGGTAGAGAAAACTGCCACAGGTTTCCAATCTACCAATGTAGACCATATGGCACTGAAGCGTGGAGACATTGGTTCTTGTGAACCTGAGTTCTCCGACTTGTT
>Ga0134124_10004909_pt1 | contig 10750 bp, 10 predicted proteins | sample KB304_FD_96880 | JGI IMG/M metagenome (GOLD analysis project Ga0134124, IMG submission 96880) | Terrestrial soil microbial communities without Nitrogen fertilizer from Kellogg Biological Station, Michigan, USA - KB3-0-4 | ecosystem: Environmental > Terrestrial > Soil > Unclassified ... | reverse complement strand
CCGAAGCGTGATGCCAGGAACTCATCCAGCCTTTGGCGGACATCCTGCGGTTCGATGCGAAACTGATATGAGCGAAGCATCAACTCATTGATTCATCGGGGCGCTTGGCTTGTCAAACCCTGGGAGCGCAGGCATCTTGCCTGCCTCCCGTACTCGCAGCATGGAAAAAGCAGGCAGGGATGCCTGCGCTCCCAGGGCCAAGCGCCCCGATGAATCAATGCCGTATCACGCGAACCGTCCGATCCGGGTGAACCAAACGAATGATCGCGTTCTGATTTATGCTGTCGGTGAGGCGCGAGCCATCCACAAGCGGACCCTTCTGAAGCACAACGGTCGTGCCTTGTTTGGTTTTTGCCGGCTTCCTGAACGTCAGGCACAAGCCCGCTCTCTCGACGTCGAATCGCATATCGAATTTCGCGAAGCCGGTTCCGATCAAGCGAAACACGTCCCCTATCTCGACCGACTGGACTACCGGTATGTCGGCGATGTTTTCTGGAAGGTCGGGCACTCGAAAGACAAGCACCGCATTCTCCGGCTGGCGCACGCTACGTAAGCAAAGTGAGTTGGACGCGGCGGTCCTCCCGATCCCGGTTGCGCAACATTGATGGTGACGCAAGCTACACCGCGAGGCTTGGGACACGACGCGATAGCGATTGGCGGAGCCGATACCACCTGATCTATTCGAGCGTCGATTACACCCGCCAGGCCCAATCCATCATTAGTGAACAGCATCGTCGATGGCTGGACATCCAACGCGTTGGCCGGGGTAGCCGATATGCCGAAAGGCCCGCCTCCGCCTCCGCCTGCTTGCAATGTCTTGCCTGTTTCCGGATCGCGCGTGAGCGGCGCAGTTGGAGCAGGAATGCCGGATGCGCCGGAGCTTCCGCTCGGCGTTCCGAAGGTTGTGTCGTCGATCAGCGCGCGAACGAATTCGTCCGTGCAGGTATCAAACTCGACCAGCGCCCCGTTTGGCGTGACATCTCCATCGGTGCTCGACCAGTAGGTGACATACAGATTTCCATTGCTGGGCGAGACGGCGCTGTTCCAGGGGTTCTGCGCGATAGCCGGGCGAGGCAGCGACGGGGGCGTTGCGCCGATCCTGAGAGGAAACTGAATCGGCGGAGCGGGAATGTCTTTGATCTTCTTGTCGGACTTCGTATCAATGATCGAGATCGTTCCGTCGCCGAAGTTGGTAACGTAGATCTTCGCTTCATCCAATGAAGCGGCGCAGCTCGAAGGATCCTTTCCAACCGCGATCTCTCCGATCTTCAAGTCGGTCGCCGTGTTGATGACGTCGACGCGATTCGCGCCGCCACAGGGAACATACAGCTTCCCTGCCGCGACCGCGGGAAACTTCGGACCTATTCCTACATCGATGAACCCCGTCTGATGAAGACCACCCGGCTGACCAGACAGCACAACCACCCTGCCGGGCAGCACAGTGTGATAGTCGATCGGAAACTCCTTTGACGGAATCGTAGTCGAGCCCGACAGAGTGATGTAAACCTTATTCCGCGACGGCACGCTTGCAACTCCGTAAGGCCCGAACGGCGGCCCGCACGTCAAGCACGCGCGCGGATCGACAATATCGAGCGACCTGGAGGCATTGGTTGTCGTGTTGATGATTGTCAGATTATCCGAGACCAGATTTGTAACAACGATCTCTGATCCGAGTGACCCTACGCCCCACGGTTCGACCGCGGCGGGGTCCTTGACTGTCAAGACCGCCAGGGGGTCAACCGTGCCCAGCTCGACACTCGCGCGAATCATCCAACTGCCGGTTGAGCAATGCGCCGCCGGCGGAAGCGCGCCCGTAAGCGCCCGCCACGTTGCTCCTCCGTTCTGAGTGAAAAACGATTCCGACCCGGGAGGTGTGGACTTACCCGGAGAATCAAACAGCGCGGGCAGGTTCGCGATCCCGAACTCATCCATCGCCCCGACGACAAGGCTGCCTCCCTGAATGGTCAGCGGTGTCGTCAGATTGAACGTCATTATTTCATCGGTGCCTCGAGCGCGCCCTATGAATGTCGCGTCCGGGCGCTGCTGATTGCCGGGCCCATCGCTCTCGGGATCCAGGTAAACAACAATGCGATAGAGCGAATCCGGTTTGACGCCGGTGACGACCAGTCGGCGCTCAAAGCCGATTGTGACCGCGCGAAGAGTCGCGGGGTAACTCGGTGGAGTTAGCTTGTTCACCCAACCGAACCCCGGTTTACCCTGGAGCGCCGGGTCTGGGCCGAGCGTGCATTCGGCGACTCCGTCGTCAATGGCGAGCTCTCGAAGCTCGCCTGCGGCCGTCACGGTTTGAGCAGTCACTATTGGAACTTGTCGAAGCATAGCCCCCGAACCTAACGGGAATGCGGCGACGGCCATTAGAATTATTGCAATTCTTATTGAAATTCTTACAGCAATTTCAGGCGCAGCATTAATGTCGCGCAACGATCTTAATGAACTCTTCACCAGGACACCTCGCATGAATGCGGGCCGGAAACCCAGCACTGGTTATCGTCAACCGGAGGTACGACAAGCAGCCAGCTTGTCGATGCTCCGCCACAGGTCGTATTCGGGGGACCTCGACAAGCGGGCAGCTTGTCGGACCTCACCTTCGGTGCTCCTCGGCGTCCTCAGCGTCCTCTGCGGTTGATTCCCCAGATTCGCGTAACCCGCATAGTTGTCAGGCGCATATTGACAGCCAACCTGCGACACGGGGATTAGAAACGAGGATCGGAAATCCAGTCCCACAAGAGAGCACCTTCTATGCCAGCCCCAGTGCTTCAAAAGTACATCGAAAAATGCCGACAACGGCGGCGCTTCCTGGCAACAAGCATCCCAGGCTCGGGAATAAAGTATCGGCCAGTGGCAAGATTGTTGTCAGTGTCGCCCGTCACATGATCGACGAATACTCGAGTCAGCGCTCGAGTCAGCGACGGAGAATAGTTTCCGCTTCTTCGCGGACTGAGGGATGGGATTCGGTCTTCATTGCGCGCTCGGCCATCAAAGCGGCGCGCGAGAAATCCAGTTGAGCCAGCGCCCAAAGAGAGTGACTCCGAATCAGCGGCTCCGGATCGGTTTCTACGAGAGCGACCAGCGAAGGCACCGCCGAAGTAGCCTGAACATTGGCGGCGACGATTGCGGCATTGCGAAGGAGCCCCCGGCGCTTCGGTCTCGTAAGCGCGGTCCCCCGGAACCGCGCGCGAAACTCATCATCGGTTGTTATTGAAAGGACCTCGACCAGATCAAGACGCGGGCCTACGCCGGCGTCAGGATGAAACTCGGGCCATTCGGTCTGTGACGCGAAGCGATTAAACGGGCACACGTCCTGGCAGATGTCGCAGCCGAATATCCAATCTCCCAATCCCGGCCGAAGTTCGCTGGGGATCGCTCCGCTGTTTTCAATCGTCAAATAGGAAATGCACCGCCTCGAGTCCAATCGATACGGACCGGCGAACGCGTCCGTCGGGCATGCGTCAATGCAGCGATGGCATGAGCCGCAGCTAATCTTGATTTCGTGGTCGTCGGCGGGAAGCTCGAGATCAAGCAGGATCTCAGACAGAAAAAACCACGAGCCGCTTCGTGGCTGAAGCAGGTTGGTGTTCTTGCCGAAAAAGCCGATCCCCGCGCGCGCGGCAGCCGCCCGCTCGAGCAGCGGTACCGCATCGACGAAACATCGCGCATGAATCGGCCGAGCAGCGATGTGTTCGATATTACGGACAAGCGCTTGCAGCTTTGGCTTCACCACGTCGTGATAGTCCAGGCCCCAGGCATAACGGGCGACTCTCCCGTAGCGGTGCTCGTGTTGAAACACAGGCGCGTCGGCGTAGTAATCAACCGCGAGCGTTATCAACGACAGCGCATAGGGCACGAGCGCGCGAGGTTGAGCGTGTAGTTCGGGACGTCGAGTCATATATCCCATCCCCGCTGCGAAACCCACTTCGCGCCAACCCTGATAAGCCTCATCATCGCGCGCAAGCGGCTCAACCGACGTAATCCCCGTTACGTTAAAGCCAAGCTCTCTCGCCGCGTGTTTGATTTGGGTGACCAGATCGCTCACAACCGAAGGCTATCCATCGCGCTGATGCAGTGTCAATCGAGCACTCGATCAGGTAGTGGGGTGTTAGCGTGTTGCCAGCAAGCAGTCCTCTGCGTCCCCGGCGTCCTCTGCGGTTTTTCCTGCTCAGTGGCTCGGATCAACCGCACAGGACGCCGAGGACTCAGAGGAGAAACGCGAATGTGAGCGAGCAACCCACTATCACCCCACTACCCTCGGTCACACGCCCACAGTTAAGTCGACAGGAATGGCCCTAAACTCGCCTTTCTGCAGCATGTCGCTACAAGAGGACCTGGAATGAACAACGCCCGTCGAGTTACGGTGAGCCTAGCCATATTCGTACTGATCTGTTTCTTTCTGCCGTGGGTGCAACTCAGTTGCGTTGGCGTCCAAGATTCAGTCAGCGGGCTGAGCCTCGCGCGCGATGGTGACAACCTCTTGTGGTTCATCCCGATATTCATGCTTGCGGTGATTGGATTCGGCACCGCGCGACGAATCTGGAACGAGATGCCTTCGGTTTTCGCGCTGACAAGCACTCTGGGTGGAAGCATTAGCGCGTATTTGATGTACCAGGAACGACAGAATCTCAACCACGGCCCGCGACTGGTTGCCACCCAGTGGACGATTTTTTTCTGGCTTGCATTCGCAACATCTCTCGCTGTTGTCTTCGCCGCGATAGTCTTCTACAGCAGGCGATCTCGTTCGCCTTAGGCGACGCGTTCGCGCGCAGTCACAAGATTTCTTGCGGTCTCCGCTAACCGGAGACAACCGTGATGTCTCAATTCGGATTGATTACGTGTTCCGTATTCCTACACGGACTCCGCGAAATAGCCGGGGATCATACGCTTTCAGGTGGCATTTTCTTTGCCTTATTGATCATAAGGTCGAAGTAGGTCTCCCCTTAATGGAAAGGAGCTCTTATGGAACCAGTTGTAGGAATCTTCACAACGCGAACAGAGGCTGAGCGCGCGATAGAGCGGCTCAGGTCCGCGGGTATCACGGATGCCCGAATCAATCTCTTGACGCCCGACGCCTCCGAAGCCGAACTTGACCGCGTGCCTACCACCGACACGGAACAGCCCGGAATGGGAGAAGCTCTCGGAGGAGTCGTCGGCGGTGCGGTAGGCGCAGCGGGCGGCATGAGCCTTGGCGCCGCCGCGGCGAGCCTCTTAGTTCCCGGCGTCGGTCCAGTGCTGGCGATCGGAATACTTGGAGCGGCGCTGTTAGGCACGGGCGGCGCTGTAGGCGGAGCGATCGCAGGCAAAGCTCTGGAAGAAGGAATGGACAAGGGTCTTCCGGTCGATGAGTTGTTCGTCTATGAAGACGCCTTAAGGCAAGGCCGTTCAGTTGTAATCGCGCTTGTAGATGACGAGGAACAAGCCGAGCGTGCGCGCGCCGTAATTTCAGAGACGGGCGCGGAGGGCATCGATTCAGCGCGAGAGAACTGGTGGGTTGGATTGCGCGATGATGAAAAAGAACATTACTCCGCGCGAGGAGCTGACTTCGGATCGGTAGAATCAGACTATCGCAGCGGCTTCGAGGCCGCGCTGCTTCCGCAGTTGCGAGGCAAGTCCTACGCCGATGCGGTGAATTACCTCTCCGACCATTACGCTGCGACTTACGCCGAAGAATCCTTTCGGCGTGGATACGCCCGAGGGCAGGCTTATTACCAGCGCCTGGTTGGCAAGAATATTGGCAAGCACAAGAGCGTTACCAGCGCGTAACGGGCGCCCCGGTGAGAACGCATTCAGTTGATTCTGATGCCACACAGGGCGAGCAATCGGGCCGCATAGGGTTTTTAGGGTCGTCAGAATAGAAGGCACGCAAATCAAAACTGAGCGAACCGATTGGGCACAATCTGGTTCGCTCAGCTTACGTGAATGTAGTGCCTCGCTCGGCAACAATCTACCAACGACGACCGCCAAACTGGCGATAACCGTCTTGATATCCTCGAACGAACCCTTCGCGATACGCGGCGTTGCCGGACCTGAAGTGGCTCGAGTTATTCGGATTGGGAGACCTGCGATCGCGAGCGTCTTCCTGACCTCGGTCTAAACCGTCGCGATAGCCCCGCTGCACTTCGTAGTTATTGTAGCCGCCGCCGCCATAACCGCCGTAGCCACCATAACTGCCGTAGCCGCCGTTGCGATATCCACCGTACGGGACGGTTCGCGGATAGGTATAAACCCTCGGATAGTTATAGACTCGCGGCTGCACGAACACCCTGCTGCGCTCTCGTTCGGCGCGCTCTCGCTCCCAACGACGCCGTTGGTCGACGCTCTGATCGCGACGTTCAGTTTGCTGCCGACGCTCAGTGCGTTCCGTGTTGCGATCACTTCGATTCCAGCGCTGATCGCGGTCCTGAGCCTGTACGCTTGTCCCGGAGATCGCCCCGGCGCCGAACAGAACGACGAAGGCGAAGGCCGCTCCCGTAATTACTTTTCCAAAGCGATTGAATCTCATACTCAGATCACCTTTCATTTTGGCAATTTCCCATCTTACCGGATTCCTCGTCTACTATGATTACAATGCCCGGCCAAAAGGTGGCCTGAGCCTTCGGTACTGTCCGGCTGACGCGGTTGGAGTTGTCTATCGTTCACAGAAGCATGACAACGACCTCAGGCCGAGTGACGAACATATTTGGAGTGCGGCGCGGTCTGTGCGTACCCGCCGCTTTGGCTCTTGGTGGCGATTCAAAGCAGTCAAAGCGGCGCGTACGCACAGACCGCGCCGCACTCCAAAAAAACCGCCGCGCCGGTTTCCTCATCAACCAACACAACTTTAGGACACTACTGCCCGTTGCGTATCTGAACTTTTTCAAGGATCTTAGTTAAACTGGAACTGGAGGATATTGAATTACTGATGAGCAGCGCACCTAACAAAATAATCTACTCGATGGTCGGCGTCGGGAAATACTACGACAAGAAACCGGTCATAAAAGACATCTACCTTTCATACTTCTACGGCGCGAAGATCGGCGTCATCGGACTCAATGGCTCCGGGAAGAGCTCGCTGCTGAGAATCATCGCCGGCACTGACAAAGAGTTCGTCGGCGAAACCGTTATCTCGCCGGGCTACACAATCGGCTTTCTCGAGCAGGAACCGCATCTGGATGAGTCCAAAACCGTCCGCGAGATAGTCGAGGAAGCGGTTCACGAAACGGTCGAGCTGCTAAAACAATTCGATCAGATCAACGAGAAGTTCGCCGAGCCGTTGAGCGACGACGAGATGACTGCCCTGCTCGAACAACAGGGCACGGTTCAAGAGAAGCTCGACGCCGCAAACGCCTGGGACCTGGACAGCCGGCTCGAGATGGCTATGGACGCTTTGAGATGTCCGCCCGGAGAAACCGCCGTAAAAGTACTCTCGGGCGGTGAGTTGCGACGGGTCGCGCTCTGCCGCCTCCTGCTTAAACAACCGGACATTCTTCTGCTCGACGAACCGACGAATCATCTCGATGCGGAATCGGTCGCGTGGCTCGAACAGCATCTCCAAAAGTATCCGGGCACCGTGATCGCCGTTACTCACGACCGTTACTTTCTCGATAACGTCGCGGGCTGGATCCTGGAACTCGATCAGGGCCGCGGCATTCCGTGGGAAGGCAACTACTCGTCGTGGCTCGAGCAGAAACAACTTCGGTTGGCTAACGAGGAGAAGAGCGAATCGCAGCGGCAGAAAACGCTCGAGCGGGAGCTCGAATGGATCCGCATGTCACCCAAAGGCCGTCACGCGAAATCAAAAGCGCGTATAAACTCCTATGAGGAATTGCTTTCGCAAGAGAGTGAAAAGCGGGGACGCGAGCTTGAGATTTACATTCCACCGGGCCCGCGGCTCGGCGATCTGGTAATCGAAGCGCAGGACGTCAACAAAGCCTACGGCGACAATCTTCTGATGGAGCGTATGTCGTTCGCTCTTCCTCCCGGCGGAATCATCGGAGTGATCGGTCCGAACGGCGCCGGGAAAACTACCCTGTTCAGAATGATAACCGGACAGGAACAACCCGACAGCGGAGCCTTCAAGATTGGCGCGAGCGTCAAACTGGGCTACGTAGATCAGAGCCGGGATACGCTTGATGCAAACAAGACGATATGGGAAGAGATTTCCGGTGGACAAGACACGATCGAGCTCGGCAAGCGGCAGGTGAACTCGAGGGCTTATGTTGCTCGCTTCAATTTTTCCGGCGCCGATCAGCAGAAACGAGTCGGCATGCTATCAGGCGGCGAACGAAACCGGGTTCATCTCGCAAAGATGTTGAAGGAAGTAGCGAACGTGCTGTTGCTCGACGAACCGACCAACGATCTGGACGTGAACACGATGCGCGCGCTCGAGGAAGCGCTCGAGAATTTCGCGGGTTGCGCGGTTGTGATCAGTCACGATCGATGGTTTTTGGATCGCATCGCTACGCACATCCTCGCGTTTGAAGGCGAGAGCCAGGTTGTGTGGTTCGACGGGAATTATTCCGAGTATGAAGCCGATCGTCATTCCAGGCTCGGCGCTGCGGCGGACCAGCCGCATCGAATCAAGTACCGGCATCTGACAAGGAGTTGAGTTTAGACAACGAAAAAAGGCGCCGGGCGGAAGACTTGACCGAAAGTCCAATCCGTAATTACATTGTGGGTATGAAAGCACTGATCGTCAAAATCGGTAACTCGCAGGGAGTCCGGATTCCGAAACCATTCCTTCAGCAAAGCGGGATCTCGGACGAAGTCGATCTTGAAGTCAATGGAAGCGAGATCATTATTCGATCGCTGCGCCGTCCGCGGGAAGGGTGGGAGGATTCCTTCCGTCGAATGGCTGCCAAGGGCGATGACCGGCTGTTGGATGAAGAGAGCTTCCCGACACCAAGCAGATTTGACCAGGAAGAGTGGCAGTGGTGATCAAAAGATTCGATGTCTTCCTCGTAAATCTGGATCCAACAATCGGCAGTGAAATCAGGAAGACGCCGCCTTGTCTTGTAATTTCACCGCGGGAAATGAACCGCCATCTTAGAACCGTCATCGTCGCACCAATGACCACGAAGGGCGCTGCATATCCAACAAGAGTCTCCGTAAAATTCAAGGGAAAGACGGGGCAGATCGTATTGGATCAACTTCGAACTGTGGACAGGGCCAGACTCATACAAAAGCTCGGAACGATAAGCCGGTCCGCTCAGGAAGACGTTCTGTCGGTTATCGCCGAGATGTTTGCGGAATAGTGAGGCGAGGCTCACACGAGGTGAACACTTGAAACAGTTTTGGGTTTTCGCGTTGATTGCAGCCTTCACCGCTTGCGCCCCTAAAATGACAACACAAACGACGAACGCCACCGGAGACAACGATTTCAGGAAGGCTCACGACGCATACGTAATCGAGTTCCTGCGTCGCAACCCGACGGTCAACACCTATCTGGGCGGCGCCGGGCTCGACACGTCTCTCGCCGAAGCTGATGGCAAATTGCGAGATCACTCCGCCGCCGCGCTTGAAGCTGAAGACCGCTGGCTCGCCGATTCGCAGAAGTCTTTCGAGGCGATCGATGCGAACGCACTTTCACCCAATCGTCGCATCGATCGCGAAGTCGCGCTCGCGCAGATTCGCTTCCTGCTTCATCAACACCAGGTGCGCCGTTATCAGGAGCGCGCGGTGGACACCTACACCGATGAGCCGTTTCGCGCGATTGACTGGCAGTTGCAGGGAATGACTCAGACCGGTGAGAAGACTTACGGCACCGATGAAGAGTGGTCGCTCGTGGCAAAGCGGCTGAGCGCAATCGCACGTTATTTTTCAATCGCGCAGGAGCAGCTACTGGCGGGAATCGCAAACAAGAACACGCCGGACTCTCGGATGGTGAAGCGCAACGGCATTGAAGCTTCTGACGCGAATGCCAGGTACTTCGATGAGACAATGCCGAAGCTCGCCGAAGAACGAATCATCGGTTCGCAGCGAGATCAACTGCTTTCTCAAATCCGCGACGCCTCGAAACAGGCTGCAGGAGCCTATCGTGGGTTCCGAGACTTCCTGGCGAAAACCTTCTTCGACGACGTAGCGTCGAACAAAGCGAAACCGGAATTCGGCGGCGACAGGTTCGCTATCGGCGAAGCAGAATACAACTGGGCGCTCAAGAACAATTTCCACATCGACAAGACTGCAGCCGAGCTTTATGAAGAAGCGTGGCCGATAGTCGAAGCCACTCGAAAAGAAATGATCGATTTGGCGCGCGAAATCGGCAAAGCTCATAGCTGGACTCTGCCAACCGAAGACCAGGCCGCGGTGCGCGCCGTGTTCGATGAACTCTCGAAAGACTATCCGAAATCCGACGCCGAGATGATCTCCTGGTATCGCGACGCCGCGTTCCGGCTTGTCGACTACGCGCGCAAGACCGGGATCTTCGACGTGCCCGCCGACTACAAACTCGACGTCGTTGAAACACCGCCGCCGCTGCGAGCCTCGATCGACGGCGCGGCTTACTATCCCGCGCCTCCGTTCAAGAGCACCGGAGTCGGGCGCTTCTACGTGAGCCCGACGGGCAATGATCCGGCCGCGCTCAAGTCTAACAATCGTTCCGCGCTCGCCGACCTGTCAGCTCACGAGGGGTTCCCAGGTCACGACTGGTATTACAAAGTGATGACTCAGTACAAGGATCAGATCGGCGCAGTCAGATGGTTGACGCCGGGCGCGGTCGAGGATTCATCGTCGATGTGGGAAGACTCGATGCCGGCCGAAGGTT
>Ga0134124_10004907_pt1 | contig 10752 bp, 8 predicted proteins | sample KB304_FD_96880 | JGI IMG/M metagenome (GOLD analysis project Ga0134124, IMG submission 96880) | Terrestrial soil microbial communities without Nitrogen fertilizer from Kellogg Biological Station, Michigan, USA - KB3-0-4 | ecosystem: Environmental > Terrestrial > Soil > Unclassified ... | reverse complement strand
TTGTAGCTGTACCAGGCGCCGGACTTCTCGATGATGTTCTGCGCGCTGCCCAACTCGATGATCTCGCCTTCGCGCGAGATGCCCTGGCCGTACATGATTTCGAATTCGGCCTCGCGGAACGGTGGCGAAACCTTGTTCTTCACCACTTTGACGCGGGTCTGGTTGCCCACCACTTCTTCGCCATTCTTGATGGCGCCGATGCGGCGGATGTCGAGGCGCACCGAAGCGTAGAACTTGAGCGCATTGCCACCAGTGGTGGTTTCGGGGTTGCCGAACATCACGCCGATCTTCATGCGGATCTGATTGATGAACACGACAATGGTATTGGAGCGCTTGATGTTGCCGGTGAGCTTGCGCAGCGCCTGCGACATGAGACGCGCGTGCAGGCCCATCTGCATCTCGCCCATCTCACCCTCGATTTCGGCCTTGGGCGTGAGCGCCGCCACCGAGTCGACGATGACCAGATCGACGGCGCCGGAACGCACCAGCATGTCGGTGATTTCCAATGCCTGCTCGCCCGTATCGGGCTGCGAGACCAGCAGGTCGTCGATGTTGACGCCCAGCTTCTTGGCATAGGAAGGATCGAGGGCGTGCTCAGCATCGACGAACGCCGCGGTGCCGCCTGCTTTCTGGATTTCTGCCGCAACCTGTAACGTAAGCGTGGTCTTGCCGGAGGACTCTGGACCGTAGATCTCCACCACGCGACCTCGAGGCAGGCCGCCGATGCCGAGCGCGATGTCTAGCCCCAACGATCCAGTGGAGACAGCCTCTACGTCATAGGAGGCCGCGCTGGCGTCTCCCAGGCGCATGACGGAACCCTTGCCGAACTGCTTTTCGATCTGACCGAGCGCTGCGGATAGCGCCTTTTTGCGGTTTTCTTCCATGCCGGGAACCTCTGGATACGTGAACGGGCGGTTGAACAGATCATGCCATAGGGTACTGTATAAGTATACAGTCTATCTGCGCTGATCATGCAGAAATGCCTCGCTCCAGGCCAATGCCGTAAGGTCAATCCTCCAGCAGCAGCGACAGCGCAAAGGCGGCAGCATGGCGGCGCACGTCATCACGCGAACCGGCAAATCGCCGGTGCAATGCCGCCCCATCCACGGCTCCTCCCGCACGCCGGCGCGCGCGTGCAAACCACACATCGCCCACCGGATGGACAGGCGTGCCGCCGTCGGGACCGGCCACCCCGCTGATGGCGATGGCGCAGTCGGCCTCACTGTTAGTCAGCGCCCCCAATGCCATCTCCAGCACTGTGCGCTCGCTGACGGCGCCTTCCTGTCTGAGTGTGTCACGGGCCACACCCAGCACCTGTTGCTTGGAGGTATTCGAATAGGTGACGAAGCCGCAGTCAAACCAGGCTGAACTTCCGGGCACATCGGTGAGCAGCTTGGCGACATAGCCGCCGGTGCAGGACTCTGCCGTGGCCGCCTTGAGGTGGCGCTCCAGCAACGAGGCACCTACGCGTACCGACAGCAGCGCCAGCTCAGTATCGGTCGGGGCGTTCACTGTCGCGCCCCGCGCCGGCTATTTGCCCGCCACGTCGCGGGCGCGCTTTTCCTGCATCCTGCCCAATCCGAAGGACAGCGCGGCCCAGCCCGCCGCCAGCACCACGCCGATGCCTGCGATCACTGGCTGAACCGGGAACAATGCCGCGAGGCCGGTGTAGATGAAGGCGTTGACGAAATCGGCGCCGCGAAATACAGCGCCGTCGACAATGTTCTTGGCCTTGAATTTCTCCTCGCGCGACACTACCGGCCACAGCGCTTCACGCGCCACATTGGCCATGCCGAAATTGGACGCGCGCTGGCAGGCCTGGAAGGCTGCGATGGCGAACAGCGCAGAGGTGAACATCAGTCCCGTAAAGCCGGCCACGAACACCAGCGGCAGGATTGCCAGCGTGGGACCGACACCGATGCCCTTGATGATGCGTCCCGTGCCCAGCACCTGCACGATCAGCGACAGGATGCCCACCCACATGTAGATGGTGGAGAAGATGCCCGTGCGGGCCTTCATGTCCGGCGTGTACGAGGCCACGATGTGGGCCTGCGTCAGGTACAGGAAGGTGGCGAGCATCGACAGGAAAAACACCCACAGGCCGATGCTGCCCAGGTAACGCGACTTGAACAGCAGCCCGAAGCCATCGAATACGCCGCCACCCACAGGCTTCTTCTCGCGCCCGGCGCTGGCCGAGACGAAGTTCGGGTCAGCGGCAGCGAGCTGTGCCGCGGCTGATTCGAGCCGGTTTGCACACAGCACCGCGCCGACCAGCAGCGCGCCAGCCACCAGCAGCAGATTCGCCAGCCCGATGGGTCCGATCAACTGCTTGTTCAGGATGGGCCCGAGGATATTGCCCAGCGAACCACCCGCGGCGATGAAACCGAACAGCCGCTTGCCCTGCTCGGTGGCATACAGATCGGCCATGAAGGTCCAGAAGATGGACACCGTGAACACGGAAAACACCGTGATCCAGATGAAGAAGGCCTTCGGCACCACGTCGGGCGCGATATTGGACTTCAGCAGGAACCAGAAGATCAGGATGTTGGAGACCAGGAACAGGTAGGTCACCGGCACGAAACGCTGGCGTGGCAACTTGGCTGCGATGCTGGCCTGCAAAGGCGCAGTGAGCAGCGACACCACGAAGGTGCCGAAGAACAGCCACGGCAGATCCTGCGCCCCGCCGCGAATGCCCGAGGCATCGCGTATGGGAAGCAGCATGTAGTATGTGGACATCAGCAGGAAGAAGTAAGCGAAGGACCAGAACAGTGCCTTCCCTTCCCCCGACTTGAAGTTGACCAGCTTCTTGATGAGCGTTTCCATTTGAGCAGCATATCCGCGTGGTGCCGCGTGGCGCCAGTTTTTTGCCGTGAGAGTAGAAGGTTCGCTAAGTGAACTCGGACGGACCCGCTTTGTCCGGCGTTCGTCGCTGGCTGATCCTCGCCATCGCAGCCAGCGGCCTGTTCCTGATCTGCGTTGATTTGACCGTTCTCTATGTTGCGCTGCCCGCGTTGACGCGCGATCTCGCAGCCAGCAATTCAGAGCGGCTGTGGATACTGAACGCCTACCCGATTGTGGTAGCCGGGCTACTACCTGGACTGGGAACGCTGGGCGATCGATACGGACATCGCCTGCTGTTCGCCGTCGGCCTTGTCACATTCGGCGCGGCCTCACTGGCCGCGGCCTATGCGCACTCACCGCTGGTGCTCATCGCCGCGCGCGCGGGACTGGGCGTGGGAGCCGCGATGATGATGCCTGCCACGCTGGCCATCATCCGCACCACCTTCAGCGATGCGCATGAGCGCACCTTCGCCATTGGTCTCTGGGCCGGCATCGCTTCGGGCGGCATGGCACTGGGTCCATTGATCGCCGGATTGCTGCTCGAAAAATTCTGGTGGGGATCGGTGTTCCTCATCAATGTGCCCGTGGTGATCGTGGCCTTGCTGCTCGCGCTGTGGCTGATACCGCGCCGCACCGCGCCCGGCGGCGCGCCGTGGGACCTGATCGGCTCGCTGCAGATCCTGGTGGGACTGACCGCGGTGGTGTTCGCGATCAAGGAGCTGGCGCGGCAGGATTTCAGTGTGTGGCGGCTGGTGCTGGCGGCAGTGCTGGGCACCGTGTTCGCCGGCATCTATCTGCGGCGCCAGCGCAGACAACCGCAGCCGCTGCTCGATCTCACCCTGTTCAGGCTGCCCAACTTCGGCGGCGCCTTCGCGGCGGCCTGCGCCGGAACCGCCGGCGCGGTGGGACTGGAGCTGGCCTTCAGTCAGTACCTGCAGCTGGTCGAGCAGCGCTCTGCTCTGGGTGCCGCGCTGATCTTTCTGCCTTCGGCAATTGCCGGATTCATCTCGGGTCCACTGGCGGGGCGGATGATGCGGCGGGTGCGTCCGGCACAGCTGGCCTGCGCCGCATTTCTGCTGGCCGCGGCGTGCACGCTGAGCGTGGCCGCTCTGCCCGCCGCTGGTGCGGGCACTCCGCTGCTGCGGCTGTTGCTGATTGCCGGAGTCGGACTGGGCATCGGCGTCACGGTGACTTTTGCCTCCAGCACCATCATGGGCGCGGCGCCACCGGATCGCGGCGGCATGGCCGCGTCGATCGAAGAAGTGGGCTTCGAACTGGGCAATTCGCTGGGCGTGGCGGTATTCGGCAGCCTGATGACGCTGGGCTATGCCTGGACGCTGGTGATACCAGAAGGCGCCATCGTGCCGGGCAATGTGCGCGATTCCTTCGATGAGGCACTGCGGGCCGCGACATCGCTGTCTCCACCTTTGGCTGCGCAGCTGCAGAGCGCAGGCAGCAGGGCCTTCGGTCACGCGCTGCAGGCGGTGCTCGTCGGCGTGGGCCTGCTGTGGATCGCAACCGGGCTCGCTATCATGGCCCGCTCACCACGACCGGAACGCAGATCGCCTTGAGCGCCAACCTCGCCGATCACACGCCCATGATGCAGCAGTATCTGCGCATCAAGGCCCAGCATCCGGATGTACTGCTGTTCTACCGGATGGGCGATTTCTACGAGATGTTCTTCGAGGATGCGCGTCGCGCCTCCGCGCTGATCGATATTGCGCTCACCACGCGCGGCCAGTCGGCGGGTGAACCCATCTCGATGGCTGGCGTGCCGGCGGTGAGCATCGAGAATTACCTCGCGCGACTGGTGCGCCGCGGCGAGTCGGTGGCGATCTGCGAGCAGATCGGCGATCTCGCCAAGAGCAAGGGTCCGGTGGAACGCCAGGTGGTGCGCATCGTCACGCCGGGCACATTGGTTGAGGATGCCCTGCTCGACCGTGCGCGCGAGAGCCTGCTTGCCGCACTGCTGTTTGATGGAGAACGTCACGGCCTGGCATGGCTGGATCTGGCCAGCGGCCGATTCTCGGTCAGCGAGCTGGGCGATGCTGGCGAGGTAGCCGCCGAACTGGAACGTCTACGGCCTGCGGAACTGCTGGTGCCGGAGGATCAGCGCAGCGTGGCTCCCGGTGCAGATCGCGGGCTCGCACCGCGACTGCGCCCGCCCTGGCATTTCGCGCTCGACACCGCACAGCGACTGCTCTCGAGCCAGTTCGGCACACGCGATCTGGCGGGATTCGGCGCAGCAGAGCTCACCGTCGGACTCCGCGCGGCCGGTGCGCTGCTGCAATATGCGCAGGACACGCAAAAGGCGGCGCTGCCGCATATCCGCGCACTGTCCGTGCAGGCGCGCGACGAGGGCTTGCAGCTCGATGCCGCCACGCGTCGCAACCTGGAACTGGATCGCGGCCTTTCCGGTAATGACGACGCCACGCTGTTCGCACTGCTGAACCGCACCACCACGGCCATGGGCTCGCGCGAACTGCGTCGCTGGCTGAACCGCCCGCTGCGCGATCGCGCCGTGCTGCGCCAGCGCTATGCCGCCGTGGGCAGCCTGAGTGAATCGCGACGTTTCATCGGTGTCGCAGAGACGCTCGCTCCCATCGGCGATCTCGAGCGCATTCTTGCGCGCGTGGCGCTGCGCTCGGCGCGACCCCGCGATCTGGTGCAGTTGCGCGCTTCGCTGGCAACACTGCCGCGACTGCGCGATGCGCTGGCTGCCTTCGATTCGCCGCTGCTGCAGACCCTGCATCGACGCATCGGCGAGCATGGCGATGAGCACGCGCTGCTGCTGCGCGCCATTGCGGAGGAGCCCTCGGCCATCCTGCGGGATGGCGATGTGATCGCGGCGGGCTTCGATGCCGCGCTGGACCAGCTGCGCCGCATCGCCACCAACACGGACGAGTTCCTGCTCGATCTGGAAAGAAAGGAGCGCGAGCGCAGCGGCATCGCACAGCTGAAGCTGGGCTACAACCGCGTGCAGGGCTTCTTCATCGAGATTCCGCGTGCGCACGCCGAGAGGGTGCCGGTGGACTATCTGCGTCGCCAGACCGTGAAATCCGCCGAGCGCTTCATTACACCGGAATTGAAGCGCTTCGAAGATGAAGTGCTGGGCGCACGCGACAAGGCGCTGGCGCGCGAGAAGGATCTGTACGAGCAGTTGCTCGATGTATTGATCGTGGCGTTGCCAGCTCTGCAGGAAAGCGCCAATGCCATCGCCAGTCTGGATGCACTGGTGAGCCTGGCGGAACGCGCCGACACGCTGCAGTGGGTGGAACCCGAGCTGACAGATGCCCCGGTCTACCGCGTCGAATCCGGCCGTCATCCTGTGGTCGAGAGATTCAGCGGCACGCAGTTCGTGCCCAACGACCTGATCTTCGATGATGCGCGCCGCATGCTCATCGTCACCGGCCCGAACATGGGCGGCAAGTCCACGTACATGCGGCAGTCGGCGCTGATCGCCGTGCTGGCCCATATCGGCAGTTACGTGCCGGCGAAGAGAGCTGTCATCGGCCCCATCGACCGTGTGTTCACGCGCATTGGCGCGGCCGATGATCTGGCCGGCGGCCGTTCCACCTTCATGGTGGAGATGACCGAGACGGCCAACATCCTGCACAACGCCACGGCACAAAGCCTGGTGCTGATGGATGAGATCGGACGCGGCACCAGCACTTTCGATGGCCTGTCGCTGGCGTGGGCGGTGGCAAGGCATCTGGCGACGAAGACCGGCGCGTTCACGCTGTTCGCCACGCACTACTTCGAACTGACGGCGCTGGCTGCCGAATTGCCCGGCGTGGTGAACCTGCATCTGGATGCCACGGAGCACGGCGATGAGCTGGTTTTCCTGCATGCCGTGCGTGAAGGACCCGCCAGTCGCAGCTATGGCCTGGCGGTGGCGAAGCTGGCCGGTGTACCGCGCGAAGTGATCACCGCCGCGCGTGGCTATTTGATTGAGCTGGAAGCACAGCGTGATGCACGACCGGCTACAGCGACGGCACAGGGCGAGCTGTTCGCACGCCCCTCGGCCTTGCCGCCGGCTGAGCCACCGCAACCTCCGTCCGCCCTGGAATCGCAACTCGCCGCGCTGAAGCCCGACGAGATGACACCACGCGAGGCACTGCAGCGCCTGTATGAACTCCACAAGGCAGCGCTAGAATCCAGACGCTGAGGGAGGTCTCATGGCAAAACGCGTCTCGCTGCTCGTTGCCACGCGCAAGGGTGCATTCATCCTGAAATCGGATCCGGCGCGCCGCAGCTGGAAGATTTCCGCGCCCATCATGCTGGGACACATCGCGCATCACCTGGTGCAGGACCCGCGCGATCCGAAGCTGATCCTGTTTTCCGCGCGCACTGGCCATCTCGGTCCGACCATCTATCGCTCGCTGGACAAGGGTCGCAGCTGGAAGGAAGCCAGCAGCCCTCCCGCCTTTCCGAAGGCCGTGGCCGAAGGCGCGAAAAAGCACGTGCTCGATCACAGCTTCTGGCTGACGCCGGGACATGCCAGCGAACCTGGCGTCTGGTACGCGGGTTCCTCACCGCAGGGACTGTTCCGCAGCGAGGATGGCGGCAATACCTGGCAGCCGGTGAGCGGACTCAACGACCATCCCGAATACAGCCAGTGGATGGGCGCGCAGGAGAATGGCACGCCCGATGGACCGAAGCTGCACTCGGTCATCGTGGATCCGCGCGACAGGAATCACCTGTACGTCGCCATGTCGAGCGGCGGTGTGCACGAATCGCTGGATCGCGGCGTCACCTGGCGTCCGCTGGTGAAGGGAATGGCGGTAGTGGAAGGATTTCCGGTGGAGCAACTGTATGTGCACGATCCGCACTGCGTGCGGCTGTGCCCATCGAATCCCGACCGGCTGTACCAGCAGAATCATTGCGGCATCTATCGTCTCGACCGTCCGGGTGAAGAATGGACGCGCATCGGCAATCACATGCCGAAGAAGATCGGCGACGTGGGCTTTCCGATGGTGGTGCATCCACGCGATGACAAGGTGTGCTGGGTGTTTCCGATGGACGGTGGCACGGTGTGGCCGCGCACCGCCATCGATGGCAAACCGGCGGCCTATGCCACACGCGATGCCGGCAAGACCTGGCAGCGCCAGGACCAGGGGATGCCGAAGAAGGATGCGTGGTGGACGGTGAAGCGCCAGGCCATGTGCGGCGATGCGCGCGATCCGGTCGGGCTCTATGCCGGCACCACCAGTGGCGAGATCTGGTCCAGCCGCAATGAGGGCCGGAGCTGGCAATGCATCGCGCGGCATCTGCCTGAAATCTATGCGCTCGAGACGGCCGAGCTGTAAGGGATGCGCGTAACCATTCCCAGTCCGCTGCTTTCGTACACCAGTCGCCGCGAGGTGGTCGCCGAGGGCAGCTGTCTGGCCGCCGTGCTGCAGGATCTGGATCGGCAGTTTCCGGGCATCCGCTTCCGCATGATCGATGAACACGATGACATCCGCACGCACATGCGCTTCTTCATCGGCAGCAACGAGCTGCGCAGCCTGCAGACCCCGCTGGATGCCGGCCAGACCTTGCACATCGTGCAGGCTCTGAGCGGCGGCTGACAAACCGCCATGCGCCTGTTCAAGTCCCTGTATGTGCAGGTGCTGATCGCGATCGCGATCGGCGTGCTCATCGGCCATTACGCGCCGCATCTGGGCGTGGAGCTGAAGCCTCTGGGTGACGGCTTCATACGCCTGATCAAGATGCTGATCGCGCCCATCATCTTCTGCACCGTGGTGCTGGGCATCGCCGGCATGGACAACCTGCGGCATGTGGGGCGCGTCGGCCTGTACGCACTCGGCTACTTCGAGATCGTCACCACGCTGGCGCTGATCGTCGGCCTGGTCATCGTCAATGTGGTAGCGCCGGGCTCCGGCATGCATGTGGATCCTGCCACGCTGGATGCCACGCGTGTGGCCACCTATGCCGGACAGGCGCAGAAGCAGGGGGTGGTGGACTTCCTGCTGAATGTGATTCCCACTTCCATGTTCGATGCCTTCGCGAAAGGCGAGATCCTGCAGGTGCTGCTGATTGCCATTCTCTGTGGCTTCGCACTGCAGGCCTGCGGTGCGCGTGTGGCCACGCTGCGTGCCGGCATCGAAGGCTTTTCGGCCGTGCTGTTCCGCATCGTGGGATACATCACGCGACTGGCGCCCATCGGCGCGCTCGGCGCCATGGCCTTCACCGTGGGCTCGCAGGGCATCGACGCACTGCGGCCGCTGGTGATGCTGATGCTGTGCTTCTATGCGACCTGCCTGCTGTTCGTGTTCGGTGTGCTGGGATTGATTGCAAGGCTGCACGGCTTCTCGATCTTCACGCTGGTCCGCGAACTGCGTGAAGAACTGCTGATCGTGCTGGGCACGTCGTCTTCCGAGTCGGTGCTGCCGCGACTGATGGACAAGCTGGAACGCATGGGTTGCCGTCGCTCCGTGGTCGGACTGGTGGTGCCTGCCGGCTACTCGTTCAACCTCGACGGTACCTGCATCTATCTGACCATGGCCGCCGTGTTTCTTGCACAGGCGACGGACACGCCGATGACGCTGGGACAGGAGCTGGTCATGCTCGCCGTGCTGCTGCTCACTTCAAAGGGTGCGGCAGGCGTCACCGGCAGCGGCTTCATCGTGCTGGCCGGCACACTGGCGGCGGTGCATGGGGGTCCGCCGCTGGCGGCGCTGGCGCTGATCCTCGGTATCGACCGGTTCATGTCCGAGGCGCGGGCGCTCACCAACCTGGTGGGCAACGCGCTGGCGACGCTGGTGGTGGCGCGTTGGACCGGCGCCTGGCGGCCGACAACGTCGGCGACACCGCCCTCTTCGTCACCCACTTCTACAAAAGCGGATGTTCCAATATAGTAGAATCTGAATCCACTATATTGGAAAGACCGCTTGTCATGGACATCAACGAGCGCATCGCCAAACGCATTGCCCAGCTGCGCGACGAACGCGGCCTGACAACAGAAGAGCTGGCCGACCGCAGCGGTGTCAGCCGCGCGATGATCTATCGCATCGAGCGCGGCGAGAGCAGCCCTACCGCCACGGTGCTCAACAAACTGTCGATTGGTCTGGGCGTGCTGCTGCCCACGCTGCTCGGACCCAGCAGTTACCAGGAACCGCGGCTGGACAGGCGCCACCCCGTGGCATCGCGGCGCGCACAGGCCGAGTGGCAGGACCCGGAGACCGGCTATCGGCGCCGCACGCTGACTCCCTCCACGCCGAACCAGCCCATGCAGCTCAGCGAGATCCGCTTCCCGGCCGGCGCCAGGGTCACCTTCGAGAATGCCTTCGGCGCGACGGTGGTGCAGCAACAGATCTGGATGCTCGACGGCCGCATGGAACTGCGCATCGGGGATGAATCCAGTCATCTGAATGCCGGCGACTGCATGGCCATGACGCTGGATGCGCCCATCACCTTCCACAATTCCGGCAAGAAGGAGGCGCGCTACCTGGTGGCGATTGCGCGGCAGCCGCGGTGACCGCGACGACTACGATGACTGCGACGCAGGAGAATTCCGGGCGGTGGCAGGTCAACGAACTGGATAGCGTCAGTGACGCCGACCTCGAGGCGCTCACCGACATTCTCTGCGACTGCGTCGAGGGCGGCGCCTCGGTGGGCTTCATGCTGCCGCTCACGCGCGAGCATGCCAGGGCCTTCTGGCAGCGCGTTGCCGAAGAGATCGCCGCGAAACATCGTGTGCTGCTGGTGGCGCGCGATGCGCAGGGCATCTGCGGCACGGTGCAGCTCATCCTCGATCTGCCGGACAACCAGCCACATCGCGCCGACGTGGCCAAGATGCAGGTGCTGCGTCGCGCGCGGCGCATGGGGCTCGGCGCCGTGTTGATGCGCGCCGCCGAAGCGGCGGCGCTGGCGCGCGGCCGCCACCTGTTGGTCCTGGATGCGGTGACT
>Ga0134124_10004905_pt1 | contig 10754 bp, 12 predicted proteins | sample KB304_FD_96880 | JGI IMG/M metagenome (GOLD analysis project Ga0134124, IMG submission 96880) | Terrestrial soil microbial communities without Nitrogen fertilizer from Kellogg Biological Station, Michigan, USA - KB3-0-4 | ecosystem: Environmental > Terrestrial > Soil > Unclassified ... | reverse complement strand
TGAAGCTATTCATGTTGAAGTCAACGGCAAAAAATATAGTGACGAAGATCACTTTATGGCTATCTGCGTGGCTATCAATATGCCCTCACCGGGCGAAAATTTTCCTGCAGCATGAGGGCAAAGTAATTACTGCGTTGCCGAGGGGCTATAACTTGGGCCTTTAAAGATTTTCCACTAACCAGTCAGCCTCGGACTTTCTTTTTTCAAGTCGCCAATGCGCGTCTAATAGCTGTATCAACGCCTTCTGTCTCTGCTCCACCACCTCGGGGGACCACTCGAGTGTGTTCAATACCTGAGTTGTAAGCACGAATGGTGAAATTCCTTCGCGTCGGAAATATGAATCCTTTTTTCTATCGAAGTCCCAATTCGACGCTTGACCGTTTTTCTTGCGGGTAAGTAGAGCCAAGTTGCCTATGCGGTGAACAATCCTGGCCCGATTCACTGGATCGGGAAACCACTCCAACCATTTGCTGCCCACCTTAGGGTTTTGCGGTAGCACGTGTTCGACCGAGATGACGCTATAGTCATAGTTGGCCCCACCTCCAGACAGCAGACTGTCTAGACGAAGAAGTACGGGCGTTCGCGCCTTGGCTGACAGGTCTTCATAGATAGGCCCATCCAAGCGCTGGTGGAAATCCATCTGCTCGGGTGGTTCAAGCTGAAGACTTGAAGTCTCTAGGCTTAGGTCTTTTCTTGCTTCAATTTCGCCGGTGACTTTGGCAAAACGCTCGATGCGATCATTCACGTTCTTGCTGGTCACTAGCATGTAATAGGCTAGGCGCTCCAGATCCGACAAGAATTCGGCCATAGCCGGAGCATTGTCGCGGTGCGCAACTGCAAATGCAATGGCGGGCGGAACCCAGTCATTGAATTCAAGTCGGTTGAGCCACCGTAGATGCCCGTTGACAATTTCGGCGTGGCTAGGAGCAGAGTAGGACGAGGAGCTGAGATCGCCATATGCTTGAGCCATCGGTAGCAGCACGTCATCGATGAATTTAATTGGAGTCCTGATGGCGGGCACATATTCTTCAAACTCTTTGAGGAGGGTTTCTTTTGCCTTCGCTTTTCGGAAAATGGTTCGAATGTGACCGAAGAGCGTATTAAAATCATCTCGCCCTAAGTCCTCCTCGGCGTCCTCCCATTTGGCTGTATAGCGTTCTCGGTTTGACTCCGCTATGCCACCAATAATTCGTGCCTTAAGAATATCTGTTGCAGTTAGGTCGAGCCCTCTGCTGTTGAGTACAGAAAAAATCCGGTAGGCGGAATTTTCGTCTGGGGTCGCTACAACTACTAGATAGCACCGCTGTAGTATGAATTGCGCTAGTTCAACTCGCATTTCCTCCTTCATTTTTTCTAATTTTTCTTGAAAGAGGCGCGCGTTATTTCGGAGATTTAGTCTGCTATCAACCAACGAGGCTTCCAGTTTCAGCAGTTCGGGGAATCCGCCCTCAAGTTGAACGTACTTTTTGAAGAATTCAGCATCTCTTTCACGAAGCGTTAAACGAAACCGGTCTTCCGTCCCGGTGAATGTGTCGCCCTGCTCATACAGCCGCTTTGTGATCAGACTCTGTAGCTTCTGGTCAACATTGGCGCGAATCGCTGCCAGAAGCAGGGTTAGCGTAGTAAGTCTCTGTTGCCCGTCTACAACGTCAGAATCGGGAGAATCTCCCTTTATGAGCACGATGCTGCCCAGAAAATACGTGGGCATATCTATAACCGGCCCAGGGTTCGCTTGAGTGAAACCTAGGAGATCATCAAGAAGCTCACGAGCTTGATCTGGCGTCCAAGAATATGGCCGCTGATAGTCTGGAATTCTGAACACATATTCGTCACTGAAAATCTTCTGGACGGGTTGCTCATGGGCAACCAGCGTTTTAGCCATGGTCCGGCCCTCCCAGGACGGCTGTTGAATACGAACGAAGCGGTCGCTCGTTCTACCCAATTGAATGAGGTTATATATTAGCCCTAATTGAGAGAGGGCTTTGTTCTAGGCGACCTAAAGCACTTCCCCGTGGTGAAGGGGCGCAGCCGCTCACCTCATAGGTCAGCGCTTTTATGAAGACCAATTCGACCCGTGCATAACTATGTCGCTGGGAATGCCGGGCGGCAGTTCCAGGCTGACCACCACATCCTTGTCCGAATGCCGCGCCTGCAGGGCGCGATAGGCCTTGACGCAGGCCGCGAAGGCGTCTTCCGCCCATTCGGTGGTGCCGCGCCGGGCCGGGCTTGCGACCGGCACGCATTCCCAGTCGTTCAACTGCAGGTCCCAGGCAATCCACGCATAAGCCTCTTCGGCCAGTACGAAAAAGCAGGCCCGGACGAGCGGGCGCTTGGTGGGTTGAGGCTGGTCCATGATCTGTCTCCGCTGGCGACGTCCTGAGTTCAGGGTACTCGCCGGCGCGGACAGCCCTATAGGCGCAGCGCGCTTTCTGGGGTCGGCGCTTGACCGGCACCGGGTCGAGGGCGGACGGCTAGATGCCGAACGGAAGCGCAGCGCGGTGAGGGGCCGACCTAGGCCCGCGCCACGGTGACCGGCGGGTCGTCGCCCAGCATGGGCAAATGCACCGTTATGCGGCTGGGCGTGACCTCGACCCGCACCAAGCCCTGTTTTTCCAGGATGACCAGCACGTCGCGCAACTCGCCAGTGTCATCGCTGCCCAGGCGCTTGCCCACCATGGGCAGCAGGGCGCGCAAATCCTTCTCCGTAAGCAACGAAACCGCCACTCTCCCTGGCTTTCTATTTCATCGCGGCGGCGATCTGGGCCCATATGGCGGCCACCTGCGAGCCGTAGCTGCTCAACTGCTTACGGCTGGGGGAGGCCACGGCGAGCACGGTCGTACGTCCGTCATCTTTCTTTTTGCGTCGCACAATGACCCCTTGCTCGCTCAGCTTGGCCAAGCGGCGCCGAATGGTGGTGCGCGAGCTGATGTCCAGGAGAAAGAGTTGCTTCAAGGTAAGGGGCTGGCCCTCTTCCTCGGCAAACCCCACTTCGATGATGATGTCGAAGTCGACCACGGACTTGACGAACGGCAAGTGCCCTTTTTCCAGCGCCCTGACACTCTTCAATGTGGCAAATAACTTCATGTTTTTAAATGGTTTTTTAAACTAATTGCCCGGTAGTTTGCGGTTGAAGCCCTTGATTGGCAAGCAAAATTGGGTGCCGTTTTGGTTTTCTCCGGCGCGAAATCACGCCCTTCCTTGTAGGTTTTCTTAGGTAAGTTTGTTCCATTCGGCGCGACAAAATTCCAGATCGGGTATGCGCCGGCGAGGCCATGTTCCATTGATCCATTTGTCACAGCCAACGTCGGACAATGCCCCATTGTTCGACATCGAATGTCAATGGCCGAGCGACACTGCACAGGGCGTAACGCCCGGATGCGGTGTCATGCCGGGGCCCGTGTTTTTTGCGGAACGAGCGCGGGCGTTTCCGCTTCCTATGACAATGCACGACCTGATCGATCCCCTGTCCGACGCCCTGGCCGTGCGCTTGTTCACGCTGGCCGGCGCGCCCTTCACACTGGGCCATTTCCTCGCCGCGCTCGCGGCGCTGTTCGCCCTGCTGGTGGTCACGCGTCGGCTGCGGGGATGGCTGCGGACGCGCCTGATCCACTACGGCCGGGTGGACACGAGCACGGTCGAGACCATTTCCGCCCTCACGCAGTACGTGCTGCTCACCCTGGGCTTCCTCACCATCCTCAACGAGGTGGGCCTGAAGCTGTCGTCGCTCACCGTGCTGGCGGGCTCGTTCGGCGTGGGCGTGGGCTTCGGCCTGCAGAACATTTTCAGCAACTTCATCAGCGGCCTCATCGTCATGTTCGAGCGGCCGGTGAAAATCGGCGATCACATCGTGGTGTCCGGAATGGAGGGTGACGTGGTGCGCATCGGCATGCGCGCCACCACGCTGAAGAGCACCCAGGGCAGCTTCATCATCGTGCCCAACCAGGCCATCATCACCAGCAACGTCATCAACTGGGACGAAGGCTTTCATAGCGCGGTGGTGCTGCAATACCGCATGCTGGGCGGGGTGAAGGACAACCAGGCATTGCTGCTGGAGGTCGCGCGCGGCGTGCCGGACATCCTGGAAACGCCCGCGCCCTCGGCTTACGTGACCGGCGTGGACCACGCCGGGCAGATCATGGAACTGCATTTCACGGTCAGCGGCGATCAGACGCGGCGGCTGGCCGCGGTCAACGCCTTCAACACCGCGCTCACCGAGCAGCTGGCCGCGCGCGGCCTGAAGCTGGCGCCCAATCCCTGACTGCGCATGCCCCGGCCGCGGCCAGGGAAGGGAGGGGCAGCGTAACCGTTACAATGGCTGCCGCGAGGGCCAGTCCCCGCGCACACGGCCTCCATCCATGTCCCAGCCCGAATCCCTCGCGCTCATCCTGCGGGCGCTTGCCTTCGCCGCGCACAAGCACCGCGACCAGCGGCGCAAGGACCCGCAGGCTTCGCCCTACATCAACCACCCCATTGCGCTGGCCAACGTGCTCATCAACGAAGCCGGGGTGCACGACGCGCGCACGCTGTGCGCGGCGCTGCTGCACGACACGGTGGAGGACACCCAGACCACGCCCGAGGAACTGGAGCGGGAGTTCGGCCAGGCCATCCGCGACGTGGTGCTCGAGGTCACCGACGACAAGCGGCTGACGCGGGAAGAGCGCAAGCGCCTGCAGATCGTGCACGCCGCCAGGCTTACCCGGCCGGCCAAGCTGGTGAAGCTGGCCGACAAGATCTGCAACCTGCGCGACGTGGCCCACAATCCTCCCCCCAACTGGGACCTGGCGCGCCGCCAGCAATATTTCGACTGGGCGAAACAGGTAGTGGATGGTTTGAGAGGGGTCCACCCCAAGCTGGAAGCCATTTTCGACGCGGCTTACCTCATGAAGCCCGCTAAATGAACGAGCTGGCTTTGCCGAGGCTGCAACTGCCGCCGCGGCCTTCCGAGCGAACACTGCTGATCTGCGTGGTCTGCTCCATTGCCCTGCACGCAGCCGTGCTGACGCTCTCGCCTCGCCACAAGGAAGGCGGCGCCGCGTCGGGCGAGCCCGTGATGAAGGCGCGGCTCCTGCCGCGCGAAACAGTTCAGTCGCAGGAGCCGCTTCCTCCTGTAGAAGTGCAGAAGCCGGTGCCGCCCCCACCGACGCCCAAGCCACAAGTTCCACAACCGACACCCAAGCCGGTACAGCAGACGCCGCTGACCGCGCCCACGCCGTCCCCCACCGCGCCGCGCATCGCCGCGCCCGAACCGGCGCCTGCTCCCTCCGCTCCGCCGCCAACGGCTGCGGTCCAGCCGCCTGCAACTGCGCCGCTGGCTCCTTCCGCGCCGAGCGCAACTCCGCGCGGGGCCAGTGGTGAGGCAACATCGGGCGATACTGCGGGCAATGTTGATGAGGCGGCGCTGGGAAAATTGAAATCCAATCTGGCCGGAGTGATCAGGAATAAATCCCCCCAATACCCCGCGGTGGCCAGGCAGCAAGGCTGGGAAGGGCGGGTAACGATCCGGCTCAAAATCGATGCCAATGGACGGTCGAGCGACTACCAGGTCATCTTGTCGAGCCAGCATGACGTCCTGGACAAAAATGCAGAACAAAGAATCAGGAATGCGTTGTTCGAGGCTTGGACCAGGACCCCCGAGGTACGGGGCAAAGCTTTCAGCTTTGAGGTGATCACCGACTACAAGCTGACTGCTAGTGAATGATCCAGCCTCCTGGGACATCTTCTGCCGGGTGGTCGACAACTTCGGCGACGCCGCAGTATGTTGGCGGCTCGCGAAGCAACTGGCGAACGAGCAGGGGGGGCCAGTCCGGCTATGGATAGACCAGCCGCAGGCCTTGCACGCGCTGCAGCCGGTCATTGATCCTCACCTGACCGTCCAACTTGTCGAAGGGGTCGCTGTCCGGCCTCTCGCGGCGGAAGCCGCGAGCCGCGTGTACGAACCAGCCGCAGATATCGTGGTGGAAGCATTCGGCTGCGGGCTACCCGAAGCCTATGAGCAGTTGCTCGAGAAACGCCAATCCTCGGACCGCAAGACGCTGTGGATTGTCCTGGAATATCTGAGTGCAGAGTCGTGGGTGTCGTCGCACCACGGACTGCCTTCACCGCATCCACGCCTGCCCGTCGAACGCTATTTCTTCTTTCCAGGATTCACGCCGGACACCGGTGGTTTGCTGTGCGAAACCGATTTGCTGACCAGACGCGACAAATTCTTGTCCGATCCGGTCCACAAAAGACGTTTCTGGGAGGCCCTGGGCTTCGCCCAGGGGAAGGTCGCGGCGCAAGCGGATGACTCCGTGACCATCAGCCTGTTCGGTTACGAGAATCCGGCTGCCGCTTTGCTGCTGCAAGCTTGGACTGACAGCCCCGTCCCGGTAATCGCTGCCATCACCTCCGGCCGCATCCGCCCGCAGGTGATGGAGTTCCTGGGCCTGTCGCAGACGAATCCTGATGCCATGAACGGCCAAACGGTCAGGCTGGGGAATCTCGAAGCCCGCTTCATTCCCTTCCTGTCCCAGCCGTCCTACGACCAACTGCTCTGGTCCTGTGACATGAACTTTGTCCGCGGCGAGGATTCGTTCGTGCGCGCCCAGTGGGCAGCCCGGCCGCTGGTGTGGCAGGTCTACCCGCAGGCCGACAATGCCCACCGCCTCAAGCTGGATGCCTTCCTGGATCTGTATTGCGGCCGGTTGCCGCGGGAACTGGAGGGGCCATTGCGTGGTCTGTGGATGGGCTGGAACGGGCAGGGCGGGTCGCCCGATTGGGGGCGGCTATGGGCCGAGCTCGCGGCGGCACGCGAGGCCTGGACCGACCATGCCAGGAACTGGGAGGAAAACCTGCTGTTGGCGGGCGATTTGGCGTCTAAACTGGCGCAATTCTGCCGAAACAGGCTAAAATAACGGGTTTTTCGGGGGTTGATTTACGTTGGCGCGCCTTTGAGGGCAGGCAAGGCGCGCTTTAATGACCTCGGCCCCTCCAATCCCAAACCGCAGCAGCAAAATCCAGGATTAACGCATGAAGATCGCACAGGAAGTCCGTTCCGGCAACGTGATCATGGTGGGCAAGGACCCGCTGGTGGTGCAGAAGGCCGAATTCAGCAAGTCCGGGCGCAACGCGTCCGTGGTGAAGATGAAGCTCAAGAACCTGCTCACCGGCGCGGCCAGCGAGACCGTGTATCGCGCCGACGAGAAGTTCGAAATGGTCAATCTCGAGCGCAAGGAAGTGACCTACTCCTACTTCGCCGACCCGTTCTACGTGTTCATGGACGCCGACTACAACCAGTTCGAGATCGAAGCCGACAGCATGGGCGACGCGCTCAACTACCTCGAAGAGGGCATGCCCTGCGAGGTCGTGCTGTACCAGGAGAAGCCCATTTCGGTGGACATTCCCCAGACCGTGGTGCGCGACATCGAGTACACCGAGCCGGCCGTGCGCGGCGACACTTCGGGCAAGGTGCTCAAGCCGGCCAGGCTGAAGACCGGGTTCGAAATACAGGTGCCGCTGTTCTGCGAAACCGGCGACCGCATTGAAATCGACACCCGCACAGGTGAGTACCGCGCCCGCTCCAAGGCGTAAGCACTCCGGCGCTGCATGCGTGCTGGCGGCGCTGCTCGTCGCCGGCTGCGGCGCCACGCCGTTTTCGAAATCCGGGCCCGGCACCGGCGCGTCCGGCATGCCCGCCCAGGGCGCCACTCCGGCGCCCGTCATACCGGCTCCTTCAGTCATCGCTCCCAAGCCGCGCATCGCGCTCGCCCTGGGCGGCGGCGCGGCGCGCGGCTTCGCCCACATCGGCGTCATCAAGGCTCTGGAGGCGCAGGGCATCGTGCCCGACATCATCGTCGGCACCAGCGCGGGCAGCCTGGTGGGCGCCCTATACGCCAGCGGCCTGTCGGGCTTCGACCTGCAGAGGGCCGCCATCGGCATGGAAGACGGCGCCATCACCGACTGGTCGCTGCCCTCGCGCGGCGTCATAAAGGGCGAGGCCCTGCAGAACTTCGTCAATCACGCCGTGGCCGGCCGCCCCATCGAGAAGATGCCGCGCACCCTCGCCATCGTGGCCACCAACCTGCAGACCGGCGAGGCGCTGGTGTTCCGCACCGGCAACACCGGCATGGCGGTGCGCGCCTCGTCCAGCGTGCCCGGCGTGTTCCAGCCGGTCACCATCGGCGGCCAGGAATACGTGGACGGCGGCCTGGTGGCGCCGGTGCCCGTGCGCATCGCGCGCGGCCTGGGCGCGGACATCGTCATCGCCGTGGACATTTCGGCGCGGCCGCGGGTCCAGAAGACGCTGTCCAGTTTCGAGGTGCTGCTGCAGACCTTCGCCATCATGGGCCAGAGCCTGGTGGCGGGCGAGCTGCCGCTGGCCGACGTGGTGGTGCAGCCCGACGTGGGCCGCATTGCCGGCACGGATTTCAATTCGCGCAACCTGGCGGTGCTGGAAGGCGAGCGCGCCGCGCAGGAGCAAATGCCCAAGCTGCGCGCCCGCATCACGGCGGTGGAAGCGCAGTTGGCCGCCAATGCCAATGCGGCGGCGCATGCGGGGCCGGCGCGCGCGGCGCCCGAACCGACCGCTACGGCCGGGCCGCTGGGCACGCCGGTGCTGACGCGCTAACGCCGGTCAGTTCGCTTATTCGACCAGACGGCGCGCGCCGTCGTAGCGCTTCTGCCAGTAGCGGGCGTCCATGTTCTCAGTGCGCACCACGGCGCCCGGCTTCGGAGCGTGGATGAAGCGCCGGTCGCCGAGATAAATGCCCACGTGAGAGTAGGGGCGCTCAGTGTTGAAGAACACCAGGTCGCCGATTTCCAGGTCCGTGAGGGCCACGGATCGGCCGTAGCGGCTTTGGGCCAGGGCGTTGTGCGGCAACTTGAGGTTGTAGGCCTGCTGGAACACGTGCGCCACCAGGCCGCTGCAGTCGAATCCGGTGGCGTGGCTCTGCCCGCCGCGGTGATAATCGAAGCCTTCGGTGGCCAGCACCTGCAGCAGCAGTTCGGGCGAGCGCTCGGACATGCGCGGGGCGGCGGCGGTTCGTTCAGGAGTTTTCGAGGAAGAGGCGGAAGCCGAGCCCGTTGCGGGCGGTTGCTCGGGCGGTGCGGGCGGCAGCGCGCTGCATCCAGCAAGAATGCCGGCTAAAGCAATAGAAAACAATTGCTTGTACGCGCTCATTGAAGTAATTTAGTAGAAAATACCGGGAAAGTAAAGCGGATGGCAAAGTGGCGGCGGCGGGGTTGGGTGAAGCGGGTGATGCAGGCGGCGTGGGTGTTGGGGCTGGCGGTGATGATGGCCGCCTTGCCAGCACGCGCCGAGGTCGAAGTCATTACCCTCAAGTACCGCAGCGCCGAGCAGATGCTGCCCATGCTCACGCCGCTGGTGGAAAAAGGGGGCGCCGTCACCGGCACCCAAAATCAGATTGTCATCCGATCCAGTCCCGGAAACATTGTCGACCTGCGCAAGGTGGTGGACAGCGTGGATCGTGCTCCGCGGCGGCTGCTCATCTCGGTGCGCCAGTCCACCGAAGCGGCGGGCAGCGTGCAGGGTGGGCGCATCTCCGGCTCGGTCTACAGCAGCTCGGGCGGCAACACCGGAGGCTCGGTGCGCGCCCAAATCTATGACTCGCGCAACAGCGAGGCGGACGGGGTGACTCAGACCATCCAGGCGCTTGAGGGCGCGCGGGCGCAGATCCAGGTGGGCGAATCCGTGCCCGTGCCGCAGACCACCATCCTTGGCGATCCGCGGCGGCTCGGCGTGACGGGCGCGGTGGTGAACGGGCCGCCCGTGTACCGCGATGCCACCACCGGCTTCCAGGTCGTGGCGCGCATGGCGGGCGACCGGGTGACCCTGGAAATCGCTCCGCGCCGCGATGCGTTTTCAGGTGACAACGGAGCCATGGCCATCCAGCGGGCCGCCACTACGGTTTCGGGCCGGCTGGGCGAGTGGATGGACCTGGGTGGTATTAGCAGCGGCGAGGCGCGTTCCGGCAGCATCAGTTCCCAGCGCAGCGAAAGCCGGCGCATTCAGGTGAAAGTTGAAGAACTTCAGTAGCGCGCAGGCAGACGTGGCCGAAGCGGATTCGCATCCAGAGTCAGGACGGAGCGGCAAGGAACCGCCCGCGCCGCGCACGCCCCACGACGTCTCGGCCTCCGAACTGGCCGGCGTGTTCGCCGACGGCGGGCCCCTGTCGCGCGCCATCGAGGGCTGGCGCGCGCGGCCGCAGCAGGTCGACATGGCGGCGCGCATTGCCGCTACCATCCGCCAGTCCGGCGTATTCGTGTGCGAGGCGGGCACCGGCACCGGCAAGACCGTGGCCTACCTGGCCCCGGCGCTGCTCTCGGGCGCCAAGGTCATCATTTCCACCGGCACGAAGACCTTGCAGGACCAGCTTTTCCACCGCGACCTGCCCACGGTGCGCAACGCGCTCGGCGTGCCGGTCACCGCGGCGCTGCTCAAGGGCCGCGCCAACTACGTGTGCCACTACCACCTCGAGCACAACCTGCTCGACGGGCGCCTGCCCGACCGCGAGAGTGTCAACCACCTGCAGAAAATCGTGCGCTTTGCCAAGCAGACCCAGCGCGGCGACCGCAGCGAGTTCCCTGACGTGCCCGAGGATTCTCCGGCCTGGGCCCTGGCCACCTCCACCCGCGACAACTGCCTGGGCGGGCAGTGCCCCGACCACGAGCGCTGCTTCGTCATGGCGGCGCGCCGCGACGCGCTGGCAGCCGACGTGGTGGTGGTGAACCACCACCTGTTCTTCGCCGACATCAT
>Ga0134124_10004902_pt1 | contig 10759 bp, 10 predicted proteins | sample KB304_FD_96880 | JGI IMG/M metagenome (GOLD analysis project Ga0134124, IMG submission 96880) | Terrestrial soil microbial communities without Nitrogen fertilizer from Kellogg Biological Station, Michigan, USA - KB3-0-4 | ecosystem: Environmental > Terrestrial > Soil > Unclassified ... | reverse complement strand
TTAGTTAGGAAATAAGGATGGACAAACTCTTAACGAAAGCGTAAAACCCACTCGTCCCGGCCGCCTCTCTATGGCCGGTTTTCAAGTGACCACACATGGCCGCTTTTCAGGTGACCACCGAGGCAAAGACTTCTGAGATTAAATGTGAGTTCTCTCACCAAAACCGGTTAGATTGCTTTAAATTATCCGACAGCTTGACGGCTACAATCTCTGGAAAATACAGCAACTCGTGATATAAATAATCATCCCGTGGCCGCCGCACCCGGCGTGACTCATCAAGCGTCATAACTTTGTAAGACCTGTGGCGGTCATGCTTCGCGAGAGATGTTGCATGTATACGTGACGTGGTCCATTGACTCGTCAATCGAATTGAAAGCCAATCTCCAACTGTTATCGTGAGTTGGGCTTATCTTGCCATTGAATCCGAAAACCTCATCAAGACTAATCCCTCCCTACGGTGGCAAACTAGTAAGTCTTCTGGTGCCGAAGGAAGAATCAGAAGAACTAAAAGAATATGCGAACCAATTGCCTGCCATTCAACTTACAGATCGCTCGGTATGCGACCTTGAACTACTGGCAACGGGAGGATTCTCACCGCTAGATCGGTTCGTCGGAAAGAAAGACTTTGCCGAAATACTTAACGAGATGCGACTAACTAGCGGGCATCTTTTTCCGATTCCTATCAGTCTGCCCATCACCTCTTTAAATGGGATCAAATTAGACCACGACGTTGCACTTGTAAACGCACAGAATGAACCTTTGGCCGTTATGATGGTAGAAGAGATTTACGAGTGGGACTTTCATGAAACCGTTCAGAAATTGCTTGGCACGGAAGATCTGCAGCATCCGCTCGTGGTGGAGATGAAGAACTGGGGATGTTTTAATATCACAGGAGCGCTAAAGGTTTTACAACTCCCTAAACATCCAGATTTTCAAACTCTCCGGCTCACGCCTATGCAGACGCGTGAGCACCTAGATGCATTTCATCGTCAGAACGTCGTTGCTTTCCAAACGCGTAATCCTCTTCATCGAGCACATGAGGAATTAACCAAACGGGCAATTGACAGAGTCGATGGTGTACTTTTTCTTCATCCCGTTGTTGGTGTCACTAAGCCCGGCGATGTAGATTATTTTACTCGCGTAAGAACCTACCTGGCGTTGGTCAAGACTTATTACGATCCTCAACGCACTCTTTTTTCATTGTTACCCTTAGCGATGAGGTTGGCCGGACCACGGGAGGCAGTTTGGCACGCACTTATTCGACGGAACTATGGTGCAAACTATTTAATAGTTGGCCGCGATCATGCCAGTCCTGGGATTGATTCCAGAGGCAAACCTTTCTTCGAACCGTTTGCAGCCCAAAGACTGCTAGAGAGATTTAATTCCGAACTAGCTGTTGGGGTTATTCCATTTACGGACCTGACATGGGTGCCATCCGAACAGCGGTATGCCGAAGCTGCCTCGCTCCCTGTTGGAACGGTTACAAACTCACTCTCCGGAAAACAGTTGCGGGAGCAATACTTGAACGTAGGAAAAACGCCACCCGAGTGGTTTGTTCGACCCGAGGTAGCCAAAATTTTAATGGACGCATACCCACCACGATACCTTCAAGGAGTGTGCGTTTGGTTTACCGGCCTTAGCGGCTCCGGAAAGTCTATAACAGGTGAAATCCTGAGATTAAAACTGTTAGAGATTGGAAGAAAAGTTACTCTCCTTGATGGCGATGTCGTACGTACTCATCTGTCAAAAGGACTGACCTTTAGCAAAGTCGATCGTGACTCAAATGTGAGGCGTCTTGGCTATGTCGCCGGTGAGGTCGTGAAGCATGGCGGCATCGTTATCTGCTGTGCGATCAGTCCGTATAGATCGACGCGAAACGAGGTACAAAATATGGTTGGGCAGGATAACTTTGTCGAAGTGTTCGTTGATACGCCGATTGATGTCTGTGAACAACGCGATCCGAAGGGGGTGTACGCAAAGGCTCGTCGGGGTGAATTAACGGGTTTGACTGGTATTGATGATCCGTATGAAGCGCCGTTGAATCCCAGTATTACGCTCGACACGATCTCACGGAGCGCCGAGGCCAATGCAATTGAAGTCTTGGACCATCTTCAACTCATGGGTTTTCTTCGTAACGAGGAGATCATACGCAAGACCACGCGCGAGGATGTGGAGACAAATGGTTTAACCTAATCGAACTGCTCGATAAAGGCCGTTAGGACGCAGAATTCTATGAAAAAGACGTGGCACCTTTTCGGAATAGTAGTAGTCACTAGCGTTGTCTTATGTTTTATATCATATAAGGTCCTGCCGGCAGCTTCGGATTTAGATCTTGCCAATCGAACTACCGATTTGACTGTTGCATTCCTAACGGGCCTGTTAGCAGTTCAACTCACGATCTGGGGGATTGCAGTCGCAATCCTTCGCAGTAGTGTTACATCGATAGACAAGCGTGATGTGAGTAATATTGTCCGCTGGCTTCTGGCGTTTGCAACCTGGACCTGTCTCGCCCTTCTTACGACTATCTTGAGTCGTTATCTTGTCAACGAAGGCTTTGATCGCATTTCGGTGGGTATACTCGCCATGTCGCTAGTAGCAACGACCATTATACTCCACGTTGCTTCGCGGAAAATGTAATAACTATGAACAACTACGTTCATGTCAGGTATATCATCGAAGGGGACCCAAAAGATCTGGTCCCTAGAAAACTTATTGAAGATTTCAGTTTTCACATTGACCTCGACACACAGATACAAACCATCTATCAGACTTCCCGAGCTAAAACCACTCACGATGAGCTTGACCTAGTTTCTTTGTCCCAGATCGACGATGGCGTTGTTGAGGTGACTCTAAGAATCCCAATTTCAGAGAAGGCGGGAAGCGAATGTTTGTTATTCATTTTCTCAATAATCCTAGGAAACATCATTCGGCGTGCCGAGTTCACCAGAATCCTGCTTAGAGAACTGAGATTTCCAAACAGGATCATGGTTGGACTTCCTGGTCCGATTATGGGCCTCGATGGAATCAAAAATTTTTTGGGTCTCAGAAACCAAAATGTACTGTCCTCCCCGCTCGCTTCTCACGGTGACGATATCGAGGTATCTGTCTCGCGAGCGTTAGAGCTAATTAGAGCCGGTATTAGTTTGGTGCCTGATAGTCCGGTTCGGTATTACTCTGATTTTGCAGATTGCTCAGGATACATTGAGCGATTTGTATCATCTGTCGCTAACGCCGGATTGCGTGGTATATGTTTTGTGAATGCGAATTTGGGTTTTCGATCGCTGGACAAGATGGTTTCGAAGCTAAAAGACTTGTCAGAAGCGCTGAATTGGCCCATCGGGCTTCGAATCGATCCGATGTTGGTAGGAATCGGCGTCGTGGAACGATTGAGAAGATTTGGTCTTCCGTTGTTTTGTTACTCACAGTTTAACCGTCTTATTTACTCTTCATCCGCCGGCGTGGCGATACCGGTTCTTACTCAACTACTGCGAAGCATCGGTGCAGATATCATTAGTGTCGGAACAGGCGGAGGGGAAACATATGACAAGGGTACGGACACTCACGCTAGCATCTCTTGCATGCTACAACCCTGGCGATTCCAGTCGGGTAGACGAACGCGCGAGCTTCCACGCACGCTCCCTATTCTTACAGGGGGACTCACGCCGAGAATTGCTCACGAAGTCGCATTGCAACACTCAACAGACATCGGATTTCACATCGGCAAGGGAGTTTTAGCCGGGCCTTTAGCCCTGCGTGAGAATGTGGCTGCATTTAAGGAAAGCCTCCTAGCAGCTCATAACGGTAAGAGTTATGACGCATTCTTACAAAGCGAGGCCAAGTTCTTAGCGAAGTATGAGCGGCTAGTAAAGTAACCTTGAGACATCGAATGACACTGGCATGGAAGACTTGACCAAACGGATGCTCGCATTATCCGTTCAAAGCGAACACTCCACCTGGAAAGCGGTAGCGAGTAAAGCACGCAAGGACCTAGCCGAGGTTCTTTTACAGAACGCAATCCTCGCAACGCAGATCAGCGAAAACTCAAAAGTGATGGCTCGCTTTACAACCTCGGCATCCGCCGACGACATTTGTACCAAGTATCGTGAGTATCTGATTGAAAAGTATGCCTTTAGAAGGTTGATTCTCCTTCGAGAACTTCAATCTATCGACATTGCTCAACGTCGGGTCAACTTCCTCGCTGAAGAACTCGCTCAGAACGCATCCCACAAAAAGGGACATCTCATACTTCTTTTTCACTTCGGACGCTACTTAGAGACCATGCTCGTGTTGCTTAACAAAGTGAATGGTAACATAGTTTGGGCAGGGAGAAATCATAGTCATGACTCAACCTACAAGTCTTTTCTGTGTTTGGTCGAGCATGAGCTCCATACAAAATGCCAAACAAGATTCCACGATATTCTCAATACTCTTAACAGCGGACACACCGTCCTACTTTCACCTGATAGCGCAAATTTCAAGAATGCCCAGCGAAACAACCTATATAAGATCGGACGGATGACAGTTCAATTCGATGGAGCGACGGATGCACTCATTGAACAAAGCAAGTGCACCGTAAGCTGCGTAACCTTTACTAATATGGGCGCGAGACGAGAAACTCCCCATGTACATAGTGTTGTGATTAATTCAAAGACAAGCGCACTTCAGACGGTCCTAGATCGGTTTCTCTCAGACCAGATATTAACTTTTCCATGGAAATGGGATCGTCTCAAGTACATTCACAGAATTGCTCTTAACAGGAGGCTGCAGTGAAGATCCATTTTTTGGGAACCGGTAACGCTCAAGCAGGCAGAAGCCGACAGAATACTAGTTTGCTCTTATCGGCAGAAAGCCGCTATGTTCTAGTCGACTGCAGCGGAACACCGAGCCAAGGCTTGGCTCGTAAAAGTATTCCTGCAATAGATGTCAACGACATCGTGTTGACACATGCTCACGTTGATCATATCTACGCGTTGCCGTCCCTTTTACACAACATTTGGTTGACATCGTATGCTACTGGCGGAGCGGGTGTGAGAATTCACGGGAATTCGGAAACACTGGCGGTTGCAAATAATCTTATTGACGCTTTTGGACTACGTGAGAAACCTAGCGCTATAAAAGTCGAGATGATTGCTTTAGATGAAAGTCCGGCCAAGTTGAAGATCGAGTTTGGAGATTGGGTAATTGAGAGTTTCGATGTCAATCATGGAGTGCCAACAATTGGCCTGCAAATTGATAATGGCCGAGATCGAGTGATCTTTAGCGCCGACTCCACTGTCTGTGAAGCGATTGCGAATCGAATCAATGGCGCACGATTACTTATACATGACTGCTGCGGAATGGATTCAGGACCGGGTCATGCGGGCGCACGTGAAATCGGAAGCATGATCAGAAACTCTCACTGTGAATTGGTGTATCTCTCTCATCTGCCAGAAATGAGCATCGAAGAACTACAAGAAATCGTAAACGAAGTGCAAACAGGTTTTGGAGGAAAGGTTGTGATCTCGCAGGATGGTGATATCGTCGAGATTTAATCATAATCTACAATGCACTATCTTTACTCGGCAATCGGAGGTTCAGGATCGACTTACCTCATTAAGGTTCTTAGCAGGCGCTATGTTGTAGGCGACAAACCAGATACTGTATTCAGAAACGTGATTAATGGTGTTCTTGTCGATCAAGGCACTTTCGAGACAAGATCGCAGGGATTTAGGCCAGAGCCCGGAGAGACACTTGAAGTGCTCTTACCGAGATACGTGACTTATCTGCGGAGTTCTTCCAATCGGACTGCCGTTTTTAATCTAGCTGCCCAATTAGGTCTTTTCAGCAAATTAGGTATAGGGGGCGTCGTGTTCCTTGTGCGGCATCCCCTACATGCTTATGGTTCGTGGGGCAAACCAGAACGACACAAACGGTACGTGGACTTATTAGGCGGTTTGAATTCTACTTCCGCTGTGGAGTTCTATGCTGCTCGCTGGCGAGCTGTCGTCGAAGAGTGCCTGACATTACAACAGGCTGGCATTCTCGGCGGGATGGTAAGGTTCGAGTTTGCCAAGCAAGAGGCGAATCAGATACCTGGCCTATCGTGGTTGTTTGAAGAGTTCGATTGCACCAAGCGCAATTTTGGAATGCTGAGTACGGAAGCAGAGCAGGAGATGTATAACCGCGTTGCCGATATGTATTTTAGAATCTACGACTCTTGGTTGTTGTAGACGTTCTGCAGACTCCATTGTAATTCTCGCGAGTTATTACAAACGACATGACTAGGAGAAAGTACTTTCTCGACTGCGGAGCGAATGATGGTTGCTCGATTAGGAAATTTCGCGCACTCTTCCCCGACGCAGAGGATTTTATGATCCACAGCTTTGAGCCCAATCCAACCTTTAAGCGTTGTTTCAATGGCCTGGCAGGCGTCACACTGCACGAAGAAGCTGTTTGGATCGAGGACGGGAACGCTCGATTGTATCTTGGTGATGGGCAGAGAGCGCAGGGCAGTTCGCTATTAAAGGAGAAGATGACTGGCGGTCTTAATGAAGACAGGTATCAAACCGTGAGATGCATAGATTTCAGTGGTTGGATCAGCCGCACGTTCGACGTGCACGACTTCATTATCTTAAAACTAGATATTGAAGGAGCGGAATACGAAGTTCTCAAGAAAATGATTGCAGACGACACAATCGGATACATAAATCGTCTTTTTATAGAATTTCATATTGATAAGATTCGAATAAAGAGAGCTTTGCATGAGGAAATACATGACGCATTGATTAAACTCAACATTGTGTGCGAGCCATGGAATGCCTTAGCATATTAGCTGTAAGGGCGGACCTCTTTCTTCTCGAAAATGTCGAATTGGACCAGGATCCTGACTCGTTGATGTGCTTCGTTGTATAGCTATTTAACTCGTACGCAAACAAGTTGCTTTGTGTTATGTGGTTATTGATGCCGCTAGGTTTCATTCTTATATTATTGGTCCTCGGGTGCGCAGCGTATATCATTGCTCTCAGCGATTCGAGCGCACGTTTCGTTCCCTACATAGCCTATATGTGCGTGTTTGGTGGAATGGGTGCGTTATTTGTTTCCCTGGGCCTAGCAAAGTTGATAGTGGGAATTGAGAAATCTTTCTTCTGGTTTGGGTGGGGTTTTCTCCCAGGATACGTAATCGGTGCATTGGGGGGCATGTTAATAGGTCTATGGCGAGCCCGTAGTCGGCTTCGCCGGTTAAAGCGCGCTCCGTATATCTTATAGAAAACGCGATTCGCGACGGTAGGGTTAGGAGATACTTATGGATGAAGTTGCTCTTGTTGTAACCGCACTAGCTGCAGGGGCCGCTGCCGTAGTAAAGCCAACGGCTGAACAAGCCGTGAAAGACGCGTATGCCGCTATTAAGGACTTGATCAAAGAAAGGTATGGGAAAGCAGACTCTGCGTTAGTTGAAAGCGACTTAGTGTCAAGCGATCAACGCGATTTAATAGCCAAACACCTCAAGGCTATAGGGGCAACATCAGATGAAGAAATTCAGCGTCAGGCTCTCAACCTCATCACTCTTGTTAGCAAATATGAGCCTGCAATAGGAAGAGAGGTAGGGGTCGACTTAGAAGGGATAGAGGCTGGCTCCCTCAGGATACAGAACGTTATTGCAACCGGTGGCGGTGTGAAAATCAAAGGAAGTAAGTTCAAGGATTCTATTGACATTTCGGAAATCCAGGCAGGAACGCGAGGCGTAGAGCCGGACCCTTAGGCCAAGCGGTGAGGCCCATCGAGACTTCTGCAGGCCTTACCGCAATTAGATTTGAGAGAGTTGCCGCTGGTCGAGATATAAATATTCGTTACTATGATCGCTTTGACGCAAGAGAATTTACGCAGCTGGCAACATTACTCAAAAAGGTCAGGCAATTCTGGATCGAAGGACTGCTCGAAAAATCCATTCACACTGAAGTCCTCTTCGATTTGGGAAAGGAGACTGTTCCAACGGCGATCGAGCATCCCTGGGCACAAGTGTTGGAGATCTCAGGTAATAGCCACGAGTTACCCAAGGAAAAGCGAATAGCAGAAGTTTTCGGCGAGCTGGGAAACACGCTGCTTATCCTAGGCGAACCAGGGGCCGGCAAAACGATAAGCCTGCTTGAATTAGCACGTGACCTCATTTCCAAAGCCGAACAACAGCCCGACGAACCTATTCCTATTCCTGTTGTTTTCAATCTTTCCTCATGGAGGCATCCGAATCAACCACTCAGTAATTGGCTCCTCGAAGAATTAAGAACAAAATACCAAATACCCAAACGATTTGGACGCCGCTGGCTAAGAGACAATCGGTTGTTGCTTCTCCTGGACAGCCTCGACGAGGTAAAAGGAGAGTATCGGGCCGACTGCGTTAGGGCGATCAATGAGTTTCTCAAGGACGTCGGTGTGCCCGGCATTGCTGTATGTAGCCGCTCGAGTGAGTACATGTCCATCTCTGACCACATTAAGTTCAATGGCGCGATACGTCTTCTACCGCTGAGCCTCACACAGGTGGATCAATACCTTCTCGGAGCGGGTACTAGGTTAGCAGCCTTGCGCAAGGTTTTTCACAGTGATCACACAATTCGGGAGCTTGCCACCTCGCCTCTTATGTTGGACGTCATGTGTTTGTCCTATCAAGATAGTGAGCCAATAGACTTGCATGATAGGTCACTACAGACCAAAGAAGAGCATTTAAAGCATCTACTCGACACTTATGTCAAACGAATGTTTGAGCGTAAGGGTAATGCTGCTTCAAAGTATGATCGACAACAAGTAACACACTATTTGGGCTGGTTGGCGCACAATATGGAAAGCCGGTCACAAAGCATATTTCTGGTTGAGGACCTGCAACCAAGTTGGCTTTCGAACAAACAACGTCGGGACGACTATTATTTTCTCTCTAGACTGATAACAGCCCTGGTGCTTGGAATGGTGCTCTTCCTTGCATCAGGACCTATCTTTGTGACTGAGGCTGAGCTGTTTGATTCGCTAGTTATGATGCCGATTACCATATTGGCTTGGGGACTAGTTAGCGGTGGAATAGTCGGCTTGATTGATCTCCACGAGAGTAAACTAGACCTGCCGCATGTTGTGGGCAAACAGCTTTCGACCACGCAGGTACTCAAGAAGGTCTTGAAAGTAGGAGTACTAGCTAGTTTCTTTGCAGGGGTCATTGGAGTCCTCACGGCTTGGGATGACTATTGGCTTAATCAAGGCTTAGTTCTTAAAGCGTTTGGTCACAATCCGATAACAAGCGATCTGCCGATCAAGCTGGCGGCAACGGGCGGCGCAAAGTGGCTACGTGAAGCTCTGATTTTGGGACTAACTTTTGGCTCATGGAAAAGTGTGCGAAACATCAGCAATGACATTCAAACGTTTGAGACGATCGGATGGGCCGGAACTGGACTCAGAAGGAATGTGGTTTGGGGAGCACTCGTCGGTTTATGCTTCGCCTTGGTGGGAGTATTGGTAGAGATAAATGGATGGATGAGCTCAAGTCCCCGCCCTTCTCTTTCCGGATGGTTATTAGGTTGGTCCATACCGGCATTGATATGGATTCCTGTGGGGGCAGGAATTGGTGTGATTGTCGGTGGATTGAAGGGTACGATTGTTGACGAAAAGAGCTCACCCAATCAAGGTATGATCTTGACAATCAAGAATGCGCACTTCCTCGCTTTCATGGCAGCGATAGGTGGGTTTGTGACGGGAGCGGTAATCTCGAACCTCGTTCAAGGATTGGGTCTGGAGCTTAGTATTGCCTTTGGAATGTTGCGGGATGTCGGTTCGCTTACCGAACGGCTAACGTCAGGGCTGATGATAGGGTTTAAGTACGTCATGTTTGGAGGCTTCGGCGAGGGAGTTGGTTGGGGCCTGATGGCCGCGATTGCCGTTGCTTTACGGTTTGGCGGCGTAGACTCGATTAGACACTACGTTCTTCGATGGATGTTGCATAAAGACAAATGTATACCAGACGAATATGAGGATTTTCTTGATAATGCGTCAAATCTGGTCTTCCTGCGAAAGGTCGGGGGAGGATACATGTTTATTCACCAATTACTACTAGCACACTTCTCCCGGTTATATGATTTTGGGAAGCATCCGGTTAACTCTACGTTGGATTAAATGCGCCACTTCTTCTACTGTTGCATATGGGCGATTCAATATCGAATTTGAGTCCTCTAAACAACGAGGCGTACCGTAGAGCCACTCCGCGCCCATGTTGCACGGGCCAAATCGCGGGTGATTGCTCCGAAGACCCAAGTCTGCCAAGTTTACATACGTGTTCCGCGGCACCAAAAGGCATAAGTCCTTTTCGCTTTCGATATCTAGGGCCTTGTCGGTTTCAATATCCCAGCTCCGTAATTTTGAAGCCGTCAACGAACGCTAACTCCTTGTCTGAAAGAAACCCATGGACCCTGGTGTAGGGCGGGATCGTTTATCCTGCGCCGCTGGCGGTACTCCATTTTGCCTTCGATGATTCCGGGTACTGTTTGTGGGGGACAAGCAAAGCCTTGAAACGTATGGATTGATCGGCAAAAACGATCGCCTGGAACGACATTGCATTGGTGCAATGGGCGAGCCGGACTTGAGAATTTCGTATCTGTGACTGAGTGGATGGTCCAAGAAATTTGTCACGCTATAGTCACGCGACTCTGGGGTGACCCCCTCGGTTGAGACAGTTTTAATTAGCACACTTGCCGTTGAATAAGTTTCACTTCTCAAACTATTGCTCTTGGTTCAGAATCTGCGTCGGCTG
>Ga0134124_10004901_pt1 | contig 10761 bp, 4 predicted proteins | sample KB304_FD_96880 | JGI IMG/M metagenome (GOLD analysis project Ga0134124, IMG submission 96880) | Terrestrial soil microbial communities without Nitrogen fertilizer from Kellogg Biological Station, Michigan, USA - KB3-0-4 | ecosystem: Environmental > Terrestrial > Soil > Unclassified ... | reverse complement strand
TGCGTGCTGATTCGCCGTGATGGCCATGAATCCGCCATCGAGGACTCAGTCGCTCCCATCCATGACCGCCTTGGCCAGGTGACCGGTGCCGTGATGGTGTTTCGTGACGTCAGCGAGGCGCGGGCCATGTCATTGCGGATGTCCTACCTGGCGCACCATGACAGCCTTACCGGCCTGCCCAATCGCGTTGTCTTGAACGACCGTTTGATGCAGGCGATGGTCGTGGCCGAGCGTCAGCAGGAAAAGGTAGCGCTCCTGTATCTCGATCTGGACAGGTTCAAGCACACCAACGATACGCTGGGTCACGGCATGGGGGACAACCTGCTGCGGGTGGTGGCGAATCGTCTGCGTCAATGTGTGCGCGCCTCGGACACCGTGAGCCGGCAGGGCGGCGATGAGTTCGTGATCCTGCTGCTCCAGATCGCGGACATGCAGCAGGTGGAGATGATCGCAAACAAGATTCTTACCGCGATACGCGAACCCTATGGGTTCGAGCAGTGCGAACTGCTGGCCACGGCGAGCATCGGGATCGCCATCTATCCCGACGACGGCCTGCTGGTCGGGACGCTATTGTAAAAAGCGGATTGCGCCATGTACCAGGCCAAGGGCAGTGGTCGCGACAAGTTCCTGCTGTACAAGCCTGAAATGGAAAGCCCGCCGCAACATGAAGGCATCGATCGCCGCCTCGGCAGTGTGAATCAGCAATAGGTCGCAGTGGCGGCTGGTCGGGAATCAGTGCGGTGAGTGGCCGGTAGCAGGCGCTGTCTCTGCTGCGAGTCGATGCTGCCGCAACATCTGTGAGCCAACCAGCGTCACAATCACTGTGCAGAGCAGCACCATGAGCCAGCGTTTTTGAGTGATCCCGATACGGCTTTCGAACTGCCTCAGGTGGGCCGACGGCGTCGTGCGCGGCGATGCGCGTGGCAGAAGAATGACCAGGCGAGTGGCTGTCTCGACGGTGTCCAAAGGTTTGCCGGAACCGGAGGGGAGTCCCGCAAGTAGCGCCGACAGCGCGCGTATTGCGACGTCCACTGGCAGGCGGGCCAGTCTTGCGGCTTCCTCCCAGGGATCCACACCCAGGCGCGCCAGCGCTGATAGAACGCTGAGCAATCCACCCTGGTTGTCATCGCCTACCTGGGCGTACAGGAACGAATCAAAATCCAGGCCAAGTGGGTGAAGTAATGCGGAACGCTGGTGGGAATTCATCGCGCTGCCGGCGCTGGAGTGCAATGGGACATGAATTCACAGTAGCCGAGAGCTGCGCCCGGGTCCGTACGCTGGCCAACATACGGGCGGCCAGCAAACGGGTGATGCTGCGATGGCACTGCGCTTCGTACGCTAGCGCACAGACTCGTCAAGCCCATCGGCTGCATCTTGTGCAGATGGCCCCCCGCCCGAAAAAGCGCCTCACCTCGTCGAGGTCCACCACAATCTCCCCAATCCAGAACCGCCTGCTCGCGGCGCTGCCTGCCGAAATTCTGGATCGGCTGTTACCGGATCTGAAACTGGTGGCCATGCCGCTGGGCAAGGTGATCTATGAATCAGGCACCGAGCTGAAGCAGGTCATCTTTCCCGTTCCCAGCTGCATCGTCTCGATGCTCTATGTCATGCATGATGGCGCCTCGGCGGAAATCGCCGTGGTCGGCGACGAGGGCATGGTGGGTATCGCCCTGTTCATGGGTGGCCGCACTACGCCCAGTAGGGCAGTGGTGCAGAGTGCGGGCCACGCGTTTCAATTGCGCGCCGAAGCGCTGACGCAGGAATTCGAACGCCACGGTGCCTTGCAGATGCTGCTGCTGCGCTATACGCAGGCACTGATCACGCAGATGTCGCAGACCGCAGTGTGCAATCGCCATCATTCGGTGGGGCAGCAACTGTGCCGCTGGCTGCTGCTGAGCCTTGACCGTCTGTCGAGCAACGAACTCACGATGACCCAGGAGCTCATTGCCAACATGCTCGGGGTGCGTCGCGAAGGGGTTACCGAGGCAGCGCGCAAGCTGCAGGTGCTGGAAGTCATCCGGTACAGCCGCGGGCGCATTACGGTACTCGACCGGATGGGGCTCGAGGAGCGCGTATGCGAGTGCTACGGCGTGGTCAAGCGCGAGTATGACCGACTACTGCCTCGCAACTTGCCGCAGATGCCTGCATAGATCAAATTGTCCGCGGCGTAGCAGGCGCACGATGCGGCCTCCAGGCCATCCCCATCGAGAATGCGCAGATCGCCGCGGTTGTAGTGGATCAGCCTGCGCTTCTGCAGCGAACTGGCGCTGCGCGTGATGCCGGCGCGCCGCACTCCCATGATCGAGGCCAGGGTCTCATGGGTGATGTGAAACCTGTCCGCATGCGTCCGATCGCGAGCCATCAGCAGCCAGCGTGCCAGCCGTGCTTCGACCACATGGAAACGCTTGCAGGCGGCGGTCTGGGCCAGTTGCACCAGCGTGACATACAGGTAGCGATCCAGCGTACGGCGCAGCACGGGGCTGATCGCGAGCTCATTGAGAAACTCTCCCGCTTCGATCCGCCACGCCCGGCCTGCGCCCTGCACCAGCCAACGCTGCGGTGCGAAGTGCACGCCCAGCATCAGCGTGACGCCCAGCATGCCCTCGTCGCCGACCAGTCCCACTTCGATCTCGTCGTGGTCTCCCGCCGAGGCAACCAGCATCACGAAGCAGTCGAGGGGGAAAAATACATGACGGATGGCCTTGCCTGGTTCGCACAGGACGGTTGCGAGCCTGAGATCCACCTGCTCACCGCGCGCCAGAAGGGCGTGCCGGGCCGCCGCTGGCAATGCGCTGAGAAGGCGATTCTTCGCGGCGCGATGTGTCGGCGAGGGTGTGCTCATTCCACACTCTGTGGGCGGGACTCCGGCACGTCTGTGTGCTGGCCCGCTTAGACCAGCCGGTGACGGGTGGCGCAACTGCGGTCGCGGTTGATGTCACACGAATATCAGGAGATGGTGATTGTTTCCGTCGAGCGGGACGCTGACAGGTTCGCGGGCGTGCGGTGTGAGCACTCCGTCGAGCACCGAATGCGGTTCGTGGTGCTCGTCGGCGTGCGCTACGCGAACCTCGATGCGGCACACCGCCTGCGCGAGTTTTACCGTCGCCTCGAAGCCCGGCCACCCGGAGGGGATGCAGGGATCCACGATCAGGAAATCGCCCTTGCGGCGAATGCCGAGAATGCCTTCCAGTCCGGCGCGATACATCCAGCCGGCCGATCCGGTGTACCACGTCCACCCGCCCCGTCCGACATGGGGCGCGACGGAGTAGATGTCGGCGGCCACGACATAGGGTTCCACCATGTAGCGCCCCGCCTCTGCCATTGTGCGCGAGTGGTTGATTGGATTGAGGAGGGCGAACAGCGGGTGCGCCTGGTCTGCGGCGCGCAGCTTCGCGAAGGCCAGCACAGCCCACATGGCGGCGTGGCTGTACTGCCCGCCGTTCTCGCGCAATCCGGGCGGATAGCCCTTGATGTAGCCGGGATCGAGCGCCGTTTGATCGAAAGGCGGCGTGAACAGTAGCGCGAGTCCCTCCTCGCGACGAATCAGGTGACGTTGCAGCGAGGCCATCGCCAGCGTCGCGCGCTGCGGATCGGCGGCTTCCGACAGCACGGCCCATGACTGGGCGATGGAATCGATCCGGCATTCGTCACTGTCTTTCGAGCCCAGCCAGGTTCCATCGTCGAAAGTCGCGCGCCGATACCATTCCCCGTCCCAGGCAGAGCGTTCCAGAGCCTGGCGCGTCGACTCCGCAGCCGCGCGCCAGCGCAGCGATCGTTGCGGGTCACGCGTTTCCGCAAGGGACGCGAACATGCTGATGGTGCGAATCAGGAACCAGCCGAGCCACACGCTCTGGCCGCGACCCGCCGCACCGACGCGGTTCATGCCGTCGTTCCAGTCGCCGGTGCCCATCAGTGGCAGGCCGAGCTCTCCGGTGAGTGACAGCGCATGATCAATGCCGCGGGCACAGTGTTCGAACAGCGTGGACATTTCGTCCGCGGGCAGGGGCTGAAAGAACAGTTCGTGTTCCTCCGGCCGCAGTTTCGATCCATCCAGGTACGGCACGATCTCGTCGAGGATGGCGGCGTCACCTGAGCTGTCCACATAGGTCGCGGTGGCGAAGGCCAGCCACAGGTGATCGTCGCCGATGCGCGTTCGTACGCCCTGGCCCGAATGCGGCAGCCACCAGTGCTGAACGTCACCTTCCACGAACTGCCGTCCGGCACAGCGCAGGATGTGGGCGCGTGTCTGCCTCGGCAGCGCCAGCGTCAACGCCATGCCATCCTGCAACTGGTCGCGGAAGCCGAAGGCGCCACTGGCCTGATAGAACGCCGAGCGGGCCTGGATGCGGCAGGCGAGGGTCTGATAGAGCAGCCAGCCGTTGAGCATGATGTCCATCGCCCGGTCCGGAGTCTTCACCTGGACAGTGGTGAGCAGCGTGTCCCAATAGTCCGTCACGGATGCCAGAGCATCATCGAGGTTCGCCGCCCGGTATTTCAGGATCAGCGCCTGTGTGTCTTCCAGCGTCGCACCCTGTCCCAGCAGCATGACCACTTCACCGCTTGCGCCTGCATCCAGTTCCACGATGGTCTGCAGGGCCGCGCAGGGATCCAGGCCCGAGCCGGTGACGCCGGAGAGGGCGACTTTGCTGGCCAGGCACAGGGGTGACGCCGCTGCGCCATGGCGGCCGAGAAATTCCGTGCGGTCCGCGGTCCAGGCGGTCTGTGCGCCCCGCAGGTCCGCGAAGGCCACACGTGAAGCAAACGCCGTATTCCATGGATTGCGGGCCAGCATCGCGCCGGTCTGCGCATCCATCTCCGTGGTGATGAATGGCGCGCTGGCACCGCGCGAAGTGCCCAGCACCCACTCCGCATACGCAGTGACGGACAGTCGGCGCGGCCTTCCCGACACATTGGTCAGGCGCAGTCGCGAAATCTTGATCGAGTCATCCCGCGGCACGAAGGTGAGCAAATCCAGCGCAACGCCGTCGGCTTCATGCTGGAAGCGGCTGTAGCCGAACCCATGCCGCGCGATGTAGACGCCTTCGCCGCGAATGGGCTGTGCCGTGGGCGTGCACAGCGCGCCAGTGGTCTCGTCCCTGATGTAGAGGACTTCCCCCGGAGGGTCCACGACCGCATCGTTCGACCAAGGGGTGATCTGGTTTTCACGGCTGTTTGCAGCCCATGTATAACCGCTGCCCTCTGCGGATATCTGGAAGCCGAAATCATCGTTGGCGATGACGTTGATCCAGGGTGCCGGCGTTGTCTGGTTCTGTCCCAGCAGGGTCACGTACTCCCTTCCGTCCTGGTCGAAACCGCCCAGGCCATTGAAGAACTCGAGCGTGTCTGGCGGCGCGCCTGCCGCGACGAATTCCTGTGCAGTGGGCAGAAAGTGCGATTGGGGTGGGACACGTGGCGGATTCGATGCAGTGCGCGGCGCAGTCAGATGATCCGCTATTGCGCCACGACGAGCCGACATGACAACGCGAGCCACCGCCTGCAGCAGCGTACGGGTTCGTTCGCCCATGAGATCTGCCCGCAGCACATGGACCGATCCCAGATCGGGCGCGTCGCCCAGCGGCGGGCGGGACGCATGGGTTCGTACCGCAGCCTCGATCGCAATTTGCAGATCCTGCACATAGGAAGAGGCACGTTCGTTGATGATGACCAGATCCACGCCCAGGCGCTTCATGCGCCAGTACTCGTGCGCGCGCAGCAACTGCCGCACCAGCGCGATGTCATCGACAGCGTCGATTTTCAGCAGCAGGATGGGCAGGTTGCCGGAGATGCCGTACTGCCACAGGCCCGACTGAGGGCCGACCCCACGCCCTATGGTTTCGGAGGAGGACCGGAAGCGGCGATCGGCATACAGCAGTGGCGCCGCCAGACGCTGGAAGTCGGCGGCCTCCTGCGTGTCCACGCCAAGATGTCGCAGCTGCACCTGGGCCTGCGTCCACGCCAGTGTCCTGGCGCGGTCGAAGGCATTGCGATCGTGGTGAGCATCGACCAGCGCGAGCAGTTCCTCACGGGAGCCGGCGACCATTGTCCAGAAAGCCACGCGCGCGACCTTGCCAGGCGCAATGCGCAGTGTCTGGCGCACCGAAAATATCGGATCCAGCACCGTGCCCACGGTGTTCGACAGACGCTGCCCACCGGACAGCGCCTGCGCGGATTCAATGTTGCGCCCACGGCCGACAAAGCGTGCGCGCGAAGTCTCGTACTGCGCGTCTGCAGTGACATCGGCTTCCAGCACCACGAAATGTGCCGCCCACACAGGCTGTTCACCGGGCGCCCTGGTTCGTCGCGTGGCGATCAGAGCACTGAATTCCGCAACGTGCTCGGTCTGCACGAACATCTTGGCGAAGGCCGGATGCGCGCTGTCGGCAGCAGGTGTCGTCAGCACCAGTTCGGCGTACGAAGTCACTTCGATCTCGCGGCTGCGCCAACCGTTGTTGGTGAGCGAGATGCGCCGGACCTCGCCATTGTGCTCGCCGGAAACAATGATCTCCGTCGTGGTGGTCAGGCTGGCATCGCGATGCGTGAATTCAGCGTGGTCCTCGCCGAATACCACATGCCTTTCGGCGGCCTCGCTCTGCACCGGGCGGGCGGTCGCCGACCACAGGCTGCCGTTCTGGCTGTCACGCACGAACAGGAAGTGTCCGCAATCCTCGCGGGTCGTGTCTTCATGCCAGCGCGTAATGGCGAGATCGCGCCAGCGGCTGTAGCCGCCTCCAGTGGCAGTCAACATGACGGCATAGCGGCCGTTGGACAGCAGATGCGTGACAGGAGGACCGGTCGCAGAGGGCGTGAGCCGGCGCAGCGTCTCTACGTCGTCGCGGGCCTCGTGCGCAGTCGCGCCGACTTCCTCGGCGCGCGGATGCGCCACCATGACATCGCGCGGCGTGCGTTCCTGCAGCAGCAGTTCGCTGGCCATGATCATTGGCTCGCGGTGAAACCGGCTGCGCATCCGGCCCGCGTGCAGCGCATTGGCGGTGGCGACGATGGTCATGCCCTGATGGTGAGCCATGAAGCTGCGTACCACTGCAACGTCCTCGCCTTCCGGAAGGCGGGAGCGGGTGAAATCCAGCGCTTCATAGAATCCATGGCGCCCCTGGCCACCCATGCGAGCCAGCAGTGCGTAGTTCTCGTGGGCGCCCAGCGGGTCCACCATGCTGGCCAGGCCGGTTGCATAAGGCGCGATCACAACGTTCTCGGACAGGCCACGCTTCAGACCCAGGCCGGGTACACCGAAATTCGAGTACTGGTAAGTGAGCTCGATGTCGCGGGCGTTGTAGGCGGATTCAGAGACTCCCCACGGTATGCCAAGTGACCGACCATAGGACTGCTGTCGCTCCACCACGAGACGACCTGTCTGTTCGAGCATGCTGCCGGCCGGGGCGCGCATCACCAGCGACGGCATCAGGTACTCGAACATGGAGCCCGACCAGGAGATCAGTGCCGCACCGCTGTTCACCGGCGTTGCCAGGCGGCCCAGGCGGAACCAGTGACGGCTTGGCAGATCGCCCTTGGCAATGGCAAACAGGCTGGCCAGCCGCGCTTCGGACGCCAGCAGATCGTAGCAACCCGCATCACGGCTGTTGGTGGTCAGCGAATAGCCGATGGACAGCAGCTCGCGTTGCCGGTCGAAAAGAACAGTGAAGTCCATCTCCATCGCCAGTGTTCGCGCCATGCTGGCGAGCGCGGCGAGTCGTGCGGGACGCAGCGACGCATCCGCATCCCCCGGCCTGTCGCGGCTGTGCCCGGCCACGGCCGTGCCCAGCGCGCCCATCCACCAGCTGATGTCGGCGGCATCCTCGCCGGCGGCGGGGATGATTTCCGCCGACATGCGGGCTGCTCTTTCGACGAGGCGTTTCAGGCCTGGCGCGAGTGCTTCGAAACCCTGCGTCGTGGACAGCTGTGCATCGATCTGTCCGAGCAGCGCGGTCAGTGCGCGTCCCTGCGCGTTGACCGAAGGCGGCAGAATGGTCATCGCCGCACGCAACAACGCGAGCGCATCGGCGATGCCCTCGCAGGGGTCGGAGACGAAGGGATCGGTGATCCACTCCTCACAGGCATTGGCCAGTGCGATCAGGTGGCCGGCGAGATTGCCGCTGTCCACCGACGACACATACGCCGGCGACAGCGCGGCCAGATCCTGCGTGCCGTACCAGTTCAGGAAATGTCCGCGGAAACGTGGCAGCTTCTTCAGTGTCTCGAAGGTGGCTTCCAGCCTTTCGATCGTCTGCATCGTGCCTGCCCAGCCGAAATCGCGCGCCGCCACAGCCGCCAGCAGGTACAGGCCGATGTTGGTGGGCGAGGTTCTATGCGCGATGACTGGCTTCGGCGTCTCCTGAAAATTGTCGGGCGGCAGCATGTTGTCGGCCGGTGTCACGAAAGTTTCGAAGTAGCGCCAGGTGCTGCGCGCGATCAACCGCAGGTCGCGCGCCTCCTCCGCCGGAATCGAAAGGCGGCGCGAAACGGGTGATCGGCTCACCCATTGCGCGATCAGTGGCGCGCACAGCCACAGCACCGCGAAGCCGAGGACCAGAGGCCAGGAGTGGGGCGCGACAGCGAAAGCGCCCGCCACCATGATGAGGGCCAGCGATGTACTGCCCGCCATCTGCAGGTAAAAGCCGAGGAAGCCCAGTCGTGGGCTGGCCGCCGATCTGGCCGCAGTGGTCCACTCCAGTAAATGACGACGGGTGAAGAACAATCGCAGCAGCGTGCGCATCACGGCATCGCCGGCGCGCCAGGCCTGATCGGCCGTGAAGGTCACCGACAGCAATGTCCGGGTGGCGGCCGTTCGCAGTTCGGTGGCCAGGCTTGCAAAGTGGCTGCGCATGCCTACGTCGAGGTGACGCGGCAGCACCGAGAAGACAATGGGCAGGAAGGCGGGAATGGCGATAGTGGAGATCATCAGCAGGGCGGCGACGACGGCGCTCGGCATTGGCAGCAGCCAGCACAGGCCAAGGCCTAGCAGCGTGGCCGGTCCCAGCAGCGAACGGCGCAGATTGTCGAGCATCTTCCAGCGGCCCAGCGCCGGGATCGCTCCGTGCTGCCGGAAGCCGGCAAGTTCGGGAAGCAGCTGCCAGTCACCCCGCGTCCAGCGATGCTGACGTTTGGTGAACACATCGTAGCGCGATGGAAATTCCTCGACGACCTCCACATCGGCGGCAAGGCCGGAGCGCGCGAAGATGCCTTCGAGCAAGTCATGACTGAGCAGCGTGTTGTCCGGAATGCGACCGGCCAGCGAAGCCTCGAAAGCATCGACGTCATAGATGCCCTTGCCAGTGTAGGAGCCCTCTCCGAACAGATCCTGATACACATCCGAAACCGCTGTGGCGTAAGGGTCGGTGCCGCCGGGGCCGGAAAACACCCGCTGGTACAGCGAGCCTTCCCGCCCCATGGGCAACGATGGCGTGACGCGCGGTTGCAGAATGGCGTAGCCGTCGACCACGCGACGCGCTGCTGTATCGAATTGCGGGCGATTCAGCGGATGCGCCATCTTGCCGACCAGACGCTGTGCCGTGTCGCGCGGCAGCCGCGTATCGGCATCCAGTGTGATCACATAGCGCACATCGGGAGGAACCCATGGTTCGCGTCCGGCCACCGGCATGAAAGAGGTATCGCCCGCGCCGCGCAGCAGGCGGTTGAGCTCATGCAACTTGCCGCGCTTGCGTTCCCATCCCATCCAAGTGTTTTCGCCCGCGTTGAATCGGCGCCGGCGATGCAGAAAGACAAACCGGTCGCCGCCCGGAGCCGGGCCATGCCGCAGATTCAGTAGCTCTATCGTCTGCGCGGCCAGTTCAAGCAGTGCCGCATCGCCGGCCACGACTTCATGGTCGGCGTCCATGCCATCCGACAACAGGGCAAAGGTCAGGTCTCCACCCGCACCGGTGAGGAAGTGGACTTCCAGTCGTTCGATCTGTTCCAGAAGATCAGCTTCACTCGTCAGCAGCGTTGGCACCGCGACGAGCGTGCGCAGTGAAGTCGGAACTCCGCCCGCAAGTTCCAGTCCAGGCAGGCGGGCGGAGCCGAGAAAACCTGCGATGGCCCGGTTCACCAGTGCGGTGGCGACCTCGCTTGCCGGCACGAAGCCCATCAGCGCAAAAAGCGCCAGCCACCCGCGGGAGATTTCCATCGCGGGCAGTGCGCAGAACGCGATTGCCACAAGCCCCAGTGTGACCAGGAGCATCGAGCCCGCATAGCCGCCGATCCCCAGACGGATGCCGAAGCGGCTGAGGCGAAGGCCGGTTGAGGAACGAAATGAAATGCCCTGTTCGAACGCGCGGCGCCCCTTGCCGATCAGGCGGTAGCCCGGATCCCTTCCCGCGTCGGAAGTCGCATCCGGGGCGGCAATCAGCGCGCGCGTGGCGATGTCGAGTTCGGAAAGCGTGCAACCCCGGGCCAGCTGTTCGATGGCGTTCCGATAGAGATTGCGCGTGGGAAAATCCATCTCGGCGAAGGCGCTACCGCCGCGCAGCCGCTCGTCGACCAGACTCACGCTCTCGAAGAGTCTGGTCCAGTCGATGTCGGATATCAGGCGCATGCTGGTGATGACGTTGCGGACACTGACATTGGAGGCCCCCAGGCGCTGCTGCACCCGGTCGACCACGCTGTCGACGGATACGCCTTGCTCCTCCAGTCTCTCCTTGAGCCATCCCAACGCCGGCATGGTCTTCGGATCCTGGTCTCTCAGCCGCTTGACGAGCTGCGCGGCAAAAACCTCATCCAGCGGTTCGGGCGAACGGGTCGCCATGTCGG
>Ga0134124_10004900_pt1 | contig 10763 bp, 10 predicted proteins | sample KB304_FD_96880 | JGI IMG/M metagenome (GOLD analysis project Ga0134124, IMG submission 96880) | Terrestrial soil microbial communities without Nitrogen fertilizer from Kellogg Biological Station, Michigan, USA - KB3-0-4 | ecosystem: Environmental > Terrestrial > Soil > Unclassified ... | reverse complement strand
TCTTCAGCGACGGACCGGCCCGCTGCTAGGATCGGCGCATGAAGATCTTCATCTTTCGATGCCGATCCCGACCGGAGGTGCAGGCGGCCACGCGGTACGAGACCGGGTCGAATCTGCCGCGCGATGAATGCTCGGACGGCTGGCTGTACTCGGAGTTCGTGGATCTGAAGGCCGAGCGACGCGGCTCGCGGCTCGGGATCGACATCGTCGAGCTGCGACGTCGCGTGCAGCAGCAGGGCTACCACGTCTGGGGGGCGGCCGTCCCAGCGCGCGCCCCGGCCAAGGCGGAGATCCCGGTGGCGCCGCCGTCATTCACCCCGGTGGCTGCGGAGCCTGGCGTCGTGCCGCCCGCGCTCGATCCAGCGCCTCACGCGGCGGTGGTGCAGGCCACGCAAACGTCGCCGGCCGTGGTGCCCGCCGCTGCGCCCGGCGGCACGGGTGCGGCCGCGCCGCGCCACCAGGTCGTCTGGTTCGACATCCCCGTGCGCGATCTCGACCGCGCGATCCGTTTCTATTCGGCCGTGCTCGGCGTCCTGCTGCGCAAGGAGCAGGCCGGCCGTGGTGCGGCGACGGCCATCCTGCCCCACACGGACGGCGGGGTCGGCGGCTGCCTCGTGCAGACGATGGACGCGAGGCCCTCCGACGGCGGCCCGCTGCTCTACCTGAATGCGGATGGGCGCCTCGACGCGGCGATCGCGGCCACGACGATTGCCGGCGGCACCGTGCTCCAGCCCAAGCACTCGCTTGGCCCGGACGGCAACCGCGCCATCGTGCTCGACACGGAAGGCAACCGCATCGCGCTGCACTCGCGGTAGGCTTACAGTTCCTCGAGAAACCGCTCGGGGAGCACATAGTGTTCGTTGTGCCGAAGACAGTCGCGCCGGAGGGTCAACGGATGACACTCCAGCCCACCCTTCAAGAGCATCGGGCCGGGCAGGTTGGTCATGTCGTAGGCGCATACGACGATGCTCGGCAGGCGCTCCGCTGCGCCCGTCACGTGCGCCTCGAGCCGCAGGATCTCCCGATCAGGCGGCCAGCCCGAGGTTCCCCGTCCCCAGCCCAGGGTGCCGAGAATGCGGACCGCGGGCATGCCGCGATGGACCGCGTCCTTGATCCGTTCGTCGAGCTCGAGAAGCAGCCCGTCGGCTGACGCGCTGACCGATGCAACCTGGAGCTGACGCTCCTGCATGAGCGCGCGGACGCTCAGGCCGAGACGCTCCAGGCCTGCCATCAGCCGCTCGTTCGCGGCGTCATGGCCGATGAGCACGCACGCCTCACCGAGCGACGCGCCGGCCGCCAGGAAGCCGGCAGTTGCGTCGAACTCACGCTCGGACTCCCAGAAATAGGCGATGTGGTCGCCCGGTGCGGCGAGCGCGCTCCCAAGCCCGAGCGGGATGTCCCGAACGCGCGGTTCCCGGCTGTGAAGCCCGCGAGTCCGGAACAGCTCGAGAATGCTCTCCGGCTCCGCCGAGAGATCCTCCCCGGCGAAGGGCCGCAGCTGGCCAAGCGCAGAGACCGTGAGGCGCACCTGGGACACATAGGCCTCGCACCCCGGGCATCCCCGGCGATGCGCCTCGAACCGATCCCGTTCCTCCGGAGGCATCGCGCCCTCCAGGTAGGGTGTCACCAGCTCCACGAGCTCGTGGCAGGTCATTTCCGCCGGCATCATCCGCGCCTCGCTGCTCCCCGGGCTCCCTCGAGATACGGCTCGAGCGCTGCCCGCACCCGCAATCGGGCGCGGTGCAGGAGCACCCTCTGATTCGTCTCCTGGATCGCGAGAGCGTTACATACCTCTTCGGAAGACCATCCCTCCACGTCGCGGAGCCAGAGGACGATCCTCAGGTTCGATGGAAGCGCGTCGATGGCAGTCCCGAGTCTCTCCCGGAGTTCCTTGGTCAAGAGACTCTGCTCCGGCGACGAGTCCGGGTCCGGCGATGGCTGCGCCCAGCGGCCGAGATCCGAAGCATCCGCGAACGGGAGGAGACGCTCCGGGCTCACCGACGGCTCCGACACCGCGCTGGTGTCCATCGAGGGAGTACCGGTGAATGGTCCGCTTCGATTCTCGCGTGCTGCGCGCGTCCGCGCGCGATTGACGAGAATCCGAAAGATCCACGTCTTGAGCGATGACCGCCCCTCGAAGGCCCAGACGCCCCGGATCACGCCCAGCCACGTGTCCTGCACGACCTCGTCGGCGATGGAAGCGTTCGCGACGTAAAGGCGCGCCACGCGACGCAGGCTCGCGTGATGTTCGCCGATGAGCCGGGCGAACGCAGCCTCATCCCCGCGCCGAAGCGCGTCGAGGAGCGCGGAGTCCTCGAGGCTCACGGCGGCGATCCTACCATGCAGGCAACCGCCCCCCTTTCAGGTTCCCGTGCCCCCGGTCTCATCGGGCGGCGATGGTGTAACGAACTCCGGCCCGGTGAGACTAACCAGCGAGTGCCCCGTCGGGGCAGGGGAAGACACCATGCGCGGAGAGGAGAGATGGCGGCGTGAGCGGCGTCGACATGCGGCCTTCGAGGGGAGGGATTCCGTATGACAGGGGCGACTGAAGTCGTGGCCGAGGTGTCGCCCGCCCGGCCGGGGTTTCTTGAATGGGTGACCCGACTCTTGCATACGCACCGGGGAAGACTCTACCGCCTGGCGAGGCGAGAAGGGCTGCGCGAAGAGGATTCGTTCGACTGCGTCCAAGACGCGTTCTATACGTTTCTCTTGCTGCCACAGGCTCGGCAACTGGTCGAATCCGACGATGATTCGATCAAGCTGCTCTCAGTTCTGGTGCGGAACCACGCGCGGAATCGACGCCGCCGGCACGAGATCGCGCGCCCCCACGATTCGGGCGATGAGAACCTCGCGCTTCTCGCCGCCGAGGCGCGGCCGGTCGACGAGCTGATCGCTCAGGCGGAGGAATTCGCCCTCATGATGGGGTGCGTCGATCACCTCGGAAAGCTGCAGCGTGCGGTTGTTTCGCTGCGGATGCTGGACGAGGTTGCCGGCGAAGACGTGGCCGCGATGCTCGGAGTGCCGCCCTCGCATGTCGCCGTCCTGTTGCATCGGGCCAAGCACAATCTGCGGAGCTGCATGCTGTCCGCCGGCTATCGGCCTTGATCGCATGCGCGATGGTCTTCTGTAATCTCGCCGCCGCTCGCGACCTATTGAGACGTGCGAAACCGTTACTCACGTCCAAGGAGGGCAGAGCCATGAGTGTCAAGCTTCTCGTGCTGTACCCGACCCCCACGAATCCCGACGAGTTCGACCGGCGCTATGAACGCGAGCACCTGCCGATGGGCAAGGCGGCGTTGATCGGTGCGACCGCCCTCGCGTCGTATCGCATCGTCGGATCGCCCGCGGGCAAGTCGCCGTTCGCCCGCCTGACGGAGGTCTCGTTCCCCAGCGTGAAGGCCGTCCAGGAGTGCGCGGCCCTGCCCGGCGCCCAGAAGACCCTGGCGCACGCGGTCGAGATCTCGACCGGCGGTGTGCCGCACGTCATGGTCGTGGAAGAGGAAGACTGAGCCTCGAGCCGCGCGCAGCGCCGGGGCCGGGGCCTTCCCCGGCCCCACAGGCGTCGCGCCTACCACTCGTACTTGTAGCCGAGGCCGTAGACCGAGTGCACGATCTCCCGGTCGGGCAGGACGCCGGCGATCTTGCGGCGGATCTTCTTGATGTGACTGTCGACGGTGCGGTCGGCGACGACGCGCTCGTCACGGTACATCGCGTCCATGAGCTGCTCGCGCGTGTAGATCCGGCCCGGGTGATCGACCAGCACCTTGAAGAGCTGGAACTCCACCGCGGTGAGGCCGAGATCCCGGCCGCCGATCGTGGCGCGATGGCCCTCGGCGTCCAGCCTGAGGCCGGTCTCGGGCGGCCGTCCAGTCCGCTTCACGCGGCGCAGAATCGCCTTCACGCGGGCCACGACCTCGCGGGGGCTGAAGGGCTTGCAGATGTAGTCGTCGGCGCCGAGCTCGAGCCCGAGCAGCCGGTCGATCTCGTCGACACGCGCGGTCACCATGACGATGGCGACGTCGCCGTGCGCGCGGAGCGCGCGGCACACGTCGAGCCCGTTCTTGCCGGGCAGCATCAGGTCGAGGAGCACGAGGTCGACCTCGTGCGCGGCCATCCACGGCTCGACCTCGTCGCCGCGGTGGAGCACGCTGACCTCGAAGCCCTCCTGGACCAGGTAGTCGTGCAGCAGCGCGGCTAGCTTGCTCTCGTCTTCGACGATGAGGATGCGATCAGGCATGGCCGCCGTCGGCCGTCCATCGCGGGAACACCAGGTGAACGCCGAGGCCGCCGAGCGGGCTGGCGGCCACGCTGAGCGTGCCGCCGTGGCCCTCGACGATGGCGCGCGCGATGGCCAGGCCGAGCCCGGAGCCGCCACCGGCACGGCTGCGCGAGGACTCCACGCGGTAGAGCCGCTCCGTCAGCCGCGGGAGCTCGTCGGCGCCCACGCCCGGCGCGCTGTCCTGCCAGTCGACGATGGCTCGATCTCCCTCGCGTCGCACGGCGATGGCCACGCGGCCGGGCGCGTCGGTGTAGCGCAGGCTGTTCTGCATCAGGTTCGCGAACACCTGCCCGAGACGTGTCTCGTCGGCGAACACCAGCGTGCCCTCTTCCAGATCGAGGCGGACGTCGAGGTTCCGCGTCTCCGCCTCGCGGCGCTGCGCGGCGACGGCATCGCGCACCGCGTCGGCGACGTCCACCGGCTCAGGATGATACGAGAGCGCACCGCGGTCGGACAGTGACAGCGTGTGCAGGTCCTCGACGAGCCGGGTCAGGCGGCCCGTCTCGTGCGCCAGCGACGCGACGTTGTCCTGGTTGAGCGGCCGCACGCCGTCCTGCAGCGACTCGATCTCGGCGCGGAGCACGGCCAGCGGCGTGCGCAGCTCGTGGGCGATGTCGGCGATCCAGGCGCGCCGCGCCTCCTGGCTGGCGGCGAGCGTGGCGGCGAGCGTGTTGAAGTCGCGCGCCAGCTGCGCGAGCTCGTCCTGACCGCGCGGCGCGAGCCGCACGGTGTAGTCGCCGCGGATGAGGGCGTTCGTCGTATGGACCAGCGCCCGCACGCGTCGGCTGAGCCAGTAGGCGAGGCCGGCGGCCAGCACGAACGCCGCCACCACCATGCCGACCGTCACCGCGGCGAACGCCTGGTGCTGGCGGCGCAGGTACACGCGCTCGAGCGACTGCAGCCGCTCGATCCGCGGAATGTAGCCGACATAGCCCACCGTGCGGCCGCCCGACTCGATCGGCTTCAGCACGGCACCGGCCGCCGCCTCGGGCCGTCCGATCAGCATCGCCCGGTCGGCGTCGAGCAGGAGCAGGCGCGGGTCGATGGTGAGCGGAAGCTCGCGGCGCTCGCCGGGCTCGGCGGAGGACGGCAATCCGAGCGCATCGCGGGACATCGCGCCCCAGCGCTCGGTATCGCGGGCCAGCGCCGCCCAGCCGCCCTCGCGCGCGTACACGTCGGCGAGCCGGTCGGTCATCAGCTCGAGCCTGGCGTCGTCCGCGCGGTTGACGTACTGCACGAACCCGCGCTCGAACGTCCACGTGAACACCAGGTAGCTCACGAGCGTCAGCCCTGCGATCGCGCCGGCGATCGCCAGGAACAGCTTCAGCGGCAGGCGGTCGAAGCGTCCCAGGCCCACGATCCGCATGGTAGCCCGCGATTGTGGAGGAAGTGTGGACGCCATACTTCCTCGATTCGTTCACATTTCGTGCACTGTTCGGCCGTCACACTAGCAGCATGACGAGCACGGTGGCGGGGGGAAGGGACATGACAAAGCGGGAGATGCTGCGGGGCCGCGTGGCGCGGCTGGTGCCGCGACGGCGGGGTGCGCAGGTGGCGGCGCTGGCGGCCCTGCTGGCCCTGGCCGCGGGCGGCGCCTACGGGATGCACGCGTGGGCGGCCCGGGCCGGGGCGGCCGAGCAGCTGACGGTGGCGGCGGCGCAGCGGGGCGACCTGGAGGACACCGTGACCGCCACGGGCATCCTGCAGCCGCGCGACTACGTCGACGTCGGCACGCAGGTGTCCGGGCAGCTCAAGAAGCTCGGCGTGGAGATCGGCTCCCGCGTGAAGGCGGGACAGCTCATCGCGGAGATCGATCCCACGGTGTACCAGTCCCGCGTCGAGGCCGACCAGGCGCAGCTGCGCACGCAGCAGGCCCAGCTCGTGGACAAGCAGGCGCAGCTCACGCTGGCCGAGCAGCAGCACGACCGGCAGGTCAACATGATGAAGGACAACGCGACGACCCAGGACGCGCTGCAGACCTCCGAGGCCGCGCTGCGCTCGGCCCGCGCCCAGATCGACGTCCTCAAGGCGCAGCTCGAGCAGACGCAGTCCACGCTGCGCGGCGACCAGGCGAGTCTCAGCTACACCAAGATCTTTGCGCCCATGTCGGGCACGGTGGTCGCGCAGAGCGCCAAGCAGGGCCAGACGCTGAACGCGAACCAGCAGGCCCCGGTCATCGTGCGCATCGCCGACCTGTCCACGATGACGGTGCAGTCGCAGGTGTCCGAGGCCGACGTCTCCAGGCTGCGCCCCGGCATGTCCGTGTACTTCACCACGCTGGGCGACGCCGGCAAGCGCTGGACCGGCTCGCTGCGACAGATCAATCCCTCGCCGGAGACCGTCAACAACGTCGTGCTGTACGACGCGCTCTTCGACGTCGACAACCGCGACGGCGCCCTGATGACCCAGATGACCGCGCAGGTGTTCTTCGTGGCGGCTCAGGCCAAGGGCGCGGTGCTGGTGCCGGTGAGCGCGCTGCGCCCGGCCACCGCGCCCGGCGCCTCGCGCCGGGGCTCGCGCGGCACCGAGGCCGCCGCGGTCGATCCGCGCACGAGCCTGGCCAACGGCCCGGCGGTGGTCCGGGTGATGGCGCCCGACGGCAGCCTGGCGCCGCGCGACGTCCGGGTGGGCATGGTGAGCCGCATCTCCGCGCAGATCGTCTCGGGGCTCGAGCCGGGCGAGAAGGTCGTGGTCGGCCAGCGCACGACCGCGGCGGCCACGGCGGCGAAGCCGGCTACCGGCAGCCGCCCGATGATGGGGCCGCGTGTATGACCACCACCGCGCCGCTGATCGAGCTGACGTCCGTCACGAAGACGTACCGCACCGGCGAGCTGGCGGTCGAGGTGCTGCACGGCATCGACCTGGCGATCTACCCCGGGGAGTTCGTGGCCATCGTCGGCGCGTCGGGGTCGGGCAAGTCGACGCTGATGAACATTCTCGGCTGCCTGGACCGGCCGACGTCCGGGGCGTACCGGTTCCTCGGCGAGGACGTCTCGGGCCTCGGCCGCGACGAGCTCGCGCGGCTGCGCCGGGAAGCGTTCGGCTTCGTCTTCCAGAGCTACAACCTCATCGCGGGGGCGACGGCGACCGAGAACGTCGAGGTGCCCGCGGTCTATGCCGGCCTGGCGCCGGCCGCGCGCCACGAGCGCGCGCGCTCGCTGCTGACGACGCTGGGGCTGGGGGAGCGCCTCGAGCACCGGCCCACGCAGCTGTCGGGCGGCCAGCAGCAGCGCGTCTCCATCGCACGCGCGCTGATGAACGGCGGCCAGATCATCCTGGCCGACGAGCCCACCGGCGCGCTGGACAGCACGAGCGGCGCGGAGGTGCTGGCGCTGCTCGAGGATCTCGCGCGGCGCGGCCACACCGTCATCGTCATCACGCACTCGGCCGAGGTGGCGGCGCACGCGCACCGCGTGATCGAGATTCGCGACGGGCTGGTCGTGCGCGATCCCGGACCTACCGTGTCAGACGGCGAGGCGTGGCAGCGCCAGGCGTCGCGCCGGCGGCGTCCGCTCGCCGGGTGGCTCGAGGCCGCGACGGCGGCCGGGCGGGCGCTGCGCTCGAACCTGTTCCGCACCGCGCTCACGCTGCTGGGCATCGTCATCGGGGTGGCCTCGGTCATCGCGATGCTGGCCATCGGCAACGGCGCCCGCCAGGCGGTGCTCGACCGCATCAGCGGGATGGGCACCAACCTGCTGCTGGTGAGGCCGGCCACCTCCAACCGCGGCGCCGCGGGCGGGAGCACGGCGACGATGACGCCCGAGGACGCGGAGGTGCTCGGGGCGCTCCCCAACGTGCTGGCCGCGGTGCCGGAGCTGGGCGGCACGATCACCGTGCGCTACGGCAACCTCGACTACCAGACGCAGGCGACCGCCACCGGCGCCGACTATCCGCTGGCCCGCAACTGGCCGGCGGCGCGCGGCACGTTCTTCTCGGCCGCCGACGTGCGCAGCTACGCGCCGGTGGTGGTCCTCGGCCAGACGGTCGTCCGCAACGTCTTCCCGGACGGCGTCGACCCGATCGGTCAGCACGTCGTGGTCAACAACGTGCTGTTCCAGGTCGTCGGCGTCATGGCCGAGCGCGGGGCCTCCCCCACGGGACAGGACCAGGACGACACGGTCTTCGTGCCGTACACCACCGGCAGCCTGCGGCTGTTCGGCCAGCGATACCTGAGAAACATCACGGTGGCGGCGGACGACGTCGCGCGGATCGACGAGACCGAGGCGGCGGTGACCCAGCTGCTGACCGCGCGCCACGGCAAGGCCGACTTCCAGATTCGCAACATGGCCTCGCTGCTCGACACCGCGACGGAGACGCAGAACACGCTCACCCTGCTGCTTGGCTCGATCGCCGCCATCTCGCTTCTGGTAGGTGGGATCGGCGTGATGAACATCATGCTCGTCAACGTGACCGAGCGGACGCGCGAGATCGGCGTCCGCATGGCGACGGGCGCGCGGATGGGCGACATCATGCAGCAGTTCCTCACCGAGGCGGTCGCCGTGTCCGGCCTCGGCGGCCTCATCGGCGTGGGCTTCGGGCTGGCGAGTGCGCTCGTCATCGGCGTGCTGGGGACGGCGGTGAAGGTCTCGGCCGGCCCGGTGGTGCTCGCGTTCGCGTGTGCGTTCCTGACGGGCCTGATCTTCGGGTATCTCCCCGCTCGCAAGGCGGCCGCGCTCGACCCGGTCGTGGCGCTGGCCTCGGAGTGACGACATGAACATCTGGGTGCGACGGTCCCTGGCGCTGGTGGTCGCGTGCTCGCTGTCGGGCTGCGCGATCGTGAGCCCGCAGCTCACGCCGCAGGTGGAGGTCGCCGGTACGTGGAACGAGGCGACGGGCACGGACGCCGCCGCGGTATCGCCGACGTGGTGGACGGCGTTCGGCTCGCCGGAGCTGCAATCGCTGATCACGGAGGCGCTGGCCGGCAGCCCGGATCTCGCCATCGCGACCGAGCGCGTCCAGCAAGCGGAGGCCCAGGTGCGTGTCGCCGGCGCCTCGCTCTTCCCGGTGCTGAGCGCCCAGGGGAGCACCGCCGGCCATCGCACCAGCACCGTCGGCGGTGGCAGGAGCGGCGAGACGGTCGTCGACAGCGGCGGCAGCGTCGGGCTGACCGCGAGCTACGAGCTCGACCTCTGGGGCAAGAATCGCGCGGGCGTGCGGGCGGCGGAGTCGTCGGCCGCGGCCGCGCACTTCGATCGCGACACCGCGCAGGTGACGCTCGTCTCCGGCGTCGCCACCAGCTACTTCGACGTCCTCGCCCTCCGCACGCGTCTGGCCATCGCGCGGGAGAACCTCGCGACCGCACAGAAGGTCCTCGACCTGGTGTCCTCGCGCGCCCGCAACGGCGCCGCGTCCGCGCTGGACGTCTCGCGCCAGGAGGCCACGGTGCTCTCGCAGCAGGCGGGGCTGTTGCCGCTCGAGCAGCAGGAGCGCCAGACGCTGGCGGCGCTGGCCGTGCTGGTGGGCCGGGTGCCGGAAGGTTTCGACGTGAAGGCCACGGGTATCGACGACCTGGATGTCCCGACGATCGATCCGGGACTGCCGTCCACGCTGCTCGTGCGGCGCCCGGATCTCGCCAGCGCGGAGGCGCAGCTCGCCGCCGCCAACGCCGACGTGGCCGCGGCCCGCGCCGCCCTGCTGCCCAGCATCACGCTGACCGGCACGGCCGGGCTCGCCACCAGCGCCTTGACCTCGATCGCCACCGGCGGCACGACGGCAGCGATCGGCATCGCGGCCTCGCTGCTGCAGCCGATCTTCGACGGGGGCCGGCTGCGCGGGCAGAAGGCGGTCGCCGAGTCACGCGAGCGCGAGCTCGTGGAGACCTATAGGAAGGCGATCCTCTCGGCGTTCGCGGACGTGGAGACTGCGCTCGCCGGCACGACGCGCCTGGGCCAGCAGCAGTCGCTGCAGGCCGGCGTGCAGACGCGCGCGCAGGAGTCGCTGCGTCTGGCCGAGATTCGCTACCGGGCCGGCGCCGACGACCTGCTCACCGTGCTCGATGCCCAGCGCACGCTCTTCGCGGCGCAGGACCAGCTCGCGCAGGTGGAGCTGAACCGCCTGCAGGCCGCGGTCAGTCTCTACAAGGCCCTCGGGGGCGGGTGGAGCGCGGTGGCGCCGTCGGCGTGATAATCGGGGCGTGGACTTCATCCAGTCTCACCTGGACTTCCTGCTGCGCCACGTGCTCGTCGTGGTCTTCGGCGCCTTCCTCGTCGAGGCGGCGGGCGTGCCGTTTCCGAGCCGGATCCTGCTGCTGATCGCGGGGACCTTCGCGATCGATGTCCGGGAGGTCGCCGCGCTCGTCGCCGTCGGCACGGCGGGATCGTTGATCGGCGATCACGTGCCGTACCTCGCCGGCGCCCTGACCGGTCCCCGGATCTTGAGCTTCTACTGCTGGATCACCCTCGGGTCGGCCGCCTGTGTGGAGAAGGCGGTCGGATACTTCCGGCGCTTCGGGGCGCACGCCGTGTTGTTCAGCCGGTTCTCCGCG
>Ga0134124_10004899_pt1 | contig 10764 bp, 7 predicted proteins | sample KB304_FD_96880 | JGI IMG/M metagenome (GOLD analysis project Ga0134124, IMG submission 96880) | Terrestrial soil microbial communities without Nitrogen fertilizer from Kellogg Biological Station, Michigan, USA - KB3-0-4 | ecosystem: Environmental > Terrestrial > Soil > Unclassified ... | reverse complement strand
GGGTCGGCTTCCAGCACGTCCCACAGGCCGCGGCGCAATTCCTGGCGCAGTTCGCCCGGCTGCCACTGCACGCTGCCCACGTAGTAGCGCGCCTCGTTGGGCGTGCTTTCGATGATGCTGTCCACGGCGGTGGCGGCCAGCGCCAGGGTGAGGTCCTTCATGAGCGGCACGCTGCCCTTGAGGCCGCGGTCGCCGTGCGCGATGGCGAACAGCGCCCCGCTCGCCATGGGGCCGCCGAAATACACGGGCTCCACCACAGCCCTGGAGGGGGCGTGGTCGGGGAACAGGCTCGACAGCGAGCGCCGGGTGGGGCGGTTGATGATGATGCCGATGTGGCGGTCGCCCTCGGTGGGCGTGACGATAATGACTGAGCGGCGGTAGGGTGCGTCCGTCAGGTTGGGCGCCGCCACCAGGATGACGGTGGCCGTCTGCGCCGAGTCGTCTCGCCCTTCGGGCGCTTGTGCCGGAGTGGTGTTCGTCCAGGCAACAAGCAGCATTGCCAGCGCGGCTGTCCTGACCCCAGCCTGCCACTTCATCCTCGCGCTCCCCCGGCCGCCCGGTATTTCCAGCAGCCGGCCACATGGTCGTTCACCATGCCCACGGCCTGCATGAAGGCGTAGCAAATGGTCGAGCCCACGAAACGGAAGCCGCGCTTCTTGAGGTCCTTGGACATGGCGTCCGACTCGGGCGTGCTGGCCGGCACCTTCGACAAGCTGTCGCGCCGCCCCGGCAGGGGACGGCCACCGACGAAGGACCAGACGTAGCGGTCGAAGCTGCCGAATTCCTTCTGCACCGCCAGAAAGGCCTTGGCGTTGCTGAGCGTGGATTCGATCTTGAGCCGGTTGCGCACAATGCCGGGATCCTGCATCAGCCGCGCCACGTCGCGCGCGCCGAAGCGCGCCACCCGCGCCGGATCGAAGTCGGCGAACACCTTGCGGTAGCGCTCGCGCTTGGCGAGGATGGTGGACCAGGACAGGCCCGCCTGCGCCCCCTCGAGGATGAGGAACTCGAACAGCGTGCGGTCATTGTGCACGGGCACGCCCCATTCTTCGTCGTGATAGCGCATGTAGGCGGGCGAGCCCAGGCACCAGGAACAGCGCTGCCGCTCGGGCGCGGCCGGCGCTTTCGCGGCGGCGGCTGCACGTACCCCTTTCGTCCCTGGGCGGGTATCGGGCGCCGCGCCGACTTTGGCTTTTCTCGAGGTCTTTTTTGCGGGCATCGCGGCATGATAACCGCGCCGTGTAGGACCGTCTTGACGCAGTGTAGGACCGCCTTGAAAACGGCTGTCCCAGTCTCCATTGAACCCGAATGGAAAGTTCGAGTCGGAACGATCATGAGTGACAACCGCCTGCACGTCGTTTGCCCGCATTGCGATTCGGTGAACCGCGTTCCCGGCGCCCGCCTGAACGATGGGGGAACCTGCGGGCGCTGCAAGCAGCCGCTGTTCAACGCCCAGCCGGTGGAACTTCACGGCCGCAACTTCGATGCGCATGCCGTCAAGTCAGATCTCCCGGTGGTGGTGGACTTCTGGGCGCCTTGGTGCGGGCCCTGCCGCGCCATGGCGCCGCAGTTCGAAAAGGCCGCCGCCAGCCTCGAGCCCCACTACCGCCTGGCCAAGGTCAACACCGAGGTTGAACGGGAACTGGCCGGCCGCTACAACATACGCGCCATCCCCACCCTGGTGATGTTCAAGAACGGGCGGGAGGTGGCGCGCCAGTCGGGCGCCATGGACGCCGGTTCACTGGAGCGCTGGGTGCGCCAGGCTGCCGGCTGGCGCTGACACTGACGCGCGTGAACCAAGACGCCTCTGGCGGAGGGCGCACCCTAAGAAGTGGGCCTGCTGCGTCGGGCGGGCCGTTCGGCTCGAAACGTCTGCACCGCCCGGTCCAGCGCGGCTTCCAGTTCGACGGGAAAAAGATCCGGCGTGGCCGATTGCACCGCTTGCGGCGGTGCATCCAGCAGACGCTGACGCAGGGCCTTTTCCAGGGGGCGCGGCAGCGGTCTTTTGCGCATCCGGGCTACTTTGTAGGCTTTTTGTCAGCTTGCAGCATGCGCACGACCAGCTCGGCGTATTCGTCGGCCAGTCGTGCCGGCGCCAGCGGCCCCTTGGACCGGTACCAGCCCAGGATGTAGTCGCTGATACCCAGGATGGCGAAGGTGGCCGGGGCCACCGGCGTCTTGCGGAATTCCTTGGCCGCGATGCCGCCTGCCACCAGTTCCCTGCACAGTTCGTAGAACTTGCGCTCGGAGGCGAGGATTTTCTTTCGCAGCAGCGGCGGCAGCGAATTGCGCAGGTGGCCCAGCGCGAAAATGCGCTCGTATGCTTCCGGGAAGGGTGTCTGCTGGAGATGCCACAGGACGTAGGCGCGCATGAAGCTGGCCAGTTTTTCGCTCCAGGTGTCGCCCGTGATGCGCGCCGACACCGTGGCCAGCAGGTCGGCGATGGTGTATTCCAGGAAGGCCGCCAGGATCTCTTCCTTGGAGCGGAAATAGTGGTAGAAGGCCGGCGCCGAGAAGCCCACGCGCTTGGCCATGTCGGCCATGCTGCATTGGTCGTAGCCGTGCTCGCGGTACATGGCGGCCACCACGCGCAGGATGCGCTCCATGGTGGATTCGCCCTCGGGTCCGGGGCGGGGGTCGGCGCGGCCCGCGGCGCGGGACCGCCGGCCGCCCGGCGCCTTCCTGGGAGCACTTCTTGTGGCGGGTTTGCTGCGGCGGGAAGGAGCGGCCATGCCGGTTGGACCAGTATTGACGGGCTTGTTGTTTTATTGGAGGCGGATTCTACTGCCTGAGCGCAAAGTTTGACGTATCCCCTCAATTTGGGGCAAAGTGCTCACGTTGCCGCCGCGAAGGTTTGGGCCACAACAACAAACGCCTTGCCGGCGGCCGGAAACGGCCGCGGCGCCGGCGGTGGGCAACGGGTTCGGTTGATTGATGGAGGAGCCATGAAAAACCGTTCCGTGGGGCTGGGCCGCGAAGATGGACCACGCGGACCCTGTACCCGCAGTGCCGCTTCGCCGCCGCATCCCGGGCGAAGCGCGGTTGCATTTCTCTTTCCCAGCTGGCCGTTCCTCTTCGCAAGACCTGACAGGAGGCAACCATGTTCACTCGTATCCTGATGGCCTATAACGGCTCGGCTGACGGCAAGAGCGCCCTGCTTGCCTGCCGTGAAATAGCCGCTTTCACCAAGGCGGACACGCACCTGCTGGCGGTGGCCGGCATGCCATCCAGCATGTTCCTCACCGAGGGCTTCCTGCCCGAGGAGTTGCTGGAGGAGGAGAAAAAGCGCGCGCGCGAAATCCTCGACGAGGGCGTGGCGCAGTTGAAGGAGCGCGGCTTCGGCGTACAAGGCCACCTGGCCGTGGGCGAGCCGGTGGAAGAAATCTGCCGCCTCGCCAAGGAACTCAGCTGCGACCTGATCGTGGTGGGCCACTCCCAGCGGGTGACCTTCGCGGCGCGCTGGTGGCGCGGCTCGGTGGGCAAGAACATCATCGACTGGGCCCCCTGCAGCGTGCTGATCGCGCGTACCCGCGACGTCGCCAAGGCACCGCAGGAGCCGGTGGCGGAAGCGACCAAGGCTGCCTGAGTGGCCAGCGCAGCGGCCATTCCCCTCTAAATTTTTTCCGCTGCCGACCGTTATTTCCCTTGTAAGGGGGAGTAACGGACATGCGGCGATTCTGGCAAGGCTGGCGGCGAAACTCTCTCGCGCAGTTTCGAAAATTCGGCGCGAGTCCCCGTCGCCTTGCGCCTGTCCATGACAAGGCAATGCTCGCTTCGAGGGCAGTCGAGCCCGCCGCATCCGCCATTTACCCCGAGCCTCAGGACGTTGCGGCCACCGAGTTGCTGCGCCGCGTCTATCTACATCAGGCCTGCTGACACGACTTAGTTCCCCTCAGTCCGGGCTTCCCTCAAATCCTCTTGGTCTCGCCGCTATAATTCGCGCGGCGATGGACAAACTCTATAGCGCGCTCGGTGCTTGTCTGACAGCGGCCTTGGCCGGCGCAGCCTGTTTCAGTACGTCGGTGCCAGCCCAAACTTCATCGGGCAATACTGGGCGGGCTGCCACGCAGCGCATTGATGATCGTCTGTGGCAGTCGTTGGCCGACCAGGCCGAAGACCTGCTCGCCAGGGGCGACTTGGCCGGCGCCGAGCGCGCGGCGCGGGCGCTGGTGGACGAGGGGCGCCGCATCTTCCCCGCCGACCATGCCAACCAGGCCGCGGGCTATTCCATTCTCGGCGGCGTGCTGTTGAAGCAGGCGCGCTATGCCGACGCCGAGGGCCTGTTCAGGCAGGCGCTGGAGATTTACGAAAAGCGCTCCGGGCCGAACTCGGTGAACGTGGCTTCGGCGCTGAACAACCTTGCGCTGGTGCTGGAACGCCAGGCCGACTATGCCGGCGCCGAAGTGCTGCTGCGCCGCGCCTACGCCATTCTGCAGAAGGCCCAGGGGCCCAACGATCCCGATACCGCCACCACGCTGTCCAATCTCGGCCGCGTGCTGGATGCGCAGGGCAAGCTGGGGGCCGATGCGGCCCTGGCATCGGGCCAGCAGGCGAGGCCGGGCCAATCACCGTCCTCACGCCCTGCCCAAGCCGGCCAACGCGGCGGCGGCGACACACCCGAGCAGCTCGCGGCGCGCGCCGATGCCCTGGCCGCGCAGGGCCAGTACGGCGAGGCCGAGACCCTGCACGACCGCGCGCTGGCGATTTACGAAAAAACCCTCGGGCCGGACAACCCGCTCACTGCCACCGGTTGGTCCAATCTGGGCAACGTGCGCTATCTGCAGGGCAAGCTTGCCGCGGCCGAGGAAGCGCACCGCCGCGCCCTGGCCATTCGCGAGAAGGTGCTGGGGCGCGACCACCCCGACACCGCCACCAGCCTGAACAACCTCGCCAACGTGCTGCTGGAGCAGGGCAAGGACGTGCGCACTTCGGGCGCCGAGCAGCTTGCCCAGAGGAGGCTTGGCCAGGTGCAGGTGCTCTCCGAAGTGGAGGGCATGTACCGGCGCGCGCTGTCCATCCAGGAGCGCGCGCTGGGGCCGGACCATCCGGCCGTGGCCAACACCCTCAACAACCTCTCGGCTTTCCTCGACCAGGCGGGCCGCTCAGCCGAAGCCGAGGGGCTCCAGCGCCGCGCCCTGGCTATCCTGGAAAGGCGCGTGGGCCCCCTGCACCCCGACACCGCGGCCACGCTCACCACCCTGGCGCTGTCGCTGGACCGCCAGGGCAAGGTGGTCGAATCCGAGCAGGTGTACCTGCGCGCCGTCGATACCTCGCGCAAGGCCGGCAACCCGCGCACGCTGCTGCTCAACGACAGCCGCCTTGGATTCGCGCTGGCCAAGCGCGGCCGTTATCGCGAGGCGCTGCCCTACTACCGCGAAGCGGTGGAAACCCTGGACCGGTTGTACGTGAGCACTCGCGGCCTGTCCGAGGACACGCGCCAGGCTTTTCTCGGCCAGTTCGGCAACATTTACCTCGAGACCATCAGGCTGCTGCTGGAGCTGCACAAGCAGAGTCCCCAGGGCGGCTACGACCGCCAGATCCTGGAGATTGCCTCGCGCAACCAGAGCCGGGTGTTCACCGAAATGATGCGCATTGCCGACGTGGCACGCTTTTCCAGCGAGCCGGCCTTCCAGCAACTGCGCGGCCGCCGCGACGCGCTGCGCGAGCGCGAGGACGCGCTGCGCCAGTCGCTGGTGACGCTGCCGGCCGACGCAGCGAATGCGGAGGCGCGCCGCACCGAGCTGTCGGCCCAGGCCGATGCCGCGTCGCGCGAGCTGGCCGCGGTGGAAGCCGAGTTGCTGGCGCGCTATCCGCGCTACATGGAATTGACCAATCCCAAGCCGGTCACGGTGCAGGACGTGCAGGGCAAGCTGCTGCGTCCGGGCGAGGCCCTGCTCACCTTCGTGCTGCTGCCGCAGCAGGCCATCGTGTTCGCGGTGACGCGCGAGCGCTTCAAGATGGCGCTCACCGCGGTGCGGCGCGACGACGTCGCGGCGCGCGTGCTGTCGGTGCGGCGCGCCATCGAAAAGGTCACCGCCGGCGACTCGGTGCTGTTCCTGCGCCAGATCGACCCGGCCGCCCTGCACGCGCTGTACCGCGACCTGGTGCAGCCCGTGGCCGATGTCATAGAGGGCAGTTCCAAGGTCATTGCCGTGGCCGACGGTCCGCTGAACACCCTGCCCCTGGATGCGCTGGTGACGCACTGGACCGCCGCCGACGAACAGGCTTTCCGCGCCGCGCGCGCCGCCTCCGACGGCAGCGCCGAGCGCCCCTTGCTGGGCGAGTACACGCTGCCCGACTACCTCGGCGCGCACTTGCGCTTCGCCTACCTGCCCAGCCTGGCCGCGCTGACTTCGCAGCGGCTCTATCCCAAGCCCGCCGGAGCGCGCAGGCGCGAGCTGGTGGCCTTCGCCGATCCGGACTTTTCTCCCGCCGCCGGCAAGCAGTTCTCCGCGGCCACCAGCGCCATGCTCGAAGCCATGGGCGCCAGCGTGCCGCGGCGCCGCGACGGCACGCCGTCCATTCCGCGCCTGGAGGAGACGGCCGACGAGGCGCGCTCCATCGCCAAGCTGCTGGGCGGCGACAGCAGGCTGTTCATCGGCGACGCCGCCCAGGAGAGCGCAGCCAAGGCCGGCGAACTGAAAGATGCGCGCTACGTGCTGTTCGCCACCCACGGCTTTCTCGGCGGCGAGTTCATTCCGGCGGCGGCGCGCGGCCCGGACGATGCGGGCCCGGCGCGGACTGTCCAGGCGAAAAAGTCCGGCGCGCAGCCGGCGCTCGCCCTGTCGCTGGTGGGCGACCTGGGCCGCGAGGACGGACTGCTCACCATGAAAGAGGTCATCGAAGACCTGGAGCTCGACGCCGACCTGGTGGCGCTGTCGGCCTGCAACACCGCCGGCGAATCGGCCCAGGCCAACAACGGCGAAGGCTTCGCCGGCCTGACGCGCGCCTTCATGTACGCCGGCGCGCGCGCGCTGCTGGTCTCGCACTGGAGCGTGGACAGCCTGTCCACCGAGGCGCTGATGACCGACACCTTCCGCAACATCAAGTCGGGCCAGTCCGCGCTGGCCGCGGCGGCCGATGCGCGCCGCAAGCTGCTCACCACCGTCTACCAGGGCGGCAATTTCCGCTTCTCGCGCGGCAATCCGTTCTTCTGGGCGCCCTTCGTGTATGTCGGCGACTGAACCGGCGCAGGCGCAGCAGCCGGCGCAAGCTGCAAAGCGCGGAGGCGGCGACCGGCGCAAGCGCCCACCCAGGATCAACCGCGCCGCCATCCTGCGCCGCAGGCTCATCCGCCTGGCCGGCGTGCCGCTGCTCGCCTGCATGGTGGCGCTGGCGGCGTCGCGCGCCGGCTGGCTGGAGTCGCTGGAGAACGTCTACTACGACTACTGGCATGTCATCGGCGGCGTGCGCTACATACCCCAGCACGTGGCCGTGGTCACCATGGACGACGATACGCTCGACGCGCTCAAGGACGATCCGCTGGCGTTCTGGGCGCCGCATTTCGGCCGCGCCATGGACGTGCTGTCGCAGGCCGGCGTCAAGGCCGTGGGCCTGGACTTCCTGTACCAGGTGAGCGCCGAGGAATGGCTGAAGAAACTCAAGCTGCCGGACACGGAGATCAGCCGCAACTACGACGGTCCGTTCCGCGCCGCGCTGGCCAGGGGCAACGCGGTGCTCATCACCACCCTGGTGGCGGTCAACGACGAACTCAGGCTGCTGCTGCCGCCGCAGGACCACTTGGTGCTGCTGCCGCACGGCATCAACGACCTGGGCGTGGACAATCTTTCGCCGGATTCGGACAAGTACGTGCGGCATTTCTATCCGGTGATGCTGGCCGACCCGGCGCAGCCGGGCATCGGGTTCGCGATGCAACTGGCGCTGCGCGGACAGGGGCTCGACCCGTCCGCGGCGGAATGGAACATCGGCGGCATGAAGCTGACCCGGCAGTTGGAAAGGCTGTCGATAGGCTACGCCGGGCCGCAGGGCACCGTGCCCACGCTGTCCATGAAGACACTGCTCGAGCCCGGCGCCGTGAACGATCCCAAGGTCCAGGCGCTGCGCGGAAAAATCGTCATCGTCTCGGCCAGCAACGCCGGCAGTTCCGACCGGCACTTCACGCCATATTCCCACGCCGCGTTCTTCGCCTCATTTTTCTCACAGGGGCAGGACGTGGACCAGATGGACGGCGGCGAGATCCACGCCAACATCATCGAGACCATCCTGTCCGGCCGCTATCCCAAGGCGCTGCCCGGCTGGGCGGGCGCGCTGTACATGCTGGCCGTGGTGTTCGTCGCCACGCTGTTGTTCCTCCGCATGTCGCCCGAGCGCGGCGTGATGGCGGGGCTGTTCATCGCGGCGTGGCTGCCGGTGCCGGCCTTCTTCGCCTTCCGGCACGACCTGGTGATGCCGGTGGCCGGTCCGCAGGTCGGCCTGGCGGCGGCGTTCCTGTTCACCGTGATCCTGCGCCTCACCGGCGAAGAGCGCGAGCGCGCACGCATGAAGCAGATGTTCGGAAGCTACGTCTCCGACGAGGTTGTGGACATGCTGCTCACCGAGGGGCGCAAGCTCGACCTCGGCGGGGAGACGGTGCGCGTCACGGTGCTGTTCTCGGACATCCGCAACTTCACCACCATCTCGGAGCGCCTCGCGGCTCACGAAGTGGTGGAAATGCTCAACGAATACTTCACCCGCGCCACTGCGCCCATCCTGGCGCAGCGCGGCAACGTCAACAAGTACATCGGCGACGCCGTGATGGCGGTGTTCGGCTCGCCCGTGTCCTATCCCGATCATGCCCGCCGCGCGCTGCGCGCATCCCTCCAGATGGCCGCCGAGGCCGAGAAGTTCCGCGGCTGGATGGAGCAGCGCTTTCCCGACCGCGGCCTGCCGCGCTTCGGCATCGGCATCGGCATTCACACCGGCGACGCCGTGATGGGCAACATCGGCTCGGTGAAGCGCCTGGAATTCACGGCCATCGGCGACACGGTGAACGCGGCGTCGCGCCTGGAGGGGGTAACCAAGGACCTGGGCTGCGTGCTGGTGGCAAGCCGGCAGACCGTGCAGGCCGCCGGCTCGGGCGTGGGCACGGGCAAGACCGAGACCGTGAAGGTCAAGGGCCGCGAGGAGCCCATCGAGGTGTTTGAAATCCTCTCCCTGGAGGAGCGCCGCAGCGGCATCGACCGGCGCACCGGCCGCAGGGTCGAATAGGCGCCGGGCGACGCTTGCCGGAACAAGCGGCATGACGATGTATTTTCGTGAATAATGCAGTGAAACCACGGAAAACCGGCGGTTTTCGGTACTAATGCGCGGGCCGGCCGAATAACGCCGGGATGCGCCGTGAATTTGTCCCACGCCCCGCGAACATTCGGCGCTATGCTTGAGCCCTCAAGTGAGGGAGGCAGTCATGTATCGCATTCACCGCGCTTTCTACACGTTCCTGACCGCGGCCGCGCTGGCGCTGTCGGCCCAGGCAGCCATGGCGCAGGCCGCCGACGTCGGCCTGGTGAACCTGCTGTCCGGTGACGTGAGCTACGCGGGACAGGGCGGCGGCAACTCCAAGGCACAGGCCTTCATGAAGGTCCGCCAGGGCGACCGCTTCACGGTTCCGGCCGGCGCGTCGGTAAGGGTGGTGTATTTCGACGGCGGCCGCCAGGAGACCTGGAAGGGGCCCGCCGCGTTCAAGGCCGGCGCCAAGTCGAGCGACGCGACCAGCGGCACGCCCGAGGTCGCGACGCTGCCCTCGGCCGTGCCCCAGCGCATAGCCCAGGTGCCGGAACTGATCCAGATCGCCAAGCTGGGCCGCTCAGGCGGCGTCGCCATCCGCGGCGGCAACGCCGCCCCGGCGCTGACCGCCGATCAGAAGGCCGAGGTGGCCGCGGCCAAGGACACCTACCGCCGCATGCGCGCCCAGGCCGCGGCCGACGACATCAATCCCGAACTGTACCTGTACTCGGTGCTGCAGGACTACCTGCTGTACGACGACATGAAGCCCGTCGTGGACGAAATGGCCAAGCGCCAGCCGGCAAGCGAAGACGTGCAGGCGCTGGCTTCGTGGGTGAAGAGCCGCACGCAGTAAACCCGTCGGCAAACAACCCTGTGACCGGGCCGGTCGCCTCAGGCGATCCGGCCCGGCTTCTTTTTGGGGCGTTCGCCGCATCTCCCCCCGGCCCGTTCGGGCGTTCATCGCTTCTCGCCTCGCCGCATTTCGTCGGCTCCCCGGGGCGTTCGCCTTATAGCGCGCGCGGCGGTACTATTCAGCCTCGCAGCAGGCACCGTTTGCACACGAGCACGATATGTTGATTGGCACCCTGGAAATCGGCCGCGACGCGCCGCCCCTGATCGTGGCGGAATTGTCCGGCAACCACAACGGCTCGCTCGAGCGCGCGCTCGCCATCGTCGAGTCCGCGGCGGCGTGCGGGGCCCACGCCCTCAAGTTGCAGACCTACACCGCGGATACCATGACGCTGGACCTGAACGAGCGCGAGTTCACCAGTTCCAGCGCGCTGTGGAAGGGCCGCAGTCTTTACGACCTGTACCAGGAGGCGTACACGCCGTGGGAGTGGCATGAGCCGCTGTTTCGGCGCGCGCGCGAGCTCGGTATGCTGGCGTTCAGCACGCCCTTCGACGCCACTTCGGTGGATTTCCTGCAGTCTCTGGACGTGCCGGCGTACAAGATCGCTTCGTTCGAAAACATCGACCTGCCGCTGATCCGCAGGGTGGCGGCCACCGGCAAGCCCATCATCATGTCCACGGGCATGGCCACGC
>Ga0134124_10004897_pt1 | contig 10764 bp, 8 predicted proteins | sample KB304_FD_96880 | JGI IMG/M metagenome (GOLD analysis project Ga0134124, IMG submission 96880) | Terrestrial soil microbial communities without Nitrogen fertilizer from Kellogg Biological Station, Michigan, USA - KB3-0-4 | ecosystem: Environmental > Terrestrial > Soil > Unclassified ... | reverse complement strand
GCGGTGGCAGCTTTTCATCTGGCCTATACCTTTCCGGCGTTAAGCTTTTTGATCGGTGTGTTCGTTGCGTGTCTGGTTCCACTTTCGCGGCTGGCGACCAGCCGTCGCGCATTTTACTTCGGGTTGACTATCGGCTTGTTGGTTTATGCGCCGCACCTGTGGTTTTTCGTTTCAATTTTCCATTGGGTCGGCGCGGTGTTGTGGCTGGTCATGGCTTTCTGGCTTGGAATATTCCTGGTGCTGGCGCGGCTATGCTGGATGCGCTTCGGCCCCGTCTGGGCAGCCATCCTCATTCCATTTCTTTGGACCGGCCTGGAGTATTTTCGCAGCGAACTCTGGTATCTGCGATTTTCCTGGCTCAACGCCGGGTTCGTCTTTTCAGAAAACTTGCGCTGGCTGCCTTTCCCACTCATCGGCGTTTACGGATTGGGATTTTTATTTGCGGCGGCGTCGAGTTGGTTGGAGCTGGTTTCTCACCGGAAAAGAATTTTGATTGGCGCGTTGCTGCTGGCCGGCCTGGGAATTCTAACGAACTTGCCAGGGCCAAACCGCCCACCTGTCGCCCACCAAACCGGCCACCTCCCAATGGCCGGCATGCAGATCGAAAATCCCGGACCAAACAACGTTCCGAAACTGCTGGATCAACTTATCAGGAAATCTCCAGACGCGCAGTTGCTGGTCCTGAGCGAATACGCCTTTGACGGGCCGATTCCAGAGGCGGTCAAAGCCTGGTGCAAAAAGAACCACCGCTACCTCATCGCCGGTGGACAAGACCCCGCTGGCGGCAAGCAATATTACAACACGGCTTTCGTGGTCGGTCCCGAAGGCGAGATTGTGTTCAAACAAGTCAAGGCGGTGCCGATCCAGTTTTTCGCCGACGGCTTGCCGGCAAAGGAGCAAAAAGTTTGGGACTCGCCTTGGGGCAAAATTGGCTTTTGCATTTGTTATGACCTGAGCTATGCGCGCGTCACTGACGGTTTGATCAGGCAGGGGGCGCAGGCACTCATTGTCCCGACGATGGACGTAACGGACTGGGGCCGCTACCAACACCGCATGCACGCGCGCGTGACGCCGGTTCGCGCGGCGGAATATCGGGTACCGATTTTTCGCCTGGCCAGTTCGGGAATCTCGCAATGGGTGGATCGCAACGGAACAGTGCTGGCCAAGACTTCGTTTCCGGGACAGGGCAGCATCTTGCACGGAGAACTCTATATGCGCGAGCCAGGGTCGCTGCCGCTGGACCGATTCCTCGCGCCGTTTTCAGTGATGGTCACGATCACGGTGATCGGCTGGTTGCTATTGGCCCAGTTGAAACACCGAAGGGCACGAACCAACTCGAATTTTCCTCAGGCGAAAGATAGACTTCCCGCAGTTCAGAATGCTGCAAAACCATGAAAGCCATTTTACGCCTCCTCTTGCGCTTGTTGTTCCGCTTCCACGCCTACAACGAGAAGGCGCTGCAAACGCCCGGGCCCGTGCTGCTGCTTCCGAATCACGTTTCGTGGCTCGACTGGTTGTTTCTCGGAGCATCCCTGGACGATGACTGGCGCTTTGTCACTTCCAGCACCGCGGCGCAGACCACCTGGCTGCACCGCTGGATCATGGTGAACAAACGCACCTTTACTGTGGACACGAATTCCGCGTACGCCGTGAAGCGCATGGCGGAATATTTGCAAGCCAACGGACGATTGGTGTTGTTTGCCGAGGGACGGCTCTCGACCACCGGCTCGCTGATGAAATTGTTCGATGGCACAGGCTTTTTGCTCTTCAAAACCCGCGCCAAAGTGATTACGTGCTACCTGCGCGGCGCGCATCGACTTCCCTTTTCACCGAACAGCAACCGGAAAAAAGTTTTCCCGCGCGTGACAGCGCATTACAGCGAAGTGTTGACGCCGCCCAAGCTGGAGAACGTCAGCACGACACAGGCGCGCGCGAAGTTAACCGCCTGGCTGCGCGAAAAACTGGTCGCGCAACAATTCGAGGTGGAAATGGCTTTTGGACCGCGCACAGTGATTTCGGCCATTGTCGAATCCGCCCGCCAATTTCCATCTCACATTGTAATGGCGGACCTCAATGAGGAACTGACTTACCGTCGGCTGTTGGTCGGCGCGGATTTGCTGGCGCAACAATGGCAGAGAATTTTGCCTGCCGAAACAGAGCATGTCGGCGTGCTGCTGCCCAACATCAACGCCACGCCCGTCATACTCCTTAGTTTATGGTCGGCCGGGAAAGTTCCGGCGATGCTCAATTTCTCCACCGGCCCTGCCATTATGCGGGCCTGCGCCGAATTGGCCGGACTAAAGCAAATCATCACTTCGCGCGCCTTCCTTGAACGGGCAAAACTGAACGTCGCGCCGCTGATCGATGCCGGCGTGGAAATGATTTACCTCGATGAGATCGGGAAAAACATTTCACGCCTGAAGAAACTGGGCGCGTTGCTGCGCGTCACAATCAATCCGAGATCGGCCATTCACTGCGCGCAATTGCCCAATGCGGGCGCGAATCCTGCCGTCGTCCTCTTCACCAGCGGCTCGGAAGGCGTGCCCAAAGGAGTGGAACTGACACAGACGAATTTGCTCGCCAACATTCGTCAAATGCTCGCGATGACCGATCTGCAGGACAGCGACCGCGTTTTTAACTGCCTGCCGCTGTTTCACAGTTTCGGTCTGACGGTCGGAACGTTGCTGCCGCTGGTGCGCGGTATGTTTGTGTTTATTTATCCTTCGCCGTTGCATTATCGCGTCGTGCCGACCGCGTTCTACGGCGCTAACTGCACGGTGCTGCTCAGCACAAACACGTTCCTTAACGGCTACGCGCGCAAGGCCAACGCTTACGACTTTCGCAACGTGCGTTACTTGATGGCCGCTGCGGAAAAACTCCAGGAAACCACTGCGCACACGTGGATGCAACGCTTTGGGGTGCGCATCCTCGAAGGATATGGTGCAACGGAGTGCAGCCCGTGCGTAAGCGTGAACACGCCGCTAACGCCTAAATATGGGTCCGTTGGAAGGGTCCTGCCGGGACTGGAATTCAAATTGGAGCCGGTCGAAGGCGTGGAAGATGGCGGCCGCCTGTTCGTGCGAGGGCCGAACGTCATGCGGGGCTACTTGAACGCCGACGCCAACGCGAAATTCAAATCGCTTAACGGCTGGTACGACACGGGCGACATCGTGAGCGTGGATGCCGACGGTTACTTCCACGTCAAAGGCCGCTTGAAACGTTTTGCCAAAGTCAGCGGCGAAATGGTGAGTCTCACCGCCGTCGAGGACGCGCTGGCCGGGGCGTTTCCGCACTACGGTTTGCGCTGTCAGGTTGCCGTGATCAGCCGGCCCGATGAACACAAGGGCGAAGCGCTCATCGCGGTGGCCAATGAGGCGAGACTCCAACTCGACGAAATTCGCGCGGCGATCAAAGCCAAAGGCCTGACAAATCTGTGCGTCCCTCGCGAAGTGAAATTTTTCCGGGAGATTCCGAAGCTGGGAACCGGCAAAATCAACCACCGCGAATTGCAGGCGATGCTCGATACGCAGCCCTCCAAGTAGTGGTGAGATATTTCCATCTTGGGAATGACGAATGACCAATGACAAATGACGAAAGAATGCCGAATTCTCGAATGACCAAGGAGGCATGGCCTTCGGATTCCGGAATTCGGGCTTCTTTCGTCATTTGGGCTTCGTCATTCGTCATTCGACCTTCGCATGTCTGAGAATTTACACTTCCGCATTCACGGTTCCGCCGGTTTGCCAACCTTGGTTTATCTGCCCGGCTTGCACGGCGACTGGACACTGATCAGCCGCTTTCGCATAGCGCTTGCCGGACGGGTTCGCCTGGTGGAAGTGACATATCCGCGCCGGTTGGACTGGTCACTCGCTGATCATGGGCGCGCAATCATGGAGCAACTCGCCGCGCACGGCATCGAGCGCGGCTGGCTATTGGGCGAATCGTTCGGTTCGCAAGTGGCTTGGGCCATCGTCGAACAGACCGAACCGACTGGAGAGGAGCGCGGGTCTCCCGACCCGCAGCACTTCCGACGGACCAAGGGTTCTGCGGGTCAGAAGACCCGCGTTTCGGAGAAGGGTGCGTCGCGACCAGCGAATTACTTTGTGCCCGAGGGCGTAATTTTAGCAGGCGGCTTCGTGCGGCACTGCTCGGCGACCGGCGTCCGGTTGGCGCGCGAATGCAGCCGCCGCGTGCCCTTTGGGCTGCTCAAATTCCTTTTCGGGCTTTATGGACGATACGTTCAGTTTCGTTGCCGTGACTCGCCGGAAGCAGTGGCCAGCATCAAAGAATTCGTCGCGCGTCGCACCGACGAGCAAGACCGGATCGCGATGACGCATCGTTACGGTCTCATTCTCCAGAATGATCTGCGGCCCGTGGCCCGGCGCGCAACGCTGCCGGTTTATTGTCTTTGCGCGATGCTCGACCATCTGGTGCCGTGGCCCCTCGTGGTTCCGTCGTTGAAACGAAACTGTCCGGGCTATCGCGGTTCGCGAATAATATTTTGGGCCACACACAACACCCTCGCCAGCGCGCCGAAAACGTCGGCGGACCAAATCGTGGAGTGGATGCAGCGGGAGCGCGACCGTCCCGGTTGCATCAGTCGGCGTTCCGCCGACTGAATCCGCCTCTTGGGTTGGATGTGCTCAGACATTTGGGGCCGCTGCGAGCCAGGGACGGCTCGCGCTCCGGTGGCGGTGCCAAGACGCGCCCTAATCTGGCTCGCCGGACAAATATGAGTTGAACGTGGCGCCGTTCCTCCGCAAATTACCGGCATGGGCAAAGTGATCGTGAAAATCAAGCTGACGAACTTGAAGGACATCTTCCTCAAGAGCGCAGGCGCCCGAAGGACCGAACCTCGCGTGATCGAAGTCTCCTCGTTGGTGGACATGGGAGCCACAAGGCTTTATCTGAAACCTTCGGTCATTAAAAAGCTGGGGCTGCAGCGGATTGATGCCGTCCGATCGCAAACCACCAACGGTGAAGCCATCCGCTTTAAGTATGAACCAGTGCAACTGGAATTGATGGGGCGGAAAGAAAACTTCGACGTAATTGAAGTGCCCGAGTCCGTGCCGAATCTTTTGGGGCAGGTCCCGTTGGAGATTTTGGATTTGGTAGTGGACAGCAAACGCCAGAAACTCATTCCGAATCCCGAACACGGTGGGGAGCAGATGACGGAGGAATATTGAGACCCGCAAGGTAGGGCGCGTCACTCAGTGCGCACCGTCATTCCACGGATTCCGTGAGCGGCACATCTCTGAAGAATTCTGGAAATCGGCTGGGCAATCCTGCTTTCTCAGCCTCTTTGGGGAAGCGCTCTGCCATCCATTGAGCGGCCATTGCTCGAACCGACGCGTCCTCGTCATTCAATGCTCGGTATGCCAGAGGCAGGAAAATCTCTCGGTCCGGTCGCGTGAAAAATGCCGCCCCATAAGCCAGCCCTCGCGTTTTCGGATCGGGGCTGTGCGATAATTTGATCAATACCGGCAGCAAGGGCTGCGCCTCAGGACCATAGAACATCAAACCCGTTTCAGCCAGGCATTGCAGGTTTCGATCCTGGCTGAAGCGATACGGAATCCAACGCACGCGATCCAACCTTTGATTCAACCAAGGCTTGAGGCGACTGGGTTTCGCGGTGAGCCATTCGCGCAAAAACGGCAGTGCCGCCGGACCGATTTAGTGTGGCCATTGCCGCGCGGGCATCAGGCACCTGGAGATCGCGCGCCGAGAGAACAAGTGTCCAAAGCGTGTCAGGCATTTGCCCGCTGCCGCCGAGCAATTGAGAAACTGTGCCGGCGTTTCCGTGGATGGAATGCTCGTCCATAACTCAAATCATAAGTGATTCGTGTCTCAAAATCTGTTTCTGCCCCGAGTCACTTCCTGAACAACCACAGCAGCAGCGTCAAGAGCGCGCTGATTAGCAGGTACGTCACGATGGGGAAGTGAAAACTGAAATTGTCCCTCGAGTAATGGATGTCGCCGGGCAATCGCCCGAGCCAGCCTTTGCCGAAGCCGGACCACAACAAGAGACCGAGGCCCACCATCACCACGCCGACGATCACTAGAAATTTTCCTACATCATTCACGGCGCAAACATTCAAAAGTTACATCAGTTGAAGGGTTACATGGGTTACAAATGGAATCAAGCGGCACCCCAATCATCCCGCCCTCATGTAACGTTGTAACCTGTTTAACCTTGTAACCCTTCTGGGCGAGACTGAGTTTTGCTTTGAGATTGTTGAAAACTGCGCCAAATTGCCTTCACGAAATTCTCCAACATAAACCGAAAGCTTTAATGAAAGCGGCGTCTTCTTTTGCGCAGGTGGCAGTTCTGGGGTTGCTGCTCACGGGCCTTAATCTCTTCTCCCAGCCGCTGCCAAACCACACCTGGCGTTACACACTGGTGGAAGGGAGTCAATTGGTTGATGAATGCCCGGTGTGCGATCGTATCCCGATTATCGAGCCGTTGCGCGGGACCTTTAACCTGACTTTCCTGGATGGGAATCCATTCATTGCCCGCTATCGAATGCATGACATCGCGTTCGTGGCCGACGGAGTTTTTGGGCGGACTTACAAAGTCACTGGCGAAGGGGTTTACACCCTCAGCGGCGAAGTCGCCGTGTTGCACGACCTGACATTGCAAGTTCAAATCGATGATGGGAATTCCAACAAGCTGTGCTTCTTCACCAACGCGGTTCCGTTCACCGATCGCTGGCGGCCGATGATGGAAATCAGTGTGGACCAAACCAACGGCACGATCAGCCAGACCTATCACCTGACACTGGAGGCGGCGCCGTTGCGCGAAATCTGGTTCTCGACGGTCAGCGGATTCACGTCGGCTAACTGGCAAAGCCCGACCAATCACGCCGGCAATGGAGATTTGCTTTCTGCGTCCGGACGAATCGTCAAATCCAATGACCAACTGGTGGGACGTTTGGGTTTCATGCCCGGCACCGAAACGATGAATATCGACGCAGCGAGCGTTGCCTCCGGCGGTGAGATTCTGTTTTCGCTGGGCCAGGATGCGTGGAGCGAAACCATGGGGCAGATTTACGAGGGCGATTTGCTGTCCGACCGCGGGAAAATTGTTCAAATCAGCGCTGTGCTGATGGCTGCTTTCAGTCCGCAGCCGCAGCTTCCCGATTACGGGCTGGACGCACTGATGGTCATGCCCGACGGCGAAATTCTTTTTTCCATCACGACGAATGTTTTTTCGGCGCAGCTTGGGACCAATCTCGCGCGCGGCGACATTCTGTCGAATCGTGGCCGCATCCTTAAGACCAACCAGGACTTGCTGGCGCGCTTTCATCCTCAGGTCAAAACCAACACGGGCCTCGACGCATTTTACGTTTGGCCCAGCGGCGAGGTTTGGTTTTCGACCGAGCAAGGATTCACCGACCAACAACTCGGCCCGATTACGTCGGGCGATTTGTTGAGCGATCAGGGCAAGATTATTTTAAAAAACCTGGAGTTGATGGCCGCGTTTGCGCCGTTGGAGGATTTGGCCAATTTCGGACTCGACGCGCTGTTCATCGTGACGGATGTCACCAGCCCCTCTCCACCGCCGACAATCTTGAGCGTCCTTCCGAACGCTCAAACTGGAGACGTGTCGGTGAACTGGAAGGGTGAGGGCAAAGTGTTCCAGATCGAAAAAGCGATTGACCTCAAAAGCGATTTCCTTCCCGTGTCGCCGATTGTGCCTGACTTGAATTTCATCGACCCCGGCGCGCTCTGGAATGTCCACGCTTCATTCTACCGGCTCCGGCAATGGTAGATTTTTCGAGGAAGTCACGAGCGAACGCCACGCAGTCGAGTCACGCCTCAGCCCGTTCCTGTGTTTCCAGGAAGCCTTGCAACTGGCGCAGTCGCGTCGGATGCCGCATCTTGCGCAGCCCTTTGGCCTCAATTTGCCGGATCCGTTCGCGGGTCACTTTGAATTGTTTGCCGACTTCCTCCAGAGTGCGGGCATAACCGTCCTTCAGACCAAAGCGCAGTTCCAAAATCGTTCGCTCGCGTTCCGTCAGACTCGCCAGCACGTCGCCGAGCGTGTCTTTCAACAGCCGATAGCTGGTCATTTCGGAAGGACTTTCCGCCGACTTATCTTCGATGAAATCGCCGAAGTTCACATCCTCACCGTCGCCGACCGGGGACTGCAGGGAGATGGGTTGTTGGGCCATTTTCAAGACGGCGCGCACGCGATCCACGGGAATCTGCATTTCGTCGGCGATTTCTTCGGGCGTGGCTTCGCGGCCAAAATCCTGGACGAGTTGTTTCTGCACGCGCATCAGCTTGTTGATGATTTCGATCATGTGCACCGGGATGCGAATGGTGCGGGCCTGGTCGGCGACCGACCGGGTAATGCCCTGGCGAATCCACCAGGTGGCGTAGGTCGAGAATTTGTAGCCGCGGCGATACTCAAATTTTTCCACTGACTTCATCAGGCCGATGTTCCCTTCCTGGATTAAATCCAGAAAAGAAAGGCCGCGGTTAGTGTATTTTTTGGCAATCGAAATGACCAGACGCAGGTTGGCCTCCACCATTTCGGTTTTCGCCTGGTGGGCCTTGGCCGAGAAATGCTTCAATTGCGCGTAAGTCTGCAGGTAATCCTGGCAAGGCATACGCACAAAATCTTCCAAGGCCCGGATTTTGCGGCGCTCGGATTGAATCATGGCCTGGGGTTGGGCGGATTTGGCGTGCGATTCGTAACCGCCGATGGCGCGCAAGCTCAACTGGATTTTGTCGTGAATATTGTCCGAGACCAGCGCCATTTCTTCGATGACCTTTTGCTTGTAAAAGAACTTTCCAAAGGTGGCTTGCAGTTTCTTGTCCAGCTTTTTGAACTTGCCACACAGTTTCTCTTGCTTGGTTTTGTTAGGCGCATTTTGCCACGCGGCATAAGCGTCGTCCACCTGCTGGTCGAGGTGGCGCACCTGCTTGACGAGTTTGCGCAGGCTTTTCAGATGCTCGCCGCGGCTGTCAATTTTCTTATCGACGATGACGCGGTCAAACCGTTCCTTGGGCGGCTCGGAAACAAGTTTTTCTGCGAGCGCGATGTGCTCTTTGCCGGCAAATCCAAAGCTGTAAATGATCCGCTTGATTTCATGTTCGGCGGCCTCGATCCGCTTGCAAATGGACACCTCCTGCTCGCGCGTCAACAGCGGCACCTGGCCCATTTGCTTGAGATACATTCGGACGGGATCGTCCAGAATATCCAGCCGGCTTTTTTCCTCCTCCTCTTCCGGTTCTGGTTGTTTGACATGATCCACTTCGGCCTGGTCAACGATCTCGACCTCCAGGTTGCGCAACTTGGTGTAAATTTCATCCAAATCATCCGGCGAAACGATGCTGTCCGGCAGAGCATCGTTGATGTCGGTGTAAGTCAGGTAGCCTTGCTCCTGCGCCAGGCGCAGCAGGTCCTTGATTTTCTCGGTCAAATCCACCCCGGACTGGCTCTTCACAGAACCGATGTCCTTCGGGACGGCATTGGAAAATTCCGCTTCCAGTGGGATCGGCGGACGTCTGGCGGAACCGTTGGCGGCCGGGGCCGGCGGCATCTTGGAGTGGGGTTTGGCAAATCCGACTAAAGGAATAATTGACTTCTTCACAGTGGGTTGTTTTTTCTCAACGAGCGGGCTTCCGGCGCTCTTATGGTGGGGTTTGCGGGCGCGATCTTTGGATCGCGATTTTTTGGCCTTCGATTTTTCCATAATTATCCGGATTGTTAATGCATCACTCCCGTTCAAAATAGCGCGCGAGTATCCGTGCATTGCCCCGCGCCGTCAAGCAACGTCAATCAATTTTTTGGTTCGTTCGATTCCTCACTTCGACTGCTCCGCCTTTTGGACATCAAAAATGAAAATTCCATAGCCGACGCCCGCGGGATCCTTCGACTTCGCCATTTGAAAGGCGATCAACCGGCCATCGTCGCTGACCACCGGATTCGACGCCTTGTAGCCTGCATAATCGCTAAAATATGGTCTGCAAATCAATTTCATACGCATCGCCAAAAGTTTTTTCCACGAACAAAATCCGCTGGCCGTCATGCGACCAATCCGCGCGCTCACCAAACCAGTCACCCGCGTGATGTGCGCCGGCAGATGATCGGCGGAACTTTGACCGGCGTGGCCGGATTCCGGCGGTTTCCTGTCTTGTGCCTGGCAAATCAGCGATACAGCCAGGCAGCAGCAAACCAGCGCGACACGTTTTTTCATTCGCAATAATCGTGGAAAATTCTTCAGCACCTTAATACAATTGCTGCCAGCAACCAGTCAATAATTGCCAATTCCGAACATTTTTCCCATGGCCACCATCGCAATCTTAGGGACAATGGACACCAAAGGCGAAGAGCACGCGTTCGTCGCGGAGCAAATCCGCCAACGCGGCCATCGCGTCTTGATCATCGATGTCGGCACGCTGGGCGAGGCGAAATTGAAACCGGATGTGACGCGGCAGGAAGTGGCGGCGGCGGCGGGCGTCGATCTGGCCGGGCTGGTCGCCAAACAGGATCGTGGCGAAGCCGTCAAAGCCATGTCGCAAGCGGCGCCCGTGGTGCTGACGAAATTGGCGAGTGAGAAAAGAATTGATGGCGTGATTTCACTGGGTGGCGGGGGCGGAACGGCTATTGCCACAGCGGGGATGCGCGCCTTGCCGGTCGGCTTTCCCAAACTCATGGTTTCCACCCTGGCCAGCGGCCACACGGCGCAATATGTCGGCGTCAAAGACATCGTCATGTTCCCAAGTATCGTCGATGTCGCTGGTCTCAACCGG
>Ga0134124_10004896_pt1 | contig 10765 bp, 12 predicted proteins | sample KB304_FD_96880 | JGI IMG/M metagenome (GOLD analysis project Ga0134124, IMG submission 96880) | Terrestrial soil microbial communities without Nitrogen fertilizer from Kellogg Biological Station, Michigan, USA - KB3-0-4 | ecosystem: Environmental > Terrestrial > Soil > Unclassified ... | reverse complement strand
CCGGCCACAATGGCTCAACAGCCTCGCTCATGATCGAGTCGGAGGAAGGCACTCGAACGGTTCTCCGTGTCAGGGCTCCCGCCGAGGCAAGCCGCGGGGCGGCCTGACCGTCACGGACCTCCTCGTCGCTTATCGACGAACTCCTCCATCCACGGGAGCAGGGCAAGGACTACGAGCGTGATCGCGGCGGCGACCGTCGCAACCGTGTACGAACCGAGACCGGCAGCCATGCCGATGGCTGCGTTCACCCAGATGGTCGCTGCCGTCGTCAGGCCGTGGATGTGGTCCCCGCTGCGAAGGATGGCGCCGGCGCCGAGAAAGCCGATGCCGGTCACGACCTGCGCAGCGATGCGATCCGGCGACCCTGCGCCCGCGCCCAGTTCGACGGAGAGCATCGAGAACAAGGCCGACCCGAGCGCGATGAGCATGTTCGTCCGAAGTCCCGCCGGTTTGTGACGGTACTCTCGCTCGAGGCCAATCGCGCCGCCGAGGATTGCCGCCAGTGCGATCCGCACGAACGCTTCGGGAAAAGGCGTCGGAGTCATTCGACTAGACTAGTTCGAAGCGTTCCGTGCCGGTCGGGCAGCTAGCCCGGCGTCAAGTCGACGTCCGTGATCGAGTCGAACGCGGCGGGTACGCGACTGTACATGGCGCGCAACGCCGCGACCATCTCTTCGGTGTCGATCCCATCTCGCTCGAGACCGCGGACGACGAGATCCTCGATCGACAACATGCCCTGGAGGCGGCCCGATTCATCGTGCACCGGCAAGCGCCGGACGCGAGCGTCCTTCATCGTCATCAGCGCGGCGTGCACATCGTCGTCAACCAGCGTCGAGAACACCTTCGACGTCATGACTTCGTGTACGGCGACGTTGAGCGCATTGCGGTTCGTGCGCGCAACGGCGAGACAGATGTCACGATCCGTGATGATGCCCACCAGTCGCCCATGCACATCGACGACGGGCAACGTTCCGTAGTTCGCCTCTGCCATCCGACGGGCGGCTACCGCGAGTGACGTGTCGGGCGTGCACGTCAGCAGCGGCTCGGTCATGATTTCGCGGACCTTCATACGCAACCTCCTTACGACCGAACTCCTTCCATCACGCCGCCATCAGGTGGGGAAAAAGGCGGCCGTAAACCCGATCACGAGTCTTGAACAGCACCGCCGCATCGACGAGGGCGTCGAGCACCGCCTCGCACGTGATTTCGTCGGCTTCGAAGCGCCGCTGGGCCTCCGATACCGTCAGTCTCAGCTCCGGAGTCGAGAGGAATTCGCTTTCGATACGGACCAGCAGATCTTCGATCCGGCGACGACCTACCCGATCGAGCGTCTCGTAATCAGTCACGCCTACTCAGAGAGCAACTCACGTACCTAGGTTTGGCGTGCAGTGACGGTGCGAATGGCCGGCCAGGCCCAATAGCCACACCGTATTTCCAGCGCGGCAAGCGAATTTTCCGGCGGCGAGCACGAGCGATCCCTCGGCCAACATGCTCACGTCAGCAACCGACGCCACGCGCGAGGCGCGCGCGATCGGCCTCCACAAAGGCCTCGATCTCTGCGGCACGCGCTCGCGCGTCAGCTTCTCCGAGCTCAATCAGCCGCGCCAGATACTCTGGCTGGAACATCAACAGGCTGAGCATGTCATTGGACCGCGTCTCACGGCTGCCAAGCCCCCGCACCAGAAAACGAAAGCCACGCGGCAGGTCGACTTCGAACTCGTTCGCCAGCCGCCCGAGATCGCGCGACGGGCGCAGCACAAGCAAATCGATGTGCCGCATCGCGCCACGAGCCGATGTCGGCAACCGATCGATGAGCGCGTTGATGCGCCGCAACTGCATCGCGTCGCCATCGAGCAGATCGAGGAAGATGGCATTGAGGAGCACACCTGCCACCTGCGCCGGCGGCGGGTAGTCGACAATGGCGGGCTGATCCGCTTCTCGCCTCGACCGCGGATAGCGCGTGGAGACGGCGATGATGCGACGCGCGCCGAGGTGAATTGCGGGCGAGAGCGGAGCGGTCAGCCGGATGCCGCCATCGCCGTACCAGGCACCGTCGATATTGACCGCGGGAAAGAAGAATGGCAGCGCCGACGACGCCAGGACGTGATCGACTCGCAGCAAACCGGGGACGCTCGTGCGGTGCGGATGCTCGAACGTCATCACCCGGCAACCCTCCACATTCTGCACCCAGGTGACCGACTGCCCCGTCGAATAGCTCGAGGCCGTGAGCGCCACCGCCGTCAGCGTGCCGGCCTCGAGCCGCCGCCCGATCCCCGCAATGACGCCTTCGGGCGTCGCGCGAAGCGTCCGCGTCAACAGGTCGCGCAGCGGTGCCGTGTCGACGAGGCTGCGAGCACGAGGCGAACCGGGCAGGCCGCCGCCCACGAGCCGCAGGCCCCACCGCGTCACCCGCGACGAAAGGTCAAGGGAGTTTGCGCGGAAGACCTCGCGAATGTGCAGGTCGCGCCAGAGCGCCGCCAGTTCGGCGACCGATTCCTCGAAGGTGCCCGGGTGCGAAGCCAGGTGCGTCGCAATGATGCCGCCGGCAGAGACGCCGGTCAGAATTCCAGGCGCCAGTTCCGGATATTGCGACGCAAGGTACCGCAGGACGCCGACCTGGTAAGCACCGCGGGCGCCCCCTCCGGTCAGCACGAGTGCAAGGTCGGTATCCATTTATGCCGCGCGTCGCTCAGCGCAGAGGCATTGCCGCTCCCGGCCGGCGACCACCCGATGGCCGCGCAACGCGCCATGGGTCGAAGTGATGACGGTGTACTGATGTTCACCGGTCGCCTCCTGCGCGTAGAGCACCACCCAGTCGCGTGACCGGCCAAGGCGATGGGCACGTTCCGTGTTCGAATAGAGCGCCGTATAGCGGCGCGACCCCCGTTTGGTGTGCAGCACCGGCAACCACCGATCGCCGGATGGATTGAACCGCTGCGGGGCGATCAGCGGGAGCTCACCCCGCGCCGCTTTCTCCCGATATTCCCGGTCGACGTCCAGCAATTCTTCGATCGACGGTTGCCGCATCCGCTGGCCGGCTGCCGACCCACCTTCTGCATCGAGCAGCACCGCGTGAGGCGGCAGACGATTGTGCGTGAGCAGCTCGCGAACGACGCGCGCGATATGCGGCCCGACGCCAGGAATCTCCTCGAGGCCGTCGATACCGCGGATGGCGTACATGACAGCCATAGAAATCGGCCAATGCCGTACTGACGACGCTGCCTGCGTGTAGGCGCGGACGTACCGCGGATCCGCGCCTTCGCGGCGCAGGATCTCCGCCGCCTCTTCGAGATGGCCAGCGATCATCCGATTCAGCAACTGCGACATCGCGCGTATTCGATCTGACGAGAGGCAACAGATGTACCTGAGCAGGCAGGCCTGGATCGCGAGCCGCCAGCGATCCGCTGCCGCAGCTCACCGGGAAAATCCGACGTCCCACGGAAAACCCCGCGGCGCGGCGCGCGGTGCGGCGCATTCGACGCCGATGGTCGCGGCCCCAATCTTGCTCATCCGAAGTCAACTGGATCCGCCGCCGGCGTCCAGCGCGTGACCGAGGCACGATGACCGAGGTTCCCAACCCGAAACCAACACCGGCGGCTGCGGAGCGCCGTCATGACGCCGTACAAGCGCATTCTCTGCCCCGTCGATTTTTCGGATTTCTCGCGCCATGCCCTCGACGAGGCCATCGCAATCGCGCATCTGTACGACGGATGCGTCACCGCGCTGCACGTGTTTCCACTGGCCATTGCGGCAGACCCGTTTGCCGGCCTTCCCGAATTCCAGCCATTCAGGCTGACGGATCAGCATCGCGCACACCTCCTGCGGCAGCTCTCAGCCTTTGCCACAACCGAGGGTGCCGAGCCGCGGCGTATCACCGTCGCCCTCCGGGAAGGTACGGACATCCATGCCGAGATTCTCGAGGCGGCTGACCAGATGAAACCCGATCTGATCGTCATGGGGACACACGGACGCTCCGGCTTTCAACACGTCATGCTCGGCTCTGTCGCGGAAAAAGTGCTGCACAAGGCGCGCTGTCCGGTGCTGACCGTTCCCCGCAAGGCGCCGGATGCTGTTCCCCTGGGGCCGGTTCCGTTCGCGCGCATTCTCTGCGGCGTCGACTTCTCGGAGTGCTCGCTGGCCGCCCTCCGACACGCGATTTCACTCGCCTCAGGTGCGGGCGCGCGCGTGGACGTCCTGAGCGTCGTCCAGTTGATTCCCATGTACGAGACGATGTCGGCGATGCCGCTGTATTACCCCGGCCTGCTCGGCGATCTGAAAGCGGATGTCTGGAAGCGCCTCAATTCCGTCGTCGCTGACGCCGGGCGCGAAATCCCTGTTGAGCCTCTCGTGACCGTGGGATCACCGCACCGCGAAATCATCCGCGTCGCGGAAGAGAGGAACGCCGATCTCGTGGTCCTGGGCGCTTACAGCCAGGGAGCGATCGAACACCTGTTGTTCGGATCGACAGCCAACCATGTGGTGCGGCAGGCCCGCTGTCCTGTGCTGACGATCAGAGCGTGAGACGCGGCCAGAACTGGCGGGCCAACTGAATGCGTGACGACGGTGCGTCAGCGCGCGCGTGGAATCCGCTCAAACATCGCGGCGACCACGCGATCGATCTCCCGCTCCATCCGTGGTTGGGTATCGATGATACCGTCCATGTTGTCGCGCGACCAGCCACTCCAGACGACCTTGTTGGTCCGCGCATCAACGAGATCGACCACCAGCGTGCCTTGCTCGTACGCGTACGCCTCGGGCTCGCAATCGCGCGAGCACGCGCCTGGGCTGGCCGCGCCCCCGCTGATTTCAACAGTCCGGCCGAAGTTCACGTGATACTGGGCTCGGAGATCCGGCGGACCGGCAAGCGGCGTCCGAACGTATCCCTTGCCGGCGAGTTGCCGCTCGACCGCCGATCGCAGATGTCGCTCGAACATCGGATTGTTGTCGAGTCGCGGATCGCCCGTCGGCCGCTCTTCGGGGGGCGCCCATTCCCACGTCTGATAGTGCGTGAACTCGGCGCCGCGCTCGATGTGAGAGCCGGCCTTCATCGTCGCGCAGCCGGCAACGAGCATTGCCACCACTAACGGAATCCATCGAAATAGCGGACGCATGGTCAGCCCCCTTTCGCGCGGGCGATTTGCCACAGCGCTTCGGAGCAAAATCTGCGCCCGGACGCGGCGGGGTCTCAATTCGATCGTCGCTGGCGCCATGCCCGCCATGGCTGTCGAACGCTTCGTGATCGTTGGATCACCGCATCGCAAAGTCGTGAGCATGGCGGTGTCGGCTGTCCTGTGCTGACGATCAGAACGTAACGGCGGGTCACAATTGCGCGAATTTCATCGTCGGTGCGGATTTTCGCGGTCACGCGAGCGAACAATCCGCCAAACGCTCGTCTGCGCACGAGTGTGGTCCCCTGCTCCACTGGAGCCAGCCTTGCACCAAATGTTGGCAGCCGTCGCCATCGCGCTTTCGGCGCCTGCGCGATTGCGGTGGACCGGAGGTGGCGCGTTATGTCCTGCACACGGCATTTTCTGAACGTGGAATGGGAACACCATCGGTGGCGGAAACGAGTGACGCTTGCCGAAACCCTCCCAAAGCAGGAGACGAACATGTGGGGACGCGCGGTGAACGGCGAGTTCGTCCACTGCGTGAAGCACGATGTCTGCGAGACCTGTGGGAAGACACGCGGGGACATCGACTGCCTCTGCGACTGCGAAGTCGGTCAACGCTGCCCGATTCGTCTCGAGTGGATCAACGCGACGCATGGGCCGCCCCTGTGATCGTATGCTCACGTCGGGGCAAGGCCTTTTCGTGCTGCTGTCGACGAATTCACGGGAGGCGACGTGCGCAAGATCTTCCCTGCCCGCCGAAGACAATTACAGCCCGGCCAGCCACGGAAGCAGGATCGCGCGCAAGTCCACGTCCGGCGCAATCAAACAGATGTGGCCATGTCCGTGCAGTAAACGAAGCGTCGCCCGCGGCACGCGAGAGACCATCAGCTCCGCCTGCTGGATCGAAGGCACGAGGTGGTCCTGCTCCGCCGCGAGAAACAGCACCGGAGGCCGCAGCTCATGGAGACGATCCCGAATGTCGTAGGACATCAGGAGCTGCAACCGATTGATATAACCGTCGCGACTGGCTGTCGCGGTCAGTTCCACAAAACGTCGGATCTCTTCCCGGTGTGTGTGCGCCGAGTGAAGGCGAAACGCCGTTGCTCGCCGGATCAACGGAATCGCGCCCCAGGGAAGCAAGGCCAGACCGTAGCGAGCCAGCCGCAGCCGGAACTGCGGCGCAAAATACGGAAACGAGTTCAGTACGACGAGCGCACTCACCTGCTCCGGCCTCGCGAGCGCGAAGCTCATGGCGAGCGCGCCTCCGAACGATTCGCCGACCACGATGGCTCGGCGCGTTTCCGGTGCAACGGCATCGATGACGCGGCCAAGATCGTCGACGAGCGTGTCCATCGTGAGGGCGTTGCTGCGCAACGCATAGGTGGCAGTTCGAAACGATTCGGACAACGACGGGGTTTGGCGGTAAAACAATTGGCCGGTTCCATCCATGCCTGGCACGAGGACGAGTGCCTCGCCGGTGCCGTGGACGGACAACCGCCAGTCGTAGTCAGGATTCACCATCGTCGTCGTGAGGTGCGATGAAGATCTTCCGGATTGTCGTCACGTCCGTCGCGATCGTGGCCGTCCAGACGGTCATCTGCGGTGTCGCCATGTTTCCCGCGGTCCTTCTCTGGCGCGCCGCCATGACCACAGTGCCATCGGACTCCCTGCTGCAAGTGGTCGTCGTAAGCGCGCTCCTCGTGCCAGCGTACATCGTGTTCGCGCTCTGCTTGATGCCGGTATCCGCGGCGATCACGCGGCTTGTTGGCGCACGAACGCCGCCGGACACGGAACTGCCGATATCAGACGTGTCGTGGACGCTGATGAAGTGGGTGCAGTACATGTCGGCGGCCCATCTTGTTCGTCTCGCCTCCGGAGCCGTCTTTCGCGGCTCGCCGCTCTGGACCGCATACTTGCGCATGAACGGCGCACGCGTCGGCAAACGGGTGTTCATTAACACGTTATCCATCGCCGACCACAACCTGTTGGAACTCGGCGACGATGTGGTCATCGGAGCAGACGTGCATATCTCGGGTCACACCGTCGAAAGCGGTATGGTGAAAACCGGTCGCGTGCGTATTGGTTCGAATGTCACGATCGGACTCGGCAGCGCAATCGACATCGATGTCGAGATTGGCGACGGGTGTCAGATCGGCGCATTTACCCTCGTGCCGAAGCACGCACGGCTGGAACCGAACAGTGTCTACGTCGGTATTCCCGCGCGCAAGCTGAGCGATCGCATCAGCGCTCCCGCGGGTCCTGTAGCGGCATCGCGATAATTTCAACCCGCAGCCGAAATACTCCGCGCGCCGCTCCGGGCGGCCGCGCTCGCCGGCGGCCAACCCTGGCATGTGCGCTGCAGGCGTTGGCTCGCATCCCGCATCTCCCCACCAGCATGAGGATTCGCCTGGCGTTCGCCACGTTCGGCATGCTGCTGCTTGCTGGCACAGCCGCTCTCGACGCGAGCAGCCAATCAACGCACCAGCTGATGATCCGCGGGCACATTCAGCAACTCCACCTGTACGGTCCCGCCGACGGCACCCCCGTCGTCGTCGCCAGTGGCGACGGCGGCTGGATCCATCTTGGCCCACATGTGGCGGAATTGCTGGCGTCGCGTGGCTTCTTTGTTGTCGGGTTCGATGTAAAGGCTTACCTGGCCGCCTTCACGACTGAAACGGCGACGCTTCGTGCCGCGGACGAACCGGGAGATTTCAAGGTCCTCGCCGCGTTTGCATCCGCCGCAACGCGACGCAAGCCGATTCTTGTCGGCGTATCTGAGGGGGCGGGGCTGTCGGTGCTTGCGGCCGCCGATCCGGAGACCAAGGCTGTGCTCGGAGGCGTCGTCGGTCTTGGCCTTCCCGACCGCAACGAGCTTGGGTGGCGGTGGAAGGACTCGCTGATCTACTTGACCCATAAGCCGCCGAACGAGCCCGCGTTCAGCGCGACCACGGTCGTAAGGGGTCTGGCCCCACTTCCCATTGCGTTGCTCCAGTCAACGCACGATGAGTTCGTGCCGCTCGCCGAAACGCAACGGATTTTCGTGCAGGCGTCAGAACCCAAGCGCCTCTGGGTCGTCGACGCGCTCAACCATCGCTTCAGCAATAACCTGCCGGAGTTCGACGCCAGATTGATGGAGGCGATCGCGTGGGTGCAACACAATCAGCCGAGATAGACCGAGCTCTGGGCGCTCGCCTGCGCCGCATCGCACCTGCGATGGTGAGCCTCGTGGTGTTCTTTGCCGCACTCGCGGTCCTGCGGAGCGAATTGCGGCACGTCACCTGGGCGGAGCTGATGCGCGACACGGCCACCACGCCGCCGAACCGGCTCGGTGTGGCCGTTGCGCTCACCGCCCTCAACTATGCGGTCCTCACCGCGTACGACCTGCTTGCGTTTGTGTATATCCGCAAGCCGATCGCGCGTGCCCGCGTTGCGCTCGCGTCGTTTGTCGCCTACGCGGTGGCGAACAACGTCGGGTTTTCCGTGCTCTCGGGCGCGTCCGTGCGGTACCGCTTCTATACGCGCTGGGGCGTCACAGCCGAAGAGCTGTCGCGCATCGTGTTCTTCTACGCGACGACGTTCTGGCTTGGGTTGCTGTTCATCGGCGGCGTGAGTCTGGCGACGAGCCGGCTTCCCGCAGACCTGCAGATCCCGGCGCGACCGGCCGTCGCTGCGGTGGGTTGGTCGCTCGCGCTGCTCGTCATTGCCTATCTCGCCGCGACCAGCATCCGCCGCGCGCCGATTCGAATCTCGCGCTTCGAGCTGCCGTTACCGTCACCGACGCTCGCGTTCACACAGCTCGTCGTCTCGGCGTGTGATTGGGTTCTCGCAGGCGCGGTGTTGTACGTCCTCCTCCCGAGCGGCGCGCCTCCCCTCCTCTCGTTTCTCGGCGCGTTCCTCCTCGCACAACTACTCGGGCTGGCGAGCCACGTGCCGGGTGGTGTCGGCGTGTTCGAAGGATTGATGATTCTGCTGCTGAACCCGTACCTGCCTTCGGAGGCGTTGCTGCCTCCACTGCTCGTGTATCGAGCGGTCTACTACCTGCTGCCGCTTGCCGTCGCGCTTGTCATCCTTGTTGCCGACGAGCTTTCGCAGCGACGGGCGCAGGCGGCGCGCGTCGGGGCGGCATTCGACTGGCTGACCGAGCAGCTCACGCCGCGCGTACTCGCGGTGTTCACGTTCATCGCCGGGGTCGTCCTGTTGTTCTCCGGCGCGACACCGGCCGCCGCGGGCCGTCTCGCGCTTCTCGATCGTGTGCTGCCGCTCGGCGTGATCGAGGCTTCGCATTTCCTCGGAAGCATCGCGGGCGCCGCGTTGCTGCTGCTGTCGCAAGGCCTCGCGCGGCGGCTGGATGGCGCGTGGCTGGCGACCGTGGCTGTCGTTGCGACGGGGATCGTCGCGTCTCTCCTCAAGGGCGGGGACTACGAGGAAGCGGCCATTCTCGCATTCGTGCTCATCGTCCTGTGGCGCGCGCGCCCTGCCTTCGACCGGCGCGCGGCATTTCTCGACACGCGTTTCACAGCGGGATGGATTGTCGCGATCATCGGCGCTATTGGCGCGTCGGTCTGGCTGGGATTCTTCGCGTTCAAGCACGTCGCCTACTCGAATGAGCTGTGGTGGCAATTCGAGCTGCACGGCGAAGCATCCAGGTTCCTCCGTGCGACGGTTGGGGCGATGGTGGCGTTGCTGCTCTTTGCCGTCTCACGGATCGCAGCGCCCGCACGCCACGAGGCAGACGAGCCGACTGACGCGGACCTTCGCACCGCAGGCGAGATCATTGCGACACAGACGAACGCGACGGCCTTCCTCGTGTATCTGAGGGACAAGGCGCTGCTGTTCGACGAGCAGCGCCGCGGCTTCCTGATGTACGGCGTCGAAGGGCGCACGTGGGTTGCGCTGGCGGATCCCGTTGGTCCGGCGGATGTGCACGCTGCCCTCATTCGTCTGTTCCTCGAGCGGTGCGACGACTATGCGGCGACACCGGTGTTCTACGAGATCAGGAAGGACTTGCTGCACCTCTATGCGGATTTCGGGCTGACGTTCGTCAAGCTCGGAGAAGAAGCCGTGGTCGATTTATCGCAATTCGCGCTCGAGGGTTCGCGCGGCAAGCCATTCCGCCACGCACTGCGTCACCTCGAGCATCACGGTGCCTCGTGCCGCATCGTTCCCGCCGCCGAGGTGCCCGCCATCATGGACGCGTTGCAGACCGTGTCCAATGATTGGCTCGAACACAAAGCGGCCGGAGAGAAGGGGTTCTCACTGGGGTTTTTCCGGCCGGATTACGTGGCGCGCTTTCCGGTCGCGGTGGTCGAGCGCGGTGGGCGCATTGTCGCGTTCGCGAGCGTGTGGCCCGGACCGCAGCACAAGGAACTGTCGATCGATCTTATGCGGTATCACCGTGACGCGCCCAACGGTGTGATGGAAGGATTGATGGTTCATCTGATGCAGTGGGGCAAGCAGCAGGGCTATCGCTCGTTCTCACTCGGCATGGCGCCGCTTTCGGGCTTCGAGCGCTCTCCCGCGGCGCCGCTCTGGAACCGTCTGGGTTCGTTTCTCTACACACACGGCGAGACCTTCTATAACTTCCAGGGGCTGCGCGCGTACAAAGACAAGTTTCATCCCTCGTGGGAGTCGCGCTACCTCGCCTACCCGGGCGG
>Ga0134124_10004895_pt1 | contig 10765 bp, 8 predicted proteins | sample KB304_FD_96880 | JGI IMG/M metagenome (GOLD analysis project Ga0134124, IMG submission 96880) | Terrestrial soil microbial communities without Nitrogen fertilizer from Kellogg Biological Station, Michigan, USA - KB3-0-4 | ecosystem: Environmental > Terrestrial > Soil > Unclassified ... | reverse complement strand
CTCACAGGCCAAGCTGAATGCGGTCGCGCGACAATTGAACGAGCGACCAAGGAAGACACTGGGCTACCAGACGCCGGCTGAAATGTTCAGTCAAACCGTTGCGTTGACCAGTTGAATCCGCCAGCGGGTGCGGTCGACGAGCGTTGCGCGCTCAGATCACGCTTTCGGCCGCAAAGCACGCGTCGCGAGGCTCGCTCCAGACTCGCCAACGCGGCTCCGAAGCTAAGAGATGGAGGGCGACGTAGCGAAGCGTCCGCTCATGCAACTTCTCCGGCCACGACGCGACCACCAAGCGAGCCCGGCAACTCCAATCGCAGCTAGGGTCAGTGCTGAAGGCTCCGGAACGGCGCTGATCGCACCACGTGAGACGTTGTCGAGGTGGAAATTGGAAAGGCCTCCCGCGAGGTCGAGCGATGTGATGGTGACGGACGATATTCCGTTGTCGTAAGCAAACCCCCTGAATACGTTGATCGTGTTGAAGCCCGGAGCGATCTGTTCCGTCAACACTTGGCCGTCTGCTGCCAAGACATCGATCCGAAAGAAGGCGGCCGGAGTTCCACCTATGCCGACCAGGAAAAAGCCGATCGCATCCGTGACCCCTCCGCCGGCAAACGTCAACGTCTCTGGTTCAACCAAGTTGCGGGTCACAAGACTGTTCGGTGGGCTCGGGGTGACGAAGGTATCGGTGACATGCCAGATGGCCGAAGGGTTCGGCGAGTTGTAGGTGATTCCGTCGATCGTGATGCTCCCGACGCCAATGTCGGTATCGATCTGGAACTCATCAAACGTTTCCGTGCTGACAACCTGAGCGGAGCTGAAGAAGCTCTGTGGGGTGGAGAACGAGACGATCGGCCCGCCATGCGCCGCCCCTCCATACAACGCCGCGAGCAACACATATCGAGCGGCCTTCAGGACGTGCACACTCTCATGACGTGGCATCGTGGTCTCCTTCGTCGCGCGCGGTCGGGCGGCGCTCACAAGTGGCCAGAGAGGCGCTTGGCGCCTCGTCGATGATGACACCAGCCGGTGTGAAGACCAAGGCCATGACGGCACCTCAACAGCTGGCGACGCCGGCGCACACACCTTTCGAGGGTGCCGCATCTCATCCCGTAGACCGAGCGAGTTCCGCTGCGCGCTCTGGTTCTGAGGGTGTCTTCTGGCGACTCGCAGAGTTGACGATGGAGTTTTCGTAAAGAGAAGTCCGATCCTCTCCGCCGGATTCGGGGCAGCGCGCGGATTGCCACCTCAGAGACTGATCCGCCGCGACTCAGCCGACCCAGTCGTCTTTGCGCCGCGCATCCCAATCGGCTTTTGCGCAGTCCTTCGAAGCGCGCGACGGGTGATCAGGACAGCAAGCAGAGCTGTCCCCCCGAGAAGCCATCTCGCGAGTCGGGCGGGTGCGAGACCAGCTCTTCGCAGTGCAGGCCAATCCGAGCCTCGGATACGTTCGCCGCAGGACGCGAGCAAGGCAAGCTCCGCGACAGTCAGACCGTGCGCGCCATCGTGCGTCGCACCCGCACGCCGCTCGAGGCGAACAAGTGGTTCAGGCGAGGGCTTCATGGCACGAACCGTGCGGCCTACTTTGAAGATATCCGCCCCACACAGAAACGTTTGTCAGAAGGCGCCGCCACCGCTCGTCAGGGAATGACGGCGCAAATGCACTCGGGACGCGCTCGAGTCCACGAGCGGCCTTCGCTGCTCAGGTTTGACCCTGTGCCTTCGGGGGTCAGACCAAGGTAGACCAGCCGAGCATCCGTGCCGGGCAAATCGCCCTGTCGCTAACGCCGCGCGAAGAGCGGCTGCTCGAAATGCGCCACCCGGGTCGGCCGCCCGGCGATGCAAAGCTCGCGGAACTGGTACAGCACGGCCGCTGTCGGCGCCGCGATCCAGCTCGCGCCGACGGGCATGCGCAACACAGGCTCCTCGCCGTCAACCTCGCGGTCGAGCCAGGGCGCGTCCGATCGCATGAATTCGCGCACCGGGATGCGATGGATGCTGGCGACTTCGTCTGCGTTTGGGGTGAGCGCTTCGGCCACGCCGGCCCAGACCACCACGGGAGTGATCACGAATCCCGATCGCGTGACGAAGTCGTCGAGCCTACCGAGCACGGCGCTCGCCTCGAGGCGGAGGTCGACTTCCTCAGCGAGTTCGCGCAGGGCGGCCTGTTCCGCCGATTCGCCAGCGTCCACACGGCCACCGGGAAGCGCCCATTGGTTGGGGTGGTTGCGAAGGCCGCGCGCACGCCGCGTGAGGAGCAGCGCGGCGTCGCGACTCCATCCGTCCGGCGCCGTCACCCCTTCCAGGCGCGCGCCCTCGCCTTCCTCCACGATCGCCACCGCCACCGCGGCGACCCGATGCACTCCGGGGGCAGCGCGCCGCAGGTCGAACGAGGCCAGGTTTCGTCGGATGCGCTCCTTGAGTAGGTCGTCGCACAGCATGGGCAAGGATTCTCCTCGCCGCAGCAGTACGTCGCCGACCATGGGAGGCGTACTGGCAAGGATGATCTCGGCGCCTACGGCATCGTCTACGACAGCGACCGTATCATGTTCCTGCGCGGCTTCACGCAGCCATAGCGAGCTCGGAAGATGTTCCGACGAAGCCCGATGGACAAGTTCGAGTGGTCAGACGGCCCGCGGGGGTTCGACCTGATCTACGTGGATTACGCGACCCAAACGCACACGCCGATCGGGAGCCCGTCGTCTACCCCGAGGTGATCGCGCGGTCGTGTTCGCTGTCCTTCGTAGCGGCGCTGGCGATGCTTCATTTCATTCCCGATTGATACCAGCGCTATCCGGTCCCTGGCAGGATCACGGTGCTTTGAAGCGGGGCAAGTCATGAGCGACCAACCGCAACATCACGACAGAGCCGACAGCGACGACGGCGCCGGCTCGCGCCTCGTGCCGCAGGCCGGCATGATGATCAGAGCGTTCTGGGCCTCCCCCGGGCGCAACACGCTGCTGTGGTTGGCGGCCGTGATCTTTCTGGTCATCGTATCGACGGCCTACGGGCAGATTCGGCTCAACCGCTGGAACGAGCCCTTCTACGACGCGCTGGCGCGGCGCGATTTCCAAGAGTTCCTCGCGCAGCTCGGGGTATTCGGCGTCATCGCGGGTGCGCTGCTCGTTCTCAACGTCTTCCAGCGCTGGCTGGGGGAAATGATCAAGCTCAAGTTGCGCGAAGGCTTGACTCTGGATCTCATCGAGCTTTGGATGCTCCCCCGCCGCGCGTTCCGGCTCGTCAACGCCGGGCCGATCGGCGTCAACCCCGACCAGCGCATGCACGAGGATGCGCGTCGCCTGACCGAGCTTTCGGCCGATCTCGGCATCGGCCTGCTGCAGGCCACGATCCTGCTCGTCACCTTCGTGAGCGTGCTTTGGGCGCTGTCGGCGGACTTCGCCTTCCCCATCGCTGGCCGGATGGTTCCGATTCCCGGGTACATGGTGTGGGCCGGCATCCTCTACGCTGGCCTTGCTTCGGTGCTGAGCTACTGGGTCGGCCGCAACCTCATCGGGCGCAACGCCGAGCGCTATGCACGCGAGGCCGATCTGCGGTTCTCGCTGGTGCGCGTCAACGAGCACATCGACGCCATCTCGCTCGCAAGTGGCGAAGCCGACGAAGCGCGGCGTATCAAGCTGAATCTCGCAGCGGTGCTGGCCGCCATGCGTGGTCTGGTCACCGGCTACACCGAATTGACCTGGATCACTGCGGGCTACGGATGGCTGATGATCGTGGTGCCAATCCTTGTCGCGGCTCCGCTCTATTTCGCTGGCACCCTCACCTTCGGCGGGCTCATGATGGCGGCCGGGGCTTTCACACAGGTCCAGTCGTCGCTGCGGTGGTTCGTCGACAACTTCGGCGCGATCGCGGACTGGCGCGCGACCCTGTTGCGAGTCACAAGCTTCCGCCGCGCCATGCTTGTGTCCGACGCGCTGCACGACGTCTCGGGCCGCATCGCCTTCGAGGAAGGATCGCCCGACGAGATGGTGTTCGAGAACCTGGAGATCGCCTCGCCGGCGGGATGCACCATGCTCGAAGAGCGGAAGGTCGAAGTGAGGGCCGGCGAGCGCGTACTCGTGGTGGGAGAGCCCGGAGCCGGCAAGACCCTGTTGTTTCGGGCGCTCGCGGGTCTGTGGCCGTGGGGCGCGGGCCGCATCGGCCGGCCGAGAGGCGCGACCGTCTTCTTCATGCCACGCCAGCCATACCTGCCGCCCGGCACTCTGCGCGAGGTACTGGCCTATCCGCAGAGCGTCGAAAGATTCGAGTCGCATGCGTTCACCGAGGCGCTCGATCGGGTGGGCCTGCGACGTTTGGCTCCGATGCTCGATCGCACCTCGCGATGGGACCCCGAACTGAACTGGGATGAACAACAAAGTCTCATGCTCGCACGTCTGCTGATCCACGACCCGCGCTGGGTGGTGATCGACGAGGTGCTCGACGCGATCGACGGCGAGACGCGCGCTCGCGCGCTCGAGATCTTTGCCAAGGATCTGAAGGACGCCGCCATCATCCACATCGGTCGCGGCGGTGCAGCCGACCCAACGTTCACACGCGTCCTCCACCTCATCAAGGATCCCGAGATTCGCAGGCTTGTTCGTCCAAAGCCCGCTGAAACGGCGGGCCTGCCACCGGGAGTCCAGGTCGCAACGAGTTCGTGATGGGCCGGGCAGAACGCGTTTCGGAAGTCGCGCTGGATGCACCGGTCTGGTCGGCTGTCGCGGCCGGAGAAGCGCAGCTCGCTCTGTCCTCGGCATCGACCGGCGGACGTCCTGCGCTGCGGTTGGACTTCGACTTCAAAGGGGGGACGGGGTTCGTGGTCGCACGCTGCCCGGTGCGGCGTGAGGTGCACGAGGACTACACGGTTGCGTTTCGGCTGCGCGGCGTGGGTCAGGCCAACGATCTCGAGCTGAAGCTCGTCGACTCGAGCGGGCAGAACGTCTGGCGGCACGTCCACAGGAATCTTCAGCCGTCCTCGCGCTGGAAACGCTTTCGCATCGAGAGCCGCGAGTTCGAGTTCGCCTGGGGTCCGGCGAGCGGCGCTGTCCCCAAGGAACTCGGAGCGATCGAGCTCGCCATCGTCGCCCGCGAAGGTGGCGCTGGGTCGTTGTGGGTCAGCGACCTCAGGATCGAGGATCACAGCCCGCTGACTGGCGCGACGGCGAGCGCCTCGAGCGCCCTCCCGGGCTTCGATGCCGATCGGGCGCTCGCCGGGTCCGGCTGGATCCCCAGCCCCGATGACGCGAGGCCCTGGATCGTCGTGGACTTCGCCGAGACACGCAGGCTCGGCGGGCTGATCATGGATTGGCGGGACGGCGCACCGGCGAGCGGCTTTCGGGTGCGGGCCTCGTCGCATGGTCGGCGTTGGCGGACGCTGTACACGACGGTCCGTGCGGGCGGCGCCCGCAGCTACCTCTACCTGCCGAACCTAAAGACGCGTCTTCTTCGGCTGGAGCTCAACGCACCGTCCGCTGGCGCCGCCTTGCGCCCGCAGTCGTTCGAGTTCAGCCGCTCCATCGAGACCTTCTGGTACGACATCGCTCGGCACGAGGCGCGCGGGTGGTACCCGCGCTGGCTGCATCGTGAGCAAACCCTGTGGACACCTATCGGGACCGCAAACGGCACGTCCTGCGCTCTCATCAACGAGGAAGGCGCGGTCGAGACAACGCCGGGATCCTTCTCGATCGAGCCGATGGTGGCGATCGACGGCCGTCTTTCTACCTGGACAGACGTCGCTCTGCGGCAGGAACTGCCCGCGGGCGTGCTGCCCGTGCCGTCTGCGATCTGGGAAACCGCAGAGTGGTCCCTGCACATCCAGGGCGAGGCCACGGAGAGCGGGCTCGTTCGTCTGCGCTATCGAATCGAGAGCCGCTCGGACCGATCGCTGGCGACGCGCCTGCTGGTGCTGGTTCGCCCGTTTCAGGTGACCCCGCCCTGGCAGCGCGTCGGCAAGATCGGTGGCGTGAGCCTCATCCACGACCTGGCTTGGGAAGGCGGCGCGTTGCGTGTGAACGAGACCGCCGCCGTCGTGCCGGCGAGCGAGCCTTCGGCCTTCGCGGCGACGACATTCGACGAGGGCTTCGTGGCTCTGCGTCTTGTCAAAGGCGACCGCGAGGTCACGGACACACGAGTTCACGATGCACTCGGCCTTGCCTCTGGCGCGCTCGCCTTCGATCTGGCGCTCGAACCTGGCGCAACGGCGGAGCGCATCGTGGAATGTCCGCCTGCGCATTCCGCGATCGCGACCGGGGAGCCGGCGTTCGATTGGGCGAAGGAGCTTCCCGCAGCGCAATGGTCGGGCTCAGGGTGGGCGATGGACGCCATCCGCGCCGCGCTCACAGCGACCGCGCACATCCTCGTGACTCGCTCCGGCCCGGCGCTGCAACCCGGGCCCCGGCGCTACACACGCTCCTGGATTCGCGACGGCAGCATCATGAGCGCAGCGCTGTTGCGGATGGCGCACACACAGGAGGTTCTGGAGTTCATCCGTTGGTATGCGCCCTACCAGCGCGCGGATGGTTTCGTCCCGTGTTGCGTCGATCACAACGGAGCCGATTGGCTGGTCGAGCACGACAGTCACGGGCAGTTGATTGCCGCCATCGCCGACTGCTACCGGTTCACGGCCGATGCTCGGTTCCTCGAGGAGTCTTGGCCCTTCGTCGTCAAAGCCGTCGCCTGCATCGAGGGACTGCTCGAGGAGGACGGGTTGTTGCCCGTGTCCGTCAGTCACGAAGGCTACCTCGCACAGCCGGTGCATTCCTATTGGGACGACTTCTGCGCGCTCCGCGGTCTCCGCGATGCGGCGGATCTAGCCCGCACGATCGAGGACCGCGATGCAGCCGCGCGCTGGAGTGGCGTGGCGGAGCGTTTCGCTTTCGCAGTGTTCGGGTCGATCGAGCGGACGCGCGCGGCCCATAGTCTCGATTTCATTCCGGGCAGCGTCGAATGGGCGGACTTCGACCCGACCGCCACGGCGAATGCGATTGCCTTTCTCGACGTTGCCCAAGGCCTCGACCGCAAGGCGGTAGACCACACCTTCGACAAATACCTTTCCGACTGGCGCCGAAAGCGCACTGGCGCCCTCGAATGGGCGAATTACTCTCCGTACGAGATTCGCATCATTGGTGCTCTCGTGCGGCTCGGGCGGCGCGAAGCGGCGCTCGAGCTGCTGCGGTTTTTCCTGTCGGACCGGCGGCCGCCCGCGTGGAATCAGTGGCCGGAGATCGCTTGGCGGGATCGTCGAGCGCCGGCGCACGTGGGAGACCTGCCGCACACCTGGGTGGCCGCAGAGTACGTGCTCGCGGTCCGCACCCTGTTCGCCTACGAGCGGGCGGCAGATCGAAGGCTCGTGGTAGCGGCGGGCCTCGCTCCCGAGTGGACGACCGGCCCAGGCGTCCAGGTACAAGAGATGCCCACCCTCTACGGCGCCTTGAGCTTCTCCGCGCGCACCCTCGACGAACATACGTTTCGATTCGAGATCGGACCCGGTGTGGCGGCAGACATCGAGCTTCGGCCGCCGCTGTGCGGTCCCCTGATCGGGGTAAGCCTCAACGGCAGCACCCATGCGGATTTCGACGCACAGTCCGTGGTCGTCGCGAGTACGCCGGCGCAGATCGTTTGCCGCACCGCATCGGCCTAGAACGGGGCAGACGCAACGAGCGCAACCGCAAAGATTACGGAGACCAACGTGTCAGGCAACCGGTGCGACCTCCGAGCGACAGCCACGGCTCATCGCTCTTGACCAGTTCCGGCGCCTCCCAGTCGCCTGTTCGATCAGTGCCGCTTCGAGGTCACGGTTGCGTTGGGTACCTTCGATACCGGGCAGCCGGCTTTTGCCTTGCCGCCAGTTCGGAAGGAACGTCGTCGCATCAGCACCCGAAACCTTGACGCGCAGCGGCAGGTTCGATTTGCGCGAGAGACCGGTTGATCGAGACCGCGTCGGCGCGCTCGTCGACGCCTGCGCGCCGATCGGCCGCGTCGGCGCGACCGGTCGCGTGACCGGCGCCCATCTGCATTTCAGCGTCTATCTGAATGCGACGCCAGCAATCCGGCGCTTTTCCTGAGCCGTGAGCGGCGGGCACACGGGGCCGGGCTCGCCAAGCCGCGGCTCCGACGCGGCCCGGGCCGGTGTTCGTCGCCGCAGGGTGCGACTCGTCAGCCGCAATCGGCGCTTCATCGCAAGCCGCTGGGAAGGCGAAACCCGGCTCTCTACATTCACGCCCAACGCACCACCCCGTGCGCCCCGACAGAAGGAGCCGATCATGACCACCGAGAACATCTTCTCCGCCGTCCTCACTCTGAGCCTGCTGGCGGGTGGCGCGGTCGCGTTCGGTTCCGACGCCGCAGCGAAGCACGCCAGGCCGGCCAAGGCCGAGACCACCGTGGCGACGCTGCCGACCGTGACAGTCGTCGGCCGCCGCGCTGCCCCGAGCACGGTTGCCGCCGCCGAGCGGGTGACGCTGCCGACCGTGACGGTCGTCGGTCGCCGCGCGCCGACCGCGATTGCGGTCGAGACCGAGACTGTCGACCATCGCGTGCAGTGAGTGGAGCAGCCGTCCGCGGCGGCTCTCCAACCCTCGCCGCAACGGCCGCCTTCGAGCGGCCGTTGTCCGTTCTAGCGCGCTGGCCGGGAGCACATTGAGGCGGTTCCGGCCGAACGGCAGCTACGTCGGCATGGGCGCGATCATGTCCTTCGGACGCGTTGCCCTGTGGAGTCGACAACCACCTCGCCGCCTTCCTTCGTGAATGGCCCCCTCTGCGGCGCAGGCAGGATGTCGAGAACGAGCTCGGACGGGCGGCAGAGCCGCGTTCCCAGTGGCGTGACGACAATCGGACGCTCGATCAGGATCGGGTGCTTCACCATCAGCTCGAGAAGCTGTTCGTCCGTCCACTTCGGGTCGTCGAGGCCGAGCTCGTCGTAGGGCGTCCCCTTGCGGCGCAGCATCCCGCGCACCTGAATTCCCATCGCGGCGACGAGCGCCGCAAGTTTCTCCTTGCCCGGAGGTGTCGCGAGGTATTCAACGACCTCAGGCTCGGTACCGCTGTTGCGGATCATCGCCAGCGTGTTGCGCGACGTTCCGCATGCAGGGTTGTGGTAGATCGTGACGTCGCTCATCTTGGATCTCACTTGGTGGTCGGCGTGCCTTCGATCTCACCGGACGCCTCGATGACGTTCGGGTGCCCCGCGCGATGCAGCCGCGGCTCGAAGATGCCATGGATGGCAGCGCCGAGCGCCGCACCGGCCAGCTGCGCGAGGACGAAGCCGGCAACGCTTCCCGGCGCGATTCCCGCAAAGCTCTCGCTGAACATGCGACCGAGTGCCGCTGCGGGATTGGCGAACGACGTTGACGCCGTGAACCAGTAGGCCGCCCCGATCCAAGCCGCGATCATCACCGCCGCGCGACCCTTTGGTGCCCGCAGGATCACGATAATCAACCCGGCCGTTGCGACCGCCTCGGCAATCCATTGCCCTGCCCCGGCCCTGGCCTTGGTCGAAAGCTGCAGGATCGGGAGGTCAAACATGGCGTGTGCGAGCCACGCGCCGAGTACCGCGCCGATCAGTTGAGCGGCCACGTAGAAAACGAGCTCGTTCTTCGGCAACTCGCCGCGCCAGGCCAGGACGGCGCTGACGGCAGGATTGAAGTGCGCGCCGCTCACCGGGCCAAACACCTCGATCAGCACGTAGAGCGCGCCGACGGTGGCGAACGTGTTTGCGAGGAGTGCGATCGCGCCGTTGCCCCCGGCGAGGCGCTCCGCCATGACCCCCGAGCCGATCACGGCGGCCAGCAGCAGCGCCGTGCCGCACGCTTCGCTGCCCACCTTGCGGGCCAGGTCCACCCGATGCTCGGCGCGGAGCCTCTCAGCAGCAGGAGGACGCGGCCTTGACGGGCACGGCCGCCGGCTTGCCGGGTGCACTGGCCGCACAGCACGGCGACGACTCGGCCTCGGCGCGCTTGCTGTCGCTGAACACCGGAATGTTCCCGAGTGTGCGGAACTGCTCCCAGGCGATGCCTTGTGGATCGGTGAGCCAGTATTTGTCGCTGCGCGCGTAGCAGCAGGTCGTCTCGCCTTCGTCGAGCAGCGCCAGGTCCGCGGCCCGGGCACGCTCCTTCAGCTCGGCCAGCTCTTCCTCGCTGTCGGTCTGGAAGCCGAGATGATCGACACCGGGCTTGTCGCCCCACGTCGAGATGGCGAAGTTGATCCGCGGGTCATCGAGCATCCATTTTGCGTAATCGCCCTCGACGCGCGTCGGCTCGGTGCCGAAGAGCTGGGAATAGAACGCAATGCTTTGCGCGAGGTTCTCGACGTGGGCGTGGACGTGGAATCGCTTCATGGGGACCTCCGGTTTGCAGTTGTCAGCAATCGCAGGAAGTGTCTTCGACGGCACAGCCGGCGCCCTGGCAGCAGTTCTCGGTCAGGTAGCCGAGAAGAGCATTCATGCGAGCGTAGTCGGCGCGGTAGACGATGTTGCGGCCAAGGCGCTCCTGCACGACGAGCCCGGCTGTCGCGAGCTCCTTCAGGTGAAAGGAAAGAGTGTTCGGCGGAATGGCAAGGCCCTCGGCCATGGCGCTCGGCGTGAGACCCGATTGGCCGACCACGACGAGGGCGCGGAAGACATTGAGGCGGACCGGCTGAGCTAGAGCTGCCAGTGCCGAGACGACCTGATTTTCATCCATATTTCCAGTATAGTGGAATCGGATGAGTCGCGCAACAGGCGCCAAAGTTATGCCAGGTTTCGCCGCAAGCTGAGAGGTCCGGTCGTTGCCGCGCG
>Ga0134124_10004893_pt1 | contig 10769 bp, 10 predicted proteins | sample KB304_FD_96880 | JGI IMG/M metagenome (GOLD analysis project Ga0134124, IMG submission 96880) | Terrestrial soil microbial communities without Nitrogen fertilizer from Kellogg Biological Station, Michigan, USA - KB3-0-4 | ecosystem: Environmental > Terrestrial > Soil > Unclassified ... | reverse complement strand
GGATATGGACTCGACAGCGCGATGAACCTCCTGCTGGACAGCTGCGATGACTTTTGCAATCTCTTTTGTCGAGCTGCTGGTCCGCTCTGCGAGCTCTTTTATCTCTTCGGCAACAACCGCAAAACCCTTGCCATGTTCACCTGCCTGAGCGGCTATGATCGCTGCATTCAGGGCCAGCAGATTCGTCTGTTCAGCTACTTCATCAATGACCGAAAGTATCGATCCGATATCGCTCGCTTTTTCGGAAAGTGTCGAGATTGCTTCGGATGTGATCACCGAAGATCTCTTGATCTCCGACATCCCGGCAATTGTTGCGTCGACCGATGCTCTCCCGATTTCTGCATCTTTAAGCAGTTCGCTGGATATCTTGGCACTGTCAGTAGCGTTTCTTTCGATCTGACGTATTGAAGAGTCCATTGAAGCAACAGAATCGGCGGTAGTGACGGATGCGTCTACGAGGTTGGCAACGCTTCCGTCGATAGCCCTGATTGAGGCAGCCATTTCTGTTATGGAGGAGCTGACATCTTCTATTGCCTGGGAGAGCGTCTCGACGTTCATGGCAACTTCTTCGATGCTGGCAATCAGCTGCATAGTCGAAGATGAACTTTCCGATGTAGAGAGAAACAGGCTGTCGATAGCCTGTGAAATCCCGTTTATCGAGGAGTTCATCTCTGTAATGGCAGAGGATGTCTGGAGCACGCTGCCTGACTGAAGTTCAGCCGATGACACGCTTTTCTGGGAGACATCCCTGAGGCTGGATGTGATATTTCCCAGCTCCCTGATAGAGAGCTTTACCCTGCTGACCATCTCGGAAAGTTTGACAGTCATCAGGTTGAAATCGTTGACAAGGGTTCCTATTTCATCAGCAGAACTGTCTTCGAGCTTTACGGTAAGGTCACCCTTGGATCCTTCTGCCAGGGCATCTGCAATCTTCCGAACTCTCTTCACGATGCTTCTTGATACCACCGTCCCGAAGATTACGGCCGAGAGGATTGCGCAGATGATGACGATAACCAGTCCGATCTGGGCATTGTGCTGAATAGATGAAGCATCCTTGTTTGCCTGTTTCATTATTCCATTGACCGTCACCAGCAGATCATCCACTGACGCGGTCACCAGATCGGACTTTTCAGGCAGTTCTGTCCTGATTATAGTTAATATTTCACTCTCTGCAGAGCCGTTTTTCCCGCTGCCGAGCCTGCCTTCCTTGAGTTTGAGAAGCTTGTCCGCGGTTTCGTTGAATTCCGTGAACGCTTTGGAAACGGCATCGGCCCGCTCTTCGAGGGGGCTCCCTTTCACAGCAGCAGGCAGGCCGAGCTTCTGGTTACCTTTCAGTATGATATCGATGTAGCCGTTGAATCTATCCCGTTTCGACTCATAATCGGCTTTTATTACTTCGAACTCTTCGGCTTTTTGAATGGTTGTCGTTTCTACAAGGTGAAGTCTGCACTCTTGAAGGGTTGTCTTCATCAGGACGACCTGATTCGACTGAGTGGAGCCGATCATGATGACATCCTGAATCGTATGCCCGACCCGGTTGAGACTGAATATACCGGTAACGCCGGTGATCCCGACGATCAAAGCCATTATCAGAAAGAGACCAACAAGCTTCTGTCCCAGTTTCATGTTGTTCATGACAACCTCTGGATGTTGAATTAAAAATCTGTTACTTTATAGCAGAAATACTAGCCGTGCTCAACTTTAATCAATGTATCTCTTGAGTATCCCGCTATAGCCGTCGATCCGCCTGTCGCGCAAAAAAGGCCAGATACGGCGGATCTTTTCACTTCTTTTCAGGTCTATGCTGGCTACAGCAATCTCTTCATCGGTCCGGGATGACAGATTTAGCAACTCTCCCTGACATCCTGCGACAAAGCTGCTTCCCCAGAAAACAATTCCTTTTCCTGTGCCTGAAGAATCGGGTTCGAATCCTACCCGGTTTACAGCCACTACCGGGATCCCGTTTGCCACGGCATGTCCTCTTTGTATCGTCATCCAGGCATCCAGCTGCCGTTCCTTTTCCTCTTCCGGGTCAGAAGGGTCCCATCCAATAGCAGTCGGATAGATAAGGAGTTCGGCTCCTGCCAGGGCCATAAGCCTTGCCGCTTCCGGATACCACTGGTCCCAGCAGACGAGCACTCCGAGAGTCCCTGCCGAGGTCTTGACAGGGGTAAAGCCGAGATCTCCGGGGGTAAAATAGAATTTTTCGTAAAATCCCGGATCATCAGGGATGTGCATTTTGCGATATTTTCCGGCGATGGATCCGTCACGTTCAAGCACGACAGTCGTATTGTGGTATAAACCCGGCGCACGGAACTCGAAGATTGAGGTGACGATTACGATGCCGAGCTCACGCGCAACTGCCCCGAGTTTTTCGGTAGTTGGTCCCGGTACAGGCTCTGCAAGGTCGAAGTTCGCAGTCTCTTCGCTTTGGCAGAAATAGAGCGAAGTATGCAGCTCCTGGAGGATGGCAAGCTCTGCTCCCCTGTCTGCGGCCTTTCGAATCATGGAAATGGTTTTCGAGATGTTTTCAGTTCGGTTATCCGAACAGCTCTGCTGAATCAGTGCAACAGTCAGATTGCTCATGCGAGGGTTCCTTTCGGCAGCTGCATGGTAAGGCAGTGAAGCGAGCCGTGTTGAAGCAGGATGCTGCTGCAGTCGATCCCGATGATCTCTCTTCCGGGAAAAGTTTCTCCTACGGCTGCGAGAGCTGCATCATCAGTGCTGCAGTTGTAAGTCGGTACCAGAACGGCTCCGTTGATTATGAGGAAGTTGGCATAGGTCGCTGGAATCCTCTCGCAATTCATGCCCCGGCACTCCGCCGGTAAAGGGAGCGGAATCAGCCGGTAAGGTGACCCTGATCTGGTACGAAAATTCTCCAGTTCGGTTTTCATTGCGAAAAGGGATTGAAAATGTTCATCCGACGGGTCATTGCAGGAGACATAGAGTATCGTGTCGTTCGGACAGAGTCTTGCGAGAGTGTCGATATGGGAGTCCGTGTCGTCGCCTGCGAGATAGCCGTGATTAAGCCAGAGAAAATGATCTGCGCCGAGCTGTGACGAAAGTGCTGTTTCAATGGACTCTTTCGACAGATGTGGATTCCGGTTCCGGTTCAAAAGACATTCGGAAGTCGTGAGCAGAGTGCCGTTTCCGTCACTCTCGATGCTTCCACCCTCAAGGATCAGGGGCATTTTCCGCATGCTGCCGTTGAAGAACCCTTTTCCCGCCAGAGAACTGTTGATCTGATTATCCAGGTCAGCCGCAAATTTGAGCCCCCAGCCGTTGAACCCGTAGTCAAGCGGCAGCGCAGCATCATCCTCGTAAACGGTTATCGGACCGAAATCCCTTGCCCAGGTGTCGTTTGTGGGGATTTCAATGAAGGTTACCCTGTTCGAGTCTGTACCCGCTTCCACAAGTCTCTTGACAGCAGCGTCAGCTTCAGGAACGATCAGCAGCACTTTTTCGTAACGGCTGATGGCCGAGATTATCTTGGCGAATACCGGTTCAACCAGTTCGAGTACCGGCTCCCAGTCACTATCTTTGTGAGGCCATGCCAACAGAACTCCATCCTGGTCTTCCCATTCGGCAGGCAGCCTGCGTGATTTTCCCTCAAAAAGCATCATAAGGTGAGATTATAGGCGTGCGACCACAGTCGGTCAATTTTTTCATGGAGTTTACAGATAAAAAATATGCGGTAAGATTTACTTTAGCTAGCAAGAGGCATCTTATGCAATAAACGGAGGTCGATCATGAATGAATGCGATATCAGGAAAAATGCAATGGTTGGAGGGATAATGCTTGTTGCCGGGGGGTTGCTCGGAGCGGCTGTCGCACTTCTGTATGCACCGCAGTCAGGTAAGCAGACAAGACGTGATCTGTCCCGCTACAAGAAGAAATTGACTCGACAGGCTGAAGACATTGTCGATGATTTTGCCGGGAATGTCCACGGGATGATGGATGCAATAGGAGAAAGAGCCGAGGATATTCTCGACAAGGGAAAAGATCTTGCTCACGACGCCAAGGTAGAGCTTGTAAGGATTCTTGACGAGGGTCAGGCCCGGCTTGAGAAGCAGAAGGCGCGCCTCTCGAAGATTATCGGATAAGATTATACTTTTCAGGCATATTGTGCTACAAAACCCCGTAAAAACAGAGTCTGACCGTATGTAATTACGTCAGGCTTTTCGGGGTCTTGTAGTGTCTGAGAAGAAACATATAGCCCGCGCCGCCGGAGTTCTCGGTTCGGCAACCGTACTCTCCAGGATCATGGGGATGGTGCGCGACATGGTAGTTTCCCGGCTTTTTGGCGCCGGCTTTGCTACTGATGCCTTTTTTGCCGCATTCCAGATACCTAACATGCTCCGGCGCTTTTTTGCCGAAGGGGCTCTCACTTCGGCCTTTGTCCCGACTTTTTCCGAATGCTACACCCGAAAGGGGGAGGACGGGGCACGGGAGCTTGCCAATACCTGTTTTACTCTCCTGACGATCATCATGGCCGGGATTACCGTAACCGGCATCATCCTGTCGCCACTGATCGTCCGGATCATGTTCCCCGGCTTCTCGGCAGAGCCGAGCAAGCTCGAACTCACGGTCTTTCTTAACCGGCTGATGTTCCCGTATATTTTCTTCGTAAGTCTTCTTGCTCTCTGCATGGGGATACTGAACACGCTGCGCCATTTTTTCACCCCTGCAATCTCCACGGTATTCCTGAATCTGTCGATGATTTTCTGCGCGCTCATTCTTCACGGGGCGTTCAAAATCCCGATCGTATCGCTTGCCGTAGGGGTCCTTGCCGGAGGTTTGCTTCAGCTGTTGCTTCAGCTTCCGGTCCTCTGGCGTAGGGGGTTTGCCTTCAGGTGGCGGTTTGATTTCGGGAACCCGGAGGTCAGAAGGATAGCCCTGCTGATGGCGCCGTCCATCTTCGGTGTCGGGGTCTATTATCTGAATATTACGGTAGGGAATATCCTTGCCTCATTCCTCCCTCAAGGTAGTGTCTCCTATCTCTACTATGCACAGAGGCTTTTCGAGTTCCCCCAAGGGATCTTTACGGTGTCCGTAGCTCAGGCGGTACTTCCCTCCATGAGCAGGCAGGCCGCAGAAGGGGATATCGAGGCTCTCAAGGAGTCGCTCCAGTTCGGGCTCCGGCTGCTGCTCTTTATCACCATACCGGCAACAGGAGGGCTTATCATCTGTGCAACCCCCATCTTCAGCCTCCTGTTCATGGGCGGGGAGTTTGATTATGGCAAGGCCGGGATGTGCGGGATCGCGCTTGTCCAGTATTCACTCGGGCTCTCCTGCGTTGCAATGGTGAGGGTCCTGGCGCCGGCATTTTATGCCATGAAGGATACCAGGACACCGGTTATCACGGCGTTTGCCGCATTCATTGTCAACCTTGCCCTCAGCCTGGTGCTGATGCGCTACATGCTCCATGCAGGGCTGGCACTGGCGTCATCGATTTCGGCACTCTGCAACATGCTGCTCCTCATGTATCTGCTTAAGAAAAGAATAGGACGATTCGGCGGGAGGAGGATTGTTTCGGCAGCTATTAAAGGAGTTTTGGCTTCCATTCCTGCCTGTCTTATCTCGCTTGTCTTACTGCGCGGAGTAGACTGGTCGCAGTCGGGCGCAAAGCTCCTGAAGTCAGCCGCAATAGGTAGTGCTGTCATTGCTGCGGTGCTCATTTATGCCGGGCTTTCCCTGCTCCTGAAGAGCGAAGAGGCTCTCGAACTGAAAGGTCTCATTCAAAGAAAATTTGCAAGGGGTTGAAATGAAGGAAACAGGTTATTCAGTATTTACGACTTCGTATGGTTTCGGCGGGGCAGTCTCATCCAAGGCCGGGTTGGTCGAGATCATTCTCCCTTTTACCGGTCTTGGTGAGGCAGATATTAAAAAGGAAATTCTTAGACGATATCCCGAAGCGGGAGAGAGCTGGTGGTATTCGGCGAAGGCTGCAGAAGAGCTGCAGTGTTACTTTGCCGGAGAGCTGACAGAGTTTTCCCTGCCGCTCGATCTGGAACACCTCAGTGGTTTCGGGAAGGAGGTCAGCAGGTATGTTGCCGGCATAGGTTACGGAGAGGTGCGCACCTATGCCGAGGTTGCTGCAGCAGCAGGGTCTCCCCGTGCTTTTCGCGCGGTGGGGAGTGTCATGGCTGCGAATCGCCTTCCCGTAATCATTCCATGCCATCGTGTCGTCTCTTCTAACGGCTCAATGTGCGGCTACTCGGCTCCGGGAGGGGTAACAACCAAGAGGCTGCTTCTGGAGATGGAGGGGGTTACATTTTCTTCATTTGGAAGGGTGAAGAGGGGTGAATGATTTCGACCTGTTATGAACAGAAAAATATTCTGTTGCAATGATTTACTGCAAAGGACCTAAAGAGTCCTCTTCTAACTCATTGAATTGACGACCCGTAATCGTAACTAGTTGTAATTACATGAAATATGTTTTGCCTAATAAATAGGCAATGAGTAAAAACAACCGTATAAAATATCGATTTACCGATCTATCCACATGGTTGTCAACAGGTTATCCACAGTTTTTGTTGAGAAGCTTCTAGCTACTTGAAATATCATCATATTTTCAAATAGATCAAATTTGAGTTAATTAAGGAAAGGGAATGGACCAGGAACTGGAACTGCAGTTGAAAAGGGTACTGACTTCAATTGAAAAGCTTTTGCCAAGGCCTGTTCCGCAGGTAGACTGGAACAGTGTCAGCGCTGCTGTCTGGCGCAGGCATGCGATGAGCGGACATCTGGAAGGGGTGGATGGCGGTGCTGGCATGGAGCTGAACGATCTTCTCGGCATCGATCGCCAGAAAGAGATGGTAGTGGAGAATACCCGCCAGTTCCTGGCCGGATTCCCCGCAAATAATATCCTGCTCTGGGGGACACGGGGGACCGGGAAGTCCTCCCTTGTGAAGGCGATTCTTAATTCCTACTCAAGCCAGGGGCTGCGTCTCGTTCAGGTGGACAAGAACGATCTGGTCAATCTCCCTGACATCGTGGACGAGATCAGGGGGGAACCTTTTCGGTTCATCATCTTTGCCGACGATGTCTCATTCGAAATTGGAGAGACGAGCTACAAGATGCTGAAAAGCGCTCTTGACGGCTCGGTATATGCCCCGCCGGAAAACGTGCTGATCTACGTCACCTCAAACCGGCGGCATCTGCTTCCGGAGTACGAGAGCGACAATCGGGGCGCGATGATGGTCAATAATGAAATACATCACGGCGAATCAGTCGAGGAGAAGATCTCGCTCTCTAACAGGTTTGCGTTGTGGGTCGGTTTTCACCCCTTCACCCAGGACCAGTATGTTGAGGTTGCGAGGCAGTGGACTGAGAGGCTTGCGTCAAGAAACAGTTTTGTCTTTGAGTGGACCAAGGAGATCACGAAAGAGGCTATAGACTGGTCACACGTAAAAGGTGACAAAAGCGGCAGGACAGCGTGGCAGTTCGCCAATCAGTGGGTCGGGAGGGCGATGCTGAAAAGCAAAAAATGAATGAGGTGTAAAACGTGAGAAGTGAGACGAAAAACCTGTCGATTATTCTCGCTTCTTTGCTTCCTCCCACAGTTTTTCCATCTCCTCTGTCGAAGCATCCTTCAGATTCACCCCCCTTGAGTGCAGCGTATCCTCGATATGGCCGAAGCGTGATTCGAAGCGGCTGATGGTCTTTCTGAGCGCTTCTTCAGGGTTCACAGAGAGGAATCTCCCCAGATTGACGATGGCGAACAGCAGGTCGCCGAGCTCAGCCTCCATCCGCTCCTGATTGCGGCTCACCATTGTTTCTTCCAGTTCGTGCAGCTCTTCCAGAACTTTCGCATATACCTGGTCGGTATGCTCCCAGTCAAAGCCGACCCGGGCGGCCTTTTCCGTGATCTTCTGCGCTTTCATAAGTGAGGGGAGGTGCGGCGGGACTCCGGAAAGCGCCGATTTGCGCTCCTCTCCCTTCTCTTCCTTCTTGATCTTCTCCCAGTTGGCCACCTGCTCGTCACTGGTCCTGATCTCCTGATCGCCGAAGACATGGGGATGGCGACGGACCAGCTTGTCCGAGAGAGTCCCTAGTATATCGTCAATCGTAAAGGCTCCCCGCTCTTCGGCGATGGCCGCGTGAAAGAGCGGCTGCAGCAGCAGATCGCCCAGCTCCTCCTTGAGATGCCCGTCATCCCCCTTGTCAATCGCCTCTATGACCTCGTAGCACTCCTCAATCAAGTATCTTTTCAGGGAGTCATGTGTCTGCTCGGCATCCCAAGGGCATCCGCCCGGTCCGCGCAAACGGCGCATGATCCCCATGGTGCGGTCGAAACTGCTGTTTTCAACGGTCATCGTAAAAACTCCTTCAATAAATGTGGCGGAAGTCTAGCATGTTTGAGAGGGAGGTTAAAGGGAGATGTGCGGGGGGAGAGCGACTTGCCAGGTGGCCTGTGTTCAACAATATGAGAAAATCCTATAGCTAAACAGTCCATGTCGGGTTATTAATAGCGAAGGTGTGGAAGCGGCACGGATATGAGCAAATGCCGTTGTGATCCCCTGTTGCACACAGCCTGGAATAATGAAATGAGCACAATTATTGCAAAGAGGAAAGGAGGAGCCGGTGACCAACAATCTCAAGCAGTACCGCTGCTACGAGATATTCTCCCAGTCGACCGGAGTGGAGATCCGGGCGACGGTGAAGAGCAGCGAGGAGGGCGGGCAGGTGGCGGAGCGGGCCGGCCGGGTCCAGCTGCGCTTTTTCAAGCTGACCCCGAAGACAAAACCCGACGAAGTAACGCAGATCCGGTTTATCTGTGCGCCTGACGAGGCATTTGAGCTGGCGCTGAAGATCAGTCAGGTGGCGGGCTCAGGGGTGCCTTGCAAGGAAAAACTCAGCCCCCACAAGTTTGGCGGAAGTGAGCAGGGTGGAGAGACCGTCACGACCCTGACGGTGGAGAAGTGGGAACGAAACGGCAAGAGCGGCTATGCACTCACGGTCGGCCGCGACAAGGAGTTCATCAGTGTGCCGACGCCGTTGGCGAAGTTCCTCTTTGCGGGAGAGTTCCTGAAGTCTCTCTCCACGGAGCAGTGCTGGGTGGAGAGGAAGCATTGAGCTGAAACCGGCAGTTGAAAGTTGCCTGAAAGAGAGCCTCAGGGCTGTTTCGTCGCAATTCTTAGTGAAATGGAGCGTAAAGCAGATATTGTCTGAGCCCGGAGGGCGAGTTTATCTGCTGTAGCGGAATGAGCCTAGAATTGCAGAAATAGCACGTCAGTTCGAATGCAGACAGCTTTCAACTGCCGCACGCGTTACCCCTTCCCCTTCTCCTCGGCCAGATACCCGGCCAGAAACTCCCGCTTGTACTCCTTGAACCTGCCTTCCTCGATACTCAGCCGGATCTCGGCCATCATGTTCAGGTAGAAGTGAACGTTATGGATGCTGGCGAGGATAGCTGAGAGGACTTCATTCGCATTGAAGAGGTGATGGATGTAGGCGCGGCTGAAGTTCCGGCAGGCATAGCAGCTGCAGCTCGGGTCGATCGGGTAGAAGTCGCGCCGATAGTTCTTGTTGGTCAGGCGGATCCTCCCCCTGCGGGTGAAGAGGGTGGCGCTCCGTGCATAACGGGTCGGGATGACGCAGTCGAACATATCCATGCCCCGTTCGACGCTTTCCAGGATATCCTCAGGCAGACCGACCCCCATAAGATAGCGGGGCTTGTTTTCCGGCAGAAACGGTGCGGTCATGGCGACGACTTTTTTCAGGAGTTCCAGCCCTTCGCCGACCGATACGCCGCCAATGGCATAGCCAGGGAAGTCCATGGCAACCAGTTCTCTGGCGCACATCTCGCGAAGGTCTTCGAAGACGCTCCCCTGGACGATGCCGAAGAGGGCCTGATCCCTGCGGGTCTGGGCTTTCAGGCAAAGCTCCGCCCAGCGGATCGTCTTTCTGGTCGATTGGGCCGCGTACTTCTTGTCACAGGGGTAGGGGATGCACTCGTCAAACGCCATTATGATGTCTGCTCCCAGAGCCTCCTGGATGGCGATTGCTCGGGCAGGATCCAGATAGACCTCTTCGCCGGTGATTTCGTGGCGGAAGAAAGCGCCGTCTTCGGTTATCCGCTTGTTGGGAAGCGAGAATACCTGGAATCCGCCGGAGTCGGTGAGGATCGGCCTGTCCCATGACATGAACTTGTGAAGGCCGCCTGCCTTTTCCACAAGGCCTTCGCCGGGGCGCAGGTGCAGGTGATAGGTGTTGGAGAGAATTATCTGTGCGCCGGTGGCGGTGACCTGCTCGGGGGTCATCGCTTTCATGGCGGCGTGAGTTCCTACCGGCATGAAGATCGGGGTCTCGATGATCCCGTGCGGGGTCTCTATCCGTCCGCGCCTGGCAGCGGTGGCAGCGTCTTTTTTCAGAAGGGTGAAGCGCATGGGCATTTGTTACCTTTCAATTATGTGTGAGGTTGATTATCGGACATCCAAATTGCGGAGTCAAGAAAGCGTGATGATATATTGCTGAATGCGGTTCAGCCGGATCCCGAATTGAATACTGTATACATTATTATGTTGATTTTTTCTAAAACGGTGTTTAGTATGCTTTGCGAAAAAAACAGGGTTCAATCTCTGCATTATAAGCTGTTTCGTATGCTATCACATTTCGGGAAAGGAAGGAGATAATGCAAACATTCAGCAACTTACGGGCTCCTCCGTAGGATTCAGAGAATCCAGCCATTCCGAACCGCTTTATTGCAATCATCTGCACTAGGCGGCATCAATTTCAAATCAGCAGTAAATCTCTCGCAAAAAGGG
>Ga0134124_10004891_pt1 | contig 10773 bp, 9 predicted proteins | sample KB304_FD_96880 | JGI IMG/M metagenome (GOLD analysis project Ga0134124, IMG submission 96880) | Terrestrial soil microbial communities without Nitrogen fertilizer from Kellogg Biological Station, Michigan, USA - KB3-0-4 | ecosystem: Environmental > Terrestrial > Soil > Unclassified ... | reverse complement strand
GAGTTGGCTTTGCCCCGTATTAGATATGAAATGGCATTCCCACACGTGCCGCCCGGCACTCGCCGCTGCGGCAGCCTCTCGGCTGGATTGACACCCGGTGCCCAGCCGGGTACCGTCGCGCCTTCGACCTGGCCGCAGGCAAGGAGCATCCATGAAGACGCGCGTCCTGGTTCTTGGAGCAGGCTTTGGTGGCCTCGAGCTCAGCACTCTCCTGTCGGAGGAATTTGGCGGCGAAGCCGATGTGACCCTGATCGACAAGAGCGATGCCTTCCTGTTCGGCTTCTCCAAGCTGGACGTCATGTTCGGTCACGAGGCGCTCGACGCGGTGCGGATGTTGTACCGCAATTTCGTCAAGCCGGGCGTGCGCTTCCGCCAGGAAACGATCACCTCGATCGATCCGCAGCGGCGCCGCGTCACCACCAATGCCGGCAGCTACGAGGCCGACGTGCTGGTGGTCGCGCTCGGCGCCGACTACGACATGGACGCCACGCCCGGACTGGCCGACGGCGGCAACGAGTTCTATTCGGTCGCCGGCGCACAGCGCCTGCGCAGCGTGCTGCCCGGATTCTCGAAAGGCCACGCCATCATCGGGGTCGCCGCGGCGCCGTACAAGTGCCCGCCGGCACCGAGCGAATGCGCGCTCCTGTTGCACGACTTCCTGAGCCAGCGCGGCGTGCGCGGCAACTGCGAGATCACCATGGTGCTGCCGCTGGGCAGCCCGGTGCCGCCAACGCCCGAGACGTCGCGCGCCCTGGTGGCCGCCTTCGAGCAACGCAACATCAAGTTCATGCCGAACCATCGTGTCGCGTCGCTCGATGCGGGCCGGCGCGTGGCTTTGCTCGACGACGGCAGCGAGTTGCCCTATGAGCTGTTCCTGGGCGTGCCCAAGCACTGCCCTCCCCAGGTGTTGCTGGGCAGCGGAATGACCGAGAACGGATGGGTGACGGTCAATCCGCGAACGCTGGAGACGAAGTACCCCGGCGTCTATGCCATCGGCGACATCGCCAACACCGGCACGCCGAAGGCGGGCGTGTTCGCCGAGGGTACCGCCCGGGCAGTTGCGACCACGCTGATCGCGCGGGCGCGCGGCGCCCAGGAGTCGGGCGCGTACGACGGCGCCGGCACCTGCTACATCGAGTTCGGCGGCGGCCAGATCGGGCGCGTCGACGTGGACTTCTTCTCCGGGCCCAAGCCGACCGGTACCTATCACGAGCCATCGCTGGAGCTGCGCGCCGACAAGGTGCTGTTCGGCTCGAGCCGGCGGGCCCGCTGGTTCGGCCTCTAAGGAGCCTGCGCGGCAGAGGAACGGGTCTGCGTCGGGGCGCAGGCTGCTACTCGCGCGGCCGCTCTTCGATCGAATCGACCCGGCGCGGATAGAAGGCCAGCCGGCCCTGGATTGACCCAACGGCCGGATACGGCGCTTCGTAAGTCCACGCCGCATTGACCGAACGCTCGCCGCCGCCGGCGATGCTGTAGTAGGCGCAGTCGCCCTTGAACGGACAGTAGGTCGCGTGATCGGTGCGCTCGAGCAGCGACATATCGACGTCGCTTCGTGGGATGTACTGGACCGGCGGGTAACCGGCCTCGCGCAAGGTCAGGGCATCGACGCTGTCGGCGATCACGCGGCCACCGGCCATGACGACGACGCGAGCCGGATTCGGCTCGATCGTGATGGGGTGCTCCGGGCCCGGAACCTTCACCGGCTTGGCTTGCATGATTCGCTCATTTTCCCGCATCCGCGGGCCTGCCGCTGGACCTGCCAGCCGCGCTCGCTTACCTGGCCTGGCGCCGTTTTATTCCCGCCGCCGGCGAATTCCGCAATTTATTTTTCCGGCAGGAATATTCCCGCGGCAGCGCCGGTATCCACGGCATGAGCACCTGTCCGCAACCCTTGGAGATCAAGATGACCACTCGCCGTGAACTGATGAAACTCGCCGCCCTGGGCGGCGGCGCCGTCTACCTGTCGGGCCTCGCCGGCTGTGCCGCCGGTGCCGCACCAACGAGCGCCGGTGCCTCGCCGACGAGCGCCGGCGCCCCCAATCGCGACTTCTATTTCGTGCAGCTGTCGGACACGCATTGGGGCTTCTCCGGTCCGCCCAACCCCGATGCCGCCAACACCCTGCGCAAGGCGGTAGCGACCGTCAATGAGCTCGAGACGCCGCCCGAGTTCATCGTCTTCACCGGCGACCTCACCCACACCACCGACGACCCGGCCGAGCGCCGCAAGCGCATGGCGGGTTTCCGCGAGATCGTGTCGGGCCTGAAAGTGAAGCAGGTGCGCTTCATGCCCGGCGAACACGATGCATCGCTGGACCGCGGCGCCGCCTTCAAGGAGTTCTTCGGCGACACCTTCTATTCGTTCGACCACCGGGGGGTGCACTTCGTCGCGATCGACAACGTGTCCGACCCCGGCGCCAAGATCGGCGACGAGCAGCTGGCCTGGATGAAGGCCGATTTGGCCAAGCGTCCCAAGGACAGCCCGATCGTGGTGCTGACGCACCGGCCGCTGTTCGATCTGGCGCCGAAATGGGACTGGGCGACACGCGACGGCGCCCAGGCGATCGACGTCCTGATGCAGTACCCGCAGGTGACCGTGTTCTACGGCCACATCCACCAGGAACACCACCAGATGACGGGGCACATCGCGCATCACTCGGCCAAGTCGCTCATCTTTCCCTTGCCCGCGCCGGGCAGCCAGGCCTTGCGCACGCCGCTGCCGTGGGACCCGGCCCAGCCCAATCGCGGCCTGGGCTTCCGCGAGGTCGAGGCCGAACCCGCGCTCGGCCAGTACGAAATCCGGGAATTCGGCGTGACGCGGGCCTGACATGGCATCGACGCGACGCGATTGGATCGGACGGGCGCTGGCGCTGGGCGCATTGCCGGTGCTGGCGCTGGCGGGCCGGCGGGCCTTGGCGCAGGCGGACGAAGCGCAGGTGGTCAAGCTGGTGGCCCAGCGCTTTCACTACACGCCCAGTGAATTCCGGGTCAAGGCAGGTCCGGTGGTGCTGGAGTTCACGGCGCTGGATTTCGTGCACGGCTTCAACATGCCGGACCTGAAGCTGCGGGCCGATCTCCCACCAGGGCGCGTCACGCGCCTGCAGTTCACCGTCGACAAGCCGGGCGATTACGATTTTCAGTGCGACAACTTCTGCGGCGACGGGCACGAGCAGATGCATGGCCGCATGGTGGTCGAGGCCTAGGAGCAGATCCCAACAAGGCTCACGGAGAAGCTTCCACCAGTTTCTCTCGCCCGGTGCTCATCGCCTCGCCGTCCGTGGGCTGCAGGCGCCAGAACGACAATGACGACAGTACCGTGATGACTGCCAGGGTGATGAATGCATGGTGCAGCGCATCGCTGACCAGCACGCGGTCGGTCTGCGGCAGCCCGGCCAGGAACCAGCCGGCCACCAGCGAGCCCGCGGCCAGGCCGAAGCTCATCGACAGCTGCTGCATCGAGCTGGCCAGCGTGCTGGCCATGCTGGTGTCCGCCCCCTCCACGTCGGCGTAAGCCAGCGTGTTCATGGAAGAAAACTGCATGGAGTTGAAAAAGCCCATGCACAGCGCCAGCAGCACGATCAAGGCGGGGTGCGTGCCCGGCCCGACCAGGCAGAACATGCCGATCGCCACGCCGATCATCACCGTGTTGACGGTGAGCACGCGCCGGTAGCCCAGCGCCTGCAGGACCTGCCGGGTGCCGAACTTCATGGTGATCGCGGCCGCGGCCGAGGGCATCATCAGCAGGCCCGACTGCCAGGGCGGCAGACCCAGGCCCAGCTGGTACAGCAGCGGCAGCAGGAACGGCATGCCGCCCATGCCGATGCGCGTGACGAAGCCGCCCACCACCGCGATGCGGAAGGTGCGCACGCGAAAGAGCGACAGGCGCAGCAGCGGATAAGCCGTGCGCGAAGCGTGCAGGGCGTAAGCGGCCAGCAGCCCCAGGGCGATCAGCAGCAGCACGCCCTCGGAGGTGGCATCCAGCCGGTGCTCGCCGAAGATCTCCAGCAGCCAGGACAGCAAGGCCACGCCCGAGCCGAACAGCACGAAACCCACCACGTCCAGCGGGCGCGGCGTCTGGGCCCGGTACTCGGGCATGAAGCGCCAGATCATCGCCAGCGCCGCCAGCCCGACCGGCAGGTTCACCAGGAAGATGAACCGCCACGAAACCACATGCACGATCAGCCCGCCCAGCGTCGGCCCCAGCAAGGGCCCGACCATTGCAGGCATGACCACGAAGTTCATCGCCGGCAACAGCTCGGCCTTGCTGAAGGTGCGGATGATGGTCAGCCGCCCCACCGGCATCATCATCGCCGCGCCTGCGCCCTGCAGGAGCCGGGCGGCCACCAGCATCGGCGGGTTCAGCGACAGTCCGCACAACAGCGATGCAGTCGTGAACACGGCCACCGCAGTGAAGAAGACGCGCCGCGTGCCGAACCGGTCGGCCATCCAGCCGCTGACCGGAATGAACACCGCCAGGCTGAGGATGTAGCTGGCCACCACCGCCTTCAGGCTGAGCGGCTCGACCCGCAGGCTGGTGGCCATCACCGGAATGGCGGTATTGACGATGGTCGTGTCCAGCGTCTCCATGAACATGACGATCGCCACCACCCACGGCAGGTAGCGCTTGGCATCGGCGGAATCCTGCGGGCTCATGGCACCAGCCGGCGCCCGCGCAGCCGACCTTGTTCGGATCGCCGGATCATCGGGTCCAGCCGCCCAGCCGGATGGCCCCCGCCATGGTCGACGCGTACACCACGAAGCTGGTGGCGACGACGAAGAAGAAGGCCATGGCCGGCGCGTGCAGCAGGTGCACGCAGACCCAGCCGGCGCCGGCCACGACCACCAGGCGGCTCGCATTGGCGGTGAGCGGCCACGCCATGCGGCCCGCGCCCTGCGAGGCGAACAGCAGTGCCAGCCCCAGGCCGAACAGACCGTAGCAGCCGCCGACGATGTTCAGGTACATCGATCCGAAGCCGCGCACGGCGGGGTCTGCGGTGAACAGGTTCATCCACAGGGCGGGCGCCAGCGCCGCCACCACGCCGATCGTGCCGGTGATGGCCGCGACCACGGCCGCACCGGTCCAGGCCACGCGCAAGGCGCGCTGGGGTTGGCCGGCGCCCATGTTGGTCGCCACCATCGCCGTCAGCGCGGTACCGAAGCCGAAGGCGATGGGCACCAGGATGTACTCGAGCCGTGCCGCCACGCCATAGCCCGCCAGTGCCGCGACACCGTAGCTGCCCACGAGCGCCGTGGCGGCGGCGATCGATGCATTGCTGATGACGGGGCTGAGCGACGAGGGCAGGCCCACGCGCAGGATGTCGCGCAGCAGGTCCATTCGAAACCGCCACGGCAGGCGGCGTAGCTGCACCGTCCCGTCGCGGCGCAGCAGGTGGGCAGCCAGCACGGTGCCCGCCAGCGCATTGGCCGTGAGCATGCTGGCGGCCGCTCCGGCGATACCCAGTCCCTTGACCGGACCCCAGCCGAACACCAGCAGGGGACACAGCGCCACGTGCACGGTCGCGGTGCCCAGCAGCGTCAGCGATGGCAGCAGCATGTTGCCCGATCCGCGCACGCACGACGACAGCAAATTGGTCGTCCAGATCACGACAGCACCGCCGAACAGGACGTTGGAATAGTCCAGGGCGGCGTCCAGCGCGGCGCCCCGGCCGCCCATCGCGCTGTAGAGGGCGCGGCCGAAACCGATCTGCGCCAGCGTGAACAAGGCGCCGCAAACGCATGCGACCAGGACGGCATGCTGGGCCAGCCGGCCGGCATCGTCGCCGTGGCCGCCGCCGAGGGCGCGCGCAACGGCCGCCGTGACCGCACCGCCCATGCCGCCGTTGGACATCTGCAGCATCAGCATCGCGAGCGGCAGCACCAGCGCGATGCCGGCCAGCGCGTTGGCGCCGAGCCGCCCCAGGATGAAGCCGTCGTAGCCGATGATCAAGGTCATCGCGAACAAGCCCATGATGTTGGGCATGGCCAGCCGCAGCAGCGTCGCCACCAGCGGCGCGTGCAGCATCTGGTGCGTTCGCGCCGACAGGCCGCTGGTGGATGCGGTCGTGGCGGGCGAGTCGTTCATGGCTTCGCGGGGCGACGTTGGGCAGCGCTGCGCGATTCACTGCGGATCCAGACCGCCGCGCTCAAGGCGCTGAGCAACGCGAGCGCCGCACAAGCCAGCATTACGCGCCGGAACCCCGCGACGAAGGCCTCGCCCACGGCGAGCTTGATCGACTCGGCCGTCCTGGCGTCGACCGACTCAGGCACCGTGAGCGCGGCCAGCCGCTGGCGCTGGTCCTCGACCCCGCGTTGGACCGCGGGCGGCAGGTCCAGCGCCGAAAGTCCGCGCTCCAGCGCGGGATTGAACGCGCCGCTCATCGCGACGCCGAACACCGCGACCGCCAGCAGGGAACCGGCGCGCGAAACGGCATTGTTCACGCCCGATGCGAGGCCCGCCAGGTCGGCGCCGACGGCGTTCATCACCGTGGTGGTCAGCGGCGCGACGGTCACGGCCATGCCCAGCCCGAGCACGCTGACCGCCGGCAAGAACGTCGACCAGTAGGCGCCGCCGACGGCCGGCAGCGCGAACAGGGCAAATCCCGCCGCCGCAATCAGCGGGCCGGCGACCAGCGGCAGCCGCGGGCCGAAGCGGTCGACCAGCTTGCCGGCCCAGCGTGACAGCAGGAACATGATCACGATGAACGGCAGCAGCGCGGCGCCCGCCGCGGCGGCACTGTAGCCCTGCACCTGGATCAGGTTCAAGGGAAAGAAGTACAGGCCGCCGCCCAGCGCCGCGTACAGCAACAAGGTCAGCAGGTTGGCGCCGGCGAAATTGCGGATGCGCAGCAACCCTAGCGGCAGCATGGGGGAGCGGCTGCGCGCCTCCACCACGACGAACAGCATCAGCGCCACGATTCCCGCCAGTCCCGCACCGGCGACCGGCGGCGCCCGCCAGCCCAGGTTCGGCGCCTCGATGAAAGCGAACACGATGCCCGCGAGCCCCAGGGTCGCGAGCGTGGCGCCCCAGAAATCCAGGCCCGGTTGCTGCGCTTGCGCGGCGCGGTGGTCCGGCACCTTGATCGCGCAAAGCGCGAGCAGGATCGCGCCGATCGGCAAGTTGATCAGGAAGGCCCAGGTCCACGAGTAGTGGTCGACCAGGAAGCCGCCCACCACGGGGCCCACGGCGGCGGCGATGCCGCTGAACGCGGACCAGGTGCCGATCGCCTGGCCGCGCTGCGACTGCGGAAAAGATGCACTGATCAGCGCGAGGCTGCCCGGCACCAGCAGCGCCGCGCCGATGCCCTGCACGGCGCGCGCCGCGATCAGCTGCGCGGCACTGCCGGCGAAGGCGCAGCCGGCCGCGGCGACGGTGAACAGCGCCACGCCAACCATGAAGACGCGCCGACGGCCGAACCGGTCGCCCAGCGCGCCGCCAACCAGCAGCAAGGCAGCCAGGAACAGCGCATACGATTCGATCACCCACTGCGCTTGCGAGGCCGCGGCTTGCAGGTCATGCTGGATCGCGGGCAGCGCGACGTTCACCACCGTGCCGTCCAGGAAGGCCATGCTCGATCCGAGCACGGCGGCCACCAGGGTCCAGCGCTGCGCCGCCTTGGCGCAAGGCGAGGTAGTGGCGCCGTACAGCACGGCGCCGTCGTCGCAAGGGGATTTGCCGATGTGGCTCATGCGGGTGGCTCGCAGCCTGCAAGCATAGCCTGCGGGCTGCGGTCATGCCCGCATCTACGGCGCGCGAACCGGGTCGGCCGGTGGCCAGCGGCGGCGCGCGGTGCTGGCGTGGCCGCTGACCTTGATCAGCTCGGGAAAATAGCGCGCACCGGCGTCGAGCTGCCGCGCCAGCCACTGGCACAGCTCCTGCGGATCCACCGGCTTGGTCAGGTGCACGTCGAAGCCCGCCTGCCGCGAGCGCCACTGGTCTTCGTCCTGGCCATAGCCGGTCAGCGCCGCCAGCGGGGTGCTCTGGAACTGCGCCAGCTGCCGCAGCTGCGCGCTGATCTCCAGCCCGCTCATGCCCGGCAGGCCGATGTCGAGAATGATCGCATCGGGCCGCCATTGCAGTGCGGTGGGCAGCACCGAGAGTCCGTCGTACAGGCAGCGCACGTCGTAGCCGCAGGCCGTGAGGATCATGGCGATGCTGTCGCAGGCGTCCACGTTGTCATCGACGACGAGAACTTTCCGGGCCGCGCCAGCCGGCTCCGCTTTGCCTTCCGCGCCCTCGCGCAATGGCGACGTTGCCTGGGCAATCGGCAAGACGACGGCAAATTCGCTGCCCTTGCCGGGGCCGGCGCTGGCGGCGCTGACCTTGCCGTTGTGCAACTCGACCAGCCGGCGCACCACGGTGAGGCCCACTCCCAGGCCGCCCTGCGAGCGCGCCGGCGTGCGGTCCCCCTGAACGAACAGATCGAAGATCCGCGGCAGCAATTCCGCCGCGATGCCGACACCGCTGTCACGCACCCGCACCGTCGCGGCTTCGCCTTCGTGCTTCAGGCTCAGCCAGATGAGGTCGGCATGGTCGGTGTACTTGGCGGCGTTGGTGAGCAGGTTGGCAACGACCTGGGACAGCCGGACCGCGTCGCCCTCGACCCAGCACGGTTCGGCCGGAAGCTCCAGTTTCAGCTGGTGGCCGTTAGCGTCGATCACCGGCTGGGCCGTTTCGCAGGCGTGGCGGACTGCCTCGCGCAAGTCGATCACTTCCTTTTGCAGCTCGACTTTCCCGCGCGCGATGCGCGACACATCGAGGAGGTCGTCGACCAGGCGGATCAGGTGCTGCAGCTGCCGGTCCAGCACCTCGCGGGCGCGATCGGCCACGGCGGCCGCCGCGGGCAGCTTGAGGATGTGCAGAGCGTTGCGCATCGGGCCCAGGGGGTTGCGCAGTTCGTGACCCAACATCGCGAGAAACTCGTTCTTCTGCCGGTCGGCCTCGCCCGATTCGTGCAGCCGCTGGCGCAGCTCGTGCTCGAGGGTCTTGCGATCCGTGATGTCGCGCACGATGCCGGTGAAGTGCCGTTCGTCCCCCTGGCGGAATTCGCTGACCGCCAGCTCCATCGGGAACACGGAACCGTCCTTGCGCCGTCCCATCACCTCGCGTCCCGCCCCGATGATCTTTGCGTGTCCGGTGCGAAAGTAGCTTGCGATGGCGGCGTCGTGGTTGTGCTGGTCCGGCTCGGGCATCAGCATCTTCACGTTCTGGCCGATGACTTCGTCGGCCGCGTAGCCGAAGATGCGCTCGGCGGCGCGGTTGAATGTGGTGATGGTGCCGTGCTCGACAATGCTGATGATGCCGTCCACGGTGTGGTCGACGATGGAACGCATCCGCTCCTCGACCTTGCTCAACTCGGCGGCGGGTACGGTCCGTGGCCGTGAATCCATATGTGAACCTCTTAACCAGTTGAGACGTGAAAGCAGAACAATATTTAGCGCCGGACTGAAGATCAAGCCGACAGCAAGCCGCGGCCATCATTCTGCTGAGTAAGCGCGATAAGTGCTCAGTTTTTTGGTTGCCGCCTCATCGAAACAACACTTTCGCCGCGCTGCCGTCTCTGCGAGCTGGAGCTCAACAGGTTGAACGCTCGAGCTCAACCGTTGACAGGCCTCGAGCTCGACAGTTGGAATGAGGCGGGCGACCGATACACTGTTACGCGGCCAGCGGCGCTGACGTTGGCCCGTGCGAAACCCGGGCCAACAAGCGGCCCGATCCCAAACATGCCGGAGACCTCCATGAGCATCCAAAGCGCAGTTTCAACAGCACGCAACACGGTTCTGGGCTTGATCGCGATCGCGGCGTTCGTTCCTGCGCGCGCCGACGTTCTGGACGACGTCAAGGCCCATGGCGTGCTCAAGTGCGGCGTGACCTTGGCGGCGCCCGGCTTTTCGGCCGAGGACAATTCGGGCAAGCGCGAGGGCTTCGACGTCGACCTGTGCAAGGCGATTGCCGCAGCCACGCTCGGCGACGACAGCAAGATCCAGCTCGTGCCGATGGACCTGAAGACCGCCTTCGCCGGCCTGCCCGCCGGCGCGGTGGACGTGCTCACGCACCGCTTCACGTGGACGCAAAGCCGCGACGTGGGCGGCCTGAAGTTCGCCAAGGTGATGTTCTTCGACGGCCAGGGTTTCGCGGTCACCAGGAAATCCAAAGCCAACAAGATCGCCGACCTGAACAACGCGACCATCTGCACCGCGCAGGGCAGCACCTCGGAGCTGATCGTCGCCGACTACTTCCGCGCCCACAAACTCAAGTACAAGATCGTCACCTTCGCATCGCAGGAGCAGGCCTGGGACGCCTTCGTGGGCAAGCGCTGCGACGCGGCGATCAACGACCGCTCGGGCCTGGCCGCGCGCCTGGCCAAACTGCCCAATCGCGATGACTTCAAGGTGCTGGCCGAGACCGTGTCCAACGAACCGATCGGGCCGATCGTGGCGCAGGGCCAGCCGCGCTGGGAGGACGTGGTCCGCTTCACCCTGAACGCGCTGGTCGCCGCCGAAGAGCTGGGGGTGACGCAAGCCAATGTCGAGGAGCAGCTGCGCGGCTCGCAAAATCCCGAGGTCCAGCGTCTGCTGGGCGCCAGCGGCGACTTCGGCCCGAAGATGGGCCTCGGGGTGGACTGGGCCTACAAGGCGATCAAGGCGGTGGGCAATTACGGCGAGATCTGGGACCGCCACGTCGGGCCCAGGACGCCGCTGCGCCTGGAGCGTGGGCGCAACGCGCTGGTCGTCAATGGCGGACTGATGATGGCGATCCCGATCCGCTAACGGAACGTG
>Ga0134124_10004889_pt1 | contig 10775 bp, 6 predicted proteins | sample KB304_FD_96880 | JGI IMG/M metagenome (GOLD analysis project Ga0134124, IMG submission 96880) | Terrestrial soil microbial communities without Nitrogen fertilizer from Kellogg Biological Station, Michigan, USA - KB3-0-4 | ecosystem: Environmental > Terrestrial > Soil > Unclassified ... | reverse complement strand
CGGGCGGGACGCCCGGCCCGGTGAAGATGGCGGAAGCGTTGGCCGGGCGGGCACAGCCCGCCCGTACTGCGTTACTGCGGCTTGAATCCAGCCGCTTCGGCGGCTTCGTTGTAGAACTTGGCCTCGGCCTCCGTGGCCTTGATGAGGTCGGCGGGCGTGGATCCGCCGGCGATCAGGCCGATGTTCTTGGCCTTCTCCACGGCCGCGGGGCTCTTCATGCCGTCGATGATGGCGTTGCTGAGCTTGGTCACCACGTCCTGCGGCATGCCCAGCGGCCCCCACACGCCGTGGGCGAAGCGGCACTCCAGCGGAATGCCCTGTTCCTTGGCGGGAACCGCCGCCGGCATGAGCGGCGAGCGCGCCTCGCCCAGGTTGCCGATGGCCGCCAGCTTACCCGAGGCCACCTGGCCTTCGAAACCGCTCACCGCGTTGATGGTCACGTGGCCGTCGCCGGCAATCAGCGCCTGGATGGTCTGGTCGGTGGTCTTGTAGGGAATGTTCTCGAACGGAAATCCCAGGCGCTTGGCCACGATGGTCATGAGCAGCGTGTTGGCGGGCGAAGGCGACGCGAAGCGCACGCTGCCGCCGGGCTGGTTCTTGGCGTAGGCGGCCAGGTCCTTGAGCGATTTGATGGGCAGGTTGCCCGGCGCGTAGATGAACCAGTCGCCCACGCCGGTGGTCGAGACCGGCTGCAGTTCCTTGACGGCGCTGATGGGGCTGTCCTTCATGAAGGTCGGCGAGAAGGTGAGCGTCGAGCCCGTGTACAGGGTGTAGCCGTCGGGAGCGGCGTTCTTCACCGTCTGGGCCGCGATCTGGGCATTGGCGCCGGGACGGTTCTCAACCACGACCGAGCCGTTCAGCCGCGTCCCCAGTTCGGACGCCACGATGCGCGCCAGCACGTCGGTGACGCCGCCGGCCCCATAGCCCACGATGATGCGGATGGGTCGGCTGGGATAGTTCTGCGCGGCTGCGCCGGCGGAGAACAGGGCCCCGGCCAACAATGCGAGCGCCGCACATGCGCCTTTGTTGATCAATGCGCGTTTGTTCATACATCCTCCTAGGGGTTTCGAGTAGCCGGAAGCGCGCGGACCGTCTGGCTTTGTCATGGCGGGCCAGCTCTCCCGGACGCTGAAATAATACGCGAATTGCCCGGCGCCCAAAGCCGCCTTCTCCACATGGTGGAGTGTTCTTCAGAGGAGCGCGTGCCCGGATCGGGGGCCGGGTTCCATTTTGCGCCCGGGTCGGCCCCGGGGTATTGGTCAGTTGCCGCGCTTGAACTGCGGCTCCTTGAGCGTGCCCAGTATGGTCACCGCGGAGCGGGCCTGCACGGCCTGGGCCTTGAGCTCGACCAGCAGCTTGCCCGACAGCTTGCCCTGCGCATCCGCCTCGGCCGAGCCGCTGGCCGACAGCAGGCCGGCGGACAGACGCAACTGTTTCACCTGCACGCCGCGCGCATCGGCGCCAAAGCTGCCGTTCAATTCGCCGAAGGGCGTGGTGCCGCCGGTGCTGCCCGACCCCTGCAGCACCTGCTTCATGTCCACGTTGGACACCGCCCCCTTCTGCACCGTGAACGTGCCGTCGATGCGCCCGGCGGGGAACAACTTTTCGGCGCTCGCGGCGCGCATGCCGTAGGCGCCCTTGCCCTCGAGCTGCCCGCCCTGCAGCAGGGGCCCCACCAGCGCCGCGGCATCCACCTGCTTGGCCGCCAGTTCGCCGTCCAGTTGCCATCCCGAGGTCCAGCGCAGGCGCGCATTGCCGTTCAGGAATCCCTGGTAGGCGCGGCCCTCGAACTCCGTCAGCACCAGCTCGGTGGCATTCACGCTGCCCTTGCCGGAAAATTCGTCCAGCTTGAAGTCGGTGCCGAACGGCAGCGCCAGCGACTTGGCCGTGACGGTGAGTTTCATGCGCTGGCCGTCGGGCTCGAGCTTCACTTGCAGCTTCTGCTCATCGTTCGTCAGCGTCACGTCGGCGACACCGCCGTCGCTGTTCAATCGCGCGTCGATGTCCAGCGGCGGCAGTTGCAGGCCCGGCAATTCGACCTTGGCCTTGCCGGCGGTGATGCGATCGATGCGCATGGCCTCCGAAGCGTTCGCGCCCCACAGGCCGGGCGCCACGAAAGCGGCCGGAACCACCAGCCCATCGACGTCCACGCGCTTGAAGGCCTTGCGCTCGGAGAAGAGCCCGCCCAAATCCACTCCGCCCTGCGCCGCGGCCGCGTGCACACCGGACTCGCCGCCGATGACGATGCGCTCGAACTTGATCCGCGGCGAGGGAATGAGGGCGACGTGCACGGCGCCGATGCGCACTTGCGCGCCGAAGCGCTCGGAGGCGGCCTTCTCGAAGGGTACCGGGTCCACGGGCATGACGTGGACGGCGCCCACGGCCGCGACCAGCAGCACGAACACAGCCGTAGCCGCCATCCGGCCCAGCTTGCGGCGCGGCCGCGGCGGCGCCGCATCGGTCGCGACCTCGGCGCGGCGCCGCGCCTCTTCCTTCTCCTCGCGGCGGTCGCGCTTGCGCGATTCGGCCTCGGCCTTTTCGCGCGCGCGGGCTTCCTTGCGCGCCTGCGCGGCAGCGTCGGCCTCGGCCTTGGCGGCGGCGCGGCGCTCTTCCTCCTGGCGTTGTTCTTCGCGGCGGCGTTCGGCGTCCTCTTCTTCCTCGCGCTTGCGGGCCTCCGCGCGTTCGCGCTCCGCGCGCCGCCTGTCTTCCTCGGCGCGCTCTTCCTCGGCGCGGCGCACGGCCATGTCCCGCTCCTCGGCTTCGCGCCGCAGTCGCTCCTTGGCCTGGGCCTCGTCGGCTATGCGCCGTTCCTCGGCCTCCAGCGAGGCGCGCATGGCAGCTTCTTCTTCGGCTTCGCGGCGCGCCTTCTCGGCGGCGTCATCGCCAGACGCCGGCTTGGCCGCTTCTTCCGCTTCGCGCCGGGCCCGGGCTTCAGACTCGGCGCGCGCCTTCTCGTCGGCCTCGCGCCGTGCTTTTTCCTCTGCCTCGGTCTTGGCCTTCTCTTCGGCTTCCCGGCGCGCTTTCTCTTCCGCTTCGGCCCTGGCCTGTTCTTCTGCTTCACGCCGGCTACGAGCTTCCGCTTCGGCGCGGGCTTTGTCCTCGGCTTCGCGCCGCGCTTTTTCTTCAGCCTCGGCTTGGGCCTTTTCTTCGGCTTCACGCCGGGCACGAGCTTCAGCTTCGGCGCGGGTTTTCTCTTCGGCTTCGCGCCGTGCTTTTTCTTCCGCCTCGGTCCGGGCCCTTTCTTCGGCTTCGCGCCTGGCGCGTGCCTCTGCCTCGGCGCGGGCTTTGTCTTCGGCTTCACGGCGGGCGCGCTGTTCCGCCTCGCGGGCCGCCTTTTGCGCTTCTTCGCGCGCACGCGCCTCGGCTTCCTCGCGCGCCTTGCGCTCGGCTTCCAGGGCGGCCTGCAGCCGCGCGCGCTCCTCGGCCTCCTTGCGCGCCCGCTCCTCGGCCTCGGCCCGCGCCTTTTCCTCGGCTTCGCGGCGCGCTTTCTCTTCGGCTTCGCGGCGGGCACGTTCTTCGGCTTCGCGCCTTTCGCGCTCTTCCGCTTCCTTGCGAGCGCGTTCCTCCGCCTCGCGCCGGGCCTGCTCCTCGGCTTCGCGACGGGCCTTCTCCTCGGCCTCGCGGCGCGCACGCTCCTCGGCCTCGCGTCTCTCGCGTTCCTCGGCTTCCTTGCGGGCGCGTTCCTCGGCCTCGCGTTTCAGCCTTTCCTCTGTTTCGCGCCGTACCCGCTCCTCGACCTCTTTGGCGAGGCGCGCGGCTTCTTCTCGGGCTTTCTGCTCGGCCTCCTCGCGCGCCTTGCGCTCGGCTTCCAGCCGCTGCTTCAGTTCTTCGGCCTCGCGGCGCAGCCGCGCCTCTTCCTCGCGCAGCCGTGCCTCTTCCTCGCGCAGCCGCGCCTCTTCCTCGCGGCGGCGTTGTTCTTCGGCTTCGCGCTGCTCGCGCTCGCGCGCGGCGCGTTCCTCGGCTTCGCGGCGGGCTTTCTCCTCGGCCTCGCGTGCTTGTTTCTCGCGCGCTTCAGCTTCGGAGCGGGCTTTCGCTTCGGCCTCCGCCTTGGCTTTGGCTTCAGCCTGTGCCCTGGCCTTCGCTTCCGCTTCCGCCTTGGCGCGCGCCTCGGCTTCGGCACGGGCCCTGGCCTCGGCCTCCGCCTTGGCTCTGGCTTCCGCTTCCGCTTCCGCCTTGGCCTTGGCTTCGGCCGCCGCCTTGGCCTCGGCCGCAGCCTTGGCTTTGGTTTCCGCTTCGGCCCTGGCTTTGGCCTCGGCCGCCGCCTTGGCTTGCGCTTCGGCCCTGGCACGGGCTTCTGCCTCTGCCTTGGCTTTGGCTTCCGCCTCCTGCTTGGCCCGCAGGGCTGCCTCGCGCGCCTTGGCTTCCGCCGCCGCCTTGGCCTGCGCTTCAGCGGCTGCCTTGGCGCGCGCTTCGGCCTCGGCCTTGGCTCGAGCCGCCGTCGCGGCCTTGCCTTGCGCCTCGGCTTGGGCGCGTTCCCGCGCCTGCTCCTGCGCCCGCATCGCCGCCGCGCTCTCGTACACCGATGGCTTGGGCGCGGCCGCCCCGCCCAGGCTGGAGAAATCCAGGTCCTCGCCTTCATCCGCCGTCGCTGGGGCCGGCGCCGGCGCGCGCGCGGCGGCCGCGGGCTCCGCAGCGGCGGTCACGAATTCCTTGACGTAGCCTTCCGCGGCCAGCTTGGCCAGGATCTCGTTAAGCTTGTTCTCGGAGAGCTTGCCCAGCCTTTGTCCCAGGTCGCCGACATTCACCTTGCCGTCCACTTCCTTGAGCACATTGCGCAACTCGCGCGACAGCGCGCTGGTCTTGCCAGTGGCTTCCATCAGGCCCTTGGCAGTCTTGGTGAATATGCTCTTTCGGTCCATGCTGAAAGTGTCGGAGACGGCGGCGCCGGAAGTGGAAGTATTGGAATTGTGGCCGCGCCCAATATCCCAGGGCGCAAGGCTCGCCATATTACCCCGCGCCGCGCGCGGCCGGGAGCGCGGGCCGGAAAAGATAGGCGGTTCAGGCGCCCCTGTGCCGACCCGCGGCGGGGCGGCCGGCGCCGCGCGTGCGACTTTTTTCACGCCGCGGCCGACCAAGCCCGCCGAACAGGTCCTGCCGGGCGGCGGAACTGATGGCCACCACGGCCGGGTGAGTGAGCCGGCGCTCCTCCGAAATGGCGTAGAACTCCTCGCGCACGCGTTCGGTGCGCCCCAGCACCGCCACTCCCAACTGGCGCCGGACATCCTCCTCGATGACCGTGGGCGCGGCAAACACCCCCGCCCCCGCCTGCCCAAAGGCGTTCATGAGCGCTCCGTCGTCGAATTCGCCGGCAATGCGCGGGTGGATGTGGGCCGAATCCAGCCAGCGCAGCAGCCGGGCGCGCACGGCGGAGTCCTCGCCCGGCAGCAGCAGCGGTGCCCCGTCAAGGCACTGCGGGAAATACGCATGCGGCTGTCCCGTGGCGGGCAGCCGCGGCACAGGTCGTCGGGAGTCAGGTCCTCGCAAGGCTTTCGCCAACGCCGGCGCGGCAAAAAAACTCATGCCCGACGCGCCCAGCAAATGACTGAAGCTCTTCACGTTGAACGAGGCCGGCATGGCGCTATCGGCGATGACGATGTCCAGGCGCTGCACGGCCAGTTCCGCCAGCAGCCCGGCCAGCTTGCCCTCGCGGCAGACGATGCGTACCGGCTCGGCCAAGGCCGTGGCCGGCGCCAGCAGCCGGTAGGCCACGGACTTGGCCACGGCGTCGGACACGCCCACGCGGAACGGCCGCGCGCGGGCCGAGAGCGGCCCGCGCAGCGCCTCTTCGAGTTCGCGGCCGAGGGCGAATATTTCCTCGGCATAGGCCAGCGCGGCGCGGCCGGCGTCGGTGAGCTCGAAACGGCGCCGCGCCTGCCCGCCGCGGACGCGCAGGAACAGCTTCTTGCCCAGCGCCTCCTCGAACAGGCTGAGCTGGCCGCTGATGGTCTGCGGGGTGACGTGCAGACGCTCGCTGGCGCGCGCGATGCTGCCCGCCTTGGCCACGGTCCAGAAATAATGCAGGTGCCGGTAGTTGAGGGCGCTCATTCGGGGTGAATTGATATTCGGTTTTTCCGAATAGATTAGTCGCAACATTCGATTTGTCAACAAGGCAGACGGCGCCTATCCTGCGCGGATGGACATCTTTTCCGACCTTTTCGCCGGCGATTTTCTGTCCGCCGAGTTCCTTTCCGCCCTGGGCGCCATCGTGGTCATCGACCTCGTTCTGGCCGGGGACAACGCCGTGGTCATCGCGCTCGCGGCGCGCAACGTGGCGGCGCACCTGCGCCGCCGCGCCGTGCTGTGGGGAACCGTGGGCGCCGTGGCGGCGCGCATCGTCATGACGCTCGGCGTGGTGTGGCTGCTCGACATCCCCGGCCTGCTCGGCGCGGGCGGCCTGCTGCTGGTGTGGATCGCCTGCAAGCTGCTGCTGCCCGAGCGCGAGGACGCCGGTACGCGCAAGCCCGAAACGGCGGGCTTTGCCGCCGCCATCCGCACCATCATCGTGGCCGACGTGGTGATGGGCGTGGACAACGTGCTGGGCGTGGCGGGCGCCGCCCACGGCAGCTTCGTGCTGGTGGTGGCGGGCCTGGCCATCAGCATCCCCATCGTGGTGTGGGGCAGCGGCGTGCTGATGCGCTTCATGGACCGCTTCCCCGCCATCATCTACGTGGGCGCGGGGGTGCTCGCCTTTACCGCGGCCAAGATGCTCACCGACGAGCCGCTGCTCAAGGGCGTGCTGTCCGCGGCGCCCTGGTCGACGCCGCTGATTTACACCGTAATCGTCCTGGGCGTGCTGTGGGCGGGATTCGCCGCCAACGGTTACCGCCTGCAGGCCAAGGCTTCCTGAGGTCGCATCCCGTCACCCCGGGCGGTCATCCCTGAGGACGGCGCCGACGCGGGTAGAATCCCCGCGTGTCCCGCGCGCTGCCCTCCCCCACTCCGCCCTACGCTCCCGTTCTTCGCTCCACGGCGCTGCGCCGCGTGGAGGCCGAAGCCGCCTCAGTACAGCCTGCCCTGCGCCCCAGCCTGATGGAGCGCGCCGGGCTGGCCGCGGCCGAAACGGCGCGCGACCTCCTCGGCGAGCGCGGCCGGCGCGTGCTGGTGGTGGCGGGTCCCGGCAACAATGGCGGCGATGCCTTCGAGGCGGCCGTGCACCTGCGCAACGGCTTTCACCGCGTCACGATGGTATTCGCCGGCGCGCCAGAAAAACTCCCCGCCGATGCCGCGGAGGCTTTCCGCAAATGGCAAGCCACGGGCGCGCCCCTGCACGGGGATATTCCGGACAACGAGGCCTGGGACCTCGTCATCGACGGCCTGTTCGGCGTCGGCTTGACGCGGCCCCTGGCCGGGCGCCATGCCGATCTTGTGGCGCGCATGAACGCCATCGCCGCCGCGGCGCGCATCCCGCTGCTGGCGCTGGACGTGCCGAGCGGCATCGCGGGCGACACCGGGCAGATCATGGGCACGGCGGTGCATGCCACCCACACCCTCACCTTCATCGCCCACAAGCCCGGCCTGCTCACCTTGGACGGACCGGATTACTGCGGCGAAGTGCGCTGCGCGGACCTCGGCCTGGACCGCGCCGCGCTGGGCGCCGATGGCGAGCTGCTGTCGGCCGATGCGCTGGGCGCACTGCGCCCGCGGCCGCGCAACTTCCACAAGGGCAATGCCGGCAATGTCATCGTAGTGGGGGGAGCCGCCGGCATGGCCGGGGCGCCCCTGATCGCCGCGCGCGCCGCGCTGAGGGTGGGCGCCGGCAAGGTGTTCGTGGCGCCGCTTGCCGGCGAGACGCCCATGCTGGACCCGCTGCAGCCCGAGCTGATGTTCCGCGCGCCGCGTTCCGCATTGAACGAAGAGGGCGTGGCGCTGGCCGGGCCGGGCATGGGCCGGGAGAAAGCCGCTGGCGCGCTGCTGCGCAAACTCGTGGACAGCGAGCGCACGCTGGTGCTTGACGCCGACGCGCTCAACCTCATCGCGGCGCAGAAGACGCTGCAGGCGCAGGTGGCGAAACGCAAGGCGCCGACGCTGATGACGCCGCATCCGGCCGAGGCCGCGCGCCTGCTCAACATCAAGACCGCGGCGGTGCAGGCCGACCGCGTGGCGTCCGCCTGCGAGCTGGCCGACCGCTACGCCAGCCTGGTGGTGCTGAAAGGCAATGGCAGCGTGATCGCAAGGCCGGGAAGTCCAACCAGCCGGACAGCCAAGGCGACGCGCAAGGCGCAGCCGGCGGACGCGCCGCGCTGGTGGATCAATCCCAGCGGCAACCCCGGCATGGCCAGCGCCGGCATGGGCGACGGCCTGGGCGGCCTGCTCGCGGGCCTCCTCGCCCAGGGCGTCGCCCCGCTCGCGGCGCTGCAGCTCGCGGTGTGGCTGCATGGCGCGGCCGCGGATGAACTTTGCGCGGCGGGGAAAGGTCCATGGGGCATCACCGCCAGCGATGTCATCGGGCAGGCGCAGCTGATTCTCAATCGACAGCGCTGAAACAACAAGGATTCAAAGCCACATGAACCGTCAATTGTTCATCGACGCCGGCACGTTTCTCGGCAAAGTGTGGGAACTGGCCAAACCCTACTGGAAGTCCGATGAGAAAGGCCGGGCCTGGGCGCTGCTCGTCGCCATCGTCGCGCTCACCCTGGGGCTGGTGTACGTGGACGTGCTGTTCAACGAGTGGAACCGTGTGTTCTACAACGCGCTGGAACAGAAGAATTACCAGGACTTCAAGGACCTGCTGCTGTGGTTCAGCTTCCTCGCGGTGCTGTTCATCGCCGGGGCCATCTACAAGCTTTACCTCACGCAGATGCTCACCATGCGCTGGCGCGCGTGGCTGACCAACCAATACCTGCAGGAGTGGCTGGATAAGCAAATCTATTACCGCCTGCAGCTCGACGCCCACGGCACGGACAACCCCGACCAGCGCATTGCCGAGGACCTGCGGCTGTTCACCGCCGGCACGCTGCAGCTCGGCTTCGGCATCCTGTCTTCGGTGGTCACACTGCTGTCCTTCATGGCCATCCTGTGGGCCGTGTCAGGGCCCATCACACTGATGGGCATCACCATTCCCGGCTACATGCTGTGGGCCGCCGTCATCTATGCCATCGTCGGCAGCGTCCTCACCCACTTTGTGGGACGGCCCCTGATCGGGCTGAATTTCCAACAGGAACGGCTGGAAGCGGATTTCCGTTTCAACCTGGTGCGCCTGCGCGAGAACGCCGAAGGCGTCGCGCTGTACCGGGGCGAGGACACCGAGGGCAAGAGCCTGGGCACGCGATTCGAGCGCATACGCCTGAATTGGTGGGGACTGATGCACTACACGCGGAAGCTCACCGGCTTCCAGTCCGGTTATTCCCAGATCGCCATCATCTTCCCCTTCATCGTGGCCGCGCCGCGCTATTTTTCCGGCGTCATCACGTTAGGCCAGGTCATGCAGATCGCCTCGGCTTTCGGGTCGGTGCAGAACGCGCTGTCGTGGTTCGTGAACAGCTATGACAACCTGGCATCCTGGAAGGCCAGCGTGGACCGCCTGCTCACCTTCCAGTCGGCGCTCGACAAGACCGCGGAGGAAGTCGATCGCCACGAAGGCGTGCAGGTGCAGGAAACGCCCGCTCCCGGAAATATCCACTCCCAAGGCCTGCAACTGGCGCTGCCCAACGGCCAGCCTCTGCTTTCCGGTGCGTCGTTCGCCATCGCGCCCGCCGAGCGCGTGCTCTTGACCGGCCCATCAGGCTCGGGCAAAAGCACGCTGTTCCGCGCCATCGCCGGCATCTGGCCCTACGGCGAGGGCAGCGTCGAGGTGCCCGCCGGGGCGTCGCGGCTGTTCCTGCCGCAAAAGCCCTATATTCCCGTAGGTACGCTGCGCGACGCCGTGTCCTTCCCCGAGCCCGCCGGAAAGTTCAGCGATGAAGACATCAACAAGGCGCTGGACGACTGCCAATTGTCACCATTCAAGTCCCGATTGGACGAGATGCAGAACTGGTCACTGACATTGAGCGGCGGCGAGCAACAGCGCCTGGCGCTGGCGCGCGCGCTGCTGCACAAGCCCGACTACCTGTTCCTCGACGAGGCCACCTCGGCCCAGGACGAGCCCACCGAGGCGCACCTGTACACCATGCTCAAGCAACGCCTGCCCAACACCGCCATTGTGAGCATTGCCCACCGCTCCACGGTCGCGGCTTTCCACGCGCGCAAGCTCGCGCTGGTGCAGGAAGGCGGCGCCACGCGACTCGCGGACGGTTCGGCCGCGCAGCCTGCATGAGCGAGCGCGTGCATCCGTTTTCACGCCGCGACGCGCTGCGTTCCCTGGCGGCCCTCGGGCTGCTTTGCGCGGCGCCTGCACGGACGTTCGCAGCCGCCGTCAAACCGCGCTTCGCGGCCGATCCCTTCAGCCTGGGCGTGGCCTCGGGTTATCCCGAGCCCGACGGCATGGTGCTGTGGACGCGGCTCGCGCCGCTGCCCGGCGCGCCGGGCGGCGGCATGAACCCCGAAGCGGTGCCGGTGCGCTGGGAAGTGTCCGGCGACGAGCGCTTCAGCCGCATTGCCGCCTCAGGCACGGCCTATGCCGATCCGGCCTGGGCGCATTCGGTGCACGTCGAACTCTCCGGCCTCGAAGCGGCGCGGCCGTACTGGTTTCGCTTCCACGCCGGCGGCGCCACCAGCCCCATCGGGCGCACGCGCACGGCACCGGGGCCGCAATCCAATCCTTCCAGGCTGCGCTTCGCCTTCGCCTCCTGTCAGCAATACGAGCAGGGCTACTACGGTGCCTATCGCCACATGCTGCG
>Ga0134124_10004887_pt1 | contig 10777 bp, 11 predicted proteins | sample KB304_FD_96880 | JGI IMG/M metagenome (GOLD analysis project Ga0134124, IMG submission 96880) | Terrestrial soil microbial communities without Nitrogen fertilizer from Kellogg Biological Station, Michigan, USA - KB3-0-4 | ecosystem: Environmental > Terrestrial > Soil > Unclassified ... | reverse complement strand
CTTTCAGACTCCCGTCACCGTCTGGCTCGACGGCTCGCGTGGTCCCATCCGTCCCGGGCCCGAAGACGGCGACATCTACGTGATCGACGCCGTCCGCAAGCTCCCCTATTACTCCAACGGAGTGCAGCACGGCGTGCCGCCCTATCGGCACGCGACCTCGGGCGTGCGCGCGATGCCTGATCGCGAAGGGCACTTCGATCACATCCAGCCGGTGCCGGCGACGGCCCGCGCGTTCTCGTGTGCCGCGGTCTATGCATCGATCCGCTGCACTCTGATGGTGTGGGAGCACTACCTCGGCAAGAAGGTCCGGTGGTATTTCGACAAGCAGTACGAGCGCCTGGAGGTCATTCCCCGCATCCAGTCGGGGACGGCGTACTCGCGCCCCGGCTATCTGGAGTGCGGTCACTACGAGCAGCGCCCGTTGTGCGAGAACTACGAGATCGTCGCCCACGAGGTGGGTCATTCCATCATCCGTGGCGTGATGGGGCACCCGAGCCACCCCGTGTCCGTGGAGGCCCGCGCCCGCGAGGAGGCGTTCGCCGACCTCGCCGCGATGGTGGCGCTCCTGCACTTCGAGCCGATGGTGTCGCACCTGCTCCGCCGCACGCGCGGCAACCTCTTTTCCCTCAACGCGCTGTCCAAGGTGGGAGAGCTGAGCCGCAAGAAGACCGTGCGGCGGGCGTTCAACGACAGCGTGCTCTCCACCGTCGAGTGGGACCCCGACCCCGACGCCTTCAAGTACGCGCTCGCCGCCCCGCTGACCGGCGCCGCGTTCGACGTGCTGGTCGACATGTACGAGCGGGCACTGGTCCGGCGCCGCGCCATCCCGGCCGCGCTCGCCGCCGCGTCCTTCGACTATCTCGGCCGAGAGCTCGCCGAGATCCAGGCCGAGTTCGCCAAGCACTACCGGGCCAAGGCGCCGCTGTTCGAGGACGCCCTGCTCGAGGCGCGCGATGCGTTCGCGACCCTGCTGGCCCGGACGTGGGAGCGGATGTCCCCGTACGACCTCTACCCCCACGTGGCCCGCACGATGATCCAGGTCGCCGACGAGCTCGGCGGCCGTGCGCTGAGGAGCATCGTCCGCGAGTCGTTCGTGTTCCGCGATATCAACCCGGCGGTCGGATAGCACATGCCGACGCAGGTTCTCGTGCTCAGCGCCGGCACCGGCGCGACCAGCAACCTGATGCGCGGCCTGCGGGCCGGTGACGACGGGCTCGCCATCGTCGGCGCGCACACGGACCGCTTCATCCTGCGCAAGTCGGCGGCCGACCGGAACTACCTGCTCCCGTCGCCGGACGACGCCGGCTTCCTCGCGGCCCTGCAGACCGTCGTCGCCAAAGAGGCGATCGACCTCGTCATCCCGGGCGGCGACGACGACGTCCGCCTCCTCTCGGCTCTCCGCGACGAGCTGCCCGGCCGACTGCTCCTGCCGCCGGCCGCGGTGGTCGAGACCTGCCAGGACAAGTACCGCACGGCGGTCCGGCTGCGCGAGCGCGGCGTGCCGGCGCCGCTGACGTTCGAGGTGACCGATCTCGACGCGATCGAGGCGATCTTCGCGCAGCTACCGGGGCCGCGGCGGTGGTGCCGTATCCGGACCGGCAGCGGCTCGCGCGGGGCGATCCCCGTCACGCGGCCGGCCCAGGCGCGGGCGTGGATCGAGTACTGGGGCGAGATGCGCGGCGTGCCGGCCACGGCGTTCACGCTCTCCGAGTACCTGCCGGGGCGTGACTTTGCCTCCCAGTCGCTGTGGCGCGACGGGACACTGCTGCTCACCAAGGTGTGCGAGCGCCTCTCCTACTTCGGCGGCGGGGCCCAGCCCAGCGGGATGTCGTCGACGCCGGGCCTGGCCCGCACCGTGATCGAGCCCGGCGTCATCGCGGTCTGCGCCGCCGCGATACGGGCCGTCGACGCGCGGCCGGCCGGCGTCTACACCCTGGATCTGAAGGCGGACGCGACGGGGCAGCCGTGCGTCACCGAGATCAACGCCGGTCGCTTCGCCATGATCACGCCGTTCTTCGATTCGACCGGTCGCCACAACATGGCCGCGACCTTCGTCCGTCTGTTTCGCGGCGAACCGGTCGCGATCGCCGAGCCCGACGACACCGCCGAGGACTGGTACATGGTCCGCGACCTCGACACCCTGCCGGGGATCTATCACGCGGACGAGCTCTTCGACGGTATCTACGACCTGCAGGCGGCCGATGGCAGTGCACCCGCATGAGGGAGGAAGACCATGTTCACCGTCGAGCCCAAGAGAGCGCACACGAAGTTCACGATCCAGGTCGCGAAGACCGAGCCGAAGCGGCTGGCGAAGTTCAGGAAAGAGCTTCAGGCGCTCCTGAAGAAGCACGGCGTCAAGCAGAAGCGTAAGCGCTGACCGGCAGCCGGCCCGGCCATTCCCACCTCGGGCGGGGAATGGCCGGGGCCCCGGCGGGAGATCGATCGACCATGAACGAGGACACAGGCGACGACCTGGACGAGCTCGAAGAATCCGGACAGGTGCAGCTGGTGGGCGACCTCGACGCCCACGCGGCGGAGGCCCTGCGCCTGCAGATCCGGCGACTGGCCCGGCAGCACGGTGTCGACCTCACGGCCGTGACGATCGAGACGGAGCCGGACGAACCGACCTCAGCCTAGACGCTGGAGCTCCGCCTGGGCACGGCCCAGCCCCGGGGCCATGTCCATCTCCGCATAGAGCGCGATGGCCTGTTCGAGCTGCGCGGCGGCCTCGGCGCGACGGCCGGCCCGCAGATCCAGAGCCCCGAGCGCGAGCCGGCAGTGGGCGACGAGCGGTCGCATGCCCAATTCCTCGGCCCGCGCGAGCCCGGCCCGGAAGGCGGCGCCGGCGGCGGCCGGGTCGTCGTCGACGGCACTCTCCCCGCGAATCCAGTGCACCCACGCCTCGATGCCGCGGTCGCGGGACGCGCGCGCCAGCGCCAGCGCCCGCTCCGTCGCCTGCGCCGCATCGGATCGCCGGCCGGCCAGCACGTAGCCTTCGCCCAGGGCGACCACCGCGCCCGCATAGTCGTGCGCCGAGCGCATCGTCACGCTCTGCTCGACCGCTTGCTCGAGCAGCGGCACGGCTTCGGCGGTGCGGCCGGTGAGCGCCAGCGCGGAGCCCACGGCGGCGGTCAGGCGGGGCACCCAGGACTGGATGGTCCACTTCCGCGCCAGCTCCAGGCCGGGCTCGAGCACGTCGAGCGCGCGCCGGGCGTCTCCCTTGCGAAGCGCGAGGTGGCCGACCGTCCAGCACGCGACGGTCTGGCTGAAGGGATGCCCGGCCTCGGCGGCGATGGCCACCGCCTCCTCCGCGTGCTCCAGTCCCGCCTCGAACTGGCCCAGCTCGGTGAGCGAGCGAGCCAGCCAGTATCGGCAGCCGACCGCGAAGATCAGCGGCAGGCCGAAGCGCTCGAACCGCAAGTCGCCGGTGAGCGATCGCAGCGGCTCGCGGAGGATCTCCACCGCCTGCCGGTAGTCGCCGAGCGCGTGGTGGACCTGGCCCAGGCGTAGCTGCGCTTCCGCCCGAAGCCTGGAGTCATCCACCGCCTCGGCGATGGCGAGGGCGCGGCGCCCATGGGCGAGCGCGCGGTCCTGATCACCGGTGATGAAGAAGTAGTGCGTCAGGTACGTGCAGATCCGCCCCAGCCGACCCTGATCGCCGAGGGCGGCGGCCAGATCCTCGGCCTCCCGTAGATACGTGAAGATCCGCTCGTACTCGCCGGGCGGCAGCAGCGACGTCCGCAGGTCGATGCGCAGATCGATCGCATCTCCGACCCGCTCGGGCGCCGGCGGCAGGTGGCCCAGCACGACGAGCGCCTGCTCGAAGCAGGCGACGGCCTCCCGATGGGCGCCGCTGGAGAACGCCCGCGAGCCGGCCGCGCGGAGGTAGCCGAGCGCCGGCTCCCACCGCTCGGCCTGAACCGCGTGATGAGCCATGCGGACGAGGTCCTCGCCGGAGCGGTCGCGCCGGTCGCGTTCGAGCGCATCGCCGATCCGCGCGTGCAGCGCCCGCCGCTCGGCCGTCGCCAGGCTCGCGTAGGCGACCTCGTGCGTCAGCGTGTGACGGAACGTGAATCCGAAGTCCGCACCGGCCGCGGTCTCGTACAGGAACTCGGCGGCCTGCAGTCGGGCCAGGCCTTCGCGCAGGGTCGGCGCCGGCACGTCGAGGGCCGCCTCGAGCAGCGAGCCCGTGAAGTTCTTGCCGATGGCCGCGGCCGCCGAGAGCAGCTGCCGGTCGACGGGCGCGAGCCTGTCGATGCGAGTCTGCAGCACGTCCTACACGGTGTCCGGGACCACGACCGCCGCCGCGGACCCCGAATGCTCGCGCACGGCCCGCGCCAGCTCCTCGAGGAAGAACGCGTTGCCCTCGGCCCGGGCCAGGATCGCCTCGACCACGGCGTCGGGCACGCCGCCGGCGTCCAGCACCGAGCCCACCACGCGCCGCGCCTCGGCCGCTTCGAGCGGCTGCAGGCCGACGTGCGTCGTGTACGACTTCCCGCTCCAGGGCGGCTGGTAGCCGGGCCGGCTGGTCGCGACGATGAGAATGGCGACCCCGGGGAGGCCGTCGACGAGCGCCCCGAAGAATTCCTCCGACGTGCGGTCGATCCAGTGCAGGTCGTCGACGAGGATCACGAGCGGCGCCTGTTGACTCCGCCGCCGCAGCAGCTGGCGCACGATCTCGAAGGTGCGGCTCCGGATCGACGCCTCCGGCTCGAGCGCGAACTGCTCGGTGTTCTCCTTGACGCCGAGCAGATGCAGCAGGTACGGGCCGAGCTCGACGGTGTCGAGGCCGACCTCGCCCAGCGCGCGGCGCACCTTGTCGGCGATCGTCTCCGGCGTGTCGGGATCGCTGATTCCGCAGATCGTCCGCACGAGCTCGATCACCGGCAAGTACGGCACCGAGCCGCCATAGGCGAAGCAGTGCGTCGCGAGGTAGCTCACCCCGGCCGCGGCCAGTCCCTGCTGGAACTCGTGAACCAGTCGCGACTTGCCGATGCCGGCCTCGCCCGCGATCCCGACGACCTGACCCTGCCCGCGCCGCGCCGATTCCAGCCGGCTGCGCAGAAGCTCGAGCTCGTAGCGGCGGCCGACGAACTCCCCCACCCGACCGCCGCGGCCGAGGCCGGTGCGCTCACGACCGACGAGCACACGCGTCGCCGTGCCGTTGTCCACGGGCCCCGGGCCCGGCACGAGCTCGAACCGCCGCCGGAGGAACGGCTCCGCCGAAGACGAGACCAGGATCGTGTCGAGTGAGGCCCGCTCCACCAGCTCGTCGAGCAGGGGCCAGAGGTCGCGGCGCTCGTCCATGTCGACACTGACCGCGGTGCCGGCCACGCCCACCAGCACCGTGCTCACGTGGAGGCCCACGCGGGCTCCGATGTCCGTATGATGCTCCTTGCGCGCGCGCTCGACCGCCTTGAGGATCGCCATGGCGGCGTGGGCGGCGCTGTCCGCCGTGTCGCCCGCCGCGCCCAGCCCGAACACCGCCACGAGGCCGATGGGGCCCAAGCCCTCCAGCGCGCCGCCGAAGGTCGCCACCTTGTCGGCGACGTCCTCGAGCACGCGCCCGGTCGTCAGCAGCGCCTCGGGCCCCGTCGGCGGCGCCAGTGCGACGCGCAAGAGCGCCACCCGCCGCCGTTCCCAGCGCCGGGCCGTCGACGGCTGCGGCGCCGCGGGCGGCGACACGCTCACCGGCGCGCGCGCCGGCATCACCGGGGCCGCCGGAGATGCGGGCGGGCGCGGGCGGATCGCCGCCGGCCGTGGCTCGCGCTCACGCAGTCCGTACTTGTCCATGCGCGCGCGCAGGGTGTTGCGCGAGATGCCGAGCAGCGCCGCGGTCCGCGAGATGTTCCAGCTCGTCTGACCCAGGACGTCGACGAGATGCTCGCGCATGGCATCGTCGAGCGACACCGGAGACTCGGCGCGCTCGACCGCCGGCGGCCGCGTGGCCGCCGGCGGCAGCTGCAACCCGAGGTCCGCCGCGCTCAGATCACCGGCGGCCGCCAGCAGGACCGCCCGCTCGATGACGTTGGAGAGCTCGCGCACATTGCCGGGCCACGGATGGCCGAGCAATGCGGCGCGCGCGTCGGCCGTGAGTGTCTTGCGCGGCATGCCGTACTCGGCGCACGTGCGCCCGAGGAAGTGCTCGGCCAGCGTCATGATGTCGCCGCCGCGCTCGCGCAAGGGCGGCAGGGTGACGGTCAGCACCGCCAGCCGGTGGTAGAGATCCTCGCGGAAGCGGCGCTCACGCATGTTGCCGCGCAGGTCCTCGTTGGTCGCGGTGAGCACCCAGACGTCGATGGCCTCGTCGCGGGTGGCGCCGAGCCGGCGGACGGTGCGCTCCTCCAGCACCTTGAGCAGCTTGGCCTGCAGGGCTTCCGGCAGCAGCCCCACCTCGTCGAGAAAGATCGTGCCTCGGTGAGCGGCCTGGAAGAGACCCGGCTTGGAGCGCCGCGCGTCGGTGAAGGCGCCGCGCTCGAAGCCGAACATCTCGGCCTCGAGCAGCGTGTCGGGGATCGCCGCGCAGTTGACGTCGATGAACGGGCCGTCGGGGCGTGGGCCCGCCCGGTGGATCATCCGCGCCAGCAGGCCCTTGCCGGCGCCGGTCTCGCCTTCGATCAGGATCGAGGGCAACCGGCGCACGTCCTGCTGCCGGGTCAGGAGGCGGGCGACCGTCTCGCGCACTGCTCGAATTCCGGGGCTATCTCCGATGAGGTCGGTCAACACCTTCATGCTCGGCATCTTACCCTCGGTCGCCCGCGACTGGGCAGAGTGCTGTTCAAGTCCTGACCACCGCCAAACCGTCTGACCCTCTGACCAGGGTGCAACTATTCGATTTTGAATCGTTCTTCTTTGGATCCTCGATTGCTTCTACTCCCGCCCATGTTCACGACCGCGGGAGGTGGGGTATTGGCGATGAGGGAGTCGTGGTCGACGCGCTGGTACATGCCGCTCCTGGCGCTGGCCGGAGTGCTGGTGGCGCTGCTGGTCCTGGCCCTGGCATTCGTCGAGGTGCTCACCGCCGACACCCCGCTCCACGTCGCTCCGCAGGCGTGGAGCATGCCCCTGGAACAGGTGGACCAGGCTCTGGCGCGCGGCGACAGCGCCGGCGCGAGGAGCGCCTGGGGTGAGGCACAGGCCGCGGCGATCCGGAGCGCGCACTGGGAAGGCATGCTCGCGGTGGGCGATGCGTCGCGCCGATTCGGTCCCGACGGCCGAGCGCGGGCGCGCCAGGCCTATCTCACCGCGCTCTTCCGCGCGCGCCGCGACCACTCGCTCGACGGCCTGCTCCGCGCCGCCGGTGCGTTCGGGGAGCTGGGCGATCGTGACGTTCTCACCTATGCGTTGCGGATCGCCGAGCGCGAAGCCGGCCGCGATCCTCTCAAGCGCACCCGTGTGCGCGCCGTCGCCGACCGCTGGATGAGCCCGCCGCTCGCAACCGACAGTCGCGATTTGACACTCTCAGGAGGAGATCACCCATGATCGTCGAACCCACCCTGACTGCCACGCCGTGGACACCGCACCTGGAAGCGATGGACTCGGCGATCACCACCAACAACGCGAGCGCGGCCGTGCTGGCCTGGCGCCACGCCTACGCGGCCGCCCTCGATCAGCCGGGCTGGCGCGGTCTGGTGGACGTCGCCGGCGCCGCCCTGCGCATCGGCGCCATTCCGGGATTCAGGAGGGCGGCGGAGTCACGAGCGCGAGAGAGTTACTGGACGGCGCTCTTCCGGGCGCGCCGGCAGGGGTCACTCAACGGTGTGCTCGATGCCGCCGAGGCGTTCGGCGCGCTGGGCGATCGCGTGATGGTCGAACAGTGCATTCGCATCGCCGAGCGCCTGGCGCTGCTCACCGGTGACGCCGAAGCCGCCGACCGCGTACGCGCGCTGGCGACCGGTCTGACCCAGCGCTACATCGAGGTGGACCGCCCGGAGCTCGGGATGGCGTTACCCCGACGGTGAGACGTCTCAGTACCCGCGGCGAGTACCGCCCGGGTTGCCGAGATCGCGCGCGAGCGGGTCCTTGGGCGTCTCGGCCTTGCCCGAGGGATTGACCGCCACCCAGCCACGGCTGCGCATGCAGGCGTCGTCGAGCTTGCCGCTCTTCGTGCAGGCGGCGTGGTCCCGCCGGAACTCCTCGGTCGTGTACTTCTCGCTGAGCTTCATCCACTGGCGATCGTCGGTGGCACAGCCGGCGGCAGTCAGCAAGGCCATGATGGTTGCGACCTGGACTATGGTCCTACTCATTGCGCCGCATTGTACCGGGTGTAAGGTCAGAAAGGGAATCTGCCATGGGCGACCGCTGGCCGAGCGACGTGTGGTCCGGGCTCCTTCAGGTCCGTGAGCGGCTGCTGGCCATCTTCCCGGGCCTGCTGGTCCTCCTGACCCTGCTGGTGGTCGGGTTCGTGCTGGCCTGGCTGGCCCGCCTCATCGTTTCCAAGGTCGGGCGCGGCCTGGGGATCGATCGCCTGTTCGAGCGCTGGGGGGTGGCGCCGTCGTTGCGCCGCTCCGGCATTCTGCGGCTGCCCTCCGACGTCCTCGGGCTGGTGTGCTTCTGGGCGATCTTCATCCTCTTCGCCAGCGTCGGTATCGACGGGTTGGCGTTGCCGGGCGCGCCGGGCGCGACCGCGTTGCTGATCGCCTTCCTGCCGCCCCTGCTGGCCGCCGGGCTCATCCTCCTGGTCGGCTGGCTCGTCGCCAACTTCCTGAGCCAGGGCGTGCTGATCGCCGCGGTCAACGCGCGGTTGCCCGAAGCCCGCCTCCTCGCCCGGGGTGTGCACTGGGGGGTGCTGCTCTTCGCCGCCGCCACCGCTCTGACTCACCTCGGCATCGGCAAGGAGATGGTGCTGGTCGCGTTTGGGATCACGTTCGGCGGCGTCGTGTTCGCGATCGCGCTGGCCTTCGGGCTCGGCGGCCGCGGCATCGCCCGTCACATCCTGGAGCGCCGACTCCGCCGCGAGACGCCCCCCCCGCAGGAGCGCATCACCCACCTGTAAGCCGAGTGCGCAGTCGCGTCGAAGAGCGCCCCGGCAAAGCCGGGGCACTACCGAGCGCCCGGGGTGTGGGGTCGTATCGAGGCCCTTGCTTCGATCAAACGGCAAAGATCACGTAGCCCACGCCGGTCCGCTCCAGCCAGACCCGCTCGAGCTCGTCGCGACGATAGCGGCGCCCCACGGAGGCGGGCGTCGGAGCGGCCGGATCGTTCACCAGCACGTCCTCGCCGTCCCAGCCGGTCAGCACCAACAGGTGGCCGGGCGTCTCCGGGGCGGCGGCGCCGGTCAGCTCGCCGGCCCCGTAGCGGACGGAGGCCACGATCGGCAGGCCCCGAGCCAGGCACCATTGTGTCGACTCCCAGTCAGGGAACCGCAGCAGGTATCCCGCCAGGCCCCGGCGGCCCGCAGCCAGGATCGCCGCGGGCCAGACACCGTAGAGATCGGTGCCGGGGTGAAAGATCTCGGCGGCGAGCTCCGCCAGCCGTACGGGCCGCCGCCAGAAGTCGAGGAGCATCGCCACGCAGGTCGGCGAGCAGATCCTCGAGGCGATCGCGGCGTCGCCCTCCATCTGGCTTCGCGCGGGCACGTCGATCCGCATCCCTCGCGCGCTCGCCTCGGCGGTCCTCGTCGATGTGGAGCCGTCGGAGCTGGACAGCGTCAGCATCCAGGGCGCCGTGGGCAGCGCGGCCGGCGACGGCGCGCGCAGGCGCACACGCAGCCGGACGGCCTCGACGGCCGACCGGGTGCGGAAGACGTCGACGTCGATGCCGAGCCCCTCCACCGGCGGCAGCGGGTCGAATGATGACGCCGGGCCCAGGCTCACGCCGCCCGCCCACGGCGTCCAGGCGCCGTCCAACCGCACGCACAGCTCCAGCCGGGCGCTGAACGGCACCGTGGTGTGCACCGCGAATGCGGGCACGAAGTGCGTGGCGCCGGCGGCCGGCCAGATGGGTGATTCGACGAGCGCCTCGTCGGGGCCGATCTGCACACTCGCCGGCGCATCCAACGGGCGCCGGCACGCCGGTGGAATCGCGTCGAGCAGCGCGGGCTCCGGCATTCCCGCCGTTGCGACCCAGAGCGCCGAGCTCATGACAGAAAAGGGTAAGAAAGTTCCTTGCGCGTCGCAGCCGCGGGAGTGAAGTCTGCGTCGGATTTCAAGGGGGCGAGCGGCATCTGGCTTGCACCAGCACGCGCGCCAAGTTCCTCACGACCCAGTAACGATGCGGAAGGAGCGTTCATGGCGACCTTCGGAAAGTGCGTTTGGGACGGCTGCACACGGCACGCGGAGAAGGAAACGACCGGCGCGTGCCGCTCACACCACGTGATTCTACGCGACGCTCGCTGCCAGAAATGCCAGGGGCGGCTGACGAGTCGTGGCGAGCTGGACACCCGTACCTGTCGTCGGTGCGTGGCCCTTCGCGCCGCCTGACGCCCTGCATCCGTGCGTCTGTCGACCGAGCATGGTGAGCTGTGGCATTGCCGTTGCAGCCCACAGCGCCATGACTCCCCCCGAAGACCCTGCGCCCGACGCCGTCGTTCACCAGTTCACGGTGCTGCGTGGCATGGCGGTCGCCGTCGTCATCGAGACACGTGACTGGTACCTGGGACTGCTGCAGGCCGCGCTCGCGCGCATTCGGCTGGAAGGAAACAACTGAGCGGGCGTGAGTCGGGGGCCGCGAGCGGAACGTCGATGTTCCGCCCGCGGCGGCCCCTTCGCATGTATGCGCGGCGTGCCCGCCGCGCGCTCCGGCATACGCTGGAGCTTGTCAACGAATCACGGCGCCG
>Ga0134124_10004886_pt1 | contig 10777 bp, 9 predicted proteins | sample KB304_FD_96880 | JGI IMG/M metagenome (GOLD analysis project Ga0134124, IMG submission 96880) | Terrestrial soil microbial communities without Nitrogen fertilizer from Kellogg Biological Station, Michigan, USA - KB3-0-4 | ecosystem: Environmental > Terrestrial > Soil > Unclassified ... | reverse complement strand
TGATGTGATCGCGGACGTCGGCCGGCATTTTTTCTTTCATGCGGAGAAAAACTTGGTTGATGGCCTTGGTGCTGGCGAAGGTGCTGCCCAGAACGAGCGCCGAGAGATTCTTCTGATATTTCAATGCATAGGCCTGCGCCAGCACGCCGCCGTAGGAGTGCCCCAGCAGGCTGATCCGGCCGAGGCCCAGGGCCTCGCGGACAGCCTCCACATCCTCCACCATGTTTTCGACCGTATAGCCAGAAACATCCTCGAGCGTCTGCGAGCGGCCCGAGCCACGCTCGTCAATGAAGATGAGTCGATGGTGGCGGGCCAGTGAGAGCAGATGAGGCAGGAAGTAGTCATGGGAGGCGCCGGGCCCGCCATGCAGGAGCATCAAGGGCTGGCCACGGCCAAAGCTCTTGTAATAGATCATGACGCCGTGCGCGTTTACGTACCCTTCGCGGATGGGGTACACGGCATCCGCGGCCGCAGGGTTTTGTGCGGCGGCAATCGGCGCGAGCAACAAAAGCATTAGGAATGGAGGGAACAGCGCGAGAAGTTTGGTCATGGCCGCCCATGCTAACTCCGCCGCTAGCAGCAGGCAATGGGCGGCTCTCTCGGGTGTTGTCCAGATGTTGATTTTGGGTGGAGCAGCGAGTGCTGCATCGAAGGGCTTGTTCCCTGCAACTTCAGCCGCCGAGGTACCTCAGGGCGTTAAGCCCGCGCACGACCGCAGCCATATGCTGGCTTGAAGCCCCGCTCCACCCTTTGCCTACTCGGCAATGGCAGCCAATCGATCATAGAATGCCCGGTTTATGTGTCAGGATGCGCAAAGTGAGTGCCCCCGCCGCGGCCACCAGCATGAAGGCGGCAGCTCCAATACCCTTGAAATCGCCGACTCGCAGATGCGACACGACGGCACCCGCAAAGTAAACAAGGAGACCAACGCCGCCCGCGAGTCCCAAGGGAGGCCACCCGATCCCAGCCAGCAGGCCCAATGCGCCAGCAAACTCACAAGCCGCCAAAAGCGGAAAATACTCTAGCGGTACGCCCACCGTGTCGTGTATCACGCGCACTTGATGCGGATCGCGGCGAACCTTCCCGACGCCGGAAAACGCGACCATGCATGCGAAAACGATTGTCACTGCGAGGTACGCGATATGCATCCGGACACCCCCACTGCGCAAGCGGCGCTGTTTGTTACGGAGCGCCACCTATTGTCGCACTTTGCTGTCTCTACGGAACCGAATGCCCCTCGACTGCCGCTGCGTCCGCACGGTAAGCTAAATCGTTTCGTCGCGGAGGGCTCACGAATGCACGAGGCAGTCTCCAAGCTTTGGCCGGAGATCCAATGGATCGAAGACAAGGGCCTGCGCAGCCAGGTCACCCAGACCTGGGTCAAGGCGTTGGAGCGCAGCCCGCTGAAGCCTGACGACCTCAATCGTATCCCCTTCACGCTGCTGGTGCCCAATTGCCCCATCACTTTCATGGAGCACAAGCGCTGCGTGGTGCATATTGCGCGGCAGAGCGCGGAAGCCATGCAGGAATTCATGGGGCGTGCGTTGCCCATCCACATGGACACCGTGATCGCGGGCGCCATTCTGGCCGATGTGGGGAAGTTGCTGGAGTATGAATTGGGAGCCGATGGCAAGAGCCGGCAGAGTGAACGGGGAGAAGCGCTGCGCCATCCTTTTACCGGAGTTGCGTTGGCGCTCGAGTGCGGCGTGCCGGACGCTGTCTGCCACATCATCGCGGCGCACGCTGCCGAGGGCGACCTGGTAAAGCGCACCACCGAGGCCTACATCGTGCACCACGCCGACTTCATGGCATTCTTGCCGTTCAAGAATCCAAAAAACGTAAAGCTGAAATAGGAGACGTCGAGTTGGCTACGAAAGAAGCAGGCGGCAAAGAAGCTATCACCGCAGGAATGTCGCGCTGGGCTGCCAGTTTGGGCTACCCACAGCTCTCGCAGGACGCCGTGTATCAGGCCAAGCGCTTTCTGCTCGATTCCGTCGGTTGCGCTCTGGGTGGATATCAGCAGCACGATGTGAAAATCGCGCTGGCTGTGCTCGACGAGATTGCCGGAAGCGGGCCGGCCACCGTGATCGGCACGGGCAAGCGCATCGATCCGGTTTCGGCCTCACTGGCCAACGGGTTGATGATCCGGTGCATGGACTACAACGACATTTACTGGAAGCAGGACCCGTCGCATCCGTCGGATATTTTTCCTGCTGCCCTGGCCGGCTGCGAGCGGGCGAAGGGTGATGGCAAAGAGTTGATCGTCGGACTCGTCCTCGGACACGAGTTCGAGATGCGTTTCTGCGAAGCCGCGTTTCCCGGGATCCGTGAACGCGGCTGGCATCACGCTACCCTGACGGCGTTTGTCTCGCCCATCGTTGCGGGCCGTGCTATGCATCTGGGATGGGAGCAGATCCAGCACGCCATCGGCATTTCGGCCAGCCGACATGCGACTTTGGGAGCGGTCACCGCCGGCAAGCTGACCATGATGAAGAACACTGTCGATCCGCTGGCCACGCAGAGCGGAGTGCTGGCGGCGTTGATGGCCGAGAAAGGCTACACCGGACCGGAGCACGTGGTGGATGGCAAGGAAGGCCTGACTCATTGTTTCGGCCCCTCGTGGAAACTGAATCGGCTTACCGATGGGCTGGGCGAGTCATGGCGCATTACGCAGTGCGGCATGAAAGCGTTTCCGACCGAGGCGCTGACCCACACACCGATTTCCGCTGTGCTCGATATCGTCAAGTCGAATGACCTGAAGTCGGAGCAGGTGGAAAAAGTTCAGATTCGTTCGTTGGCGCGGGCCGCTGACATTCTTTCTGATCCCAGCAAGTATGATCCACGGTCGAAGGAGACCGCGGACCACTCGCTGCCTTACGTGATTGCCGCGGCCATCGCAGAGCGCCAAGTTACGCCGGTGCAGTTCGAGATGAAGAAGATCATGGACCCAATCATCCGGGCGCAGCTGAAGAAAGTCGAAGTGGTTGCCGATCCGGAGATCGAGAAAGTGTTCCCGGCGCTGCAGCGCGTAATCGTAAACCTCACAACTACCGATGGACGGACGTTTACGAAGCAGTTGGATTATCCCAAGGGCGATCCGCGCAATCCGCTCTCGGACGCTGAAGTCGAAGAAAAGTTCGCTGCGCTGGCAGAAGGCGTACTGTCGGACGGCGCGCAGAAGAAGCTGAAGCAAGCGATCTGGAACCTGGAAAAAGTTGGTTCCGTGAGCAAGCTGATGGCGCTGATGAGGGCGGATGTGAAAGTGGTATCGACAAGGGCGGCGTCGAAGAAGTCGAAGAGGAAAACGAAAAGCCGGCGCTAGCTGCTCCCGGGCTCGCTGCAGCCACGAAGCGGCGAAAGAAGCTGGCGCTGCAGGTGTATGCTCCGGAAGCCCGGCCAAGAGATAAAAATCCAGAATTCCGCGAAATGACTGACGAATTCACCAAAGCCGGAGCAGCCGCGCAGTTCCTGCTGTCGCAGACCCCGGTGCGCCCCAAGATCGGTTTAGTGCTGGGTTCCGGATTAGGCGGGTTCGCCGACGAACTCTCCGACTCCACGCGAGTCCCCTATACCAACATTCCCTTTTTCCCGCGCTCAACCGCCGTTGGACACGCCGGGCAGATGGTGATCGGGAAGGCCGCCGGCGTTGCGGTGGCGGTGATGCAGGGACGGGTGCACCTGTACGAAGGTTACTCCGCCCAGGAAGTTACTTTTCCCATGCGGGTGTTCGACTGCATGAATATTCGCGCCGTCATTCTTACCAACGCGGCCGGGGGTATCAATCTGGAATACAAGCAGGGCGCGCTGGTCGTGCTCACCGATCACATCAATCTGCAAGGGCACAATCCGCTGGTCGGTCCCAATGACGAGCGCTTCGGCCCGCGTTTTCCCGACATGACTCAGGCCTACTGTAAGGCCTATCGCGAGATTGCGCTGGCGGCGGCGAAGCAGGCGGGCAAGACTCTTTATCAGGGCGTGTACGCCGGGTTGCTGGGACCGAACTACGAGACTCCGGCGGAGATTCGCTACTTACGGACGATTGGCGCTGATCTGGTGGGAATGTCCACCGTCCCCGAAGTCATTGCAGCGCGACACATGGGAATGAAAGTGCTGGCGATTTCCTGTGTCACCAATATGGCGGCGGGAATTCTTGAGCAGGTGATTAATCATGAGGAAGTGCTCGAGACCGGGGAGCGAGTGAAAGGCGACTTCGTGGCTCTGGTGCGGGCAGTGTTGCCTGAGATTGCCAAGGATGTGGACGAATTGCCAGTTCCTCGCTAGCGCTCCGCCGTGGTCTTCGCGGGTGAGTCCTCCGCGGCCACACAATCTCACCCAGGCCAATCCTGAGCTCGCTTACTTTTTCGCGCGCGAGAATAAAATCGGGACTGGCAGCTTGATGGAGTAAACGGCCTGGAAGCTGTCCTGGTTGACTGCCAAACCCACATCGCCGCGCGAATCGATGTACAGCAGCGGCTTCTTCAGAGGCACGTCACTGAAAGTCCGGACGAAGGGAATATCCATCTCCGTCTTGCCGATGGTGAGGTGCACGGTCTGCCCCAATTGGTAGCCCAGCTTGAGAAAATCGTCGCCGCTGACGTCGGTCACCAGGTTGCCGAAAGCGCCGTCAGTGGCGATCACTTCGCCGCTCAGGCCACGCTCCTCGAGGTGCGGAGCCACCAGATCGAGCCGAACTAACTTGCTCGCCGCCAACTCAGGTCCGACTTTCGTCCAGTCCGAACCGTGGGCCAGGTGCGCGGCGACTGGAGAAAAAATGTCGCGTCCGTGGAAGGTCGAGGACAACGCCGTACCGATCATCCAGTCGCGGTTTGTGATCTCGCGCACTGCTTCGATTCCGTCCCGGTCCTGGACCAGCGTCAGCAAGCCATTGTCGGGCAGCACGAAATACTGGCCGCGCTTCGTTTTCACCACCACCGCCTTGCGCGTGCTTCCCACCCCGGGGTCAATGACGGTCACGAATACCGTACCCGCCGGAAAGTAGGGGCTTGCGCCATAGAGGAAGCGGGCGCCGTCGAGTATGGAGAACGGCGTGACCTCGTGCGTGAGGTCCACAATGCGGAGCTCGGGCGCAATCGAGTACATCACACCTTTGCAGAGAGCCACCGAGTCGTCCAGTACTCCGAAATCGGTCATGAAGACGACCGTGGGAGTGGCCGGCGCGGCGGTCTGCGCGCTGACGGTTAGGCCTGGACAGCAAAGCAGTAGAAAGAATACGAGGAAAAACTGCGATAGGCGGCGGTTCATAGGTTTGCGGTTAGGAAACGTAAAGTAGTTTACTGGAGCTCAAAAAAGATGCAAAACCGAGCCGCCTAGGTGTATGCGGGCCTGAAGGCCTGCTGCACCTCTGCCAGACGAATGTTGCACCGGCGCATTTGTCGAACTGACCTCGCGCGACTGCAGCCGGTTGCCAGCCTCGGGTGCCACGCGGCTATAATCCCTGAGTGCTGCACGCATGACGTTGTACGCATAACCCAGGAGGTATGCATGTCCTCGGCCATCCCCGAAAAATATCGTGATCTGTTCAGCAAGCGCGCGTTCGCCAATCTGGGCACGTTGATGCCCGACGGCCGTCCCCAGGTGACCCCAATCTGGTGTGATTTAGAGGGCGATCTCGTCCTGTTCAATTCAGCCAAAGGGCGACAAAAAGATAAGAACGTGCGCCGCGATCCGCGCGTCGCTCTGGCGATTGTCGATCCCGACAATCCCTACCGGTATCTTGAAATTCGCGGCCGGGTGGTCGAAATCACTGAAGAGGGCGCCGATGCTCACATTGACAAGTTGGCGAAGAAGTATCTTGGAGTGGACAAGTATCCCTACCGCCAGCCGACGGAACAGCGCGTGATTTACAAGATCCAGCCGGAACACACGACCATGATGGGCTGATGGTTGATGGTGGGGCCTGATGAATCCTCGAGGGCAGGATGCCCTCGCGACAGCCGGCGGGACGCCGGCGCTACGACGACCTAACTCTTATGCCGACTGCACAGACCGACACTACCGCACTCGATATCTCCCGGGTGCGTTCTCAGTTTCCTTCGTTGTCTCAGACCGTGAGCGGTCAGCCTGCGGTTTTTCTCGATGGCCCCGGCGGCACCCAGGTTCCGCAGCGCGTGATTGACGCCATTAACGACTATCTGAAGAACTCGAACGCCAACACTCGTGGCGCATACGCCACCAGTCGCCGCACCGACGCCGTCGTCGCCGAGGCGCGCGCAGCCATGGCGGATTTTTTTAACTGTGACAGCGATGAAGTGGTCTTCGGTCCCAACATGACCACGCTGACCTTCGCCATCAGCCGCTCCATCGGCCGCGAACTGGGGCCCGGCGACGAAATCCTGCTCACGCATCTCGATCACGACGCCAACGTTTCTCCCTGGTGCGCGCTCGAGGAGCGGGGCGCGACCATCGGTTTCGCGGACATCAATTTCGCGGAGACCCAGGAAGACGACTGCACTCTCAACATGGCCGATCTGGCGCAGAAGATCAGCGGCCGGACCCGGATGGTGGCGGTCGGCTACGCCTCGAATGCCGTGGGCACGATCAATGATGTGAAAGAAATTGTCCGGCTGGCGCATCATAAGGGCGCCCTGGCCTATATAGACGCTGTGCACTATGCGCCCCACGGCCCGATTGATGTCCGCGCTCTCGATTGCGATTTCCTGGTCTGCTCGAGCTACAAGTTTTTTGGGCCGCATATGGGAATTCTGTACGGCAAGCGCGAGCACCTGCAACGCCTGCAACCTTACAAGGTGCGCGCCAACACCAACGCCATCCCCCACCGCTGGGAGTGGGGCACGCTGAATCATGAATGCATCGCCGGCGTCACCGCCTGCGTGGACTACCTAGCGGATCTGGGGCGCCAGGTGGATCCGTCGGCCTTCACACACCGCGCGGCGCTGCTGGCGGCTTACGGGGCCATCCAGCAACACGAACACGGGTTGGCGGAAAGTTTGATCAGCGGATTGCTGACCATTCCGGGGCTGAAGTTTTACGGCATCCGTGATGTGGGGAAACTTGACCGGCGTTGTCCGACCGTAGGGGTGCGCATCGCGGGCCACACTCCGTTGGAGCTTGCCACCAAATTAGGCGACCGCGGCTTCTTCACTTGGGACGGCAACTACTACGCGCTCAACCTCAGCGAGCGTCTAGATGTGGAGAAGGACGGCGGCTTCCTGCGCATCGGTCTGGAGCATTACAACACGGCTGAGGAAGTGCGGAGATTTCTGACGGCGCTGCGCGAGATCGCCGGCTAGCCTTCCTTGCGTGGAATCTCTAGCACCTGAGTGCCTTTCCCGATCAGGGCGATGCTTGCCATTCCAATGAAAAGCCCGTGCTCAACCACTCCGGGCGTGGTTTCGAGTTTGCGGGCGAGCACCGGCGGATCGGGAATCTGCCCGAAGTGGCAGTCAAGAATGTGATTGCCTTCGTCGGTGATGAACTTGCGGCCGGAGGCATCCGCACGCAACTTGACTGCGGCCCCCATGGCAGTAATCTTTTTTGCCACCAGAGCTTCGGCAAACTTGATCACTTCCACCGGCACCGGAAATTTGCCCAGCACCGGAACCTGCTTGCTGGAATCGGCGATGATCACAAATCTCTTGGTCGCCGAAGCCACAATTTTTTCCCGCAGCAGCGCCCCGCCCCCACCCTTGATCAGCCGCAGTTGTGGATCGCACTCGTCCGCGCCATCAATCGTGACGTCAATCTCCTGCACTTCATCCAGCGTGGTCAGGGGTATCCCCAGGCTGGCCGCCAGCTCCTGGGTGTGAACTGATGTGGGTATGCCGCGAATCTTGAGCCCGGCCTTTACTCGTTCGCCGAGAAAGCGGACCGCGTAGACGGCAGTCGATCCCGTTCCCAGGCCGACGATATCGCCATCGCGCACGAAGCGCAGGCTCGCGCGCGCAGCCACTTCTTTTTCCCGGTCATCTGCCATGCCGTGAGTGCTCCTCGCGACCGATACTCTACCGCTTTCCGCGCCCGCGCACCAATGTTGATTTCCTCGCGAGCGTCGGTGTATACCACAGACCGTGCAGGGACAGGTTCCGACCCGTTCAGGTCGAGCAAAGCTCGGCTAAGATTTTTGTCTAATCCACTCCCAGCCCATGACCAACGACCAGCAAAAAGCAAAGACAGAAGCCTTCCGCGTCCTCCACCAAGGCAAGATCCTGATCCTGCCCAACGCCTGGGACGCCGCAAGCGCCCGCATAATCCAGCGAGCCGGCTCCAGCGCCATAGCCACCACCAGTGCCGGCATCGCCTTCACCCTGGGATATCCCGACGGCCAACGCATCTCACGCGAAGAGATGCTGTCGGTGGTTGCTCGCATCGCGAAAGCGGTCAAGCTCCCGGTCACAGCCGACGTCGAGGCGGGATACGGCGATCGCCCGGAAGACGCCGCCCGCACCGCGCGAGACGTCCTCGACGCCGGGGCAGTTGGAATGAATCTCGAGGATGCCACAGGCGATCCCCAACACCCTCTGCTTGACCTGGCGCTGCAGGTCGAAAGGGTGAAGGCCGCGCGGGAACTGCCAATCGTCCTGAATGCCCGCACCGACGTCTATCTGCTCGCGGTCGGGACACCCGAGAAGCGCTACGACGAAGCTCTGCGTCGCCTTGCCGCGTTTCGCGATGCCGGAGCCGACTGCGTCTTCGTCCCCGGCCTGCGCGACGCGTCTATCATCGGACGCTTGGTGAAAGACTTGCAGTGTCCAGTCAATATCCTGGCCGGCCCAGGGTCGCCGTGCGTACCGGAACTCCAGAAACTGGGAGTGGCCAGGGTCAGCGTGGGATCAGCCGCTATGCGGGCGACACTCGGCCTACTCGGTCGAATTGCAGAAGAGCTCAGCAGCGCCGGAACCTACGCGACCCTGGAAGGCGGAATCCCATTTGCCGATGTAAACCGCATGATGGAATGACGGCAGAAGCAAACCGGAATCGGGTTGTTAGAAAGGCGATGTTGCAGGTAACCATTTGTGAAGTTTTCTAAGGGGAAGAACAAAGCCGCAATTTGCCGGGATTGATCCGGTTTGCCGACAAATGGTAGACATCCAGCCTTGAACTGACCCACCGAGAACCGGTTAAAGCTGTGCGAAGGACCGCAGATTAGGTGGTTCAGGCATCATCATTAGGGGAGTTTACGATCCGTCTTCGCTGCAGGCTTGGCGGGTACCGTTCCCCTGCCCCCGGCAATCTCCAGCCCCGCCTTGCGGAGACCATCGATCAGTTGCTCGACGAGCTCAGGTCTCCACCACTTCTCGAATTCCTCGCGCGCTATTGCGGCGAAATCCGGTTTCAACGCAAGCAGTTCCCGCGCGGCCTTGTGGGCCGCCTCCACCTCGCCGAGCTGCCCGTATACTGCCGCGAACGCGACGTTCGTCCGCCAGAAGCCAGGCATGTTGAGCTTAAGCGCGACCTCCAGCGCGCCGGGGTAGTCGCTCTTGCGGTAGGCATCGAAGAAGGACGGGAACCAGTACCATCCGGGATGATGGGGATTGAGGCTCCTGGCCTGCTCCGCCAGCGCACAGCCGCGCTCCCAATCGCCGGCATAGGCCGTCAGGAAGCCCAAGTAGGCGATGGTGAATCCGTCCATAGGGTTCAGTGCGATGGCCCGTTCCGCTGCGCCCCGGAAAGCCTTGAGCTCCCGCCGGAAGAATAAGGTTGCTGCCAGTGCGTGATGTGCGAGGTGATTGGACGGCGCCCCCTCGACCGCCCGCCGCGCGGCCGCGAACGCACGTCCGAGTGGATCAGGCCGGGCGTTGAATCCGTGCGTGTACTCCTCTTTGTATAGCAGCGATAGCATCGCCCAGCCATCGGCGTACCCAGGCGCCTGTTGGACAGCCCTCTCTAGGCCAGTCACCGCTGCGGCGTGCTCTTCAGAGTTGACGCGCTGGAAGTGCGCGAAACTGCGTAGCACTGCCTCGTATGGGCTCAGCTGAGCGGGGTCCTTGTCCCGAAGCGGTTCGCTCATGCTGTGCGGCAAGATGCCGTGCGTATCAGCGACCGTTGAGACGATCCTTGGCACCAAGTCGTCCTGCAGCTCGAAAACTGCTTCCGGGCGGAAAGAGCGATCGTACGTCTCCGCCCACAGATCGGTGCCAGAGCTGGCGTCGACCAGATGCGCCGTGATGCGCAGCCTGGCCCCCGCCTGGCGAAGGGTCCCCTCGATCACATAGCGCGCGCCGAGTTCATTGGCGACGGATCGGACATCCGCGGGCTGGTGGGCGTATCGCAATGTGGAGCTCCGTGCGATGACCCTGAGATACGAGAATCGCGACAGGCCGGTCACGATGTCCTCGGCTAACCCCTCGGCCAACGCCGCGAGCGCTGGGTTGGCGCCGCTGTGCTTGAACGAGAGCACGGCGACCCAGAATCCCTGCTCCGCGCGGGAAGCGCCAGAGTTAGCCTCTACCAAGGGATGCCAGGCTGGTGGCGCCGCCGTCCGGATCGACGGCGCTTCGGCCGCGACGCCGCGCAGTGCGTTACGGGCCTCTCGCGCCGATGAGAAGCGGTCTCGGGCGTTCTTCTCCAGGCAGCGCTGGATCAGTTGGCACAGCTTTTCCGGCAGGTCGGCCCGGAGCTCGGTCAGCGGCCGCGGCGTGTCGCGCAGGATCGCGGAGGCCAGTTCGGCCGACGAAGCACCCTCGAAGGGGCGCTGGCCGCTTGCCATCTCATAGAGGAGGATACCGAACGAGAAGATATCGGTTCGGTGATCCAGTGCCCGACCCGCGATCTGCTCGGGCGACATGTAGGCCGGCGT